>OGDF01000268.1_pt1 | contig 83833 bp, 67 predicted proteins | sample 1570141 | NCBI WGS metagenome assembly OGDF01 (sample SAMEA4370581, study PRJEB24528) | human gut metagenome
TAGTCTGACGCCTAAAGCGTCTGGAAGCATGTGACTTTAGTCATGTGAGGGTCACAATCTCGAAGATATAAAAAGAATTTTGAGATTTGTGTAATTTTCATTTAGGGAAATAATAAGCAGATTGTCTTGAACAGTCTCACGCCGGAACAGTTTTGTAATATGGAGAGAAATTTATGACAAACCGTGAAATGATGGAAATTGCCATGAGGCAATCCGCAGAGGATATGGGATGCTGCGAGAATGACTTTAAGGTAAATAAAAATGTGATTGTTACCTTAAAATTAGGAAAGAACGCCCGCAAATATCTGAAGGAGCCGATTACCTGTAATCTCGTTTCCTATGGAAATAATATCATGGTGGCTTCAATAAATGAAACCTTGGATATCGTATCCGAGTATGTAGAGAAATTTGAATTTTACCATTGTTTTGAAACGCCAAATATGCACTGGCTGAACGAACGACTGATTGAGAGAGGCCATAAAATATGCTTTATGGCAGAATACTATCTGCCGGATATAAACAGGATACCGATTCTTTCCTGTGCTTATAAAACGCGTATACTGAAACAGGAAGATTTTGGGGAATTGTATCGGCCAGAATGGAGCAATGCGCTTTGTGAAGACCGCAAGCAGCTGGATATCCTCGGGATCGGCGCATACGATGGAAATACGCTGGTTGGATTGGCCGCCTGTTCCGCAGATTGCAAAGATATGTGGCAGATTGGTGTGGATGTACTGTCAGAATACAGACGGCAGGGGATTGCTTCTGCACTGACAAGCGCACTCGCAAAAGAAATCATAAACAGGAATAAGGTGCCATTTTACTGTACAGCATGGTCCAATGTCAGGTCAGTCAGAAACGCCATTAAGAGTGGCTTTGTTCCTGCATGGGTAGAAATGACCGCAAAACCTGTAACGATTGTTGATGAAATGAATCGGTAAGCCAAAGGGGACGGAGAAAAAGCCAAAAACACCATCCCCAATGGAAAAAAAGAGGGCAGGACTTTCGTCCCACCCTCCTGGAAGTGTCAATTATTCTCCGAAGTATCTCTTAAGCAGACCAGCGAATGCTTTTCCGTGTCTAGCCTCATCTCTTGCCATTTCATGCACGGTGTCGTGGATTGCATCCAGGTTAGCTGCTTTTGCACGTTTAGCCAGATCTACTTTGCCAGCGGTAGCACCGTTCTCGGCCTCTACACGCATCTGAAGGTTCTTCTTGGTGCTGTCGGTTACGACTTCGCCCAGGAGCTCTGCGAATTTAGCAGCGTGCTCAGCCTCTTCGTAAGCGGCTTTCTCGTAGTACAGGCCAACTTCCGGATAACCCTCTCTGTGAGCAACTCTTGCCATTGCCAGATACATACCAACCTCAGAGCACTCGCCCTGGAAGTTTGCACGAAGATCCTCGAGGATATCTTCGGAAACGCCTTTAGCAACGCCAACTACATGCTCTGCAGCCCAGCTCATGGTCTCTTCCTGTTTGATGAATTTTTCAGCCGGTGCTTTACATACCGGACAGACAGCCGGAGCAGCTTCTCCTTCATAAACATATCCACATACACTACATACCCATTTAGCCATAATCGTTATCTCCTTTTCTTTTATATGATATTTTTTAAAATTCTTTTGTGTGTTTCTTTGTAATCAAATCAGTAATGATTACTGATATTAAAATAGCACAATTTTTGTGGTTCGTCAATAGTTTTTTGAAAAAAGTTGAAAAACTTTTTCAGTTAATTCTTATCAATACAGTCCCCGCAGATTCCGTAGAAATGCGTCACATAATTCTGGATCTTGCCCGTACAGCACTGCTGGGCCGTCTCCATGATGCCGTCGATACTCGGCATATCCAGGTCCATAACCCGATGGCATTTGGTACAGATAAAATGATGATGCCGGGTGGCGTTGCCGTCGAAACGGTCAGCTCCTCCGTCAGTGGTGATTTTCATGATCTCGCCCAGATCGGAGAGAAGAGCCAGGTTCCGGTAAACGGTTCCCAGGCTGATGTTCGGAAATTCCTGCCGGATATTCATATAGATGGTATCGGCGGTGGGATGGTCCGTCCGGGTGGCAAGGAAAGCCTTGATACATTATCTCTAATTGCTTCTTTTCAGATTTGCCATATATTTTTTCTCCTTCCGCAAATGCACCTGCCCAACGCAGAAGCTTCTATATAATATAGAAGAAAAACTTTTGCGCTCTGGCGGGAGGTCATATACAATAATAATAACAGTTACTGATATAAATAGAGTAGCGCAAGAAAAGCTTTTTGTCAACGCTTTTTTGTTTGCAGCAGAGAAAAAACATCCCATGTATTATTCAGTGAAAATCTGCTATACTGACAGCAGAAAGGTAGACTTGTCCGGGACTTTTGCGCCCGGATTTTAAGGAGGATAAAAAATGGGAAAATTATACGATTGCATTATCATTGGTTCCGGCCCGGCAGGACTCACGGCGGCGATCTATGCGGCCCGGGCCTGCCTGTCTGTTCTGGTGCTGGAAAAGGAGTTTGTAAGCGGTGGCCAGGTGGTAAATACCTACGAAGTGGACAACTATCCGGGTTATCGGGGGATCAGCGGCTTTGACTTAGGGATGAAGTTTCGGGAGCATGCGGAAAAACTGGACGTGGAGTTTGTAATGGAAGCCGTGGAACGGGTGGATCTGGAAAAGGAAGAGAAAATAATCTATACCGACCAGAGTGAATATCACAGCCGGACCGTGATTCTGGCTATGGGCGCTTCCCACAGAAAGCTGGAGGTCCGGGGAGAAGAGGATTTTTCTGGCATGGGCGTTTCCTACTGCGCGACCTGCGACGGGGCCTTTTTCAAGGGAAAAACTGTTGCCGTGGTGGGTGGTGGAGACGTGGCCATTGAGGATGCGATCTTTCTCTCCAGAGGCTGTGAGAAGGTTTATCTGATCCACAGAAGAAATCAACTCCGGGGAGCGGAGAGTTTGCAGAGAGAACTTTTCGCGAGACCCAATATCGAAGTGATCTGGGACTCCGAGGTGACGCGGATCTTAGGCGAGGACCAGGTGGAAAGCGTCCATCTGAAAAATACAGAGAACGGTGAAAAGAGAAATCTACCGGTGGAAGGCCTCTTTGTGGCGGTGGGCGTCGTTCCCTGCACAACTCTGATCAAAGGACAGGTGGCGCTGGATGATTTCGGATATGTTAAGGCGAGGGAGGATTGTGTAACAAATATTCCTGGCGTTTTCGCGGCGGGAGACCTTCGCACAAAGCCCATGAAACAGATCGTCACCGCCGTGGCAGACGGGGCAAATGCCATAAATTCCGCCCGGAATTATCTTACGAAAAAAGAGTAAGAAATGAAAAATATGTGAATCTCTGTTGACAAATTAAGCTGAATTTGTTATGATAGCCCTATGTAAAATTAACAATTATGTAACAAATCGGTTAAAACACGGAAATCCTTTTGGAAAACTTCGTTGAAAACCGATACGGAGGGTGATATCTATAATGAAAAGAAGCGTGTTAATGAAACTTACGGCCTGCTGTATGACCGGTGCAATGGTTCTTGGAAGCACTGGGGTGGTGACTATGGCTTCCGGACTGGATTCCGCACTGGCAGGTATGGGCGCAGAGATCGCAGATAGTCAGCAGCAGAAGGAAGTTGTGAAGGTGGCTCCGACCGGTTATGATACCGTGGCCATCGCACAGGTAGATGAGTATGTAAATATCCGTGACGCAGCCAGCACAGAGGGCAACGTTGTCGGAAAACTTTATAATAACTGCAAGGCAGAGATCCTTGGCAAGACCGATGACGGCTGGTACCTCATTCAGTCCGGAGAGGTGACCGGATATGTGAGCTCCGATTATTTTGTGACTGGATCTCAGGCTGAGGCCCTGGCTCAGGAAGTCGGCACGGACATGGCTACGGTAAAAGACGGGACCGAGACTCTGATGGTTCGTTCCTCCGCAGATAGCAATTCCGAGGCGATTTCCATGGTCGGCGATTCCGAGAAGCTGAGAGTCCTCGAGGACGACGGCGACTGGGTAAAGGTTGCAGTGGATGATGATGTGGAAGGTTATGTTTCCAAAGAGTATGTAGACTGCGATACCGAGTTCGTGGAAGCAGAGTCCGTAGAGCAGGCAGAGGCGAGAAAAGCAGCAGTCCAGGAAGCTCTTGACAAAGCAACCCAGATGCAGGAAGCAGCTTACGCAGCTATGAACGCCGCTGACGGAAACGAGGCAGCTTACGCAGCAGATCAGGCCAACGCAGCACTGGCAGAAGCCAAGATGCTGGCCAGCGAGCAGGAATATGATTACGAGATTCAGGATCTGACAGATCAGATCGCATATGTAGCACAGGATACCTCCGTTGCATCTGTATGGGCACAGGAAGCTCAGGCAGAGGAGGAGCGTATCGCAGCTGAGAAGGCAGCCCAGGAGGCAGCCGAGGCTCAGGCGGCAGCAGAAGCTCAGGCAGCGGCTGATGCGGCAGCTCAGACAGCAGCAGCTTCCCAGGCAAGTGCAGACAGCCAGGAGCAGGAAGCACAGCAGAAAGAGCAGGCAGCAGCCGATGCATGGCAGGCAGCTGTAGACGCACAGAATCAGGCAGACCAGAACTGGTCTGAGGAAGCCCAGGCAGAAGCCGATGCGGCAGCCCAGGCAGCCATCGAAGCAGCGGCAGCAGCAGAAGCAGCCCGCCAGCAGGCAGAGGCTGAAGCAGCGGCAGCCGAGGCAGCCCGTCAGCAGGCAGAGGCCGAGGCAGCAGCCAAGGCAGAGCAGGAAGCACAGCAGAATCAGCAGGATGGCAACTACGACGATGGTTCCTCCTACGATAACAGCTCCAGCAGCTCCTCAGACAGCAGTTCTTCCGATAGCAGCTCAAGCTCCAGCTCTTCCAGCATTCGTCAGAGTGTTGTAAGCTACGCACTTCAGTTTGTAGGTAATCCGTATGTATACGGTGGCACCAGCCTGACCAACGGAGCAGACTGTTCCGGTTTTGTACTTTCCGTAATGGCAAACTTCGGCATCAGCCTTCCGCGTACCGCAGCAGCACAGTCTACCGTAGGTACTCCGGTAAGCCTGGATTCTATCCAGCCTGGCGACCTTCTGTTCTATCAGGGCAGCGGCGGAATCGGTCATGTAACCATGTACATCGGTAACGGACAGGTCGTACATGCCAGCAATCCGAGCACAGGAATTACGGTATCCAGCATCGACTACCGTACACCTTGCTGTGCAAGAAGTTTCTTCTAATATAGTATAAGCACCCCCCAGGAGTCCATTTCCCTATCACCCGGAAATGGGCTCCTTTTATACATAATACCAGGGTCAAAACTTCCCGAAAATCTCCCCTGTGGGCTTACAGGAAAAGGTCATGCTTTTTCCAGTTGCCGGATGTCGAAAGGTGAGCTCGAAGGCACAGAGGGCCAGAGTGGACCCTTTGGAAGCGGGATTGTATTTCCGGTCGCCGTAGAGGGGGAGGCCGACGTCTGCCATCTGGACGCGGATCTGGTGATGGCGGCCGGTGAAAAGATGAATCCGGACGAGGGAGAGCGGAAGGGCGGCGAGAGCCGGATCTTCCAGTGTTTTCAGGCATTCGTAGGAGAGCCGGGACTCCTTCGCGCCTTTGGTTCCTTTGGGAACCTTTTTGGAAGTGTTGGTGCGGCCATCCTTTAAGAGATAATCTGTGAGCGATTCCTCTTCTTTCGCGGTTCCTTCCACGACGGCGAGGTAGGTCTTTTTCATCTCGTTCTGAGCGATTTCTTTGCTCAGGGAAGCGGCGGCCTTCTGATTTTTGGCGAATACCATGACGCCCTGTACGGGCTGGTCCAGCCGGTGAATCATACCGAGATAGGGAATGCCGCCGGGCTTTCCACCCGTTTCCGCCAGATGATTTTTAAGTAAACTTACCATGTCTTTACTGCCGATGCGGCTGGTCTCCACCGGAATCCCGGCGGGCTTTTCCACCACAAGAATGTCTTTATCTTCATATAAAATATTCATATCCAATCCTCCTGAAAATCAATTGTCTCCATCGTATCATGCCAGCCCTAAAATGTAAATCTGCGGTCTGTCCGGCCATTGTATTTTGAAGGATTATAAGGTAAAATGTAATTATTCAGAACATTCAGAATAAATTTGTTATGGCACTGTTTTGGGGATTTACGAAGACAAGGGAGGGTTATTTTTGTATAAAGTATTGCTGGTGGATGACGAGGCGCTGATCCGTGAGGCGATCAGCGAGAACACCCGCTGGAAGGAACTGGGGTACGAGCTTATGGGGACCTGCAAGAACGGCAGGGAAGCAATCGAACGGCTGGATCAGGAAGAAGCAGATCTGGTCCTGACAGATATCTGCATGCCCTATGTGGACGGCATGGAACTGACCCGCTATCTCTATGAGAAGCACAAAGGGGTCAAGGTTATCATTATCAGCGGTTATGATGACTTTGAGTATGCCAAGACAGCGGTAAAATATCAGGTGATGGACTATATTTTAAAACCCATCACGGCGAAAGAGCTGGCCCAGACTCTGACGCGGGTAAAAGAAAAACTGGACGAGGAGCGTTTTCAGAGGTCGGATATGAAGAGAATCCGCGGCGCGTATATGAGCAATCTGCCGATTCTCCGCGGCCGTTTCCTGAACAGCCTTCTCATGGGAAACGTGGGAGCGCAGGAAATCCAGGAAAAATTAAAGGATTATAAGATCCGGCTGGATGGAAAATATTTCATGACGGCCCTTGTGACCGGGGACGATTTGACGCCGTTTCTGAGACAGTCGGACGAGTATAAGAGCGATCTGGCCTGCTTTGCAATCTACAATATTTCCGCGGAGATCATGGATTTTTACCAGGCGGGCGTGAGCTTTCAGGATGTGGACGAGCGGACCGTGCTGATTTTTTCGGGAAACGAGGGGATCGAGGAGCTGGCGTTAAAAGTGACGGAGGAGATTCACGACAGCATTTTCCATTTTCTGAAGGTTCAGAGCACTATCGGACTCGGCGGCAGGGTCGGACGGCTTCAGGAGCTGCCGCGATCCTTCCAGGAGGCGAAACGGACGCTGGAATACAAGTTTGTTCTGGGCGGAAATCAGGTGATCTATGCCAGGGAGCTTCCGGAAAATCAGGATCTGGTCAGCGGTGAGCTGCCGAAATATGTGAGCCGGATCTGCCTGGCGATCCGAAGCGGAAAGGAAGAGGACGTACGGGAGGAAATCGGCGCTTTCACCAGTGCCCTCCGGCAATCCTGTCTGAACCGGAACAGGAGCATTTTTCATGTGCAGAATCTGATCCTCTCGGTCATGAACGAGCTGGATCTTGCGGCTCTGAACGATGAAAAGATTTTAAAAGAGGAGCGGGAGCTTCTCAATACGGTCTACGCCCGGAATCATCTTTCCGAGGTGGAGGAGGTGCTGGTGGCTTTCAGCACCCGGCTGGCGGAGCATTTCCGGGACGAGAAGGACAGCTACTGTAAGCGGCAGGCCCTTCGGGCGCTGGATTACATTGAGGAACATTATAAGGATTCCGACGTGACCTTAAATTCCGTCTGCTCCTATCTGGCCATGAGCACGAGCTATTTCAGCTCAATTTTCAAGAATTACACCGGGGAGACTTTTATCGAGGCACTGACGAGGAAGCGCGTGGAAAAGGCGAAATTCCTCCTGGAAAACACCTCCCGGAAAAACTACGAGATCGCCTGTGACGTGGGCTACAGCGATCCCCATTATTTTTCCAATATCTTTAAAAAAGCTACGGGTATGACGCCGACAGAGTATGCCAGAAAGGTGCGGAAGTAATGGGCGGGGAAAAAAAGTCTCCCTTACGGATGCTTTCCAGATTCCGGACCATACGGGGGGCTATGATCTTTTCTTATATGGCGATCACCTTGCTGGCACTTCTGATCTTCCTGCTGTTCTCTCTGAATTACACGGAGAGGACGATTCTGGAAAATTCAGAATCCTATACGATCCAGCTGGTGGAGCAGGTGAACGGGGATATCGATTCCTACATCAGTTATATGGAAAACATCATGGAGATTGTTACGAACAATCCGGAACTCTCCGATTATCTTTTTGACCGGATGGAGCATATCATGATGCGGGAACGGATTCAGGAGCAGTTTGTCACGCTGCTGGATGCCCGGTCTGATATCTGCAACATTGCTGTTTTTGCAAAGAACGGGCGGACGCTCATCAACAGAGGAACGGACACACGCAATCCGTATGTGGATCTCGCCAGCATGCCCTGGTATCAGGATACGATGGAGGCGGAAGGAAAAGCGGTGATCTCCGCTTCACATGTCCAGAATGCCATTGAGGGAAAATATCAGTGGGTGATCACGCTGAGCAAAGGACTGATCAATCCGGAAACGCATGAGGTAGAGGGGATTTTTTTTGTAGACATGAACTACAGTTCCATACAGGAGCTTTGTACCAATGTGAACCTGGGGAGCAAAAGCTACCTGTTTATCGTGGGGAAAAAAGGAAAGATCATTTATCATCCCAAGCAGCAGCTGCTTTACAGCGGCATGAAAACGGAGCTCATCGATGAGGTGCTGGAAAACGGGACAGGGAACTTTCTGACCTCTCAAAACGGGCGGCGTCAGCTGTATTCCGTATTTAAATCGGATAAGACAGGCTGGTCTGTAGTCGGCGTTTCCGATGTCTCGGAGTTTATGAAGAATCGTTCCGAAATCCAGTTTTTTTATCTGCTGATCGCACTTTGTCTGGGAGTCCTTTCTCTGCTTCTGGCGTTGTGGCTTTCTGGTGAGATCACAAAACCGGTAAAGGAACTGGAACAGTCTATGAAAAATGTGCAGAAGGGAGAGTTTGACAAGGCTCTGATAAGTCCTGAGGGCTGCAATGAGATCACCAGTCTGACCCATTCCTTCAATATCATGACAGAGAAGATCCAGAATCTGATGGCGGAAAATGTCCGTGAACAGAAACAGAAGAGAAAAAGTGAGCTTCAGGCGCTTCAGGCACAGATCAATCCGCATTTCCTTTATAATACGCTGGATTCCATCATCTGGATGGCAGAGAGTGGAAAAAATGAAGAAGTGGTGCAGATGACTTCGGCGCTGGCAAAGCTTCTCCGCCAGAGCATCAGCAATGAGGATGAGATCGTCACGGTAGAGCGGGAGATCGAGTATACCCGTAATTATTTGGCGATTCAGAAGCTTCGCTACCGGGATCAGCTGGAATATATCATTGATATAGACGAAGAGGTCCTTCACCGGAAAATCGTCAAGCTGGTGATCCAGCCACTGGTGGAAAATGCCATTTATCATGGCATCAAATATCTGGACGGAAAGGGGATGCTCCTTATCCTGGGAGAGATCCAGGACGGAAAGGTGGTCATCACCATACGGGACAACGGCGTTGGCATGGACGAAGAAACACTGAAGCATATCCTGGAAAAGAAACCGGAACCGAAGGAAAAGCAGAGGAAAAAAACAAGCCATGTGGGAGTCTATAATGTACAGAACCGTCTGCAGCTTTATTATGGAAAGGAATACGGGCTGGTTTATGAGAGTATGCCGGGCATGGGAACCGGCGTTTCTGTGATCATTCCCGCAGAGGGAGGGGAAGAGTCATGAAAAATAACGGAAAATATATAGTTGGGCTCATTATCCTGATCCTTGTCCTTGTTTTTGGAGCGGGGATCATAATCGTAAACCGTTCCAGCACAGCCAGACGTATCCAGGTAGTCTATATTCCCAAAGCACGGGATGATGCCAATGATTTCTGGACCTCGCTTTTGAAAGGGGCGCAGATGGCAGCTAACGAGTATGACGTGGATCTGACGATTCTCGCTCCGGATTCCGAGCAGGATTTTGAAGCCCAGGTGCGTTACATTGATGAAGCTATCGCCATGAATCCGAATGCGATCATCCTTTCGCCTTCCAGTAAAAGTGAGATCACGGAGGCGGCGAACCGGATCGTTGTCGCGGGGATCCGGCTGGTACTCATTGATTCTGAACTGGATCAGAATCTTCAGTCGATCGTGGTAGAGACGGACAATGTGGCTGCCGGACGGAAAATGGGGGAATTTATCCTGACACATCTTCCGGAAAATCCGGTGATCGGAGTGGTATCCCATGTGAAAAGTTCTTCTACCGCGCAGGAGCGTTACCAGGGTCTCTGTGAAGGACTGGGGGATGAGAAAGAACATATCGTGGGAACCGTTTACTGCGATTCCAATTATGAAAAAGCATACAACCGGACAAAAGCCCTTCTGGAAGAGCATCCGGACATCAATATCCTGGTGGGTCTCAATGAATACAGTGCCATAGGAGCCGGGAAAGCGGTCCGGGATCTGGGACTTTCCGATTCGATCCTCATGGTTGGCTTTGACAGTTCCATTGAAGAAGTCCAGATGCTGGAAGAAGGGGTGTTCAATGCCATTATAGTCCAGAAGCCCTTTAACATGGGGTATCTTGGTGTGGAAAATACAGTGCTTCTCCTTCGGGGCGAGATCCTTCCGGAAATGGTGGATTCCGGCTCCGAGCTCATCACAAAAGAGAATATGTATACGGATGAGAATCAGAAATTCCTCTTTCCGTTCTTGGATTAAGAGACAAAAGGCTCTGCGAAAGCAGGGCTTTTTTGTGCAGTTTATTATGCCAGGTGTAAAAAATTCCATGAAAAAGTAAAATATTCCCCTTTCATCAGAAGATATCCCATTCTTTTTCTTCAAAAACAACCATATAATATTGTCATAGTAATGAAGAAATGATCAACCTGCCTAAAAATGTATTGGGGGCTTTTCGGGGGCGAAAAGAAATGTACGGAAAAGGGCAGGATGATCCTTTCACCAAAGGAAACGGAGGGTATCGTCATGTATACGGCAACACTTGGAGAATGGAGGAAGAGAAATGGAAAATTTTAAAAACAGTCCGATTGTGAAAAAACTCGGTTTCAACCGGATCATCCTTTGTGGTGTACTGGTGCTGATGTACATACTGTTCAGTATCGTCGAGCCCAGCTTTGTGAGCTACTCGCGTATCATCAGTGCATTAAACTATGCGTACTTCCTGGGCTTTCTGGCTCTGGGCGTTACTTTCGTCATTGCGACAGGTGAGATTGATTTCTCCATCGGACCCGTGATGTTCTGTGCGGCTCTGATCGGTGGAAAACTCTTTGTGGACGGTGTTCCCATGGGAGCATGTCTTATCATCACCATTCTGGTGGGACTTGTATTCGGACTTTTCAGCGGCTTTCTGGTGGCTTATATGGGACTGCCGTCCTTCATTTCCTCCATGGCCGTCATGATGCTTTCCAAAGGTATCGGTTCCGTCTTCACGAAGACACAGGCCATGAGCTGGCCCCAGTCCAGTGGCGAAGGCGGCTGGTACAAAAACCTGATCAAAATGAATGTGGGCGGAACGGATATCCCTACAGGTCTTATCATTCTCCTGATCGTGGCTGTTATCTGCGGTATCATCCTCAATAACACCAAAGCAGGACGTTATATCCTTTGTCTTGGAAGCAACCAGGAAGCAGTAAGGCTTTCCGGTGTTGACGTAAAGAAATGGAAACTGCTGGCTTTCGTGATCTGCGGTACGCTGGCAGGCTTCGCAGCCATCGCCTATGTGGGATCTTACACCATTGTTTCCCCGGGTCTTGGAGATACCTTCAACAATGACGCCATTGCAAGCTGTGTTATGGGCGGAACGTCCATGTCCGGAGGCGTCGCCTCCATCGGCGGAAGTATCATCGGCGTTATGATTATTTCTCTTCTTCAGGAAGGAATCCTGGCTATGGGCTTCCAGAAGGATTATCAGTATGTAATTACCGGTATCATCGTTCTGGTGGCAGTATTTGCCGATGTACGAAGCAGAAGAAAGAAAAACTGATTGATCCATAGAAAGAAAGGTAGAAGGTGAAGACATGGGCGAAGTTATTTTGACTATGAAAGGGATCGACAAATCGTTCCCGGGTGTACATGCCCTTGATCATGTAGATCTTGAAATCAGAAAAGGTGAAGTGCTCGCCCTCATGGGAGAAAACGGAGCCGGAAAATCCACTCTTATGAAGGTGCTGACCGGTATTTATAAAAAAGACTCCGGAACCATCACCTACGAGGGAAAAGAAGTAGAATTTGCAAATCCCCGTGACGCACAGGCAGCAGGCGTTGTCATCGTGCATCAGGAGTTAAATATGATGAACCATCTGACCGTGGCCCAGAACATTTTCATCGGCCGTGAGATCATGAATGGAAAACTCATCAACGATGCGAAGATGAATCAGGAAGCAGCAAAGCTTTTTGATCGTCTGAACATCAAGATTGATCCCACAGAAAAAATGGGAAATCTGACCGTAGGCCGTCAGCAGATGTGCGAGATCGCAAAAGCCATCTCCCATGACGCCAAGGTTATTATTTTCGATGAGCCGTCAGCAGCGCTGACTGAGGCCGAGATCGAAGAGCTGTTTAAAATCATCCGTGACCTTCGTGATAAGGGCATGGGAATCGTTTATATCTCTCATCGTATGGATGAGATCAAGGTCATCACGGACCGCGTGACCGTCATGCGTGACGGCTGCTATGTAGGCACCCTCATCACCAAGGAATGTACCAAGGACGACATCATCAACATGATGGTTGGCCGTGTCATTTACGAGGATCCGAAGACCGAGAGCAACGTTCCGAAGAACGCTCCGGTAGTACTCAAGGTGGAAAACCTCAACGCAGGAAAAATGGTACAGAATGTAAGCTTCGAGCTTCACAAAGGCGAGATCCTCGGTTTCTCCGGCCTGATGGGCGCAGGACGTACCGAGACGGCCAGAGCTCTTTTCGGAGCAGACCCCAAGGAGAGCGGAAAGATCTACATAAACGGAAAAGAAGTGGATATCAAGAATCCCATGGATGCGGTAAAAAATGGTATCGGTTATCTTTCTGAGGACCGGAAACGTTACGGTATCGTCGTAGGAAAGAGCGTGGCGGAGAACTCCACGATGGCTACCATGGACCAGTTCATGAGCGGCGCTTTCATCAATAAGAAGAAAGAGAGAGCTATCGCCCAGAAATATGTGGATTCCCTGAAGACAAAGACTCCCAACGTGGATCAGCTGGTGGTAAACCTTTCCGGAGGAAACCAGCAGAAAGTTGTTATCGCCAAATGGCTGGTGAGAAACTGTGATATCCTGATCTTCGATGAGCCTACCCGAGGCATCGACGTAGGAGCAAAGAGTGAAATTTACCATCTGATGAACGAGCTGGTAGCAGCTGGAAAATCGATCATCATGATTTCCTCTGAGATGACAGAGATTTTGAGAATGAGCGACCGTATCATAGTTATGTGCGAAGGCCGGGTAACCGGTGAGATCGGAATTGAGGAAGCAACTCAGGAACGTATCATGCATGCGGCAACGCTTCGGAAGTAGGAGGAGATAGAGATGGCAGATAAGAAAAAAGGAAATGCTTTTACAAACAATCCCCTTGTAAAAGCTGTGGGTACACAGAAAATCGTAGTATTGCTCGTAATCATTGTTCTGTTTGCATTTTTCAGCATCATGAGCCCGGGCTTTCGTAAATATCCTACACTGGTAAGTATTTTTGATTATTCCTATTATATCAGCTTCATGGCCATCGGCGTTACCTTCTGTCTGATCACAGGCGGTGTGGATCTGTCCATTGGTACCGGAATGATCTGCTACGCACTGTTCGGCGGTTATCTCATTACCCGTCAGGGCATGCCGGTGCTCGTAGGTATCCTGGGAACGATTCTCATGGGTGTTATCATGGGCTGCATCAATGGTGTGCTGGTGGCAGTTCTGGAGCTTCCACCGTTCATCGCTACTCTGGGAACCATGATGGTAGCCAGAGGTTTCGGTTCCATCATCACAGGCGGTATGAGCGTGACCTGGCCGGCAGCTTCCAGTGAGCAGGGCTGGTTCCGTATGTTATTTAAGATCAACAAACCCGGACTTCTTCTTCCGGTAGGCTTTTTGTGGGTGATTTTTTTCGTCATCCTCATGTCCCTCTTCCTCAACAAAACGAGACCGGGACGTTACATCATTGCAATCGGAAGTAATAAAGAAGCTACAAGACTTTCTGGCGTAAATGTGGTAAAATATCAGGCGTTAGCATATATCCTTTCCGGTGTGTTCGCAGGAATCGCAGGAGTTGCTTACGCGGCTGTATTCTCTTCATCTATCGCCCCCGGAAGCGGCGCAGGCCTTGAGCTTGACGCTATCGCCGGTGCCATCATCGGCGGAACTTCCATGACAGGAGGCTGCGGTTCCATTTTCGGTACCCTGCTCGGCGTATTCGTTATGTCCATGCTGAAATCCGGCCTTCCGTATATCGGTCTGCAGGCAAACTGGCAGCAGATCATCACCGGTCTGATTCTGATTCTCGCCGTATTCATCGACGTGATCAAGAATAGAAAATTAGCCTAACACAGCAGCACACACACTTTTTATTTTTTCGACAGCGGAATGAGAGGTTCCGCTGCCCTTCAAAAGGAGGATTTCGAAGGATGAAACGCAAAGTAATCAGCGCACTTTTATGTGCATCCATGGTAGCAACAATGGTTGGCGGCTGCGGAAGCGGCTCAAATAAGACAACCGAGAAAGCCACTGAGAAAGCAACAGAAGCTGCAACCGAGAAGGCAACTGAAAAAGCAACGGAAAAAGCTACTGAGACTGAGAAAGCCACTGAGAAGGCTACAGAAAAAGCTACCGAGGCAGCTACTACAGAAGCTGCAACGACGGAAGAAGAAACTACCGAGAAAGCAACGGAAAAGGCTACTGAAAAAGAAACCAAGAAAAAAGTAGAGACTGAGACCGAGTCTGCTTCCAAGGAGACCGAGAAGGCTACTGAGAAGGAGACCGAGAAGGCTACTGAGAAAGAGACCAAGAAGGAAACTGAGAAGGCTACCGAGAAAGAGACCGAGAAGGAAACTGAGAAGGCTACCGAGAAAGAGACCGAGAAGGCTACTGAGAAAGAGACCAAGAAGGAAACTGAGAAAGTAACCGAGAAGGAGACCGAGAAGGAAACTGAGAAGGCTACTGAGAAAGAGACCAAGAAGGAAACTGAGAAAGCTACCGAGAAAGAGACCGAGTCTGAATCTGAGACTGAAAAGGTAACCGAGAAAGAGACCAAGAAGGAAACCGAGAAGGCTACCGAGAAAGAAACTGAGACAGAATCTGAGTCCGAAACCGAGAAAGAAACCGAGAAAGAAACCAAGAAAGCAACTGACGCAAAAGAGACTGAGGCCGAGTCCGAGAGCGAATCTGAGACCGAAACCGTAAAAGGCACCATCGACCTCAGCAAGGTAGAAGCAAAAGAAGCTTATCACTTTGAGATCGTATCCAAAGGCTTCCAGCATCAGTACTGGCAGGCAGTATTAAAGGGAGCACAGGAGGAGGCTGAGCGTCTCGGCGTTACCATGAACTTCGTAGGACCGAACTCCGAGTCCGATATCGCAGACCAGGTACAGATGCTGAACAGTGCAATCAACGCAAAACCGGCAGCAATCGGTCTGGCAGCTCTGAGTACCGATGCTTGTAACGACGCTCTGCAGCAGGCAAAAGATGCAGGAATCCCCATCGTAGGATTTGACTCCGGCGTACCGGGAGCTCCGGAAGGTTCTGTAGTAGCAAACGCAGCAACTGACAACTACGCAGCTGGTGAGCTGGCAGCAGAGAAAACCTATGAGGTTCTGAAAGACAGAATCGCAGCAGCAGAAGGTTCCGTTCGTATCGGCGTTATGGGCCAGGATGCAACCAGTGAGTCCATCATCAACCGTGGCCTTGGCTTCATCGACAAGATCGCTGAGCTGGCAGAGGCTGACGGCTATACCGTAACTGTAGAAGGAAACGACAAATACGTTCAGGATTGTAAAGTAGAGCCTACCAAGGAGGCTAAGGTGATCCTCGATGTAGCAGTACCGTCACAGGTAACCGCAGAGCTGTCCGCAACAGACTGCCAGACCCTGCTGAACAAAGACGACACGATCTGCATCTATGGTTCCAACCAGCACTCCGGTGAGGCAATGGTAACCGGTAACGAGAACCTGCAGAAACTGGGCAGCGGCGAAGATCAGGTATTAGGCGTGACCTTCGACTCCGGTACTGTTATCAAAGAGGCTGTCAAGAATGGTACTCTCTACGGCGCAGTAACCCAGGCTCCTGTAGCAATGGGCGCAGCAGTTATCGACCTTCTGACCATGGCAGCAAACGGTGAGGAAGTAGCAGACGTGGATACCGGATGCCAGTGGTATACCGCTGACAACATGGACGATCCTGAGATTGCACAAAACCTTTACGACTAATAATTGGAAGCAGGCCTGTTAAGGCTTTCACTTCATAAAAAGTGTGTTTGGTGTGTATGGACGGGCTGTCGGGGGCGGCAGCCCGGTCCGAAAAAATGACAACTGGGAGGAAGCAAGAAATGTTAAAAGGAATTCCAAAGATTTTATCTCCGGAGCTCTTAAAAGTGCTCTGTGAAATGGGACACAGCGACCGTCTGGTTATTTCCGACGGAAATTTCCCGGCAGAGTCCATGGGAAAAGACGCGATCGTGATCCGTTGTGACGGCCACGGCGTGCCGGAACTTCTGGACGCCATCCTTGAGGTGTTCCCGCTGGATACTTATGTAGAGCATCCGGTAAATCTGATGGAAGTAATGCCCGGTGATGATGTTGAGACACCGATTTGGGATACTTATAAAGAAATCGTTGAAAAACATGATAAGAGAGGCGGAGACGCCATCGGTCACATCGAGAGATTTGCTTTCTACGATGAGGCGAAAAAAGTATATGCGATCATCGCTACCGGCGAGAGCGCACTCTATGCAAACATTATGCTCCAGAAGGGCGTAGTGGTTGACTAAAAAAGAATAGCCGTTCAGGAGAGGCGAAAGCCTGGGGGCCTGAACTGTTAGATAAGATGCCTATGGGCATCAGGGGAAAAAACTATGTAATGTAAAAAAGGAGGATTTTACAATGAAAAACAAAATGATCAGCGCTTTACTGGCAACCGCTATGGTAGCATCCATGATGACCGTTCCCGCACTTGCAAGCGAGGGCGAGACCGAGGCAGCAGCAACTGTAGATCTGAGCAATGTAGAAGCAAAAGAAGCTTATCACTTTGAGATCGTATCCAAAGGCTTCCAGCATCAGTACTGGCAGGCAGTATTAAAGGGAGCACAGGAGGAGGCTGAGCGTCTCGGCGTTACCATGAACTTCGTAGGACCGAACTCCGAGTCCGATATCGCAGACCAGGTACAGATGCTGAACAGTGCAATCAACGCAAAACCGGCAGCAATCGGTCTGGCAGCTCTGAGTACCGATGCTTGTAACGACGCTCTGCAGCAGGCAAAAGATGCAGGAATCCCCATCGTAGGATTTGACTCCGGCGTACCGGGAGCTCCGGAAGGTTCTGTAGTAGCAAACGCAGCAACTGACAACTACGCAGCTGGTGAGCTGGCAGCAGAGAAAACCTATGAGGTTCTGAAAGACAGAATCGCAGCAGCAGAAGGTTCCGTTCGTATCGGCGTTATGGGCCAGGATGCAACCAGTGAGTCCATCATCAACCGTGGCCTTGGCTTCATCGACAAGATCGCTGAGCTGGCAGAGGCTGACGGCTATACCGTAACTGTAGAAGGAAACGACAAATACGTTCAGGATTGTAAAGTAGAGCCTACCAAGGAGGCTAAGGTGATCCTCGATGTAGCAGTACCGTCACAGGTAACCGCAGAGCTGTCCGCAACAGACTGCCAGACCCTGCTGAACAAAGACGACACGATCTGCATCTATGGTTCCAACCAGCACTCCGGTGAGGCAATGGTAACCGGTAACGAGAACCTGCAGAAACTGGGCAGCGGCGAAGATCAGGTATTAGGCGTGACCTTCGACTCCGGTACTGTTATCAAAGAGGCTGTCAAGAATGGTACTCTCTACGGCGCAGTAACCCAGGCTCCTGTAGCAATGGGCGCAGCAGTTATCGACCTTCTGACCATGGCAGCAAACGGCGAGGAAGTAGCAGACGTGGATACCGGATGCCAGTGGTACACCGCTGACAATATGGACGATGCAGAGATCGCACAGAACTTATATGATTAAAATTCTGAGCATCCTGAAATAAAGGAGCAGAACCTGCGGGCTTGCCCGCAAGGGGCTGGGACTTCATTTCAGGATGCCCGCCAGCCACAGACAGAAGCTGCGAAGTACGCGGGGTGCTGAGTCCCAGTGGGACTCGTTTAGCACCGACCGGAGCAGAACGTAGACCTGTGGCTTGATGCGGAGTAGTGTGAGATCCAGGGCCCGCTTCGGCGGGCCCTTTTTTCGTGCCGAGAAAAATGCGGGTCAGATCCGCAAAACCTGCATATCCTGTAGGGATGAGGTTTTCAGGAGAACCCTATGGAATATTATGATCCCATGGAAATGAAATGCCCCTGGTGCCGTCGTCCTTCCCGTCCTGGTTTCGGTGGACCGCCGCGCCCTGGGTTTGGTCCCCCGCCGCCGTCCCCACCACGTCCGGGTTACGGCCCCGGTCCGGGAGGTTCGTCTGGTCCGCCGCCGCGTCCAGGTTTCGGCCCGCCGCCACCTCCCCCGCCGCCCGGCCCGGGCCCAGGTGGTCCAAACAGGCCCCGCCCCTGCACGCGCTGCATCCGTCCCTTTGAGGCGGAGGAAGTCTGGCAGGCTCCGTCACCCGAGCAGTCGCCTGCACCTCAGTCCCAGGACTCCCTCTTCCAGGAAGATGAGCCCTCCACGCCACTTACCCGCTACTACGAGGACGACTATGAGACCGAGCGGGATCTGGAGCGGATGAAGAACCTTTATCCGGAGATCTCAAAGGAGCTCTTTCCGTGGATTGAGGATGTCTGCGACCAGATGGAATACGAGGGAAGCCTCATGTATGATGAATCTCCGGACCAGAACCAGGTCCGCCGCCTGACTTCCCGGATCTACGGGCAGGTGAAGGAACAGTACCAGCCCCCGGAAGGGGAGGACAAAGATGAGATGCTGGCCATGAATCAGGAGACCTGGCGGCGCTATCCGCCGGACCAGAACTGGCTCAGCGACCTGATCCAGACGCTCCTCGTGGATGAGATGTTCCGGCGGCGCAGCCGCAGACGAAACAGCCGGCAATGGTCATAAAAAGGATAATCTTCGTCACAAAAAGTAATTGAGCGATCCAGAATTTTTGTGGTATCATATCCTTATTATCAGACAATGAGAGACTGCGCCTGTGACAAAGACCTGCGGAAGAAAGTTTCTCCTTCGCAGGCCGCAGGCCGCGGTCTGAAGCAGTGTTTTGGGGTGCAGAAAAAAGGCGGGAAGTCTGCCTGAAACGAGAAAAGGAGAGGTACACATATGAGCCAGTGGATTTGGAGATACGGAGAATTTGAATGTTACCACAATATGATCCTTCATACAAGAAGACAGCAGTATGGCTACCCGGAACCGGTAGTCTGGAAGCTTTATGCCCCGGAACCGGTGGTCTGCTTCAAAAAAGAAGTGACGACAGAAGGAGGAACTTTCCGGATCCATGCGTTGGGAAATATTTCGGTCATTGTAGGAGCAGAGCCATGGAATCAGAAGAAATACGGCGGACAGAGAGAAATCAAACTGCAGCCGGGAACCACCACGGTTCTCATCCGGGTGGCAAATACCGAAACTTTCCCCTGTATCTATGTGGATGGTGTCATCGAGAGTGACGACACCTGGCTTTGTGATGACATGAGTCAGGACTGGAAGAAAGTCGGAACCAGTGAAATGTTTGTTTCTCCGGATCAGACACCGGATCATTTTCCATTTTCCTATCTGCCCGTTTCCTGGGTGAAAAAGGAAAAGGTTGAGGGTGGTGTCCTGTTTGATTTTGGAAAAGAGACCTTTGCAAGGACACGCTTTTCCGGACTGGGCGAAGGACCGGTGAAAGTGCGTTTTGGTGAGTCCAGAGAAGAGGCCATGGATCCTGAGTGGTGTGTCATCCGTTTTGAGGACAAGCCGGAGAAAGGTGTTTTAAGCTATATTCCTTATGCTTTCCGTTATCTTTTTGTCAGCGATGAGAAGGTGGAGGTGAAGGCAGAGTATGAGTATCTGCCGTTGGAATACAAAGGCTCTTTCCACTGCAGCGAGGAGATCATCAACAAAGTATGGGATGTGGCGGCATATACCTTCCATCTGAACAGCCGGGAATTTTTCCTGGACGGCATCAAAAGAGACCGGTGGGTCTGGTCAGCAGATGCCTACCAGAGCCTTTTCGTGAACCGATATCTCTTTTTTGATAAAGAGATCGAGAAGCGGACGCTGATCGCTCTGGGTGGAAAACAGCCCTTCAAGGTACATATCAACACGATCATGGATTACAGTTTTTTCTGGATCATCAGTCTTTACGAGTATTATAAGACCTACGGGGATAAGGATTTCCTGGAGCAGATCCAAGACCAGATGAAGGCGGTTATGGATTTTTGTCTGGAAAGACGGGATGAGGACGGTTTCATGAGAGGAAAGCCCGGTGACTGGGTGTTTATCGACTGGGCTCCCATGGACAAGACAGGAGCGCTCTGTGGAGAACAGATCCTTTTTGCCAAAGCCATGGAGTGTTATGCGGCCATCTGTGCGGTGATCGGAAGAGATGACAGAGGTCTGGGCGAGGAGGTGAAAAAGCTCCGCAGCCAGATTTTTGAGAAATTCTACGATACAGAGAAAAAGGTATTTATCGACAGTTACGAGTCTGGTAAACGAAACGTGACCAGACAGAGCAACATTCTGGCTTACCTTTTCCTGAGCTGCGATGACACCGTGAAAAAAGACATTTACGAGCGGGTGGTCCTCAATGACGAAGTGCCGCAGATCACCACGCCTTACTTTAAATTTTACGAAAATCAGGTACACTGCAAGGCCGGAAATACGAACCTCCTGGAAAAATCCATCCGGGAATACTACGGCAGCATGTTGGCGACGGGAGCGACGACTCTTTACGAGGAGTATGATCCGACCATGACCGGCGTGGAGCACTATGCGATGTACGGAAATCCCTTTGAGAAATCGCTCTGCCATGCCTGGAGCGCAAGCCCCATTTATCTTCTGGGTAATTTCCGTCTGGGTGTGGAAAATACAGGCATTGCGTATGATACCTTCGATGTGCGGCCGAATCCGGGAGACCTCAAGGGTTTCCATGGCAAAGTGCCTGTACCCGGCGGGACAGTTTCTGTCTCCGTGGATCAGGAGGAAATCAGGGTTTATTCTGAGATTCCGGGCGGAACGCTCTATGTGGATGGGAAAGCTTATACGCTGGAGGCGAAGAAGGAATGTCGCGTGAGAAGAAAATCCGACGTTTAAACAGGACGATCGTGAAGATCACCATGCTCGGCTATAGTACAGTTCTGGTGATCCTTTTCCTGCTGGACTGCTATATGATCCAGGCGCATCAGGAAAAACTGAAAGCTGCCAAATGGGAGCTTCTGAACGATTATACGGAGCAGGTGAAAAATTCCATCGATAAAGTGGATCAGCTGATGTATGATATTTATGCGAATGACAAGAATTTCCAGGCCCTGCAGAAGGAACAGAGCTCAGCGAAGGAGTACAGTACCGTTTATGATCTCCGGGAAAAACTGCATACGCGGCTGATCATCCAGGATTACCTCAGCAGCTTCTATATTTTCTATGGAAACGGTGAAAAGTGCTGGTATGGGACACAGGATAAGTATTCGGATTTTGTTTATTCACAGGAAGTAAAGAATATGCTGGCACAATATCAGGCAAATGCTTCCCAGGGAAAAAGCTGGTCAACTGTGCGATCCGGAGAAACAATCTCGCTTTTTGTCTGTTATAAAAAAGGCGGGGTGGCTGTTATCGGAGTTTATACCCTGCCGGAGCTTGGAGGACAGATAGAGAGAAGCACCGGGATCAAGGCACAGGTCTGCATGGTGCAGAACGGGGACGTTTTAAACGGGAAAAAACAGGCAGAGCAGATCCGGCTTTTGAGTAAGATCATGGCAGAAGAAACGATGCTGGAAGAGATAAAGCCGGATTATCAGGTGTTTGGCAGAAAAATCACCAATATGGATTTCTGGATCTGTACCATTTATTCCATAAAATGGTGGCAGACCGCCACGATCCAGCAGCTTTTGCTTCTTTTGCTCACGCTGTTTTCTGTCGTGGCAGTGTTCCTGCTTTTCCAGTTTATGAGAAGGCAGGTGGTACAGCCGCTTCGACAGCTGACGGATGCCATGAACCGCATCCGGAATGGTGAGACAAGGGAGGTGCCGGAGATCGGCGGCAGTTTCCAGGAATTTACCGAGGTGCGTCAGACACTGGAAAAGATGGTACGGGAGCTGGAGGAACAGAAGAATCTCACCTATGAAGAGATCATAGAAAAACAGAAGGCTCAGATGCAATATCTGCAGCTTCAGCTGAAGCCTCACTTTTACCTGAACGGGCTGAAGACTGTCAATGCCCTTGCCATGGCGCATGAGGATGAGAAAATCCAGGAGCTGGTGCTGAACCTTTCGGAGCATCTCCGCTATCTTCTCCGGGCGGAGCAGGAAACGGTACCGCTCTCTCGGGAACTGGCTTTTGTGGAGAACTATATCGGTCTTCAGAAGCATGTGACTGGACGGCCTGTGACCAGTGAGATCACGGTAGATCCCGAGGTGGAGGACTGGCAGGTTCCAATCCTTTCCGTACAGACCTTTGTGGAAAATAGCATCAAATATGCCAGACTGGGAGATGCCAGCTGTCCGCTGGAGATCCAGATCACGGCCAGTTACCTGAAGACAGAGGAGGGCGGTTATCTGGACCTGGTGGTGCAGGACAATGGTCAGGGCTACAGTGATGCCATACTGGAGGAAATCAACGGAGATTCGGCTTCTGGTACGTTCTGTGTCGGTATCAACAACATCAAACGGCGCTGCGGTTTCCTCTACGGAGACAAGGCGGAGTATCTGTTTGAGAATAATGAAGGAGCAGTGAGCGAGCTGATCCTTCCAAGGGGGGAAACAACATGATGAATGTCTGCCTGGTAGATGATCAGCGGGCAGTGGTTGACAGTCTGAAGAACGGGATCCACTGGGAAAAGCTTCCGGTGGACAAGGTATATACGGCCTGCAGTGCCAGAGAGGCCAAACTGATCCTGAAAAATTTTCCGGTAGATGTGCTGTTAAGTGACATCGAAATGCCGGAGGAGGACGGGATCTCGCTGTGTCTCTGGGCAAAAAAGGAAATTGCGGATATTGAGTGCATTTTCCTGACTTCTCATGCGGATTTCGAGTATGCCAGAGAGGCGATCCGGCTGGGAAGCTTTGATTACATTCTGCAGCCGGTCCGTTATGAGGATGTGGAGAAAGCACTTCTCCGGGTCTGGGAGCGTGTCTGTGAAAAGCAGAAAATGCAGAATATGATAAACAGCCAGCGGCTTTTTATGGAACAGAAGAATCATATGTTTGACGTTCTGACGGCGAATATCATGGCAGAAAACTGGGCAGAGGCGGAGCAGCTCTACAGTCATCTGCCGGAGCTCTACGGAGTGGATGCAGAAGAGTGTCAGATCTATCCGGCCCTGCTCCAGGTCGTGCGCTGGAAGAAGCTTCGGAATGACTGGGAGAAAAAACTGGTGAGCCTGGTGCTGAAAAACGTTCTGGAAGAACTTTTTTATCAGGAGAAAGGGAATGTCTGGGTCACAGGCTTCCGGGAAGACCGTTACTGGTGCTTCATCCAGACGACGCGTTCGGAGTTCCATGAGGGGCTCTGTTCCCAGCATGTGCAGCAGTTTTACGATTTTATCGAGACAAATATGGATTTCAGCATTGCCTTTTATCCGGGGGAAGCCCCTCAAAGGGGCGAGGTACGGCAGGTTTTTGAAGGGCTTTTAAAGCGGGCCGCCTGCAATGCGGAAGGAAAGAAAGGCGTTTTCTGGGAAAATGCAGAGAATCAGGAGGAAGCGGGAGACCAGGATGCGGTGACACTGGCAGTTTCCTATATCAAGAAGAATCTCAGCAAGAACATTTCCAGAACAAATGTGGCAAGTTATGTTCACCTGAATGAGGAATATTTCTCCAGGCTCTTCAAGCAGCAGACCGGAGAGACCTTCAAGGATTATGTCATGATGGAAAAGATGCGGGAGGCTCAGAAGCTTCTGAAAAATTCTCGCCTTTCTGTCAGCATCATCGCCTCCAAGGTGGGGTATGATAACTTCTCCCATTTCTCCAAGATGTTCAAAAAGATCACCGACCAGACGCCGCAGGAGTACCGGAAGGTACATGAGAAATAAACTTCAAAATTTCTTGACGAGAGTTTGATTAAGATACTTGTTGTGCGTTTCCAGACGCCAGCAGCAACCTTGCATTTCTGCCTTCGGTTTCACAGGCGGCAGAAATACAAGGTTGCTGCTGGCTGGGGCCGGTCTGGGGGATTTCCAATTATATGTGTTACCGCGGTCTGAAAAACTATGGATATGACAAGGGGGCAGCGGAGCTGGCAGAAAAAACAATTACCTTATTCGGAAAAGACCTGGAAGCCTGCGGTGAACTTCATGAATATTATGATCCGGACACAGGAGAAGGTGTCAATAATCCTGGCTTTCAGTGCTGGAATCTGCTCGTCAATAATATGATTGCGGAAGAGGAAGGGAGAAAGGCAATCCGGGAATTTTAAGCGGTTATGCAAGAAGAGGGGGGATTTTATGAACATCAGAGAAAAAAAGGGATTTGTATGTGAGGAAGATTATCCTGTGGTACAAACGACGGAAGGAAAATTGAGAGGTTATGTGGACGGAGATGTATTCTGTTTCCGGGGGGTGGACTATGCCTGGGCAGAGCGTTTTCAGATGCCGGAACCGCCGAAAAGCTGGGAAGGAATCCAGGATGCGCTGGACTATGGCTATGGCTGCCCGGAGATGAGCTATTCCTTAAAAGGAAAAAGCCCGAAGGGCCAGTTTATGGTGCCTCAGAGATTCTGGAGCATCAGTGAGCATTGTCAGAATCTGAACATCTGGACCCCTTCCATCGATCCGGAGGCAAAGAAGCCGGTTATGGTATGGTTTCACGGAGGAGGTTTTTTCGGCGGTTGTTCCACACAGCTTTATTCCTATGAGGGCTGGGAGATGAGCCACAATTATGATGTGGTAATCGTGACCGTAAACCACAGACTGAATATGCTGGGCTTTCTGGATCTCTCTGAACTGGGTGAAGAGTACAGAAATTCCGGCAATCTTGGCATGGCAGATCTGGTGGAGGCCTTACGCTGGGTAAAGCGGAATATTACAGCTTTCGGCGGAGATCCGGACAATGTGACAATTTATGGACAGTCCGGCGGCGGTGGAAAAGTGAGCACTCTGATGCAGATGCCTTCCGCAGACGGACTTTACCATCGGGCAATCATTCAGAGCGGTGTGATGCGCTCCGGGCTTCTTGGAGGAGACCGGGAGCTTTCCAGAAAAATCGGACAGAAGACGGTAAAAAATCTGAATCTGAACCGGGATAACAGAAAAGAGATTGAGACGATGGAATATGAGACACTGGCGGCGGCTGTGGCAAAGGCCTGTGAGGAAGAAAAAAACCATCTCTTTACCGTGTGGTCGCCGGTGGCAGACGGAGAATATTTTGTAGGAAATCCCTTGCATACAGGCTTTCGGAAAGAAACAAAACATATTCCGGTGCTCATTGGCTCCTGCGTATGCGAATTTCTTCCTTCGCCGGTGGGCAGAAAAGAAAACTGGACGGAGGAACAGAAGAAAGCGGTGGTAAAGGAGCGCTTTGGAGAGGAAACAGAAGCGGTGACGAAAGCGTTTGCGGAAGCTTATCCGGAACTGGATCCCTCCTATGCGGCAGCTGTGGATCATGAGATCCGGCCGGCTGTTCTGAATTTTTCCAGCCGCAGAACGAAGGAGGCGGAAGCGCCGGTTTATAACTATGTCTTTGCCTTTGAAAGCCCGCTTCTTGGAGGGCAGCTGACGGGGCATAATGGAGACCTTCATTTTATGTTCCATAATGCATTGTATATGGAAGCCATGTATAAAAAAGACATCACCGCCCGTCTGCAGGATGAGATGGCGGGAGCCTGGGCCAGCTTTGCAAAGACAGGATCACCGAATGGAGAGCAACTTCCTTGCTGGAAACCGTACACAGAAGAAAAGAAAGCCTGCATGATCTATGGAGATCAGACCATTTTACGGGAAAATCATGACAGGGATCTGATAACACTGATTGAATAAAAAACTGTAATTTGTGTAAAAAGTATAAAAAGCATAAAACCATCACAAAATAACTAATCAAAATCACAAAAATAGCAGAAACGTTTCCCGCTTCTTGTTACAATGATGACATCACAAAAACACGGAATGTAATACAAAAGGAGGAAACGTTTTATGAAAAAAACAATCAGAAGAATGCTTACCGTATGCGGCGCGGCAGCAATGATGCTTTCCGCAGCGCAGATCATTGCATTTGCAGATGGAGATGTAAAAGAGGTCACTCTGCATATGCCCACCGTTTATGATCTGCCGGATGCTCCGATGGTAGAGGATGCTATTAACCAGATCACCGAGGAAAAATACGGGATTCATCTGAATCTGACCTATGTTACTATGGGTAACTGGCAGCAGCAGTCCAACCTTCTCTTTACCAGTGATGAGGCAGATGTGATCGCAGTCTTCATGACTCCGCTCAGTACTTATGTAAAGAACGGTCAGCTGGAAGATCTGACTGCCTATTATGCAAACGCTTCTGATGAATTTAAACAGATCTGGTCCGAGGACGAGATGAAAGGAACCAGTGTGGATGGAAAGATCTACGCGATTCCGAACCTCAGAAACTTCGGTAACATTATGGGACTGAATATCGACGAGGATATTGCGGCGGAGTTCGGTATTGAGAATGGTCAGAAGCTGACGATGGAAGAAGTTGATGAGTTCCTGACCAAGGCTCATGAAAAATATCCGGATCGCTACGCACTGGTTCCGCAGGGCTCCGATTCTATGGTAAATGGCTGGACCTGGGATGGCATGGGCGACGGAAAGAATCTCGGTGTCCTGGAAGACTGTGGTCAGTCTACAGAGGTAAAGAATCTTTTTGAGACGGATGATTTCGTAGATTTCTGCACCTGGACCCGGAAATGGTATCAGGAAGGTTTTACCATGCAGGATGTCTTAAGCAACACCCAGCCTTTCCAGACTCTGATTGGCAACGACCAGGCAATCGCCTGCTTTGATAACTACGCTGTAAATAATGTACCCGGCATGATCCGTACAGAGATCGTAAGCTCCTGGATTCCGACAAGTAACTATACCTCTCTTTGCTACGGCATCAATGTCAACTCCAAAGATAAAGATGCAGCCTGGGAGCTGATGGAGATTCTTTATACCGACAAAGATGTCTGCACACTTCTTGCAGATGGTATCGAGGGAACTCATTATGTAGTAAATGATGACGGAACCATCTCCTTCCCCGAAGGGAAAACAGCATCTGACTGTGGCTACGGTATGGCAGAAGGTTACTGGATCGTTCCCTATTCAGGAAATACCTATCCGTTGGATGTAAACGGTCCGACTTTCTTCGAGGATCTGATCCAGTTCAATAAAGATTCTCTGAGAGGTCCGGCATTTGGTTTCGACTTTGATATTACCAATGTAGTCGATCAGTATACTGCCTGCTCCAATATCATGGACAAATATTACAAAGCACTCCTTTCCGGAAGCGTTGATGTTGAGAGCACCATCGAGCAGGCAAATGCAGAGATGGAAGCAGCAGGTCTGAATGACATCATCGCTGAGAAACAGGCACAGCTGGATGCTTTCCTGGCACAGTAACTAAAAAATAAGAATAAAAAGCGACTGTCGGCGGAAAACTCTGTCGGCAGTTTTTTTATAGGAGGATTTTATTATGGCATGGATACCGAGAACCGAAGAAAACTATCATAAATTGATTTTGGAGGCAAAGACGGAGAGTGGCACTGTCCGGTGACTTCCCGGAGATGACGATGGAGCCTGGCATACGGCGGAGTTGTTTTACCTTTTTGAAACGATTCACCGAACCTGGCGGCGCATGACCGGTTATGATTATGAGCTCCAGACGAAAATGGCGGATTATTTTGCAAACTTTGTCAAAACCGGCGATCCCAACGGGGATGGACTGGTGAAATGGATACCTTATACGAAGGGCAGACACAAAGCCATGGATCTCGGCACGATGGATGGCATGATTGAGATCCGGTGATCTTGACGGAAAAGTCCCTTTTTTCTATACAACATGCCTGGAGCTTTTCAGGCAAAGTCACAAAAGTGATAATCAATGTCATGAAAATGACAGATTGCATAAAAAAACCATGAAAAAACCATAAAACAATCACAAAATAAACAATCAAAATCATGAAAGTGGCAGAAACGTATCCTGTTTTTTGTTACAATTAGGACATCAGAAAAACACGGAAAGGAAACAAAAAAGGAGGAACAAATCTATGAAAAAATCAGTAAAAAAAGCTCTTACTGCATGTGGCGCAGCAGCCATGATGCTTTCTGCAGCTCAGATCAGTGCATTTGCAGACGGAGATGTCAAAGAGGTTTCCCTGCATTTGCCGACCGTTTATGATCTGCCGGATGCTCCTATGGTAGAGGATGCCATCAATCAGATCACCGAGGAAAAATACGGGATTCATCTGAATCTGACCTATGTTACTATGGGTAACTGGCAGCAGCAGTCCAACCTTCTCTTTACCAGTGATGAGGCAGATGTGATCGCAGTTTTCCAGACACCCTTAAGCACTTATGTAAAGAACGGTCAGCTCGTAGATCTGACTGATTACTATGCAAATGCTTCTGATGAGTTTAAGAGTGTATGGTCCGAGGATGAAATGAAAGGAACCACTGTGGACGGAAAAATTTATGCGGTTCCGAACTTAAGAAACTTCGGTAACATCATTGGTCTGAATATTGATGAGGATATTGCGGCAGAGTTTGGTATAGAAAATGGACAGAAACTGACGATGGAAGAAGTTGATGATTTTCTGACTAAAGCTCATGAAAAGTATCCGGATCGTTATGCATTGATTCCGCAAAGTGGTGACTCTATGATCAATGGCGACTGGACTTGGGATGGTTTAGGAGATACGAAACTTCTTGGTGTACTGGAGGATCAAGCACAGACAACAGAGGTAAAGGACCTCTTTAAAACAGATGATTTCATTGATTTTTGTACTTGGACTCGTAAATGGTATCAGGATGGCATTACTATGCAGGACGTATTAAGCAATACTCAGCCGTTCCAGACTTTGATTGGTAATGATGTAGCAATTGCCTGCTTTGACAATTATGCGGTAAATAAAGTGGCTGGCATGATCCGTACGGAAGTAATTAGTGCATGGGCACAGGCAAACTCTTATCAGGCTCTTTGTTACGGTATCAATATAAATTCTAAAGATCCAGATGCAGCCTGGGAGCTGATGCAGGTTCTTTATACTGATAAGGATGTTTGCACCCTTCTTGCAGATGGTATTGAGGGAACTCATTATGTAGTAAATGAAGACGGCACCATCTCCTTCCCCGAAGGAAAGACCGCTGCTGACTGTGGCTACGGCATGGCAGAAGGTTACTGGATTGTTCCTTATTCTGGAAATACCTATCCGCTGGATGTAAACGGTCCGACCTTTTTTGATGATTTAATCCAGTTTAATAAAGATACTTTGAAAAGCAAAGCGTTTGGTTTTTCATTTGATATTACTAACGTGGCTGATCAGTATACAGCATGTTCTAATATTATGGATAAATACTTTAAAGCACTGATTTCCGGAAGTGTAGATCCTGAGAGTACCATCGAACAAGCAGAAGCTGAGATGGAAGCAGCCGGTCTTGCTGATATCATTGCAGAGAAACAGGCACAGCTGGATGCTTACCTGGCAGAACAGCAGTAAATCAGGGAGAGGAAAAATGAATATCTGCCGGCGGAAAAACTCCGCCGGCAATTTTCTTAGGAGATTTGCTATAACGAGGAGGAAAAAAACATGGCAAAAACAGCTGTAAAACCGGCTGGCCGTCGGAAAAGAGGGGCGCAGACGAAAATGACGCTGGCACTGTTTTCCATGATGCTGCCGGGACTGATCTATCTGATCATCAACAACTACATTCCCATGGCTGGTCTGGTGATCGCTTTTAAACGATTCAATTACGGAAAAGGAATCTGGGGCAGTGACTGGGCAGGCTTAAGCAACTTTACCTATCTTTTTAAAACACAGGATGCCAAGAACATCATCCGGAATACCATCGGTTACAACCTGACCTTTATCCTTCTTGGAAATGTACTGGCTGTGGCTGTGGCAGTTATGCTGAACTTCATGCGTGGTACCCTGAATAAAAAAATCTACCAGACCGTGATTCTGGTTCCCTACCTGATTTCCATGGTAGTCGTTTCCTACATCGTGTTTGGTTTCCTGAGCCAGGAAAATGGTTTCTTAAACAAAATCCTGGTTGCTATGGGAAAAGATCCCGTGAGCTGGTACACCACCTCCAAATACTGGCCTTTCATCCTGGTATTTGTAAACCTCTGGAAAGGCTTCGGATACAGCAGTATCCTCTACTATGCAACGGTTATCGGTATTGACTCTTCCCTCTATGAGGCAGCTACTGTAGACGGCGCCAACCGCTGGAAACAGGTCTGGCACGTTACTCTTCCCGGACTTCGCGGAACGATCATCACCATGGTGCTTTTAAGCATCGGCCGTATGTTCTATTCCGATTTCGGTCTGTTCTATCAGGTTCCGATGCGTTCCGGTCTGATCTCTTCCGTGACCGATACGATCGACGTCTTTGTTTACAAAGGACTGACCCAGTTAAATGATGTGGGACGTGCTTCCGCAGCAGGTTTCCTGCAGTCTGTACTTGGTTTTGTTCTGGTACTCACCGCAAACTTCATTGTCCGTAAGATCGATGAAGACAATGCATTATTCTAGGAAAGGAGGAAATATAGATGGTTACAAAAAGTAAAACCGGACAGGTTGTCCTGAACATTGTGTTTATTATTTTAGCTGTCTGGGCAGTGGCACCGTTCCTGCTCCTGATCTCTTCCTCACTTTCCAGTGAGGCAGCGCTTGCAAAATATGGCTACGGCTTCTGGCCGAGAGAGTTCTCTCTGAACGCTTACACCTATCTCTTTAAGAGCAGCATGAAGATCGCCAAAGGTTATGGCATTACTCTCATCGTAACCCTGGTGGGAACCACCTTGAGCGTACTCATCACCACCCTGTTCGCTTATCCTCTTTCCAGAAAAGAGCTTCCGTTCCGCTATGGTTTTTCCTTCTTCGTATTTTTCACGATGCTGTTCAACGGCGGCCTGGTTCCGAGCTACATGATGTGGACCCAGACCTTCCATATCAAAAATACGATCTGGGCGCTGATCATGCCGAACCTTCTTCTGAATGCGTTCTACGTTATCATGATGCGTTCCTTCTTCACCTCCAGCATTCCGGACGCCCTCATCGAGGCAGCCAGAATCGACGGAGCAGGAGAGTACAAGATCCTGGCAAGAGTGGTTATCCCTCTTTCCAAACCCATGATGGCAACCATCTCCCTGATGGTAGGCTTAGGCTATTGGAATGACTGGACCAACAGCCTGTACTACATCACCGACGAGAGCCTCTTCAGTATTCAGGCGATCCTGAATACGATCATCACCAACATTCAGTTCCTGACCAGCGGCCAGAGCTCGGCAGCTTCCGCAGTGGATGTTTCCAAACTTCCCAGCGTAAGTATCCGTATGGCCATCGCAGTTATCGGTGTTCTCCCGGTTCTCTGCATCTATCCGTTCTTCCAGAAATACTTTGTCAAAGGTATCGTGGTCGGCGGTGTAAAGGGCTGATACAGAAGTTTGAAAAAACGGTTGAGGTTTTTAAAAAAAGCCTTTACAATAGAGTCGTGGCGAAAGCTGCGACTCTTTTTGTATATAACAGTTCAGAGCATAAGCAAAATGAAAAGACAGGCTATGCAAACTGGTTTGCAATAGGCTGGATTGTCATTTTGTGATGGGCGGAAGGCCCATCAGCCTCAGACAAAAGCTGCGAATGCATCGATAGAGCATGTAATGCGCGGGTCTGGGGCCTGATGATTTGAACGTTTTGAATAATTCTTTAGAAAACGAGGAATTTCAATGGGAAATTTATATGATACACTGACTGCCTGTCTGACGGATCAGCTGATTCAGGCAGTTTTAAGCGCGGCCCGGAAAAAAGACGGCCCTTCGAGGGTGAAAATCCGGCCGGTGCTTCATAAAGGAAGCCTCCTTTTTCAGACCGCTGCTCAGGTGGAAAAGCAGCAGTTTCATGAAAATCTGGAAAAAGAGGCGGCTATTTCGAAGATCACGGAATGGCTCATGAATGATTTTGGCCAGCTCCAGCTGGATCTCACAGACCGGACCGTCTCCGTTCTGACCAGCAAGAAGGGCAAGGTCACAATCAGGGAAAAGCGAAAACCCATCAAGATGCGTCCGGCGGACTTAAGTCACAACCGGAAAAAACGCTATATTCTCGAGGAAGGCACGCCGGTGCCGTTTCTGGTGGACTTAGGGGTCATGACCCCCGAGGGAAAAATTGTTCATTCCAAATATGACAAATTCCGGCAGATCAACCGTTTCCTGGAATTTGTCGAGGACATCCGGGAGGAGCTTCCGAAGGATCGGGAAGTGACGATCCTCGACTTCGGCTGCGGCAAGTCTTACCTGACCTTCGCGCTGTATTATTATCTGAAGGTTCTCCACGGGTTGGATATCCGGATCATCGGTCTGGATCTGAAGGAGGACGTCATCGAGCACTGCGATGCCCTGGCCCGGGATTACGGCTACGACAAGCTGAAATTCCTGACCGGCGATATCGCCTCCTACACGGGAGAGGACCGTGTGGATATGGTGGTGACGCTCCACGCCTGTGATACGGCGACAGATTTTGCACTGGAAAAGGCCGTCCGCTGGGGGGCGAAGGTCATTTTGTCAGTGCCCTGCTGTCAGCATGAGCTGAACCGGCAGATCCATCAGGAGGTGTTGGAGCCGGTATTGAAATACGGTCTGATCCGGGAACGGATGGCTGCACTTGTGACCGATGCGCTCCGTGCAGGAGTGCTGGAGGAACAGGGGTATGAAGTGCAGATCCTGGAATTTATCGATATGGAACATACGCCGAAAAACATTCTGATCCGGGCAGTGAAGGGCTCCCGGAAAGGAAAATCACCGGAATTAAAGGCCTGCATGGAGTTTTTAGGAGTAGATCCGACGCTGAAACGGCTGTTGGATGACAAGAGAGGATAAGGGGCATGAAAAAAATCATAATACGCATTCTGACGCTGGCAGCGATTTTCGTGCTGGCAGTGGTCGGTTTTTACTGGTATCTGAACCAGGGAACCACGGACACCACCGAGACCATGGCGGAAGCCACCTTTCCGCTGGTATACATGAAAAACGGGGACAGTCTCTTAAACTGCCTCCACGGCTATACCCAGGAGATGGACGTCACCGCCATGCGGGACACTCTGACTCCTCTGGAAAATGACAGGACCCTGAATCTTCGTATCGATCCCTATAAGAAAAAGATCAGCGATATCAGCTATGAGGTCTTGAACGCCGACGGTTCCCGGACGCTGGAAAATACCAAGGTCAACAAGACGGAGGAGCAGGACGGTTATCTGAATGTCACTTTAAGCCTTCAGGACAACCTTCTCATCAATACCGAGTATGCGCTGAAATTAAAGATCACGGCGGGCGGTCAGGTGCTGTATTATTATACGCGGATCATTAACGAGGACGGCCTCCATACGGAGAGCTATCTGGATTTCGCGATGGGCTTCTATGAGAGATGCCTGAACAAAAACGATCTGGAATCCATTTCCGCCTACATTGAGCCGAGCGACGAGGGAGACAATTCGACCTTTGCTTTCTCGGATATCCATTGCAGCATGGACCAGCTGAGCTGGGGCTCCTTAAGCCCCCAGGCCTACTATAAGCCCACGCCGAGCCTTAAGGAGATCAACGACAGTACGGCTACGATCGTCATGGACTATATGATCTCCGCGAAAAATGACAACAACGAGACCGAGCTTTACGCCGTATCGGAATATTACCGGATGCTCTACACCGAGGAGCGTATCCGTCTTCTGGATTTCGAGCGGACTGTGAACGAGGTCTTCAATCCGGAAAACACCGGCGTTATCACCTCCTCCGGCATCGATCTTGGTATCGCCGGCAGGGATGTGGAATATTTAAGCGATCTGAAGAACAACTGTGTGGCTTTCGTCCGCCAAGGCGCTCTCTGGGAGTATCAGACCTCCGGAAACAAGATGATGGAGGTCTTCAGTTTCCCGCAACAGAGCAATTCCGATGCCAGAGACACTTACATGCAGAACGATATTCAGATTGTGAATATCGACGAGGCGGGAAATATGTATTTCCTGGTTTCCGGTTACATGAACCGGGGACGGCACGAGGGAGAATCCGGTGTGGCGGTCTACTATTTCAATGCCACGGATTCCAGCATTACCGAGTGCCTTTTCGTGGAGGCAAAGCAGAACTATGAGCTTCTGAAAAGGGATGTGGAGGACCTCAATTATATTTCCACAGACCGGAATTACTTCTATGTCTGTGTGGACGGCAGCGTTTACGGCATTGATTTTGCGACCCACCAGGCGGAGGTTCTGGTTTCCGGCCTGAAAGAGGGCTGCTATGGTTCCTCCAGAACCGGCCGGTATTTTGCCTGGACCGAGAGCACCTACGATGCTTCCGTCCTTACGATCCTGGATCTCGATACGAGACAGAAACAGACCATTTCCTGCGGGGATTCCGAGCGGCTCCGATACTTAGGCTTCCTGGATGAGGCCGCCGTTTATGGCATTGCCGATACCGCAGATATCAACACTGCTCATGCGGGCCTGGAATTTTTCCCGATGAAAAAGGTGGAGCTGGTTAACGGAAGCGGCGAGGTGGTGAAGGAATACAGCGTCGGAAATTATTATGTGACCGATACGGTCATCGAGAGTAAAATGATGACCATGACCCGGGTGGAACGGCAGGCAGACGGAAGCTTTGTGGATGCCCTGGAGGACCATATTGTCAGCAGCAGCGCCGATGAGAGCGGTCAGGCAGGCCTTACCACGAAGACCACGAGCCGGAAAGAGACTGAAACTTATCTCACCGTGGGAAGCGCTCTTTCCACGAGTTCTGCACCTAAGGTCATCCGAAGCCGGGAGACCATTCAGGAGGGCACGGCGAGCGTGAAGCTTGAGGCCTCCGGGGAGCGGGAAGAGCTCTATTATGTCTACGCGAAGGGCAAGCTCTACGACGTCTGCACAGCCATCAATACGGCGGTGAAGACAGCGGATGAGAACCTGGGCGTGGTGGTGGACGGCAACCTCCAGAACATCTGGGAACGCGGAAACAAAGTGACGAAGCTCACGCTGGACACCAGCACCTTCCCGGATGTGATCCGGAACGGCTCCATGGATGTGGCAGCCATCGAGGAGGGAACCGGCAGGAAAGCCCTTGATTTGAGCGGCTGCACGCTGGATTCCGTTCTCTACTATGTCAGCGAGGGAACACCGGTGCTGGCTAAGACCCCGATCACAGACCAGACCCCTCAGGGCATCGTCATCATCGCAGGTTACGACGAGTATAATACAATCCTTATGAATCCCGGCGAGACCGAGACCTTCTACTATGGAATCAACGACAGCACCGCTCTTTTCGAGGAGGCAGGCAACGTCTTTATGACTTACTGGGATCCGATTTCCGATTAAAAATGATAAAATACCGGCGAATGGAACATCTTCCGTTTGCCGGTATTTTTTGTTATGGCGACGAGGAAAATGCACGCACTTGTGCAAGTGCATTTGACGACCGCTAATCAGAGCGAGATATGTGTAGCGTATCTCGCTCTCCGCCCTTTTTGGCGCAGGGCGTACAGGGTGTGGAAAATGAATCGTCAGATAATGGTGGAATTTTTCATAATGAATGAAACAATGATTTTTGCACAAAAAAGCGACGAAAAAAGGCAATTATGATAAATAGACAAAACATTTGTTTCGGTGGAAACCTATGTAAACCACCAAATTGGGGATAAAAAATGTGGATAATGTGGATAACTTGGTGTATAAGTCCACTTTTCCCACGAAAACCCGAGAATGAAAATGTGGATAACTTTCATCGAACGGATGTTTTGAAGAGGGTTTTCCTGGGAGAAAATGGGAAAAAGTTGTGCATTTTGTCAAAGGAGGGAGCCGTACGGGGAAAAGGGTGAGAAAATCAGGTAAAAATAATTGGCATTTTTTATGGGAATTGACAGAAAACAGCAAAATCAACAAAGGGTTCATAAAATCTTAAAAGTTACGGCGTTGACAAGCAGGAAACGGTGGCTTATGATAAAAAAGAGCGCCGAAAAAGGAAAAGATTTTCCGGCACAGAGAATGAAAGAGAAGAGAGGCGCAGGATTCAATGAAGCGATTATGGAAAGTGTGCCTGGCAGCATGGCTGTTGATGCTGGGAAGTGTGATGGGCGGAGTCTTACTGGAACCTTTGCAGGTTCGGGCGGCTCAGGCAGAGAAAATACAGGTCCAGTTCCAATATACCAGGCGAAAAGAATTTCGGCTTTCGGCCGGACAGATCCGTCAGGGCGACACCGGAAAGGTCACTCTGAAAGGGAAGACCGTGACAGATGTCCGCTGGACTTCCTCGAAGCCGTCCATTGTGACGGTGGATGATACCGGAAAGGTCACAGCGAAACATACAGGTACTGCGGTGTTGACAGCGAAATACACCTGGAAGAAGCGGGCGTACTGTTACCGGGTCAATATTCAGGTGGTGAGCCGGCTGGCGGCGGAGCAGAAGAAATTTCCCACAGGAACCTACTGGAACGACGGAGGAAACAACAATCAGGTGACACAGAGACCCTGTATTCATGATGACGATCGCTACTGTGCATATAATTCTGTGGGCTGTGAGAGCAATCTTTATCTTGGGATGGTCGCAGGAATGCAGGTGGCTGGTTATCAGTGCCACGGTTTCGCCCTGAAGGTTGCCCAGGATCTCTATGGAAGCCTGAAAAACTGGAAGTATGTGGAGAGTTACCGGACGATTCATGCGGGAGATGTGATCCGAATCAACAGCAACACTCACACGATCATTGTCACGAAGGTTTACAGCGGCAGCATTCAGTATGCGGACTGCAATTCCACTGGCGACTGTCAGATCCAGTGGGGCAAGACCATGAGCAGACAGGCATTGAGAAAAGCTTTTACTTACATGTACACGAAATATTGAGATAAAAAAACGAACCAGCTCTTAAATGAACTGGTTCGTTTTTTCGTCATAATGATAGTCAATGCTGTCGAGCGTTGCGATCAGGGAATCCTTCCGGATTCCACGAAGGGAACATAAGGCATCCAGGGAATCAAAATAGTCCCGGAGCTGTGTGTTTACATAGCTCAGCAGAATGACGGGATCCTTTGGAATCATCCGGCTTTCCTTTCTGCTTTCAGAGTTCCGTCCTGAAGTGTGATGAGGATGGTGTCACCCTCATGGATCTCGCCGCTTAAGATTTCCCGGGCTGCGAGAGTCTCCACATGTTTCTGGAGGAACCGTTTTAAAGGCCGTGCTCCATAGACGGGGTCATAGCCACCATCTATGATATAGTCTTTTGCTTCCGGTGTCAACTCCAGAGAGATCTCCCGATCGGAAAGACGCTCGTTCAGATCTTTCATCATCAGGTCAACGATGTGGCCGATGTTGTCCTTGGTCAGAGGCTTGAACATGATGATCTCATCGAGACGGTTCAGAAATTCCGGACGGAAGTGACCGCGCAGGTCATTCATAACCAGGTTGGCTGCCTCTTCTTTGATGGAGCCATCTTCCGAAATGCCGTCCAGCAGGTAGGAAGAGCCGATGTTGGATGTCATGATGAGGATCGTGTTCTTGAAGTCTACTGTCCGGCCCTGGGAATCGGTGATACGGCCATCGTCCAGTACCTGCAGAAGAACGTTGAACACATCCGGATGAGCCTTCTCGATCTCATCAAAAAGAACAACGGAATAAGGTTTCCGGCGCACGGCCTCGGTCAGCTGACCGCCTTCCTCATATCCTACATATCCGGGAGGCGCTCCGATCAGACGGGACACGGAATATTTCTCCATGTACTCACTCATATCGATACGCACCATGTTGTTCTCGTCGTCGAACAGACACTGGGCCAGGGCTTTTGCCAGCTCGGTCTTACCAACGCCGGTAGGTCCAAGGAACAGGAAGGAACCAATGGGCTTCGTCGGATCTTTGATGCCTGCTTTGGAACGGATGATGGCATCCGTCACTTTCTGCACGCCATCGTCCTGACCGATAACCCGTTTGTGGAGTTCTTCGTCCAGATGAAGGATCTTGGTCCGCTCGCCTTCGGTCAGTTTGGCAATGGGAATGCCGGTCCAGCGGGAGACGATACGGGCGATCTCATCCTCGGTGACGCTTTCGTGTACCAGGGAGAGATCTTCATTTTTAACCTTTTCTTCCTCGATGGAAAGCTGCTGCTGGAGTTTGGGCAGTTCGCCGTACTGGAGCTCTGCAGCCTTGTTCAGGTCGTAGTTCTGTTTTGCCTTCTCGATCTGTTTGTTCATGTCTTCGATCTGCTCACGGAGTTTGGAGAGATTTTCGACAGAATGTTTTTCATTGTCCCACTGGGCTTTCTTTGTATTGAATTCATCCCGGAGCTCTGCCAGCTCTTTCTGAAGGTCGGCGAGACGCTCGCGGCTTAAACTGTCGGTCTCTTTTTTCAGGGCTGCCTCCTCGATCTCCAGCTGCATGACACGACGGCGGAGTTCGTCCAGCTCGGTGGGCATGGAATCCAGCTCGGTCTTGATGAGAGCGCAGGCCTCATCCACCAGGTCGATGGCTTTATCCGGAAGGAAACGGTCAGAGATATAACGGTTGGAGAGGGTAGCGGCTGCCACCAGAGCGCTGTCGGTGATTTTGACACCATGGAAAACTTCGTAACGCTCTTTCAGTCCTCTTAAGATGGAAATGGTATCTTCCACCGTGGGCTCATTGACCATGACAGGCTGGAAACGACGTTCCAGAGCGGCATCCTTCTCGATGTACTCCCGGTATTCATCCAGGGTAGTGGCACCGATACAGTGAAGTTCGCCACGGGCCAGCATGGGTTTCAGCATGTTGCCTGCATCCATGGCGCCGTCGGTTTTTCCTGCGCCTACGATCAGGTGAAGCTCATCGATGAAGAGGATGATCTTACCTTCGCTCTTTTTGACTTCTTCAAGGACGGCTTTCAGTCGTTCCTCAAATTCACCTCTGTATTTGGCACCGGCCACCAGAGCACCCATATCCAGGGCAAAGATGGTCTTGTCTTTCAGGGTATCCGGAACATCGCCCCGGACGATACGCTGAGCCAGACCTTCTACGGCTGCGGTTTTACCAACACCGGGTTCACCGATGAGGACCGGATTGTTTTTCGTCTTACGGGAAAGGATACGGATCACGTTACGGATCTCCGTATCACGGCCGATGACCGGATCCAGTTTCTGGTTTCTGGCTTTCTCCACCAGATCCTCGCCGTATTTGTTCAGGGTATCATAAGTTACCTCCGGGTTGTCGCTGGTCACGCGCTGATTGCCGCGGACTGTGGAGAGAGCCTGAAGGAAACGGTCTCTCGTGATGCCATAATTTCTGAACAGATCGCGGATACCGGCGTTGGGATACCGGAGCAGGGAGAGGAAGAGGTGTTCCACGGAAACGTACTCGTCGCCCATGGCCTTGGCTTCATCCTCGGCGCTCACCAGCACACGGTTCAGATCCTTGCCAATGTAAACCTGTCCGCCGGAAACCTTCGGCCGTTTGTTCAGCGCATCGATCAGGGAGCGCTGGAACTCATCCTTGTTGATCTCCATTTTCTCGATCAGCTTGAGGATCAGGCTGTCTTCCTGATTCAGAAGACAATAGAGAAGGTGTTCCTCCTCAATCTCCTGGTTTCCATATTCATATGCGATTTTCTCCAGGTCATTGACGGCCTGAATGGATTTTTGTGTAAATTTATTGATATTCATAAGTCCTGCCTCCTTTTGGTATAGTAGGATTCATTGAGAACTATTTTGCATTTGTTCTATAACTACTATAACACAAAAAAAGGAAATTGCAAGTGTTTTTCTGAAAAAAATTGTACAAAATATTCGGAAAATTTACAGGGAATTCTGGTAAAAGCGCGGATTGGGGAGTTTTGAGAATTGGGATCTGCGTTTTGGTGTGTTTGACCGCATTTGGGATTTTAAGAATTGCAGTCATGCATTTTGGGCGCTTCCATTGACCACATTTAGGATTTTGGCGGTTTGCGGTCAATCCAGCACAGCGAAAGCGAAGTAACAGATACCTTGACTCGCCAGGCCTCATTTTCCGCCCAGCATATCAATGTATCAGCAACTTGATTTTCAAAACGCTGAACTTAAAAAATGTTGAAGCTGTGATTTTAAGAAAATTGACATTTTAGTTAGTCTGTGCTAATATCTGGATATGAATACAGAAAAGGAATCTTCACGAAAAGAAATTTTAAAAGCCGCCAGGGAGGAATTTCTGGAGAAAGGATATAAGGGGGCGAGCCTTCGGAGCATCTGTAAGAAGGCGGGCGTCACCACCGGAGCTTTCTATTTTCAGTTTGAAAATAAGGAAGCAGTGTTGAAAGAGATCCTAGATCCGATCCTTGCTCAGTTTCTGCTGCTCATGAACCAGAACGTCAAGAGCGAGTTTGAGGAAGAAGCTTCCAGCTCGGATGCAGACGAGTGGATGGTGGAAATGATCTGGCTGCATAAGGCGGAATTTCAGATTTTGATGACCGGGACAGCCGGGACTCCCTATGAAAAGGTGTTTGAGACCCTTCGGGAGGGCTTGGCCAACGGTTTTTGCATGTTTTTTGAAAAATACGGGATCGCTAAAGTTGACCCGAAACTTCTGGATGTGCTGGTGCGGATGCGGATTGAGAGTTATTTGGCCGTCATTCAGAAAGATTACAGTCTGGAGGAGACGAAGAAATTGGCAAGGCAGATTGGCGAATACTGTGACGCCGGGTTTGAGGCGCTGGTGAAGCTCCTGAAAACGGAAGGCAGCGAAAAGCTTCCAAAAACAGAATATCAGAAAAACGGTAACTAAGGTCCGAGGCAGCTGCCCCGGACCTTTTTACATAACAAAATGTAACAAACGTTATGCTGCAAAAGCGGAAAGGAGTTCTTTATGGCAAGGAAGAAGTTAACTTTATCAACGAAGGCAAATTATGGAAACTGGGTGCCGGCAAATATCATGAAAATGCTGAGAGCAGCAGACTCGGTGCTGGTAGATATGACGTTTCTTTTTCAGCGGGTTTTCCAGCTGAAACCGGCAGCCTGGGTCACTGGCATTCTCTGCCTGATTTTCTGCGCTTATACCTTTTATATGTGGCGCTGCCGGGAAGCTTTTGATTTCAAAAAGGGCGATATCATGGGGGATGTGCATCAGTTTCTGGTGGATCACCTCAAATGGGACGGAAAAGGCACCTTTCTCGATATCGGCTGCGGCGCCGGAGCGCTGACCATGCGCTGTGCAAAGACATTTCCGAAGGCCTCCTTTGTGGGAATGGACTACTGGGGAAAGGAATGGAGCTATGCGAAAGAACAGTGCGAGCAGAATGCAAAGCTTGAGGGTGTGGCAGCCCGGGGCCGTTTTGAAAAGGGAGACGCCGCAAAGCTTGCTTTCCCGGATGAAACTTTTGATGCTGTGGTGAGCAATTTTGTCTTCCACGAGGTCCGCACGGCCAAAGATAAGCGGGATGTGGTCAGAGAGGCCCTCCGCGTCCTCAAAAAAGGCGGGGCTTTTTCCCTTCAGGACATGTTTGCCCAGAAAGTGCTGTACGGGGATATGGAAGACCTGGTGAAAGAGCTGAAAGCGGAAGGTTTCGCCGAAGTCCACTACATCGCCAATATCGAGAACCAGAACCAGCTCGTTCCGAAATTCATCCAGACCCCGTGGATGATCAAAGGCGCGGGAATTTTGTATGGAGTGAAATAGGAGCGGCGTTGGGCATTTTTACCTCTGTAGAAACTGTAAGATTTGTACAAAACTGCCTTTGAAAATTTATGTAAATTTGTGATAAAATATTTCTAACAGATAAAGAGGAGGTAAAAAGAATGTATCAGATCGGAGAACATATCATGTACAAAAATATTGGTATCTGTGTGGTGGAAGAGATCGGAAAGCCAGGTTTTTCTGCGGATAAAGAAAAAGAATATTATACGCTGCGTCCGCTGGATGCGACGGGCAACGCACGGATTTATGTTCCTGTCGATTCTGATATCTTTATGCGGAATATCATTACAAAAAAAGAAGCCTGTACTTATTTGAAAGAGCTCGAATCCATGGAAGCGGCTCCCTTTTACGTCAGTAAACCGGCCCAGCTGAAAGCCCATTATGACGGACTTATGGCAAGGCACGATATGACCGGCCACCTGAAACTCTTCAAAGAACTGTACCAGAAGGAAAAGAAGACAAAAGAGCACGGAAAAAAGTTCGGCGAAATGGAATCCAACTACAAAAAACAGGTGGAACACCTGCTGGTAGACGAGTTTTCCTATGCCCTGAACGAGACACCGGAGCTGTCGAAAGAGCGGCTGTATCGGGCGATGGCGTGAAGCCGGAAACCACCGGGAATCCCCCAAAAAAAGCTTGAGCAGAATCATTGAAATCTCTGCTCAGGCTTTTTTATATACCCTTAAAAATTCAAAGAAATATAAAAGACTGCCCCTTGTGGATTGGAAGAAATTCTTTTAAACTATAGGAGGAAAAATGAAAAGCGAGGGGCGCTATGTGGCAAAAACAAAAAATAATCATGTGATTTATGTGACTGATTTCGGGGCAGATCCCAGTGGAAAGACGGACAGTACGGAAGCAGTCATAAGAGCATTGGAGCAGGCGAAGAAGTTCCGCCAGCAAGATCTGGAGAAGGGAATTACTCTGGATTTTCCAAAAGGAGTGTACCACTTTTATCCGGACCGGGCGGAAGAAAGGGAGCTGTATGTTTCCAATACCGTAGGAGCAGATCCGGAGTATAAAAATAAGAAAATCGGTATTCTGGTGGAAGATCTCAGCCATATTACTATAGAAGAAAATGATTCCCACTTTATTTTTCATGGAAAAATGATGGTATTTGCCACGATTCGCAGTGAAATAATCAGAGCAGTAACCGCGTGACAAAGATTACGGTTCGTGAGAATCATCTGTTTGATAATTGCACAGGGATCGAGGATCCGATCAACGTTCATGGAACTTTTCAGCAGGTAGTAGCGGTGAGCGAGGACAGAAGAGAGCTTACCGTACGCTATATGCATCGGGAGACGGCAGTGAGGTGGAAAGCCTTACGGATACCGTTATCCGCTTCCGGGAAGCGCTTCCGGAGGAAGTGGAAGCAAATGCTTATGTGGTGGAAAACATCACCTTCACTCCGGAGGTTGAGGTAAGAAACTGCGAGTTTCGCGAAATTCCCACCAGAGGCGTTCTGGTTACAAGCAGAAAACCGATTGTCATTGAAAATAATGCATTCTGTAAATTGAGTATGGCGCCCATTTACATTTCCTGCGATGCAAACAACTGGTATGAGTCAGGCAGAGTAGAAGATGTTCTGATACGAAATAACAAATTTTACAACTGCTAGGGTGACGGTGTGATTTTTATAGATCCTGTGATTGAAAAAGCATCGGAGGAAAGAACGGTACATAAAAATATCCGGATTGAAGAAAATGAGATCCATTATTCTGAAAAAAATCAGGAATTATACGCCCTGAAGGACCGCAGGAATGTCCAGATCAGAGAGAACAAGGAAAATCTGACTTTACGCTAAAAGAGTTTCATGCTATCATGATCTCAATGAAGAGATTGGGTGGCATGAAACTCTTTTTATAACAGGAAAGAAGGTCGGCAGCATGAAATCAGTAATCTCCATAGGAAAACAGGATTTTATATCGATCAGAGAAAACCATTGTTTTTATATAGATAAGACGGATTTTATCAGAGAATGATGGGAGAATCAGGACAGTGTGACGCTGATTACCCGGCCGAGACGGTTTGGAAAAATTTTGAATATGAGTAGGGTAGAATACTTTTTTTCCGTGAAGTATTCAGGGCTTGGAACATATTTTGAAGGGCTGAATATCTGGAAAAATGACAAGCTGCGAAAGCTGCAGGAAGCGTATGTATCCGGTCCCTGGGGAGAGTTTACGGCTTTTATTCGAAGCATATTTAATTCCACATTTAAGACTAACCAGTGTCTAGAACGGGGGGCTGCTGACGGGAATTACAAGGGTAAGCAAAGAATCCATCTTTTCGGATCTGAATAATCTGGAAGTTGTGACAACAACCTCGGAGAAATACAGCAGTTCTTTTAGCTTTAGAGAAGGTCAACAGGGACAGGAAAAGAGCCAAAAACACCGTCCCCATTGGAAAGGAGACTCAAAATGAAAGTACAAAAACAGATTTCACTGAAAGATTTCACCACCGCCGAGGGTTTTGTCGGCCGTTATCAGCATCTCATCAAGGATGTGGTGATTCCGTATCAGTATAAGGTGCTTTGCGATGAGATGGAGGGCGTGGAAAAAAGCCATGTGATCCGGAACTTCATCAATGCAGGGAAGGCTCTCAGAGGAGAGGATGTGGGAGACGGCTTCTATGGCATGGTCTTTCAGGACAGCGACGCGGCCAAATGGCTGGAGGCTGTGGCTTATGCGCTGATTCTTTTCCCGGATACGGAGTTGGAGGCCACGGCGGACCGGGTTATCGATATCATCGCCGGAGCCCAGGACTCGGACGGCTATCTGAACACCTACTACACGATAAAGGATCGGGACAAGCGCTGGACCAACCTGCTGGAAGGCCATGAGCTTTACTGCGCGGGTCATATGATGGAGGCGGCAGTGGCCTACTATGAGGCGACCGGAAAAGACAGGCTTTTGAAGGTGATGCTGAAAAATGCCGAGTGCATTTACCATCATTTTGTGACGGAAGGCCATGAGGGCTACCCGGGGCACCCGGAGGTGGAGCTGGCGCTGCTTCGGATGTACCGCGCAACTGGGGATAAGCTTTGCCTGGATCTGGCGGAGCATTTTCTGAATATACGCGGTGCAGACACCGCTTTTTACGAAAAAGAAGTAGCTAAGAGAACCTGGAAGGTATGGGGAGCTGATCCGACGGATCACGCTTACCAGCAGAGCCAGTGCCCGGTGCGGGAGCTGGACGAAGCCACTGGCCACAGTGTCCGGGCCGTGTATCTCTATACAGCCATGGCAGATCTGGCTTCCGAAACCGATGATCAGGAGCTGAAAAAAGCCTGCGATCGGCTCTGGAAGAGCATTACGGAACGGCGGATGTATGTCACTGGTGGCATCGGTTCCACGTTTCTTGGGGAGGCTTTCACGAAGGATTATGATCTTCCCAATGATACGGCTTATGCGGAGACCTGTGCTTCCATCGGCCTGATGTTTTTCGCCTCCAGGATGCTGGAAAATGAGGTAAAGGGAACCTATGGGGACGTGATGGAGCGGGCCTTCTATAATACGGTTCTCGCAGGCATGCAGCTGGACGGCAGACGCTTTTTCTATGTGAATCCCCTGGAAGTGGTTCCGGGCATTGCCGGCGAGGCGGTGACGCATAAGCATGTGATTCCCCAGCGGCCCACCTGGTACGCCTGCGCGTGCTGCCCGCCAAATGTGGCGCGGCTCATCACTTCCATTGGAAAGTATGCTTACGGAGAAAATGGCAATACCGCTTACTGCCACCTCTATGTAGCGGGAGACACAAAGTTTGAAAATGGCTTGGAACTGAACTGCGTCACCGAATATCCCTATGCTTTTACGATCCGCTATGAGATCAGAAAGGGCGGAAAAGAGCTGGCAGTCCGTGTTCCGGGCTGGAGCAGCAGCGTGACGGTACGGCGGGGGACAGACGCCGGTTCTATGGCGGAGGTATCTTACAAAATCGAGAAGGGCTACCTCTATCTGGGAACCGTTGAGACGGGAGAGATCATTGAGCTCCAGCTGGATGACGCCCCGGAATTTCTCTATGCTTCCCCGAAAATCCCGGATATCCAGGGCTGTGTGGCTCTCCAGAGAGGTCCGCTGGTCTACTGCTTTGAGGGGGCGGACAATAACGGAGATATCCTGTCTCTAGCCATCGACGATTCGGAACCGGCAGAAGCGGAAGCTTTTGACCCGAAGCTCTTAAACGGTGTCACAAGACTGAAAGTGAAAGCTTTCCGAAAAGAGATCCCCGAGGGCCTGTATTCCGCCAGAAAGCTCAAAGAAACACCCTGCACGGCTTATGCGGTTCCCTATTACAGCTGGGGCAACCGGGGGCTGAATGAAATGCGGGTGTGGATGACGAAGCACTAACCACTGGAGACGGAGTTTTTGGCACGCTGTATGTCCCCGATGGTCTGAGAAGTCATTTGACTTTTCCCCTTGACAACCCCAACCGCCTGTGATAGCCTAAAATCTAGGGAAAACGCAGAGATGAAGAGAGTAACCCATAAGAAATATCACAGAGAGGCCTGTTTGCTGAGAGGGGTCATAGGGACGATGGGTGAAGATGGCTTCTGAGCGGCACGGGTGAGCTTTGATGGGACAGCAAGCCGGTGACAGGACCGCCTGTTACAGCGGAAGAGTGTGAAAAGCACTCAGTGAGGTCTCCTTTGTGAGAAGGAGATGAAGTGAAGTGGTAACGCGGTTTTATGCCGCCTTCTCTGGGAGATCCCCGGGAAGGCGGTTTTTTTCGCGGGAAGCAATGGATGCAGGACGTTAGGACAGCCGGGACAGATACACTGATGTGGTATGCTGTGCCTGTCCGGAATCGTCTCTGCGGAATTAAGAAGGAGGATCTACACATGTCAAAAGAAAAATATTACATCACCACGGCCATTGCCTATACCTCAGGCAAGCCGCATATCGGAAACACCTACGAGATCGTTCTCGCAGACAGCATCGCCCGTTTCAAGAGAGAGCAGGGCTATGATGTGTTTTTCCAGACCGGAACCGACGAGCACGGCCAGAAGATTGAGCTGAAGGCCGAGGAAGCCGGCATTACTCCGAAAGAGTTTGTCGATAACGTGTCTTCCGAGATCAAACGGATCTGGGATCTTATGAACACTTCCTATGATAAATTCATCCGTACCACCGATGAGTATCATGAGAAACAGGTTCAGAAAATTTTCAAAAAAATGTACGCCAAAGGCGATATCTATAAGGGCTATTACGAGGGAATGTACTGTACTCCCTGTGAGTCTTTCTTTACCGAGTCCCAGCTGGTAGACGGCAAATGCCCGGACTGCGGCCGCGAGGTACAGCCTGCCCGTGAGGAAGCTTACTTCTTCAAAATGAGCAAATATGCCCAGAGACTCATCGACTACATCAACGAGCATCCGGAGTTCATCCAGCCGGTTTCCCGTAAAAATGAGATGATGAACAACTTCCTTCTGCCGGGACTGCAGGATCTGTGCGTATCCAGAACATCCTTCAAATGGGGAATCCCGGTAGACTTCGATCCAAAGCATGTTGTTTATGTATGGCTTGACGCACTGACCAACTACATCACCGGAATCGGTTATGACTGCGACGGTGAGAGCAGCGACCTCTTCAAGAAAAACTGGCCCGCAGACCTTCACCTCATTGGAAAAGACATCATTCGTTTCCATACAATCTACTGGCCGATCTTCCTGATGGCTCTGGATCTGCCTCTGCCGAAGCAGGTATTTGGTCATCCTTGGCTCCTTCAGGGCGACGGAAAAATGAGTAAGTCCAAAGGAAACGTAATCTACGCAGACGATCTGGTAGAGCTCTTCGGCGTAGACGCAGTGCGTTACTTTGTGCTTCATGAGATGCCCTTCGAGAACGACGGCGTGATCACTTGGGATCTGATGGTGGAGCGTCTGAACTCCGACCTTGCCAACACCCTCGGAAACCTTCTGAACCGTACGGTTTCCATGTCAAATAAATATTTCGGCGGCGTTGTGGCTGACAAAGGCGTGAGCGACACCATGGATGAGGACCTCAAACAGGTTGTTCTCTCCACCGTGGACAGAGTAAATGCAAAGATGAACGACCTTCGTGTGGCAGATGCCATCAGTGAGATCTTCGTTCTCTTCAAACGCTGTAACAAATACATCGACGAGACCATGCCCTGGGCTCTGGCCAAGGATCCGGAGAAACAGGATCGTCTGGCAACAGTTCTCTACAACCTGGTAGAGAGCATCACGATCGGCGGCAGCCTTCTCTGCTCCTTCATGCCGGAGACTTCCGAGAAGATCCTCGCTCAGCTGAACGCCAAGAAGAGAGAGCTTTCCGATATGCATACTTTCGGTCTCTATGAGTCAGGAAACAAGGTGACAGACCAGCCGGAGATCCTTTTCGCACGTCAGGACGTCAAAGAGGTTCTGGAAAAGGTAGAGGCCAAGAAAGCCGCAGCCAAAGCCGCAGCCGGTGAGACCGAGGAAGCCAAAGAGGAAGAGCCGGTGATCGACATCCCGAAAAAAGAGGAGATCACCTTCGAGGACTTCGAGAAAATGCAGTTCCAGGTAGGTGAGATCATCTCCTGCGAGGCAGTCAAGAAATCCAAAAAGCTTCTCTGCTCCCAGGTGAAGATCGGAAGCGAGGTAAAACAGATCGTGTCCGGTATCAAGGCTCACTATTCACCGGAGGAGATGGTCGGCAAGAAGGTAATGGTTCTTGTAAACCTCAAACCCGCCAAACTGGCAGGCGTTCTTTCCGAGGGAATGATCCTCTGCGCTGAGGATGAGAACGGCGAGCTGGCTCTCATGGTTCCCGAGAAAAAAATGCCCGCAGGCGCAGAAGTTTGCTAACATCAGGGGATCAAAGCCAGAAAGCTGTTCGTGCTTGCACGATAAAGCTTTTGACTTTAAGACCCGTAAAACATTCAAAAGTAGTGGGAAACGTAAGCCTGGCAGGCGGCAAAAAGCCGCCCTCGCCGGGCTTATCTTAAACAAGGAGGAAAGGAAAATGGCGAATCTGTGGAAAAAGGCAACAGCTTCTCTTCTGACGGCGGCTCTGCTTTCCGGCGGCGCGCCGGGACTGAGCGCAAATGCAGGCACACCGGTAATTTCTGAGACAATTTCAGCAGCGACTCTTGCAAAAGACACAGCGGAAACCGCCGGGAAAATTTCAGTGACTCAGAAGGGAAGTCTTCTTCTGATCTCCGGAAAAGGCGCTCTGACGGCGGCTACTCTCAAAGATACGGATTTCTCAGAGATCACGGAAGTTCAGGTGAAAGCCGGCATCACAGCCATCGGCTCCGGAGCCTTCCTAGATCAGAAAACAATAAAAAAAGTAAGCCTTCCGGACAGTGTCCTCACGATAGAAACCAATGCCTTCCGGGGCTGTGAGACCCTGGAGGAGCTCCAATTCGGAAGTGCCTTAAAAACCATCGGAAGCTTTGCTTTTTACCGCTGCAAGAGCCTCGCTTCCATTGCCCTTCCGGATTCCGTGAAGACGCTGGAGACCGGAGCCTTCCAGGAGTGTACGGCCTTAAAAACCGCAGCTCTCGGAAACGGCGTGAAAAAACTCCCGATCCAGCTTTTCCGCGGCTGCACCTCCCTGGAGACCGTGGAACTGAACCCTTCTCTGGAAGTCATCGGGGAGCAGAGCTTCTGTCTGTGCAGCGCCCTGAAAAATATCGTGATCCCGTCCGGTGTCTATCGCATTGACAAAAACGCTTTTTCAGGCTGTTCCGCCCTGAGCCTGAACCTTCCGGAAGACCTGGAGGATCAGGGGGACGGCTCCTATCGGAAACGGGGCGGCCTCAAGATTTCCGGTACCTACCTCTATTCCGAGGCGGAAAAGGTCCTGACGCTGGTCAATCAGGAGCGGGTCAAAGCAGGTCTTGAAGCTGTCGTGATGGATCGGGAGCTTCTGGAGGGGGCGATGACTCGGAGCGCGGAGCTGAACGTCCTCTATTCCGACCGGCGCCCCAACGGGGCCAGCTTTGATTCCGTCAGCAGCAAGGCCAAAGCGGAAAACCGCCTGATCGGCGTCAGCTCCGCCCGGGAGGCCATGGAAGTCTGGATGCAGTCCGATGGCTTCAAGAGCCACATCCTGGACCCGGAGGTAAAAAGCATCGGCGTGGGCTGTTTTTCTCAGGGAAACCTCAAGTGCTGGGTACAGCTTTTCGGCACAGAGAAGGCAGAAAATCCCGGAAGCCAGGCCGACGTGAGCAAGGTCACAGATATCCGGATCACGGGAGAGAATGCCTCCTTCTATCTTGATAAAACCTCTCTGGAGCTTGAGCCCGGCAAGACGGAAAACCTCACGGTTTATCTTAAAAACACCGGTTTTTCCCAGGCCTCGGCGGCTGTGGCTCCGGAGACCTTCCAGTGGGAATCCAGTGATTCCTCGGTAGTTTCTGTGGATGAAAACGGGACCCTCACAGCGAAAAAAGGCGGCGAGGCCACGATCACCTGCACCTCCCGCTACGGCGACCGCCAGAGCCTGAGCTGCAAGGTAAAGGTGGAGGTGAAACTGACCGCTATCCGGCCCGAGGCGAAGACTCTGCGACTGGCCGTGGGCAAGAAATATGCCCCGAAAATGGAGCTTGTTCCCTCAAACGTCACAAACGCGAGTCTGACCTACAAGAGCTCCCGCCCCTCGGTGGTGACGGTGACGGCCGACGGCAAGCTCTGGGCCCGGAAAAACGGAACAGCCGTAATCACCTGCAGTTCCGGAAAAATCCAGACGAAATTCACTGTAGCCGTGCGAAATTATGTGTCGGCGGTGCGTGTGACCAATGCGCCCACCGATCTGAACGTCGGAGAAAAGCTGGTGCTTCAGACCAAGATTCTTCCTACGAACGCCCTTTATAAGGGAGTAACCTTCCAGAGCTCCGATCCGAAAATCGCTTCGGTCACGAAGAACGGTATTCTGAAAGCCAACAAACCGGGCAGAGTGAAGATCACCTGCCAGGCAAAATACGGAGCTGGGGCGGTGAAGAGTTTCTATCTGACCGTTCATCCGAAGACGCCCGTGATCTATGGAAAGGCTCTCGAGGGCGGCCTGAGGCTGGCCTGGAAGATCCCCGAGGGAGCCACAAATTGTACAGTTTACTGGACCAACGCCCCAGGGCGGAGTTTCCGGAGACTCTACAGCGGAACGAACCGCTCCTACACCTGGAAAAATCTGAGAAAAGGACGCACTTACTATTTCAAGATCTGTGCTATGGCGAAAGTCGGCAAAAAGAACGTCTACAGTCCCTGGAGCAAAGTGCTGGAGGTTACAGTAAAATGATATTTGACAGTCATGCCCATTACGACGATGAGGCATTTAATGAAGACCGGGAGGCCATTCTGAATAGCCTTCCGGAAAACGGAATTTCCCCCATTGTAAACGTGTCGGCCCAGCTTTCCGGCGTGACAGCCACTGTGGAGCTTACGGAAAAATATCCTTTTATCTATGGTTCCGTGGGCGTTCATCCGGACCATGTGGGAGAGCTTTCCGAGGAAAAAATCCAGTGGATGAAGGAGCTGGCCGGCCGGGAGAAGATCGTGGCTGTGGGCGAGATCGGCCTCGACCACTACTGGGACACCGAGTCTGACGAGGTCCAGAGGAAGTGGTTTATCCGCCAGCTGGAGCTGGCCAAAGAGGTAAATCTTCCGGTCATCATTCACAGTCGGGAGGCCTCCCAGGAGACCTTTGACATCATGAAGGAGCATCACGCAGGCAGCACCGGCGGCGTGATCCACTGCTATTCCGGGTCAAAAGAGATGGCTGCGGAATATCTGAAAATGGGTTATTATATCGGTATCGGTGGCGTTGTCACCTTCAAAAACGCCCGTGTCATGAAGGAAGTGGCAGCGGCCGTTCCCCTGGAGCGGATTCTGATCGAGACGGATTGCCCTTATCTCGCCCCCACGCCCTACCGAGGAAAACGAAATTCTTCGCTTTTTCTCCCCTATGTCATAGAAGAGATTGCGAAGCTCAAAGGAATTGCCCCCAAAACGGTGGAGGAGACCACCTGGGAAAATGCAATGAGGATGTATAAAATCAATGGATAAAATGGAAAAATTATCAAATCCCCAGAAGACTATCGAGGTCTTACAGAAATATAATTTCAGCTTTCAGAAAAAATTCGGCCAGAACTTTCTCATCGATCCCCATGTGCTGGACAAAATCATCGCTGCGGCGGAGATCACCAAAGATGATTTTGTTCTGGAGATCGGCCCCGGCATCGGTACGCTGACCCAGTATCTGGCGGAAGCGGCCCGGGAAGTCGTGGCTGTGGAGATCGACAGCACGCTGATCCCGATTCTCGAGGATACGTTGAGCGCTTACGACAACGTCAGCGTCATCAACGAGGACGTCTTAAAGGTGGATCTCAGGAAACTGGCTGAGGAGAGAAACGGCGGCAAACCCATCAAAGTAGTGGCAAATCTGCCCTACTACATCACGACCCCGATTATCATGAGCCTTTTTGAGAGCCATGTGCCCCTGAAGAGCCTGACGGTCATGGTTCAGAAAGAGGTGGCCCTCCGGATGCAGGCAGGCCCCGGCACCAAGGATTACGGCGCTCTTTCCCTGGCGGTTCAGTATTATGCGAGCCCCTATCTGGCAGCAAATGTGCCGCCCAACTGCTTTATGCCCCGACCTAACGTGGGCAGCGCGGTGATCCGTCTGACCCGTTTCGAGGAGACACCGGTGCAGGTCAAGGACGAAAAGCTCCTGTTCCGTCTCATCCGGGCTTCCTTCAACCAGCGTAGAAAAACGCTCCAGAACGGCCTGGTGAACTCTCAGGAACTGGATTTCACGAAGGAGCAGGTGGCAGCAGCCATTGCGACGCTGGGTGTTTCCCCGAGTGTCCGCGGCGAGGCCCTGACGCTGGAGCAGTTCGCAGCTCTTGCCAATGCATTAAGTGAGTAAAAAGAAAGCTCTGAATCTAAGAGAAAATCTTAAGGTTCAGAGCTTTTTACATGTCGTTTTCCGTGACGGCGGGTTTCAGACGGAGATTTTCCACCTTGAGAAATTCCTTCAGGACCACATAGATGCCGCCGAGGAGGATTGCCGTGTCCTGTAGATGGGAGGGACGGATTTTTAAGGGGCGCCCCATGCGGTTGTTGAGGGATTTTTCCAGGGTCCGTGCGATGTCCGGGAAATAGGTCGTGAAGGAGCTGTTGATGACGATGAGGTCCGGGTTCAGGGTATTCAGAACGTTGTTGAGGCCGATGCTCATATATTTGAGGAAAAGCTGATGGACGAAAAGAGCATCCGGGTCCTTGTCCCGGGAGAGGCGGATCAGCTCATCGAGGGAGACCTCATAGCCTTTCCGCTGGGAGAGTTCAAGTAGAAGAGCCCGCTCGGAAATGTACTGCTCGAGACAGCCAAGATTTCCGCAGGGACAGGGGCGGCCATCTGGCTCCACGATGGTGTGGCCCAGCTCTCCGGCGAAACCGTTGGCTCCGGTGTAAAGGTGATCGTTGATGAGGATTCCCATGCCCACGCCGGAATGAACGCTGATGTTGATCATATCCGGATAATTGAAGGCAAAAGCCCGCTCGCCAAGGACTGAGAGATTTGCTTCATTATAGAGATAGACCGGCAGGTTTAAGGCTTCCATCAGCCGCCGGGCGAGGTCCGCATCCAGGGAATAATAGGGAGCGAAAATCATCCGGTTTCCGCGGGAGACGCCGTGAACGCCGAGACAGATGCCCACGACACCGTAGCGGGAGGGCGGAAGGGCCTCCATCGTATTTTTCAGAACTTCCAGAAGAAATGAAAAAAAACCCTCATCAAAGGCCCGGACCGGATATTGCCTCAGCCGACAGCCCGTTCCCAGAAGATCAGCGGACATAACCGTGATTCCTGTGGTTTCGATGTTGACGGCAAGTGCGTATCCGGCCTCCTGATGTAAGCTCAGGAGAATGGGTTTCCGGCCTTTTTCCGCCGGGGCGCTTCCCACCTCCCTTACCAGGCCGGAATCCAGAAGCTCCTGTACGATGGAGGAGACGGTGGCCTTGGTAAGTCCCAGGTGTTTGGCGAGCCCCGCACGGGAAATGGGGCCTTCATTGATGATGGCTTCTAAAATCAGATGAAAATTGATGTCACGGATCAGTTCTTTGCTTCCTGTCTGCATGTTTCACCTCGCTGGAAATAGGCAGATGCAGCAGTCAGAGGAGAAAATTACTGCTCTGTCGTGTTGTCATTTTCGGGCTTCTCATCGGCGGGAGCTGCGGTTTCGTCAGAAACGGTTTCCTCAGAATCAGTTCCCTCAGTGCTTCCATCGAGCTCTTCACGAAGTCCCTCGATGGTCCAGTCGTCCTCATCTTTTTCTTCCTCTTCGCTCTCATCCTTCGGGATGTATTTGTCGAAGATCTTCACGAAAAAGTAGGATTTCGCAAAGGCCAGGGTGGAGAAGCCTAAAAGGAAATAGGCCAGGATGCCGTAGGAGAAGATCATGGTGTTGAAGAGCATTGCAACGATGGGAGCAATGCTGATGAGCAGCATCAGGATCGTGTAGGGCAGATGTCTTAAGGACATCAGAAGCGCGTTGCGGATTGTGTTTTTCACGGTGTTGACGAATTTCGCCAGGAGCGGGAACACATACTGGAGGATCATAACCATGATAAGAGCGATGACCAGCAGGCCGTATTTGACAACGGTGTAAATGCCGCCGCTGAGCTGTTTCATGATGATGAAATCCATGAACTCAAGGATGATCAGTACCAGAGCGATGAGCCAGATGCCGAGACCCTGCTTGAAGTTTTCCTTGAAGGATTTGAAGAAGGAACGGGCGATGTAGGCTTCCTCGTTCCGAACCATTTTCATCGTCACATAGTACATGGCGGTGATGGCCGGTCCGATGGTGACGATGGGGATGCAGCAGAGCAGGAAGAGAAGGTTCAGGATAATAAGATCCGCCACCCTGCCCATGAAGGTGAAAAATTTGTTGTCCATGTTGAAAATACGGTCCATAATAAAACTCCAATCTGTGATAAAATTTTGACACCGTGGGCAGTTTTGCTGTCCCACGCTTTTAGCTATTAGAACATTATAGTGCAAATCTGTGTAAAAATCAATTTGTAAGGCGATAAAATCAGCATTTTTTAATATTTTATACAGAAAAATATTAGAGTTTATAACAAAAAAAAGAACTGCCCTTGCATAGATCTTTTTAATAGGATATACTGTGATTACAGCGTCCAAAAGTCTAAGTCTGCTTGGACTTGCACAAAGCGGACCTAGACCTTGGGACGCGCCCCTACATGAGCATGGAAGGGGAGCGTAAGCTCCACGATATGCGAATGTAGGGAAGGATTGTGGGAGTGCGAAGCACGAAACAATCCGTGTAATCAAACATGAAAAAGGATAGGAAAGAAAAATGGAACTTACTACAGTTAGAGAAATTTTCAGAGACAGAGAAAAATATTTAAACAAAGAAATCCAGGTCGGTGGCTGGGTAAGGAGCAACCGTGATTCCAAAGCCTTCGGTTTCCTGGTACTGCACGACGGTACTTTTTTTGAGACCCTGCAGATCGTATATCACGACACCATGGCAAACTTCCAGGAGCTGACCAAGATCAACGTCGGCGCTGCCGTTATCGTCAAAGGAACTCTGGTTCCGACTCCGGAAGCAAAACAGCCCTTCGAGATCCAGGCAGAAGAGATCTCCATCGAGGGCGCTTCCACACCGGATTATCCGCTGCAGAAGAAACGTCACAGCCTGGAGTACATGCGTACCATCACCCATCTGCGTCCGAGAACCAACACTTTCCAGGCCGTATTCCGCGTGCGTTCCCTGATTGCATACGCCATCCACAAATTCTTCCAGGAGAGAGATTTCGTCTATGTACACACTCCCCTGATCACAGGAAGCGACTGTGAGGGTGCTGGCGAGATGTTCCAGGTGACGACTCTGGATCTCAACAACCCGCCGAAAAATCCGGACGGCTCCATCGATTACAGCAAGGATTTCTTCGGGAAAGAGACCAACCTGACTGTAAGCGGCCAGCTCAACGGCGAGACCTTCGCTCAGGCTTTCCGCAACATCTATACCTTCGGACCGACCTTCCGTGCAGAGAATTCCAACACCACCCGTCATGCGGCTGAGTTCTGGATGATCGAGCCGGAGATCGCTTTCGCAGACCTCAAGGACGACATGATCCTGGCTGAGTCCATGCTGAAATATGTCATCAACTATGTTCTGGAGCATGCGCCGGAAGAGATGAACTTCTTCAACTCCTTCGTGGACAAAGGACTCATCGAGCGTCTGAAACATGTGGCAAACTCCGATTTCGGCCATGTGACCTACACTGAGGCCATCGAGATTCTGGAGAAACACAACGACAAATTCGAGTACAAAGTATCCTGGGGCGTAGACCTGCAGACCGAGCACGAGCGTTACCTCACAGAGGAAGTCTTCAAGAAACCGGTATTCGTTACCGATTATCCGAAGGAGATCAAGGCCTTCTACATGAAGCTTAACGACGACGAAAAGACCGTAGCCGCTATGGACTGCCTGGTTCCGGGTATCGGAGAGATCATCGGCGGAAGCCAGAGAGAGGACAGCTATGAGAAGCTCCTCGCCAGAATGAATGAGCTGGGCCTTAAGGAAGAGGATTACGGTTTCTACCTGGATCTCCGGAAATACGGTTCCACCCGTCACGCCGGTTTCGGCCTTGGCTTTGAGCGCTGCGTGATGTACCTCACCGGTATGGGCAACATCCGCGACGTGCTGCCGTTCCCGAGAACAGTAGGTACATGTGAGTTATAATTGCGGGAGCTGCGAAGCAGCGGAGCAATTTGTTAGTACAAAGTAGTGAAAAATAAGAAAAACTGCTGCACCGGGGAGGGAACATGGCGCTGACAGACACAGAAGACTTTTTCCGGCTGTCTGTCATTGCCATGCCGAAACGGCGCAGCATTTTTGATTTCCGCGAGCAACGAGCCAAGCAGCCATGCTTGCATGGATATTTGGCGACTGCCGCGCGGAATTTAATTTAGGGAGGCATAAAAATGGGGAGTAAGATATTGGTTGTAGATGACGAGCGGGAGATCGCCGACGTAGTAGAACTCTACCTGAAAAATGAAAACTATCAGGTCGTGAAATGCTACAACGGCCGCGACGCTCTGGAAGCTGTGGAAAAAGAGAAGCCGGACCTGGCTCTTCTCGATGTGATGCTGCCGGATATCGACGGCTTCACAATCCTGCAGAAGATCCGTGAAAAATACACCTTTCCGGTGATCATGCTCACGGCCAAAACCGAATACATGGATAAAATCAACGGACTGACCCTGGGGGCCGACGATTATATCGCGAAGCCCTTCAATCCGCTGGAGCTCATGGCGAGAGTCAAGGCACAGTTAAGAAGGTCCACGAAGTACAATGAGGGAAATCGGTCTCAGGAGGACATCATCGACTTCGGTGGGCTTTTCCTGAACCGGAATACCCACGAATGTATTTATAATGAAAGAGAACTGACCCTCACGCCCATCGAGTTTGACATTCTCTGGATTCTCTGCGAGAACCGAGGGCAGGTCATCAGCTCCGAGCAGCTCTTTGAGCAGGTCTGGAAGGAAAAATACTACAAAAACAGCAACAATACGGTGATGGTCCACATCCGTCATCTCCGCGAGAAAATGAGCGGACCGACGGGAAAATCGGATTTCATCAAGACCGTCTGGGGAGTGGGATACCGCGTTGAAAAATAATTACCGGAAGTTAAAATGGAGCCTCATGCTCCGTACTGTGCTGATGGCGTTTTTTTCCCTGGCGGTGGGCTATATCATCCTGGTGGTCCTCATTGACGGCGTGCTCCAGGACAGCTTCCCGGCCATGATCATCAGCCTTCTGATGAAGTTCGGAATGAGCCAGACGGAGGCTGACCGCGTCTACGGCACGGTCTTCATGCAGAACAAAGGTCTCTTTGTGGCGGTAGGCTTTATCATTTTGTTCCTGATCTTTTTCTATCTGGCCATGTCAAAAGTCACCAGGTACCTCAACAGTATCGGTACGGAGATCGAGACTATTTTAAGTAATTCCGAGGCTCCTGTGACGTTGGAGCCGGAACTGAGGCCCATTTCCGAGAAGCTCAACACCCTGAAAATGACGCTGAAACGCCGGGAGTACGAGGCCGTGGAGAGTGAGCAGCGAAAAAATGACCTCGTGGTCTTTCTGGCCCATGACCTCAAAACGCCGCTGACCTCCATCATCGCCTATCTCACGATGCTGGATGAACAGCCGGGGCTTTCCGAGGAGGACAAGAAGAAATACATCCATATTTCCCTGGAAAAATCGATCCGGCTGGGTGAGCTCATCAGCGAATTTTTCGAGATCACGCGCTTCAATCTTCAGGATATCGTGCTTCAGAAGGAAACGTTGGATCTCTCCATGATGCTGGAGCAGCTGGCGGATGAGAGCTATGCGGTGCTGGCAGAGAAATCCCTGACCTGTTCGATCCACACGGACGACAATCTGCTGGTGGACGGGGATCCGGACAAGCTGGCCCGGGTTTTCGATAACCTCTTAAGAAATGCCATCGCCTACAGTTATCCCGGCACGAACATTGACATCCAGGCTTTCGGGGAGAAAAAGGACATCATCATCACGTTTTCCAACCAGGGCGATCAGATCCCGCCCCAGAAGCTGAATTTCATCTTTGAAAAATTCTACCGTGTGGACAATGCCCGCCAGAGCCGGACCGGAGGCGCGGGCCTGGGTCTCTCGATCGCGAAAGAGATCGTGGAGCTTCACGGCGGAGCCATCGCGGCTTCGAGCAGCCCGGTCTGCACCCGTTTTACCGTGAAACTTCCGAGGCATCAGGAGGAGCAGCAGCCCGCAGCGGCGAAAAAATGGGGCCGCATCGCAAAAAATGGAGGAAAAGAATGAAAAGATCCAGGAAAAAGAAGAGCATTGGCGATTTTATCTGGAGGCTCGTCTTTCTGGCGGCGCTGGTCGTTTTCTGCTACTGCGCCTTTCAGCTGGTGACGATCTATCTGGAATATAAGAAAGGTACTGACGAATATTCCTCTCTGGAGCAGCAGTATGTGACGGAGGATACGATAAGCGGCACGACGGAAAACAACACCCCGTCAGGTACCGGCGACGGCACCCGGACTGGCAGCGACGGAAGTGAAGCCACCGACGGCACTTCTGAAACTACTGGAAAAGTCGAGGGTTCCGGCACGGCCGAAGATCCCTACACCACGGGAGAGACCGAGACGGAGATCGAGACCGACGCGGAAGGAAAGACGACCGTGAAGGCTTATCCGGTGCTCAAAAACCCTGTAGATTTTGAGAGCCTGAAAAAGGTCAACGAGGATATCATCGGCTGGATCCGCGTCAACGCGCTGGATATCAGCTACCCGATTGCCCAGAGTACGAACAACGATTATTATCTGCACCGTACCTTTGAGCGGGTGGACAACTTTGCCGGGTGTATTTTCATGGAATATCAGAACCACAGCGATTTTTCCGATAAGAACACAATTATCTACGGCCACAACATGAAGAACGGTTCCATGTTCGGCACCCTCCGGAAATTTTACGAGGACGAAGTCTACGAGAAAGCCCCCTATTTCTGGATTTACACGCCGGACAAGATTTACCGCTATGATATTTTCTCCTGTGCGGAGGTGGCGGTGGACAGCCTGGCCTACCAGATCACCTTCTCCGAGGAGGGAAGCTTTGAGAAATACATCGATGACGCTTACAGCCGTTCCGTAGTAAAGGGAAATGACATCAAGGTGACGGCGGAGGATAAAATCGTGACCCTCTCCACCTGTACAGGCAACGAGTCCACGCGGTTTATCGTCCAGGGTAAGCTCAGCAAAACCTACTGGTCGAAAAAGAAATAAAAAGGGGGTATCCGGAATGGATGAAAAGATTGAGAAGCTGAAAGAATGGATTGACGACAGTGATAATATTGTATTTTTCGGAGGTGCGGGCGTTTCGACGGAAAGTGGAATCCCTGATTTCAGAAGCCAGGACGGCCTTTACAATCAGGAGTATGCCTATCCGCCGGAGACCATCTTAAGCCACACTTTTTTCATGCGGAATCCGAAGGAATTTTATCGTTTTTACCGCAATAAGATGCTGGTTCTGGATGCGAAGCCCAATGCGGCCCACCGGAAACTGGCCCAGTGGGAGAAGGAGGGGCGCCTCAAAGCTGTCATTACCCAGAACATCGACGGCCTCCATCAGAAGGCCGGAAGCAAGGAAGTTCTGGAGCTTCACGGCAGCATCCACCGGAATTACTGCACGCGCTGCGGCAAATTTTTCGATGCGGAATACATGCAGCGGGCTGAGGGCGTGCCGAAATGCGAATGCGGCGGCATCATCAAGCCGGACGTGGTCCTCTATGAGGAAGGGCTGGACATGCAGGTGGTTTCCAAGGCCATCCAGTACATTTCCAGGGCTGACGTCCTCATCGTGGGCGGCACTTCTCTGGTGGTTTACCCGGCGGCCGGCCTCATCGACTACTATAATGGAAAGAAACTGGTGATGGTCAATAAGTCCGTCACCCCGAAGGACGCGGGAGCAGACCTTCTGGTGCAGGGAAGCATCGGCGAGATCTTTTCCCAGATCTGAAAATGAACGGAGAGAAAACAATGGATTACCAGGTGGGAGACATCGTAAAACTGAAAAAACCCCACCCCTGCGGCAGTTATGAGTGGGAAATCCTCCGGGTCGGAGCCGATTTCCGCCTCAAATGCACCGGCTGCGGCCACCAGATCATGGTGGCCCGGAAGCTGGTGGAGAAGAACACGCGGGGGCTGAGGAAAAAAGAAGAGTAAGAGAAAGCGTCAGGAGAAAAAAGAAAAAATTTATTACGTTCAGTGAAAAAGTATCGTCTGAGAAAAAATCTCAGGCGATATTTTTTGGTAAATTCTGCTGAATTATGATGAGTAATCCGTTTACTTTTATACTAAATTGCTTTATACTCTTATAAAACAGGTCTGTGACCTGTACTGGAAGGAGAGAAGGGAGGAAAAAGTTATGTTTTGTCAGGAATGTGGACAGAAATTAGCCGATGGGACAAAATTTTGCCCATACTGCGGAGCGAAGATTCAGGCTGCTCCGCCGCCGGTGGAAGAAACGACAGGGCAGGAAGAAACTGTTGAAGTAAGGCCGGAACCCGAGGAGGAGGCTCCCCCTCCAAAGAATCCGGCTCCCAAGCCGACACCGAAAACGGCTCCGACACCGGAAGCTCCGCGCCCAGCGCCGGAGCCAGCGCCCAAGCCCGCCGGAAAGGGCGGTAAGACCGGGCTTTACGCCATTGTCGGTCTCGTGGCCGTCATCGTTCTGGCTGTGGTGCTGATCAAAGGTGTTTTCGGCGGAGGGACTACCGTATCCGTCATGGACTGCGTGAATGTGACGATCAGCGGTGTGGACGGCAATGGCCGGGCTTACTTTGATTTTGACATTCAGCCCATTTTCGACGCGGTTTCCAAAAAGATGACGCTGACGGAGCGCATGCGGGAGGAGATTCAGGATCTGACGGACGATATTTACAAGGATATCGTGCTCTCCGATGACAGTAACCTTTCCAACGGCGACAAAGTCAAAGTGAGCAGCAGCGTGGACAAGGATCTTCTCAAAGCCTATAAAGTGAAGCTGAAAAACGGCGACAAGACGATAAAAGTAGAAGATCTGGTGAAGGTTCAGGAGGTAAACGTCAAGGACTACGTTCAGGTAGAGTTTTCTGGTTTTGACGGCTTCGGAGCCGTGTATCTGAATCAGGATTATGACGGCCTGATCTCAGCGACGGCTGAACTGATCCGCAAGGCAGACAACTCCGAGGAAGCCGAGGAGTACATTTCAGACTCCCTTCCTTCTGTGATCTACAACATGTCCTGGATCTACGAGGGCGAAGATTACCAGAAGAACGGCAACGAAGTGACCTACCACTGCAGCGGACCGGATTACATCGAGAAATACGGCATTCATTTTATCTATGAGGATGTCACCGCGACGGTGGATGGACTGATTCCGGTGGAGACCCTCTCTCTTGCAGATTATATGAAGCTTTCCTGCGAGGGCATCAATGGCAGCGCCTATGCCCGGGCTGAACTGGACGAGGAAAAACTCCTTGATTACCTGACCGAGCTTTTTGAAAAAGAGCAGCGCGGAGCCTATGGAGCAGCAGGAGAGAATTTCGATGCGGCCACAGAGGCAGAATCCGCGGTCAACAGCATAAAGAATACCTGGAGAGAACAGTTTGTCACGATGGCAGATCCCAGTGAGAATCTCTCCAACGGCGATGAAGTGACCGTTACCCTCACTCCGAGCTATACGGATAATAATGAAGTAAATATGGTCGGAGCCGGCTTTACTCTTATTGGCGGAAGCGGCACCTTCACCGTGGACAGTCTGGGAGATTATCACCTGGGTATCACCTCCACGGAGGATGAGGAGCTCAAAGCGTTTCTGGCCCCCTATGAGACAAGTATCGAGGCGGCCTTCGATGAGAAGAAAGACTGGATTAATCAGGATGCTTCCCAGTATGGCTGGGTTGCCTGGGATCAGGTACCGGATGGCAAAGTGACGCCGGTGCTGGAAAAAGTCGATACCGTCACCTGGGACGAGGGCGATTACTACGATGCCGGAAATATGATGCTGGCCGTTTATCATATGAGCCTTCCGGTGCGGCAGTTTGACCGTTCCATGACAACGCTGGATATTTACTACGGAATGAAATTCAACAACGTGGTGAAGACAGATGACGGAAAACTGAATTATGATTACGATCCCGACACCAGTTTCCTGGTAGGGGACGAAAAACTGAACAGCTGGCTGAGTGACCACAAGAACAATGTGATGGAAAACGGCACCAATGTGCAGGAAGAGGAAGCGGTCGCTGATCTTACCAGCGTGCAGGAGACCGAGGGCGAGACAGAAGAAAACACCACAGAAGCGGCAGTCGAGGCCATTTCCGTGGAAACGCCCCAGGCAGGAACCATCGCGGAGGGCGCAGCCAATCAGGCAGCAGCCACCGTTGTCTACGAAGGTCACACCTACGCAAGATTCGATATCGCTTTGAATTATTCCCAGGCGGAGAAGTTCTGCGAGCAGGCAGGAGGCCATCTGGCAACCCTCACCTCCTGGAGGGAAAACCTGGCAGTACAGAGCATTCTCGATGATGCATCTTACGACGAGTACTGGCTTGGAGCCAGCGACGAAGAATGGGAGGGCAGCTGGAAATGGACCACCGGGGAAGCCTTCGACTGGACTAACTGGGATGACAGCCAGCCCGATAACTATAACGGAGACGAAGATTTCCTGACGATTTATTCCTACTACGGAAGCTGGAATGACCGTTCAGCGGACGAGGAAGACATCGGTTTCGTTCTGGAGATCGATCCCGTGTCCGAGGGAAGCCCCTCCGGAGAATATGACCTTCTCTCCGATCTGGTCGCTTCTGGTTCCCACAACTGTGATATCTGGAAACAGCTCGAAGATCCCTATGGAAATAAGCATTTTGCCAGCGTGGTTCTCGATGCTTCCGAGAATGGCTGGGTGAAATATGAGCTGGACGGAAACTACAACTTCTTCACCGCGACGTTAAGCACCTGTACCGACGCGGAGAGCGACGCTTCCTTTGAGATTGCCATCTGGGGTGACGGAAAGCTTCTCTACAGCCGCTACAATTATCAGAAGACCGACGCGCCGGAGACTATCGCGCTGAATACGACGGGCATCAGTAAGCTTTCGATCAAGATGGCGAACCGGGGAGGCTATAATAACGGTTTCCTTGGCCTGAACGAGGCGAAGCTCTGGAAAAACGGCACGGCGGAGACTTTGCCGGTGCTCGTGGATGAGCTGGGCGATCTGACGCTGATTGACAGCGAGGAGTACGGCGATTACAGTGAAGGCGAGATGTACACCGATGTTTACGGAAATGTCCATGAAAACTGGTACGATTTCGAGGAGGAAGACCTGGGAGCAAGGGCTGTCTACTGGCTCGGCGGCAAATACACCACGTTTGAAGGAACAGTTCTCCCAGGAACGGGCAGTTATGACACAGGAACTCTGAAGATTTTTGCAGACGGCACAGAGGTTTATTCCATTTCTGAGCTGGATGTTTACCAGGGCGGCCAGAATTTTTCTCTGGATGTAAGCGGAAAAGAAACACTGGAGATCGATGGCTATGGAGTGGTCTATGTGGCAGATACCAGATTGGTCCGGGCTGAGAGCGAGACTCTTGCACCGGTGACAGACCGCTACACTTTCCCGGAGCTTCCGGAGGCCGTGGAAGAGCGGGCCATCGATTATCGGATCTATAAAAATAAGAAATACTACCGCTTCGACCAGGGCCTGACCTGGAGCCAGGCAGACGCCTTCTGTAAAGCAGCAGGCGGAACACTGGCAATGCCGAAGAATGCGGCGGAAAACAGCGCCATCTTTGATCTCATTGACGATGGTAATTACGAGTATTACTGGCTGGGAGGCTATAAAGCAGGAACGATCTGGAAGTGGAACGACGGAGAAACCATCAATGCCGACGGTTTCTGGGGCAGCAGCCAGCCGGATAACTATGAAGAGAATGAAAATTACCTCTGCATGTATTCTTACGATGGTTCCTGGAATGATCTTTCCGATCAGAACGAGGGCTTCGTGTTGGAGCTCACGGCGGCAGAACCCGTGGATGACACGGCCGTAATGCTCACGAGCCTGGAATGGCAGGAAAATTATTCTTCTGAGATCGTCAACGGTTATGACGGAGCCAACCTTTATCCCAACAGCGTGAAGCTTTGGGCTTCCGAGGATGCTTATTTCCGGGTAGCCTTAAACGGCGCTTATCAGACCATCAGCGGAATTCTGGACACGGATGGCGGTTCTTCTGTAAATGCAGATTTCTCTCTGGCGATTTTCGGAGACGGAAAGCTTCTCTACAAGAAGGAACATTTCACCAGAAAAGATTCCAGGGAAGTCTTCTCTGTCGATGTTTCCGGTGTGAAGACTCTGACCGTGGAGACGGATAACCCCGGAAGCTATGACGGCGGTTATGTCTATCTCATGGACCCGGAGCTTACCAGGGCGGAGGTGAGTGCTTCCTCCGGTATCGCGAAGCTCTCTGAGCAGGTGCTGGTGGATGGCATTGGCGAGACCTATATCGCCGGACTTTTCCGGGATTCCTACGGAGAACTCCACGACGGCTGCCTGAAGCTTGCCGCAGGAGACGGCGCGAAAGTGACCTACAATGTAGGCGGCGCCTACACAACCCTTTCAGGAAGTATCGCAGCCGGTGATAAGACGAGCTATGAGGGCGGCATTTCCGTGAAGATCTACGGAGATGGAAACCAGCTCTATGAAATCTCTGATTTTGGAAAAATGACGGGAACCCAGAGCTTTGAGGTGGATATCACAGGCTGCCAGGTAGTTGCGATTGAGGCATCAGGCGACTATGATTCCTGTGTTTATGTGACAGACGATCAGCTGAAATAGAAGGAAAGTGAAAAGTTAAGATGAAAAAAGGACTGAAAAAAATCCTGCCGGGCACAGGGGCAGTCCTGCTGGTTCTGGCAGGCGGGGTCATGGCCGGAGCAGCTGGAAAAGAGCAGGAATATATTTTTCCGGAGGTGGATAAGGAGCTTCTGACCGAGGAGGATGTAAAAGACCTCCCGGCTGAGCTCCTGGCCTACGGCCGCTATGAGATCCTGGCAAAACATGGCGAATTGTTTGAATCGGAGGAATTGAAGGAATATTTCGGAAATCAGGAATGGTATTTTGGCTTCCTCTCCGACGAGAAAGAGGTGGAAGGACTCTTAAATGACATTGAGAAAGAGAACCTGGCCTTCCTGGAAAAGAAGGAAAAAGCCGAAGGCGGGTACGAGCTGGATCAGAAGGATTTTGATTACGAGATCGTGAAAAAATGGTTGGAGGGCACTTATGTGGCGGGGGAGGAGACGACCCGGAAGACTTCTGAGAAGAAGACGAAGGAGACGGAGGCTGCAAAAACGGCGGAAACCGAAGCGCCTGCGACAGAAGCTCTGGCAACAGAACCGGCCACTGAGACACCTGCGACAGAAGCCCCGGAAACAGAACCGGTTACCGAGGCACTTGCGCCGGAGCCTGCAACAGAAGCCCCGACAGAGTCTGTGACCGAGACTCCTGAGACAGAGGAACATGTGACCGACGGAAAATTCGAAGATCTCTCCGATGTGGACCTCTTTTCCCTCTCCCAGGACGAGCTGGCAACGACAGTCCGGGAGGAACCGGAGACGGAAGCGGAGAGTGAGACAGAAAGTGAAACGGAAACAGAGAGTGAAATCGAGGCCGACACCCGCAGCGAGTACATTTTCCCGGATATGGATACCCGGTATCTGACCCAGGATGAGGTATCGAAGCTCTCCCTCCAGGCTGTCTGCTATGCCAAGAACGAACTCTACGCCCGCCATGGAAGAAAGTTCCTCTCCCAGGAACTTAAAGACTATTTTAACGATAAAACCTGGTACGAAGGCACCGTGGACCCGGACAGCTTTTCGCCCGGTGTCTTCAACACCTACGAGAACGACAATCTGCTGCTTCTCGTCAGCGCCGAGGAAAAACTCCTGCCCGGCGGCTATGTGCTGGATCAGCAGGGCTACGATATCCATAAAGTGGATACAGCCTGCAAACACACCCTCGGGGAGACAGCGAAGACGGGAGACACCTCCGGGTATGTCTTTGTGGTCATCGATTCCGACAGCATCATGCACGACGATGCCCGGCTGGTAAACGGCAAAGTCGTGGATGCCAACGGAAACGAGATCCCCGGCTGTTACGAGCGTGAGGATGGCCGGGTGGCAGATGCCCTGGGAAACATCATCAATCCCCAGGAAGGCCAGCTGGTAAAAGAAGAACTTTTTGCTGACAATCTGCTTGGCTCTGAATAGTTACAAAAAAACTGCCGCTTCGGAAAGTAAGATTTCCGGGCGGCAGTCTCTTTTTATGCGGTTTTGTGTACTTCTTCCAGCTGGGCGGTGTAGAGCTTGTAGTAGTAACCTTTTTTCGCCATAAGTTCTTCATGGCTTCCGGTCTCCATGATGCCGCCGTCATCAATGTACATGATCCGGTCGCAGCCGCGGATCGTGGAGAGACGGTGGGCGATGATGAAGGAGGTTCGTCCCTGAAGCATGGCGTTGAGGCCGGTCTGCAGGGCTTTTTCCGTCTGGACGTCGATGCTGGAGGTGGCCTCGTCGAGGATCAGGATGGAGGGATCGGAGAGCAGGGTTCTCGCAAAGGAGATGAGCTGTTTCTGGCCCTGACTCAGCATAGAGCCGCGTTCTCGGACTTCCGTATCGTACCCCTCGGGCATCCGGCTGATGAAGTCGTCGGCGCAGACGATTCTGCTGGCTTTGCGGATCTCATCCTCGGAGGCAGTCAGTTTTCCGTAACGGATGTTGTCGCCGATGGTTCCGGAGAAAATGAAACTGTCCTGCATCATGATTCCCATCTGGGAACGGAGAGAGTGGATCGTCACCTCGGAGATATCCTGGCCATCGATCAGCACCCGGCCGCTGTCCACGTTGTAGAAGCGGGAGATCAGGTTGACGATGGTACTTTTTCCGGCGCCGGTGGGGCCGACCAGGGCCACGCTCTCGCCGGGTTTCACCGTGAAGGAGACGTCTTTTAAGATCTTTTTCGTCTCGTCGTAGGAGAAGGCCACATGGTCGAAGGTGACTTCGCCGCGGATCGTGGGCATCTCTTTCGCATTTTCCTTGTCGGAAACCGTCACCGGCTCGTCCATGGTTTCAAAGATACGCTCCAGATAGGCGATGTTGTTGATGAAGTTGTTGAAAATGTTTCCTAGGTTCATGATGGGCTGCCAGAAGAAGGAAGCGTAGCTGGAGATCGCCACGATGGTTCCGAGGGATTTGTTTCCCTCTCCGAAAATCACGAGGCCGAAGAGGAAAATCGCGGCCCGGACGCAGACGGAGATCGCGTCGATGCCCGGCCACACCAGGTTGGAGTAGCGGACAGCCGTGTTCCAGGTCCGGCGGCAGTCCTGGGAAAGATCCTGGAAAATCTGGGCATTTTCGTCCTCACGGGCGAAAATCTGGGTGATTCTGGCGCCGACAATGTTCTCCTGAAGATAAGCGTTCAGGTTGGAGTTCTTGTTGGAAACAGCCTGCCAGGCTTTTCGCTGTTTGTTTTTGATCCAGATCATGAAAACTGTGAGAATCGGCACGCCGCAGAGAACGACGAGGGCCAGCTGCACATCCACCAGGAACATGAAAATCACGATGAAAAGCAGGTTGAAAGATTCCAGCACGATGTTGATCAGTCCGTTGGAGAGCATATCCGAGACGGAGTTTACATAGTTGACCACGCGGATCAGGATTTTGCCGTGGGGGCGGTCATCGTAATACTGGAAGGGCAGCTTCTGAAGGTGCTCGAACAGGTCTTTCCGGATATCATAAATGATATTCTGGCTCACCTCTACCATGATCTTGCTACGGATCGTTACGAAGATTATGCTGCCCGTATAGAGGGCCAGCAGGGCGATTACCAGAGAAAAAAGCAGTCGGAAATTTTTGTCCGGAATGGCCACGTCCAGGGCGTGCTGGGTGATCATCGGGGCTATGTAGCCGAAGGCTCCGCCAAGGCTGCTTAAGAGAATGGCGATAATCATCCGTTTCTGATATTTCTTAATATAGGAAGAAGCTCTGAGAAGATGACGTATGTCAAATGGTTCTTCGAGAATTTCATCCTGCTTGTAAGTATTTTTTGCCATATTTTTCCACCTCCTTAAAGCTCATCCAGGCCGGTCTGCAGTTTGACCAGCTCGTAATAGTAGCATTTTTTCGCGAGCAGCTCCTCGTGGGTGCCGCTTTCCTCGATGTAGCCGTCCCGAAGCACGATGATCCGGTCGGCATCTCTGGTTGTGGAGATTCGCTGGGCGATAATCACCTTCGTGCAGGGGAAATCCAGCTCCTTAAGGGAGTGCTGGATCTGCTTTTCAGTCTCCATGTCCACGGCGGAGGTCGTGTCGTCCAGAATCAGGATGGAAGGGCGGATCGCCAGGGCCCGGGCCAGGGAAATTCGCTGTTTCTGGCCGCCCGAGAGACCGACTCCGCGCTCGCCCACGATGGTATCGTAGCCTTCCGGCATCTTGGCAATGAAATCCGAGGCGGAAGAGTAGCGGGCAAATTTTACCACGTCATTTATCTTGATGGAACCGTCGCCGTAGGCGATGTTACCCTCGATGGTGTCGGAATAGAGGAGCACATCCTGGGTGGCGAGGCCAATGTGGCGGCGCAGATCGTGGAGCCTTAAATTTTCCACGGGAGTGCCGTCAATGAGGATTTTTCCTTCTGTGGGCTCATAGAAGCGGGGAATCAGATTGATAAGGGATGTTTTTCCGCAGCCCGTTTCACCCATGATGGCTACCGTCTCACCGGGATTTACAGTAAAGGAAATGTTATGGAGCACCGGCAGGTCGCCGTCCTCGTACTGGAAGGAAACGTTTTTGAACTCGATTTTTCCGTCGAAGCGGTCCGGATGTTCTTTGGCATCCTCATGATCCTTGATTTTCGGCTCGGAATAGTAAAGCTCCATAACCTTTCTGGATGCGGCGGAGAAACGCTGAAACTCGTTCATGATATTTCCCATCTGACGCATCGGGTTGGCGATGGCCCAGATCAGGCCGGAGAAAGCCACATATTCGCCCATTGTGAGCTGGCCATTGATGAGGAAAACGCCGCCCACACCCAACATGACGAGGGGCATCAGGTTGGCGATGGTCTCCACATAGGGGAAAAATTTCAGCCAGACCATAGCGGTAGCCTTGTTTGTCTCGCAGAAATCCCGGTTGGCTTTGTCGAATTTTTCAATCTCATAATCTTCCCGGGCGAAAGCCTTCACCACGCGGTTTCCGGAGATGTTCTCCTGGGCGCAGGTGTTCATCTGGGAAAGTTTTTCACGGAGCAGTGCGTGCATGGGTGCCACCTTATTCCGGAACAGGTAGATGATCCAGAAAACGAAGGGGGCAATCACCAGCAGGCAGAGGGCCATTTTCCAGTTGGTATAGAGGAAAAAGATGGCAGCCGCCGCGAAGAGGGAGAAGGACTCGATGACCATGCGGATGATCCAGGCCACCATATGGCGGATCGCATCCAGGTCTCCTGTGAGTCTCGTCATGAGATCGCCGGTGCGGTAGGTGCTGTAAAAGGTCATATCCTGGCGCTGAATTTTGTCATAGAGGTAGTTCCGGACCCGGTAAAGGACGGTCTGGGACACATGCTCGTAGATCATGCAGACGCCGTAGACGATGACACAGCGAAGGAGCGTGAAGAGCACCATCGCAAGGATGAGCTGGTAAAAAAGATCCCGGTGGGTGCTTAAGTTTTCCCGGGCGTTTTCCCCGGTGAGGAAAAGATCGACGATCTTTCCGGAAAAGTACGGCACGGTCAGCTGTAAAATGTTGTAGACCACGGTGCCGGCCATTCCCACAAAGTAAATTCCGCGGCAGCCCTTCATATTTTCCCAGAGCCACTGGAGCTTTGTTTTCGGGAATGGATTTGTCTCTTGTTTCATAACGCATGCCTCCCCAATAGGTATTTTTAATTTTTGGTCATTGTATCGTATCAATTTTTTTGCGGATGTGATATAATCCGATTATCGAAAAATGGAATATTTCTATTCTCTTGAGCGTATAAAGGAGGACTTATCTCCAATGAAAAATCTGTTTGAGTACAGCGACATCCTGCACTCCCCCATTGAGGCATTCACCTGTGCCACAGAAAATGTTCATCTTCCCGTGGAAGCCCACTGGCACTATTTTATGGAGGTCATTTATCTGCAGGAAGGGTCCGTTCTTGTGACCTGCAACGATGCCTGCAAACGGGTGGAGGCCGGAAGCGTCATGTTCTTCCCGCCCCAGGCTGTGCATGCCATCTACGCCGACGGCGGAAAAAGGTTCCGCTATTTCTGCATCAAGTTCAACATGAACCGGATTCGGCTGACGGGAAGCTACCTGCCGGATCTGAACCTTGCTTTTCGGAGAGTCGGTGCGCTGCCATGTCCGCCGATCCTTTTTACGCCGAAAGACCTGCCGGGGGTGGATCTTGGCGGTTTTTTCGAGGATGTGGAGCGGGAATACCGGGAGAAGCAGTACGCTTATGATGCCAGCATTTACTCCTCCTTTGCTTCTCTGATGCTGAGGATCTTAAGGATTTGGCACTGCCAGGGAATTTCGCTGGATCTGGAGGCTTCCTCCGAGACCGAGGAGAACCGGATTCAGGATATCCTGGTCTATATCGACCGCCATTCACAGGAGAATATCAATATAGAAGAATTGGCTCACCATTACAACATGAGCTATTCCTATTTTGCCAAAATGTTCCTGAAATACTATGGCCAGAGCTGCAAGCAGTATATCGAGTTCATCCGGCTGAACAAGGTGGAAAATTTCCTGCTTTTCACCGATTACGACCTGAACTATATCGCCGCCGAGACTGGTTTCGCGGACTGCAGCCATCTGATTCGGACCTTTAAGAAACATTATCAGATCACGCCAAAGCAGTTCCGCCTCCGAAGCCGTACGATTGGAAACGGCCTTGTGCCAGAGGAGACGAGAGTTGCGGGAAACTAATCAGGACCACCAGCACTCCGGCAAACGGAAATGCCTATGCCCTTGTTGTGGAAGAATCTCTGGCACCTGGGAAGAGCGCTGTCATTTTCCTTTCTTTTCGAAAAAAAAGTGCTTGCCATAAAATCCTTTCTGTGTTATAGTTAAAAACTGTGATATATTATTTTCCTTGTTCCCTGCATGGGTCAGGGGGCCAGAGACCATAAGGAGGTGCGAAGAGCATGAACAAATACGAATTAGCACTGGTTCTGAACGCAAAGGTTGAAGACGACGTTAGAACAGCTACTCTCGAGAAAGTGAAAGGACTGGTTGAGCGTTTCAACGGTACCATCACCAACGTGGACGAGTGGGGCAAGAAGAAACTTGCTTACGAGATCCAGAAAATGAGAGAGGGCTACTACTACTTCATCCAGTTTGATGCTGATGCTGCATGCCCGGCAGAAGTGGAGAAACGTGTACGCATCATGGATAACGTTCTCAGATACCTGATCGTCAGACCTGAAGCATAAATCAATCTGACTGAGAGAAGGAGATTCCATGAATAAAGTTATTTTAATGGGGCGCTTGACAAGAAATCCTGAAGTTCGTTATTCCGCAGGGGACAGTTCCATGGCCATCGCCAGATACACCCTTGCTGTTGACCGCAGATTCACCAGAAGAGGTGAGGACAATAACGGAGCCACCGCAGATTTTATCCCCTGTGTGGCTTTCGGACGCAGTGCTGAGTTCGCTGAGAAGTATTTTCATCAGGGAATGAAGGTGGTAGTCACCGGCCGTATTCAGACCGGCAGCTATGTGAATAAGGACGGACAGAAGGTTTATACGACAGACGTTGTCGTAGAAGACCAGGAGTTTGCGGAGAGCAAAGCATCATCCATGGCGAATGGCAGTAACGGGGGTTACAGCGATTATCAGCCATCTGCCCCGGCACCGGCAGCAAAGCCTGCACCCAGTGCAGCAGTCGGTGATGGATTTATGAATATTCCGGACGGCATTGATGAGGAGTTACCGTTCGACTAAGAAAAGGAGGTTACCACCATGGCTTACAATAAAGCAGAGAAAAGCGATTCTCCCATGAAGAGAAGAGGCGGACGCAGAAGAAAGAAAGTTTGCGTATTCTGTGGCAAAGAGAACAACGAGATCGATTACAAGGATGTTAACAAACTGAAAAGATACGTTTCCGAGAGAGGAAAGATCCTTCCGAGAAGAATTACCGGAAACTGTGCAAAACATCAGAGAGCTCTGACTGTTTCCATTAAGAGAGCACGTCATCTTGCACTGATGCCCTACGTTCAGGACTAATTCATCTATGCATGAGCAGCGCACCATCGAAGGATGGTGCGCTTTCGTTTTATACAGGAGGTGTTTGCTATGACCCATGTCATCCACAAAACCATCAAATCCCGGGCTGACGGCCTGGAGCTCTCCGTGCTGGAAGTCGTTCCGGAAGGAACTTTACGCGGTATTGTTCAGCTGGTTCACGGCATGAGCGAGAACAAAGAGCGCTACCAGCCCTTTATGGAGTATCTCGCAGCCCAGGGCTTTCTCACCGTGATTCATGACCACAGAGGCCACGGGGCCAGTGTCCGCCACAAACGGGACTTAGGCTACATGTACGGAGGCGGCGCAGAGGCCCTTCTGGAGGACATTTATCTCATCAACGAGACCCTTCACAAAAAATATCCGGAGCTCCCGCTGATCCTTTTCGGCCACAGCATGGGTTCCCTGGCCGTACGGAGCTTTGTGAAAGAGCACGACGACTGCGTGGATGCCCTCATCGTCTGCGGTTCTCCCTCCAGAAATCCGGGCCGCCCCATGGGCGAGTTCCTGGCAAAAGCGGCGAAGCTGCTCTTTGGCGGCCGCCATGTGTGCAGTCTCATCGAGTCCATTTCCTTCGGCCCCTATGTGGCCCGCTTTGCCGATGAGAAAAACAAATTTGCCTGGGTCTGCTCCGACCGGAAGGTGGTGGAGGCCTATGCGGCTTCTGAACTCTGCGGCTTTACCTTTACTGCGGACGCTTATCTGGCGCTCTTTGAGCTGATGAAACGTACCTACGACCGGAAAGACTGGCGGGTGACGAAACCGGACCTCCCGATCCTTTTCATCGGAGGCGAGGAGGATCCCTGTATCGGCAGCCGGAAGAAATTCGGGGAGGCCATCCATACGATGGAGGCAGTCGGCTACCGGAAAGTGAAAGGCCATCTCTACCCCGGCATGCGCCACGAGATCCTCAACGAGACCGGCAAACAGCAGGTTTTCCGTGAAATCCTCCGGTATTTATCAAAAGAAGGATTTTAAGCTTCCATAACTCTCAAAAAAATGGTATGATTGGAAAGTAAGCATCCATTAACGTATCAGGCAGACGCAGGAGGCCTGGCTTTCTGCGACTGTATACAGGAGTTGGATATGAAAAAGACGAAAATCAAATATAAGGGAAAACTGAAGTCTTACATGCAGTGGCCGGTGGTCTTCCTGGTGATCATGGCAATCATGAACGTGGTGGTCTATACTGTTTCCATCAGAGCCGGGTTCGTTGTGTCAGGTTTTCTGGCACTCTTCGTGGTGCTGTCACTGCTTCTGATTTTCCGGCACAGGCCTCTGATCCTTAATGATCTGATCTCCTTTGCCACCCAGTATGGCCAGGTACAGAAGACCCTTCTGGATGAGTTCAGCATCCCTTATGCTCTTTTGGATTCCGATGGCAGGCTCATCTGGATGAACGAGGAATTTTCCCTTACCGTGGGAAAAGACAAAGACTACAGGAAAAACATCCAAACCCTTTTTCCGGAGATCCACAGCGGCACCATGCCGGGCTTAAAAGGCGTAAAAGAGATCGAGATCCACTATGAAGACAGAGATTTCTGTGCCCGCCTTCAGCGCGTTTCCGTGCAGAGCCTGGAGGAAGCGGTGAATATCATCGAGATTCCCCAGGATAGGAATTATGTCATTGCGCTGTACCTTTTTGACAATACGGAGCTGAACCACTATATTCAGGAAAATCAGGACCAGAAAATGGTTCCGGGACTGATTTATCTGGATAACTACGACGAAGCCCTGGACAGCGTGGAGGAGGTGCGCCGCTCTCTGCTGGTGGCTCTCATCGATCGAAAGATCACGAAGTATATCTCCAACTATGATGGCATTGTTAAGAAATTTGAGACGGACAAATATTTCATCGTCATCAAGAACAAATATCTGAAGGAGCTGCAGGCCAACCGTTTTTCTCTTCTGGAGGAGGTCAAGGCTGTCAATATCGGAAACGAGATGAGCGTGACCTTAAGTATCGGTATCGGCATCAACGGCGGCAGTTACCAGCAGAACTATGAATTTTCTCGAATCGCCATTGAGCTGGCTCTTGGCCGCGGCGGCGATCAGGCGGTAGTAAAAGAGAACGACAAGATCTCCTACTACGGCGGAAAATCCCAGCAGATGGAGAAAAATACCCGCGTGAAGGCCCGTGTGAAAGCTCAGGCGCTCCGGGAATTTATCGAAAACAGCGAGGAAGTCGTGGTCATGGGCCACAAGATCACCGACATCGACAGTCTCGGTTCCGCCGTCGGTATTTACCGGGCGGCAAAAATGCTGGATAAGAAAGCTCACATCGTGCTGGGTGACATCAACAGTTCTATCCGGCCCTGGGTCAACATGTTCCGCAACAGCCGGGATTTCGACGAGGATATGTTTATCACCCACGAGCAGGCAGAGGCCATTGTCAATCCGCAGACCGTTCTTGTGGTTGTGGATACGAACCGCCCGTCCCTCTGTGAGTGTGAATCCCTTCTGAATATGACGAAAGTCATCGTGATTCTCGACCATCATCGCCGTTCCAGCGATGTCATCGAGAATGCGGTACTCTCCTATATCGAGCCCTTCGCTTCCTCCGCCTGTGAGATGGTGGCAGAGATTCTCCAGTATTTCACAGACGATGTGCGGCTGAAAACCGTGGAAGCGGACTGTATTTATGCCGGTATCATCGTAGATACCAACAACTTTGTGGCAAAAACAGGCGTGCGTACCTTTGAGGCGGCAGCCTTCCTTCGCCGGAGCGGAGCCGATGTGACGAGAGTCCGCAAGCTCTTCCGGGACGATATCACCTCCTACCGGGCAAGAGCAGAGGCGGTGCGCCGGGCGGAAATTTTCATGCATGAGTATGCGATTTCCCGCTGCCCCAGCGAAAATCTGGAGAGTCCCACCGTGGTGGGCGCCCAGGCGGCCAACGAGCTTCTGAACATCGTGGGCATCAAGGCTTCCTTTGTACTGACGGAGTTTCAGGGAAAAATCTATTTCAGCGCCCGAGCCATCGATGAAGTCAACGTGCAGATCATCATGGAACGTCTCGGCGGCGGCGGCCATCAGAATATCGCCGGAGCTCAGCTTTCCGATGTGACCATGAGTGAAGCCATCAATAAATTAAAAGAAGTTCTGACAAAAATGACAGAAGAAGGAGCGATCTAACAATGAAAGTAATCTTAACAGCAGATGTAAAATCTCTTGGAAAAAAAGGCGAGATCGTCGATGTAAGTGACGGATACGCCAGAAATATGCTGCTTCCCAAGAAACTCGGCGTGGAAGCAAACGCGAAAAATATCAACGATCTGAAGCTTCAGAAGGCCAACGAGGACAAAGTGGCAAAAGAGATCCTGGAGCAGGCCAGAGCCCTGGCAGCTGATATCGCTGAGAAGTCCATCACTGTTTCCATCAAAGTCGGTGAGGGCGGCAAGACCTTCGGTTCTGTTTCCAGCAAGGAGATCGCCGAGGCAGCCAAGGCGCAGATCAATCTGGAGCTTGACAAGAAGAAAATCCAGCTTCCGAGCCCGATCCGTACTCTGGGTGTGACCATGGTTCCGATCAAGCTTCACCCGAAGGTAACTGCTGAGCTGAAGGTTCATGTAAAAGAGGCTTAAGAGAATGGAAGAAGCGCTGATCAAACGGGTTCTGCCCCATAGTGTGGAGGCTGAGCAGTCCGTCATCGGTTCCATGATCATGGACCGGGATGCGATCATGACAGCTTCGGAAGTCATTACAAGTGAAGATTTTTACCAGAGCCAGTATGGTGTCCTTTTCGACGCCATGCTGGAACTTTATAATGAGGGAAAACCGGTAGATCTGGTCACTCTGCAGGAGCGCCTGAGGGAAAAAGATGTGCCGCCGGAGATCAGCAGCCTGGAGTTTGCAAAAGACCTTCTGGATGCGGTTCCAACCTCTGCCAACGTGCGCCATTACGCCACGATCGTCCAGGAAAAATCCATGCTCCGCAAGCTCATCAAGGTCAACGAGGACATCGCCAATACCTGTTATCTCGCGAGGGAGAAAACGGAGGATATTTTCGAAGAGACGGAGAAAAAGATCTTTGACCTTCTCCAGTACCGGAGCACCGGCGATTTTGTTCCGATCAAGCAGGTCGTCTTAAATGCCCTGGATAAGATCGAGAAAGCTTCCAAAAACAAGGGAACCGTCACGGGTATTCCCACCGGTTTTATCGATCTGGACTACAAGACCTCCGGTTTTCAGCCCTCGGACCTGATCCTGATCGCGGCCCGTCCTTCTATGGGAAAAACGGCTTTCGTCCTCAACGTGGCCCAGCATATGGCCTTCAAGGAAGGAAAGACCGTCGCGATCTTCAGCCTTGAGATGTCAAAGGAACAGCTCGTAAACCGTCTGTTCTCTCTGGAATCCAAGGTCGATTCCCAGGCCCTCCGAACCGGAAACCTTACCGATGAGGACTGGGCGAAGCTCATTGAGGGAGCCGCTGTGGTCGGAAAATCCAACCTGATTATCGATGATACACCGGGTATCTCGATTGCCGAGCTTCGGAGTAAATGCCGGAAATTCAAGCTGGAGCACGATCTAGGCATCATCATCATCGACTACCTGCAGTTGATGAGCGGCGGCAAACATTCCGAGTCCCGCCAGCAGGAGATCTCCGAGATTTCCCGATCCTTAAAAGCCGTGGCCCGAGAACTCAACGTACCTGTAGTTGCCCTGTCCCAGCTCTCCCGAGCCGTAGAGCAGCGTCCCGACCACCGTCCGATGTTGTCCGACCTCCGAGAATCCGGAGCTATCGAGCAGGATGCCGACGTGGTTATGTTCCTCTACCGAGACGACTATTACAACAAAGACACCGACAAGAAAAACATCGCCGAAGTCATCATCGCCAAACAGCGAAACGGCCCTATCGGAACCGTTGAACTCGTATGGCTGCCGAATTATACGAAGTTCGCGAATATGAAAAAGTAGAGCCGTGCAAACGGACATATGAAAATTCCCCACCTTGCTTGCAGGAGTGGGGATTTTTATATGGACGTTTATAGGGCGAAGCCCGACAGCGACATGAAGCGAAGCGGAATGGAGCTGAAGCACGGCTCCTTTGCAGGCTTTATTCCTGCAAGGGAGCTTTTTTTCTATAAAAAAACGCAAAAAACGCGCGTTGCGAAAAGAGGAGAAATAGGCTATACTGGCGGCAAGTTACTCGTGTAATGAGAACTATAAATGGGGCAATAACAGTGGAGGGAAACATGAACAGAAAAAGTTGGGAAAAAATTTTTAAAGATCCTGGCGCAGACTACAGAAGCAAACCGTTCTGGTCCTGGAACGGAAAAATGGAGGAGAAGGAGCTCTTTAGACAGCTCGATATTTTAAAAGAAATGGGATTCGGGGGAGCTTTTATGCATTCGAGAGTTGGCCTGGCTACCGAGTATCTGGGCGACGAGTGGATGAGGATCGTGGAGAAATGCCTGGAGTACGGCAAGAAAATCGACTTCGATCTCTGGATCTATGACGAGGACCGCTGGCCCTCAGGAAGTGCCGGAGGCATCGTGACTCAGAAGAAGGAAAACCGGAGTCACCGTCTACAGCTTCACATCCTGAAAGCTTCAGAGGGCGACGCTTTTCTGAAGGAAAATCAGGAAAAAATGATCGCTGCCTACCAGTGCATCCTGGAAGGCCATGAGTATCGGGAGCTTACCGTTTATGAGGGCGGAGAACCGGAGGAGGGAAAAAACATTCTGGCGATCACGCTGGAGGAATCCGAACTGAATGACAACTATAACGGCGCTACCTATCTGGACACGATGAAAGCAAGTGCAGTGGATGATTATCTGGCGTCAACCCATGATAAATATCACAAAGAACTCTCCAAGGATGCGCTGGAGCGCGTCAGAGGAGTATTCACGGACGAACCCCACAGAGGCGCTTTCCTGTGCGATTTCTCAGAGGGAAATCAGAAATCCATACCCTACACGGATGAGCTTTTCAGCGCCTTCAAGGAGCGTTACGGCTATGATCTGAAGGAGCACCTTCCGGAAATTTTCCTGCGGGAACAGGGCAAAACCTTTTCCGGCGTAACGCTGGATTATTTGGAGCTGGTACAGGATTTCTTCCTGAAAAATTTCCTGAAGAAGATCCAGGACCGCTGTCAGGAGTACGGCTGGCTTTTCACCGGTCATCTTCTTCACGAGGATACGCTTTCTAACCAGACCTGTATGCTGGGTTCTCTGATGACCGGTTATGAATATATGGATATCCCCGGAATCGACCTTCTGGGCGAGAGAACCAGCTGCTGGTGGATTGCCAAACAGCTGAGTTCCGTAGCGCATCAGATGAATAAGAAAAAGATGCTCACAGAGCTTTTCGGCTGCACTGGCTGGCAGATGAAGTTTGAAAATTATAAATCCATAGGAGACTGGCAGGCGCTGATGGGAATCAACCTCTTCTGCCCGCATCTTTCCTGGTACACGATGAAGGGCGAGAATAAGAGAGATTACCCGGCAAGTATTTTCTATCAGTCCGCCTGGTATAAACAGTATCGTTACATGGAGGATTATTTTGCACGTTTCCATGTGGCTACGGACGGAACGCCCTCTGACTGTAAGCTTTTGGTCATGAATCCCATCGAATCGGTATGGGCGCGGACTTACACCGGATGCTTCCAGTGGATTCAGAGCAACGATGAGGGAATTTCCGCCATTGAGAGACAGTATGAGGAAACCTTCCGGATGCTGATGGGAGCAGGTATTGACTTTGATTATGGCGAGGAGCGGATTCTGGCCGGTCATGGCAGTGTGGAAAATGGAAAATTAAAGGTTGGTTCCTGCACCTATGACAAGGTCCTTCTTTCCGGTGTGGAGACTATGAAGGAGAGCACCTGGAAGCTTCTGAAGGAGTTCGTGGCTCAGGGCGGCAAGCTCATCGTTGCAGGAAAAGCGCCGGAGATGATTCATGCGGAACCGGATGCACGGATGACGGAGCTGATGGAGCACGCAGAGAAGATCCCCTTCACCAAAGAAGCGGTGACAGAGAGCTGTACTTTGGAGGCGCCTCTTTACCAGCTGGAAAATCATGGCCAGCAGGTTTATATCCAGAGCTATCGGAAGGAGGATATGATTACCTTTATTCTCCTGAATATGGACAGGGATCATTCTGCAAACGACATTTCTCTTACCCTGAACGGCGAAGGAAGAGTCGAAGAGTGGAACGCGAGAACCGGCGAAATCCGCGAAGTGATGGTTTCAGACGGAAAGGCAGAGCTTTGTCTCTCCTTACTGCCCGGAGAGGAGAAGATTTTTGTACTGCAAAATGGTGAGAACCTTCTGAAGCAGAAGGAATTTTCCTACAAGCTCTCCGAGAAAAACGTGGCAGCTCTGGATCGGGCGGACGTTTACCTGGATGACGAGTGCGTGGCAAAGGACGGGGATGTCTTAAAAGAAGACCGGCTGATCCGTGATCGCCTGGGCTATCCATGGAGAGGCGGCGAAATGATGCAGCCCTGGTATATTGAGAAATATTATCAGGAAGAACTGAAACAGCGAAGAAATGTGAAAAATGTCTTCCATTTTGTGATCGAGGAGCTTCCTGAAGGATTGGAGCTGGCTGTCGAGGCGGAGGAGCATACGGAAGTCCGGCTCAACGGCACACTGCTGAAAAAAGAGGCAGATTTCTGGATCGATACGGCCTTCTCGAAGTTCCTTGCCGGGAAGTCCTGCCTGAAAGAGGGAGAAAACGAGATCACAGTCACCTATTCCTATGGAAAAGACAGCGGTCTGGAGGCCATTTACCTGCTGGGCGATTTCGGAGTGAAGCTCTCCGGAAAAGGCGTGGAGGAGAAGGTTCATCTCATCAGCCTTCCGGATAAACTTCATGCCGGTAATATTGTGCCGCAGGGTCTGCCCTTCTATTCCGGTTCGATCACCTATGAGCTGGATCAGCCCGTGGAAGGAAAGGTATCGGTCACTCTTGACGAGATGACAGCAGCCGTGTGCATGCTGCACGGAGATACGGATGAGATCATCGCCTTTGCTCCCTATGAGGCAGCCGTGACGGGCCTTAAGAGTATCGAGATGGTATTTAATAGAAGAAACACCTTCGGCCCGCTCCATGTGCCGGTTTCTTACCGGGGAAGCTATGGACCGGACACCTTCTTAAAGACCGGAGATTTATGGGAGGATGAGGTACAGCTCTATTCTCAGGGCCTGCCCGAGAAGGTTACACTCCGAAAAATCGACTGAGAACCTGCTTTTCTTAGCGAATCTTGCGATTTCTTTTCGTGTTCATGCTGCGGAAAATGTGTTACACTGATTCTGTAAGTGCAAGAATGAACATGAAGGGGAGAAAGATTTCATGGATGAAAAAAGGTATTTGATCTCTGATGCAGCCAAAGTCGTTCAGGCAGAACCTCACGTCCTCCGCTACTGGGAGGAAGAGCTGGAGCTTCCGATCCAGAGGACGGAGCTGGGGCATCGTTACTATACCGAGGAAGATATTCAGACCTTTCAGAATATTAAGGAACTAAAAGAACGGGGATTTCAGCTGAAAGCCATCAAGGTACTGCTGCCGGAGCTTAAGAAACGAAAAGCAGATTCTTCTGCCGAGATCATCGATCTGGAGCAGAAATTGGCAGAGCAGGAGAAGGAGAAAGCGGAGCCCGAGGGAAATATCACAGTCTTCCCGTTGAATCCGGATCTGGACAGGTTTCAGCAGTTTGAAACTATCATGACTTCCCTGTTTCGGCAGACCTTAAAGGAGAACAACGAGGAACTGGAAAACCGGATTTCCGATTCGGTCATCCATGGAATGGACGTGCTGATGCAGCTTAAAGAGGAAAAGGAGGAAGAACGGTTCCGCCGCCTGGACGAGACGATCCGTCTCCATCAGAAAAACGGAACCCTCGTGGCAGCGGCCAGAGAGCCAGGCCTTTTCCAGCTGTTTCGCAGGAAAAAGAAATCCGCAGTTGACATGACAGGAGCAAAAAGTTAAAATCAGTTTACCATATCAGACAGGCTTTCCGCTGTCTCTTTCAGAAGAGATATGCGGGAAGCCTGTCTGCATGATGAGCAAAAAAGAAAAGAGGATAAAACAATGGAATTTCTTCCAAATCCGAAACAGATGGAATATCATACAGGTCATTTTCTGCCGGGATCCCAGACAAAAATTGTGCTCTGCGGCACAGAGCCGGGAGCCTTTCTCTATGCACAGATGCTTCAGAAGGAGCTTAAGGAGGAGGCAGGTCTTTCTCTGGATATCTTAAGAGTGCTGTGCCCGGCGGAGAGCGGAGATATCGTCCTGTGCCTGGATCAGAAGCTCGAAAAAGATCACTATCAGCTGGCCATTGAGGAGGATAAGATCTCTTTGGTGGCAGGCAGCGACGAGGCGCTCTGCAACGGCGTACAGACCCTCTGCCAGGTAATTCAGCTTCACGGTGCGGTTCTTCCCTGCCTTTCCATCACAGACTGGCCGGATCTTCAGAACCGAGGCTACTATATGGACTGCTCCCGGGGCCGTGTGCCGAAGCTTTCCTATTTAAAAGAGGTGGCAGATCTGCTCTGCCGGTTCAAAGTGAATCAGTGGCAGCTCTACATCGAGCATACCTATCTTTTCCGGGGACTTTCTGAGGCCTGGAGAGAGGATACCCCGCTGACGGCCGAGGAGATTATGGAGCTGGATGCTTACTGCGCGGTCCGCCATATCGAGCTGGTGCCCTCCCTTTCCAGTTTCGGCCATATGTACCGGATTCTCAGCACCAAGACCTGTTGCGAGCTCTGCGAACTGCCGGATTCCGAGAAAATCCCCTACAGCTACACTTATGCGGGCCAGCACCACACGCTGAACGTTTCCCATCCGGATGCTTTGGATTTTATAAAGGGACTGATCGACGAGTACCGCCCGCTTTTCCGTACGAACAAGTTCAATATCTGCGCGGATGAGACCTTCGACCTGGGAAAAGGAAGAAGCAAGGCTCTGGCTGAGGAAAAAGGCGAGCGCCAGCTCTATGTGGAGCATGTGAAAGCTCTCTGCGAACATCTGGTGGCCCAGGGCTGTGTGCCGATGTTCTGGGGCGATATCATGTATCGCTGGCCGGAGAGCTGCGGGGAGCTTCCGAAGGAGACCATCTGCCTGAACTGGGGCTATGCGCCGGATCAGCCCGAGGACGCCATCAAGGCCATCGCCGAGAGCGGAATTACCCAGTATGCCTGCCCGGGCGTCTGCGGCTGGAATATGTGGATGCCGCTGCTCGATTTTGCCTACCGGAACAACCGGGCCATGTGCCGTCACGCCCATAAGTACGGGGCTGTGGGTCTTTTGAACACCGACTGGGGCGATTACGGTCATGTGAACGATTACCGCTTAAGTATTCCGGGCATCCTTTACGGAGCTGCTTTCAGCTGGAATGCGGAGGAGGTTCCCTTTGATGAGATCAACGAGGCGATTTCCAGACTGGCCTACGGGGATACCTCTGGAAAAATCGTGAGAGGCATTGCTCATTTTTCCGATAATGAGATGTTCCAGTGGTCTCAGGCTGTAAACTGGATGGAAGGCGATGAAAAACGCCGGGCGGAGATTCTGGAAGAACGGAAATACACGAAGGAACGGGCAGAAAAAGCCAACAGAGAGGTGAAAAAGGCCCTGGAAGAGATCTATGCCTGCACGCCTTATATGAGTGCCGGAAGAAAAGCTGTCGTACAGCTCTTTGCTGTGACCGGAGAGGGAATCTGTATCTGGAATGAGATCGGAGCCTGGCTTATGGAGCACTCTGAGGAAGAAGGTCGGAAACTGGCCGAAAGACTGGAAAACTGGCTGGAGCACTATCGCCGGGAATGGCGTGAGATCAGTAAGGAGAGTAGCTTAGCTGTGCTGACTGGAATGGTGGTACGGTACGCAGATTTGCTCAGGGGGCGCTGACGTCCAGCGCGGACCGCCCATAACCAGAAGAAAATGAGTCTATTGCAAATAAATTTGCATAGGCTCATTTTCTTCTGCTTGCGCGCTGGACTGTTGATAAAAAATAAAACCGCCTGGTGTCGGGAAAACACCAGGCGGTAAGGGAAAGAGAACTGCCACG
>OGDF01000270.1_pt1 | contig 83672 bp, 81 predicted proteins | sample 1570141 | NCBI WGS metagenome assembly OGDF01 (sample SAMEA4370581, study PRJEB24528) | human gut metagenome
TTAAAGAACCAAGTTATTTAATTTTCATAGTGTCCAACTTTTTGGGGACAGCTCATACTGACAGAAGCGCTTTTTTATTTACCGACGAATGACTTGATCGTGCATATCACGCAATACGCCAACCACCTTGCCAATAATCATCGGATTTTCTACATAAATTGGCCCCATATTATCATTTTCTGGCTGCAAGCGTACCATATTTTTCTCACGGTAAAACGTTTTGCAAGTGGCCTCATCCCCAATTAACGCCACGACAATCTCACCATTTTCTGCCACTTGCTGCGGTTCAACAACAATATAATCATTGTTAAAAATGCCAACATTAACCATGCTGTTGCCTCGAATGCGCAGCATAAAAGCGCCATCCTTGCGCACAAAACGAGCCGGATAAGCAATTTTATCCTCGATGTTCTCATCAGCAAAAATCGGTTCACCAGCTGCCACATTGCCCACAACAGGCAAATTCAGCATTTCTTCAAGTTGTTCTGCTTCTTCCTGTTCTTCACGCACATACGTGTATTCTTCCCCATCAATACCACGCAGAATCAGAATAGCACGTGGTTTTGCTGGATCTCGGCGAATATAGCCGCGTTCTTCCAAGGTATTGAGATGTGCATGCACCGTCGATCCAGAACTCAGCCCCACCGCCTCGCAAATTTCTCGCACCGCTGGCGGAAATCCACGCGACTCAACAGAATGAATGATGCATTCCATAATAGCCCGCTGGCGTGGTGTCAGTGGACGATCCTTATTATTTCTTTTTCTTCTAGGCTGTTCTTGTTCCATTCGATCATTCTCCTTTCAAAATAAAAGGCGTAGAATCAATACTTTGAGTATACACGAACTCCTTTTAAAATTCAAACGTCCATTCGCTGAGTGCCCGAAAATTTATTCCAGCTTGACAAGTTTTGGCCAACTTTCTATAATTAGTTAGATTGGGCGAATGTCCAATTTCTTTATTATGCGAAAAACTGACGCGTCATGATAATACGAACAAAAATGGAGGCAATTAACATGGATGAAGCAGTCATTCTCACACGAGAAGGTTACGAAAACCTGAAAGAAGAACTCGTCAACTTAAAAACCGTACGCCGTAAAGAAGTCGCTGAACGACTGAAACAGGCCATCGATTTCGGGGACCTGAGCGAAAACTCCGAGTACGACGATGCGAAAAGTGAGCAGGCATTCATCGAAGGCCGCATCCAAACCATCGAAGCCACCCTACACAACGCTCAGATCATTGAAGACGGCACCCAGTCCTCTGGGGTTGTCAACATCGGCTCTTATGTCACCGTGCGCGATGTAGAATTCGACGACATCGAAGAATACCGCATTGTTGGTACCAGTGAAGCCGACCCAATGCAAAATAAAATTTCCAACGAATCCCCACTCGGTTCATCCCTGCTCGGCAAACGCCAAGGCCAGACCATCAAAGTCAACGCCCCAGCAGGCATCATTGAATATGAAATTCTTAAAGTATCCCACGACAGTGCGAAGGAGGAAGCATAAACATGCCAAATGGCAACAACAAGGCTGATGGCGGTCTCAAGCAAATCATGAATGTGCGCCTGGAAAAGATGGACGCACTGCGTGAACGCGGCGTAGATCCATTCGGCCACCGTTTTGATATTACCCACCACATTGACGAAATCATCGCCAATAAAGACGCCCTCATCGAAAGCGGCGAAGAAGTTAAAATCGCAGGCCGTATTATGGCAAAACGCGGCCAGGGCAAAGCAGGTTTCGCCAATATTGCTGACATCAGCGGCAACATCCAGATCTATTCCCGACAAGACATCGTCGGTGAAGAAATGCACTGGTTCTTCAAAAAAGCCGACATTGGCGACATCGTTGGCATCACAGGTGTTGTATTTGTTACCGATCGCGGCGAACTCAGCATCAAGGTGCACAACTACGACCACCTTTGCAAGTCTATGCGCCCACTGCCTGAAAAATTCCATGGCCTGACCGATACCGAACTTCGCTATCGCCAGCGCTATGTCGATTTGATCATGAACCCAGATGTAAAGAACACTTTCATTCTGCGTTCCAAGATCATCACCGCCATCCGCAACTACCTCGATGGACAGCACTATCTCGAAGTTGAAACCCCAGTGCTCCACACCATCGCTGGCGGTGCTACCGCACGTCCATTCATCACCCATCACAATGCGCTCGACATCGATCTGTACATGCGCATTGCGCTTGAACTCCATCTCAAGCGCCTCATTGTTGGCGGCATGGAACGTGTTTATGAAATCGGCCGTGTATTCCGTAACGAAGGCATCGATACCCGCCACAACCCTGAATTCACCCTCTTGGAAGTTTACCAGGCTTATGGCGACTACGAAACCATGATGGATCTCACCGAAGACCTCTTCCGCACCGTTGCACATCAAGTGCTCGGCACCGGCGTCTTCATGAACGGTGATGTTGAAGTCGATCTCGACTCCCCATGGCGCCGCGTCACCATGACCGATGCCGTTAAAGAAGCCACCGGCCTTGACTACCTTGGCGACATGAGCGACGATGAATTCCGTCAAGCTGCCCGCGACCGCGGCATCGACATTCCTGCTGACATGCCACGTGGCAAAGTCCTCGAGGAACTCTTCGACGACGCTGTTGAAGCCACCCTCGTGCAGCCAACCTTCGTCACCGACTACCCAGTTGAAATCTCTCCACTGGCACGCCGCAAAGCAGACAACCCTGCACTCACCGACCGTTTCGAACTCTTCATCATCGGTCGTGAACACGCCAATGCCTTCAGCGAATTGAACAACCCAATCGACCAGCGCCAGCGCTTCGAAGAACAGGTTGAGGCAAAACGCAAAGGCGACGACGAAGCCCATCCAATGGACACCGACTACATCAACGCCCTTGAATACGGCCTGCCACCAACAGGTGGTCTCGGGATCGGCATCGACCGCATGGTCATGCTCCTCACCAACGCAGAATCCATCCGCGACGTGCTCCTCTTCCCTACAATGAAGCCACTGGACGAACCAAAGTCCAAAAAGGCTGCCAAGAAGGAAGAAAAAACTGATGCAATTGTAGAAGAAATCGATTTCACTGGCGTTGAAGTAGAACCTCTCTTCAAAGATATGGTAGATTTCGAAACCTTCTCCAAGAGCGACTTCCGTGCCGTTAAGGTATTGGATTGCAAAGCCGTGCCAAAGAGCAAAAAGCTCCTTCAGTTCACCCTGGACGACGGCACAGGTGAAGACCGCACCATTCTCTCCGGCATCCACGAATACTACGAACCGGAAGAACTCATCGGCAAAACCTTGATCGCCATCACCAATCTGCCACCACGCGCCATGATGGGCATCGACAGCTGCGGCATGGTCATCAGCGCCGTCAACCAGAAAGACGGTAAAGAAGACCTGCACCTGCTCATGGTCGACGACCACATCCCTGCTGGTGCAAAGTTGTATTGATAGAGCGTTTATGAAATCACTAGCAATCGAAAACAGACACCCAAAGTGGTGTCTGTTTTTGTTTGCAGACTTTGTGTCAGCATTTTTCCCTATTATCTTCAGAAGGCATTTCAAAAACTTTCCTTTCACCAACTCTACCATTATGCAATAGTTTTAAGATATTTAAATTTATTTCATTCACATGATATACTTATACTATTAAGATCTTACGTTGTGATAAAGCAAAGTTATTATTCGCCAGCAATAGAGCGCATCGTTTCCAAGGAGGGGGTACCATGGTTATCAGCATCATTGCGATTGTCTTGCAAATTACATTGATTGTTATTGTTTTCAGTCTGCCATTTCGCTTTCGAGAACAACAAGACTATTTAGACCAGCGTTTTAAGGAGATGGAAGAAAAGCTGGATGCATTACAAGCCTTATTGGCAGAATCTACAGCGGCACCCAACAATGCGCCAGTAAAACCAGTGGAACAACCAGAGGCTAATCAATAGCGATATATCAAAGAGAGCACTGACAAAAAACATTCTAACGGACGAACACCTTTTGCTAATAGCGGGTGTTCGTTTGTTTTTGATAGAACGCTGAAAGGGCATTTAACCATTTTCCATACATAACGCGTTCCTTATGTTTGGTTCTTTTTCATAAGCCGTACATGGCTTTTTTCACTCAGCGACGATGTGCTATAGTGGTATATATTAAACATTGATCCAACTTGAAAAGAAAGGACCTTCACTATGACAACGCGTTACACCCCACCCTATTTTGATTTTGAAATCTGCGGCGTGAAAAGGAAATTGCCTTTCGTAAAGATCAAAGACGACATGGCACTCGCCAGTTTCTGCATTGCATCTGATACAGAGCTGGTGCAGGCTGTGGCACCAGAACTGATCAAGCGCCTGCCAGAAGTGGATGTGCTCCTCACTGCGGAAGCCAAAGGCATCATCCTCACTTACGAGATCAGCCGCCTCCTGGGCATGAAAGATTTCGTGCTGGCACGTAAAAGCAACAAGCCATACATGCAAAATGTGCTCGAAGCTACCGTCTATTCCATCACCACCCAAGCCAAGCAGACCCTCTACCTCGACGGCTGCGATGCGGAAAAGCTGCGTGGCAAACGCGTCGCCATCATCGACGACGTCTTCGCCACCGGCCATTCCCTGGCCGCGCTGGAAAAACTCGCCACCCTCGCCGGCGCCAACATTGTCGCCAAAGCCGCCGTGCTTGCTGAACTAGACTCCGTCTACCGCGACGACGTCATCTTCTTAAAAGAACACTACGTCTTCACACCAAACCCGGATGGTACTTTCACACCAATTGAATGTGACGAAAAAAAGCGCCGCTGTACCGATTGTTGATTAAAACCTACGGAAACAGACGCTTCCAAGAGTGGATTGCCATGGTTTTTCTCCTTCACCACAATTCTTTACCATTTCTCGACGTTACTTTTTACATTGACGTGATATAATAATCTTATAAAAATAGAGTGAATTTTTCACAATAAATGAAATTTTAGGAGGAATAACTATGAGCAAGAAGATTTTGCTGCTGTGCGGGGATTACACAGAAGACTACGAAACAATGGTGCCTTTCCAGGCGCTGTCCATGCTGGGTTATCAGGTAGATGCTGTTTGCCCTGGTAAGAAGGCTGGCGAAACGGTTGCTACTGCTGTGCATGATTTTCTCGGCAAGCAGACTTACACCGAACTGACGGGCCACAACTTTGCTTTGACTGCTGATTTTGACGCAGTAAACACTGCGGATTATGTGGGCCTGTTTATCACTGGCGGCCGTGCGCCGGAATACATTCGCCTGAATCCTCGTGTGATCGAAATTGTTCAGGAATTCTTCAAAGACAACAAGCCTGTTGCTGCGATCTGCCATGGTCCACAGGTGCTGACCGCTGCTGGTGTGCTGAATGGCTACAAGGCAACTTGCTATGAAGCTGTTGGTCCAGATATTACGCTGGCTGGCGGCGAATATGTCAACGTTCCTGCTGATGAAGCCGTTGTCGACAAAAACCTTGTTACCTCTCCTGCATGGCCTGGCAACACCGCTATTTGCCGTGAATTTGTCAAATTGCTTGGTGCCAAGATCGAAATCTAATGGCACAAAAAAACTGTTGCACGAATGGGCAATAAACCACTCGTGCAACAGTTTTTTATTTGCTTTTTTTCTCAAGAACATCTGCCATGGCAATGAAATGGTCGGCTTTTTCATACTCTGGCGCTGTGCAAAGACTGACACCAACGTAGATCACACAGGAAATAGCCACACCAAGCACCACCTGAAGGGCCGACTGCGGTGCCCAAAATGAAGGCAGCGCTACGCCAAAACTGATGAGCAAATTGTAGCAGCAGTACACCAATCCCATGACCATCGATGCCAACGCACCTTTAGCATTGCCGCGTCGCCAGAAAAAGCCCAGCACCAACGGCACGAAAACACCGGTCGTAATGACATCCGACGCCATCCAGGAAACCACCAGAATAGAGCGAATCCGCAAAGCAATGAGAATGGCCACCAATGTTACCAAAAGTGTTGCAATACGTGAAAACTGCAGCTTCTGCTGCTCTGTTTTCTGCCGTGTGTTGAGGTCCAGCGACAAGGTCATTGCCCCTGTATTGATCAGCGAGTCCATCGTTGACATAATCGCTGCCGCAATCCCCACAAAAACGATCGCGCCCAGCACTGGCGACATGTAATCCACAACAATTGCCGTCACAATGCCGCCTTCCGGCATTTCATCAAACAGCACCAGCCCAGCCATGCCGGTAAAAATCACCAACAGATAAAGCGGAATATACGCAAAGAAGCTCATAATCGTCATCTTGCGTGCGTCATTGTTGCTGCGTGCTGCCGAAATACGCTGCCACACATTCGCCTGAATCATCCACGAACAGCCAAACGTGATGACATACCCCATATACTTAGACGCACCTGCAACGGGGCTCAGATAGGTTGTCTTTTCCAAGGTCTCGGCTGTCTGTGCGATCATGCCAAAACCACCAGCCTGCTTCATGGCTATGATAAACACCACAATCGCAGAAATCAGCAGCAAGCAAAACTGAATAATATCTGTCAGCACCACACCACGAAATCCGCCAAACATGGAGTAAATCAGCACAATGCCTGTGCCAACCAGAATAGCGATCTCATAATTTAACCCTAAATAGGTGCCAAAGAATGTGCCGATACCCACCATCTGCGACGCCGCATTCAGCGTCATAAAAATCAAAATCATCACGGATAAGAGCTTTGCCACACTCTTTGAATAGCGCGCCTCCATCATGCTGCCCTGTGTCAGGTACCCTACGCGGCGAATGCCTTTCGCACCGAGCATCATTAAAAATGTTGACAGCAAGACCGGCACCGCATAGTACCAAAACGATCCCAAGCCATCGGTGTAGGCCAAGTCGGCCGTAGCAATCGCTGAACCAGCGCCCCACCATGATGCCACAAACGTAATCGACAACGCCCAAAATGGCAGTGTGCGCCCCGCAAAGAAATAGTCCACAACGCTCTCATTTTTCTTTTCACGCGTCACCGCAAATAAGAGCACTGCAAAATAAACGATCAAGCCAGCAATTGATGCAATCTGTAGTACGCCCAAATAAATCCCCTCCAATTATTTTGTAAAGGGATTATACGACCCCTTACCCGACATTTCAAGGCATTTTACGACCACAGCTCATCGCCGCCGCTTATACGAGCAATAGCACGTATAAATAAGCGCTCTAAACAATGAACATTTTTTTCATCAATTTTACATAATTTTTATAGCATTTCTTGCCCAATTCCCCTACACTATTAGATGGCAATTATCATAATAAAGGACGAACATCATGGGATCATTTAAACTGACAAAATTAGAGCGCAACTGGATTTTTTATGACGTGGGCAATTCGGCGTTCACATTATTGATTACAACCATCATGCCGATCTACTTCAACAGTTTGGCAGAAAATGCTGGCTTGTCGAGTGTTGATTATCTGGCTTACTGGGGTTATGCTGCATCGATTGTCACACTGATTGTGGCGGTGATGGGGCCTACATTTGGTACACTGGCAGACACGCGTGGCTACAAGCGTCCTATCTTCACGTTGTTTCTAGTGATTGGACTGGTTGGTTGTGTAGCGTTAGGGTTCTCCAGTGACTGGCTGATCTTTTTAATTGTTTTCGTTATCGCCAAAACAGGGTACTCTGCAAGCCTGATTTTTTATGATTCGATGCTTTCCGATGTCACCACACATGAACGCATGGATATGGTTTCCTCTAGCGGGTATGCCTGGGGATATATTGGAAGCTGCGTTCCTTTCATCCTTTCCTTGGTGTTGGTGCTTGGCGGCAGTGCTGTTGGCATCTCTGTGACTCTGGGCATGCAGCTGGCATTCTGCATCACCGCTGCTTGGTGGCTGCTTTTCACGCTGCCACTCCTGAAAAGCTATCATCAAAAGCATTTTGTTGAAAAGCAGCGCCATGCCATTTGCGAAAGTTTTGCGCGTTTGGGACGCACTTTCAAAAACATAAAGAAAGAAAAAAAGGTCTTTTTCTTTCTTTTAGCGTTCTTTTTCTACATTGACGGGGTTTATACCATCATTGACATGGCCACGGCCTACGGCACCGCACTTGGCCTAGACAGCACCGGTCTCTTGCTGGCATTGTTGGTGACACAAATCGTCGCCTTTCCCTTTGCTATTCTTTTTGGTCACCTATCCGGGCGCCACGCCACAGCAAAACTCATCACCATTTGTATCGTTGCCTATTTTGGCATCGCTGTGTTTGCGGTTTTCCTGACGCACCAATGGCAGTTTTGGGTGCTGGCAGTTCTTGTTGGCATGTTTCAGGGCGGCATCCAAGCCCTTTCGCGCTCCTATTTCACGCGCATCATTCCGCCAAAACAATCTGGCGAATACTTTGGTATTATGGATATCTGCGGCAAAGGCGCCTCCTTCATGGGCACTACCCTTGTCAGCGCCGTCAGCCAGATCACCGGCGACATCAACACCGGCGTCGGTATGATCGCTCTGCTTTTTATCGTCGGCATGGTCTTTTTCCAAATCACCGTACGCATTCGCGATTAAACAAAAAATGCACCGTTTCAAACATGAAACGGTGCATTTTTATTATGGATTACAGTTGCCGCAAGGGCTGTATCCCTGGTCGATCAAACTTTGGCGTGTGGCGTTGACTTCCTGAGGATTTTTCATCTGCGCCACGCTGCTGCAATCAGGTTTATGGAATTTTTTCGAATTGGTATTGAGGACGTAGGTTTGTGTTTGCTCAACAGCAGGTGCATTGCTTTCCCCACTGTTCACCTCATCAGCAGTGGTCTCCCAACTGTCGCCGCTGGCGTAATCAATGGTGATGCCTGGCTGCGCATTGTATGCATAAACACAGTAGCAAATGCCTTCGCCTTCATCTTCTACCGAATACCCTTCCATGAGCACGCCACTGGCAACAAGATTGGCGCCTTCAAAAATTGGCGTCACCCGATAGAGCACATGATTGTCGGTCTCTTTCACATAATCGGCCACCATATTTTCAAAAGGCAGCATGCCTTCCATATTGAGTGCGCGCGTGCCAGTGATCAAATTCTGCTGGTTGGCATTTTCGCCCGTCAACTGATAGCCAATCAAATGGCAGCGGTTATAAAGATATTTTCCATCAACATTATCGTATTTCACCGTATGCCAGCCGCTCGGCTTCACCTGGCCAATGCTGCCGCGGTCTTCTGTCGGCATCAAATCCTGACCCACACAGGCAAAAGCAACACCGCAGCGCCCGTAGCCGTCTAATGACGTATACGACTCAAACGACTCAGTCGTCAAATCTGCCGCCGTAAAATAGGGCACATTATCATGCACTGCCACATAGGCTGCGCCATCATAAGACGGTACTTCCGCCAAGGAAAATCCAGCATCCGCTGTTTGCGGTAACGCTGTATCATCCGCATTGGCAGGCTGAGCCGTTTCTGACACATGCTCGCCTGTTGCCGATGACTCCACCTGTGTGCCATCACAAGCTGTCAACAAGCTGAGACTGAGCAGCACACTCAGCAGCAAAGCTATGAGTTTAGAAGAATGCTTCATCGTTCGTAAACCTCCCGTGTAATGATATCGTGTGAATGGCCAGAAAAATCAACCCTTTCCACACATCGCCATTGTGCATCCGTCAGTGTAAGGTCAAAATACTGATCCGCCGGATACACGCGGTGCCAACGGTAGACAACCACACGTACAATTCGCTTCACAATAGGCGCTACCACCTGATCTTCCACAAAACACACGGCATTTTCCGGTGCTTCGCTCAAAAAATGCGGTGACACATGCACATTCCCCGCGCCCTCAAACAACGGTGCCGAATAGCCATTCATCCACAACGGACGTCCCTGTGCCTGCGCCAAAATATCGTCAACCACCACACGGTCACGGCTTTGCCTACGATGGTTAAACATCATGCCATTGTTCTCATCCAAACAAACAACGATCTCCACTGTCCATCCCCCTTCTAATCCACGAATACACGCATTATACCATACTCACTCAGTGATAAGCGATGTGATTTAATATTGCGACAATGATAAAATGCATTGACATTTATTATTATTCGATGCATAATATAACCATCGAGAGCAAGGGTGTTCCGAATGAATGGTTACCCCTTGCTCTTTTTTTATTTATCAATTATTATCCATCGCAGTAAAGGAGACTTGTCATGAATAAATATTCAAAAGAAGACATCATCCGCCTCGTTGAAGAAAACGACGTTGAATTCATCCGTATGCAGTTCACCGATATTTTTGGCCAGCTGAAAAATGTTGCCATTACCTCAGCTCAGCTCGAAAAAGCTCTTAACAATCAGATCATGATCGACGGCAGCTCTATTGAAGGCTTCACCCGTATCCATGAATCTGACCAGTATCTGCATCCAGATCTGAACACCTTTGCCATTCTCCCATGGCGTCCTCAGCACGAACGCGTAGCGCGCCTGATCTGCGATGTTTACAACCCAGATGGCACCCCATTTGTCGGTGACCCACGCCACGTGCTCAAGAGTGTGCTCGACAAAGCCGCTAAACTTGGCTACACCTTCAACGTTGGTCCAGAATGTGAATTCTTCCTCTTCGACACCGACGAAAACGGCCGCCCAACCACAAAGACCAGCGACGAAGCCGGTTATTTCGACCTTGGTCCTCTCGATCATGGTGAAGGCACCCGCCGCGAAATCTGCATTACACTCGAACAGTTGGGCTTTGAAATTGAAGCTTCCCACCATGAAGTTGCAGCTGGCCAGCATGAAATCGACTTCAAATATGCCGATGCACTTACTGCTGCTGACAACATTATGACCTTCAAACTGGCCGTTAAAACCATCGCACAGCGCAATGGCCTGCATGCTACCTTTATGCCAAAACCAATTTTCGGCATGAATGGTTCTGGTATGCACACCAACATGTCCATCTTCAAAGACGGAAAGAACATTTTCTTCGATGAAAATGGCGAACGCAAACTGTCTCGTGAAGCTTACAGCTTCATCGCAGGCCTTTTGGAACATGCAAAATCCATTGTTGCTGTAACCAACCCACTTGTTAACTCCTACAAGCGCCTCGTACCTGGTTATGAAGCACCTGTTTATCTGGCATGGTCTGCTTCCAACCGTTCCGCGCTCATTCGTATTCCTGCTGCACGTGGTCAGAGCACCCGCATTGAACTCCGTTGCCCAGACCCAGCTTGCAACCCATATCTGGCATTGGCTGTTTGCCTCGCTGCTGGTCTTGACGGCATCGAACGCGGTCTCGTTCCACCAGAAGAAGTTACCGAAGACATCTTCTCCATGGATGCACAGACCCGTGCCGAAAATGGTATCGACAACCTTCCTGGTACCCTTTTCGAAGCACTCAAGCTCATGGAACGCGATCCACTCGTTGCAGAAACCCTTGGCGAACACGCCTATAAGAGCTTCCTCACCGGTAAATATCGCGAATGGGATGAATACCGCACCCAGGTCACCACTTGGGAAGTTGGCAAATATATGGTCATGTATTGATCCATTTCCAACGATGAGGCCTGTACATGGTATCGGCTTGATACCGTCAACGGATGAAAAACCTTCCTTCAGTCATCATCCTTGACATTCCTGTCCCCAATGTCCAGCCGATTTATCCAATAGCCTCATGAACTTTCATTCAAACAAAAGCTAAAAAGAATAGGAGGGCGTACAATGATTCGCACGATTATCGCATTGAACGACGACGCACTGGCTCAAAGCATGACGCAAGCGCTCATACATCGTGGCATCACTGTGCGTTATCGTTGCCAGACTGGCGCTGAAGTTATTCGCGCTGTGAAAGAGATGGGCGGCGGCGTGATCATCTGTTCTTTTAAGCTGCGCGATATGACTGTCGGCGAAATGGCCGACCGCTTGGAAGGGCAAGCCCTGATTCTTGTCCTCGCCAAGGGTAATACGCTGGCGCTTTGTGACCATGACGATCTCTTCACCTTATCTGTCCCAGTCCGGCCCAGCGAACTTATCGGTGCTGTCAACATGCTCCTGCAAATGGATGCCATGCGCGCTGCGCAAAGCATTCCAAAACGCAGCAGCAGCGATCGTGAAATCATTGACAAAGCCAAAGCCTTGTTGATGAAACGACACGGTATGACAGAACCGGAAGCACACCACTATCTACAACAACACAGTATGCGCGCAGGCGTTCGTATGGAAGTCATTGCCAACGACATCCTGCGTAATACCCCCAATTGATGTTTGAACCATCCAGCGGCACTTTCCTCCATTGCCGGTGCCGCTGTTACCTCATAATTCCATCTCTTTCTGGAAAGAGCAAGCCACCATCCCCCGGCTTGCTTTTTTGTTTGCCTAAAATTCATGCTGTTCACATAAGCACATAAATGAAAAAAATCGTGGTCATCCACGATCCTGCCCTAAGTAAAACTCCTATCTTAATATCTTAACATCATAGTATGTCCCATTCTATTCATACTAAAACAATACGATAACAACTTTCTCGTATATTTAATTCATGTTATTCTAGATATTTTCAATTATCTTATCCAAATCACAATAAGTAAATTCTCCCCTAACCAACAGGTTTCCACTTTCATCTTTGATTTCAGCTTGAAAAACACTGATTCGTTTTCCATGTTTTATTACCTCAGCCTCTCCTGTTAATTCTCTGACCCGAAAAGTTGGAGACAAATAATTTATACTCGCATTCACCGTAACGGATTGCCCACCATACGAAGAAGCTGCCACACCACACACAGAATCAGCAAGGGTAAATAGGCATCCTCCATGAACTACTCCCAAAGCATTGGTGTGACTTTTTTGACACCTAGCTTTAATTTTGCATAACCTTCTCTGATTTCGATGATCTTCACTCCCATCTCCCTTGTAAAAGGATTTTCTTTATTATGAAATTCCATCAAATCTTCATAGTCCATATGTAACTCTCCCTATATCCAAGAAATTCACAAGATTTTTTTGATTAAATTAAAATTATTATATTCTATATTCTTTTCCTTTATATAATCTGTCTTAAAAAGTTCTCTTAAACAAGATTATACATAAATATTCTTTTATGCAATGAAATGAAAACCTCAACCTAGTAAAAAAGGTCACCTACCGATGGCCTTTTTTACTAGAACATACTATAGCTTCTCATCCCCAAACTCTTTCTGGAATAATTCAACTTTTTTAGTTCTTAATTACTCCTATAATCTATGAGTAACGTCCCCATCTCACTACCATGAATTCCTGCTGCGTTTCCTTCATCAGTGTCCAAGTGAACATTTGGTATCTCTTCATTCTTTCCCGGCTTACTAATTCGTACATTTACATCATCAAACACTATAGAACGCTGGGGGGTTTTCACCGCAACTCTTACAGAACTTTCCGTAGTCAACCCATACCTTTTTGCAAGATTTGGGCCTATATGTACATGCCGCTTTGCGACAATCACACCTTCCTGAAGCTGCAATTCTCCTGCTGGTCCCACAATCTTAATTGGTGCACTCCCTGAAATGTCTCCAGACAAACGAATTGGCGCCTGAATTCCCAAAGCATAAGTATCTGTCATCGAAAGCTCAACTTGCGTCTGCTTTCTAAATGGCAAAAGGATCCCAACATTTTCAATTTTTTTCTTTGGCCCTACAAGAGTCACACGTTCTTTAGCCAATGCCCCAACTGCTATTTTCTTCTTTTCTGTTAACTCATAACCTTTTCCAAAAAGAATTGTTGCATCTTCCTCTGATAGATGTACATGGCGAGCAGAAATATCTATTTTAACTTCATATTCCAACATTATCTCTCCTTATAAGACGGTTTCGCCCAGAATATATCGATTTGCTTTCTCTTCTCCATTCAAAACACGGTTTACTCCCCGCGCTAGTGCTTGCATCTCCATACTTCCTGGAACTAAAACAATTGGAGCTAAAAATGCAACATATTCTTTAATCCAACCAGTAAACATCTTGGAGTATGCAATACCTCCCGTTATGATTATTGCATCCATTTTACCTTTTGCAACAACCGCCATTGCACCGATATCCTGAGCAACTTGATAAGCCATTGCTTTATAAACCAACGTTGCATGTTCATCACCATCAGCAATACGTTGTTCTATTTCTTTACAATCATTAATTCCTAAATAGCCAATAAGACCGCCATTCCCTTGGATGAGTTTATTAAGTTCCTGATCTGAATATCGCCCGCTCTTACAGAGCTTCAAAAATTTTTTTAGTGGAAGTTTGCCTGTACGATCCGGTGTAAAGGCACCTTCATCCGTAGCAAATCCATCTACAATATGTCCATACTGATGTAAGCTGGTACTTATGCCGCCACCAAGATGACAAACTATATAAATCATCTCTTCATATAGTCTCCCTTGATCACTAGCAACCTGTCTAGCAACAGCACGTGCATTCAATGTATGAACCGCTCCGCTACGCTCAATCAAGGGACTCCCTGAAATACGTGCAACATCCTGAAATTCATCTGTATAAACAACGTCATACAAATATGCAGGCAAATCATATTGTTTTGACCAATCATTAGCAATAATTGCACCGAGAGCCATGCCCACATGAAATCCTTGACGAGCCTCCTGAGCAACAACATCATCTATCAAATATGCACCGCCATGATATCGTTTTGGAGCACCAAGTCCACGAACAGCGATCGCATTAAAATCTTTAAAAACAAAACCATTTTTCAACATCGTTTTTTCTATCAACGATTTTCGCATTTCATATTGACCATCAATCCCCGGATGCGCTTTGATTTCTTTAAGACTATGATCAAAATTTTGTGTAAATACTTCCAAATCACCATCGAAAACCGAAATTTTTGATGAAGTTGAGCCTAGATTCACTACCAAGATACGATTTTCTTGCATACGTCCACCTCTTTTAAGCCTCACTCTGAGGGTACTCTGCACCAAGCGAAAATGCTTTACTATTCATCGCACGAAATTTTTCTTTCTTTCCCAAACGTTCCTCCACAACCTTTACGGCCGCATTCTTGCTAATTACATCATAATGAGCAGCCAAATAACCAAGCATAACCACATTCAATGCCTTATCAGAACCTGCTTCTGCAGCAAGATCATTAGCTGGCACATTTACTTGAACAATATCATTACGACTAGTCTGCTCTTTAATCAATGAACTATTTACAATCAAGACCCCCCCAGCTTTTACTAGCGGTTCAAAACGTTGATAAGATTCAATATTCATTGCAACAACAAAATCTGTTTGCTCACGGTTCGGAGAGCCAATTTGTCGATCTCCAACAACCACTGTACAATTTGATGTGCCACCACGCATTTCCCCACCATATGCAGGCGAGAATGTAACAAATTTATCCTCTTCATTAGCTGCATAGGCAACAAGTTTGCCCAGCGTTTGTACGCCCTGTCCACCAAAGCCCGCAAATAAAATACTTTTTTCCATTACGCGTGAACCTCCTTGTCTGGGACCTTAAATTCTCCCAGTGGAAATACTGGTAAAACATTATCAACCATATAATCAGGTGCATTCCATGGTTCAACATGAAAATTTGTTGGACACATAGAAAGGATTTCAATAAAAGAATATTTACCCTCTTCCAATTGTAAACGAAATGCTTTCTCTAAAGTCTTTTTTGTTTTTCTAATATTTGCCACATCATGTACTGATACACGAGCCACATAATCGGCAGCCTCAACATTTGCTAAAACTTCAGCAAGTTTTGTTGGATAACCTGTATGCAATGGATCTCGTCCTTCTGGGCCCGTTGTTGTTGTACGCTGTCCAATCAGTGTCGTACATGAGGATTGACCACCCGTCATACCATAAATTTGATTGTTAACCATAATCTGTGTTATTGGTTCACCGCGACTAGCTGCATGGAAAGTTTCTGTTAAACCAATACCAGCTGCATCTCCATCTCCTTGGTAGGTAAAAACAAGAGCATCTTTCTGAATGTATTTTACTCCTGTAGCAACTGCTGCGGCGCGTCCATGTGGACTTTGTACAAGATCCCAATTACAATAATGAGTTGCTTGAAGTGCACACCCAATACAAAGTGCTTCAATAGCCTTTTTAGTCCAATCATTCTCAACAAGCACATCCGCAATAATTTTGTTAACCAATGAATGGCCGCACCCTGGACAGAATTTATTTGTATTTCCAAGTAATGGATTTCTTTCATAAACTGGCTTCATTGTCATCTTATACCTCCTCCAACACTTTACGCAATTTTGCTTCAATATCCTCTGCTGTAAACACATCTGTCCACGCACAATCCATGCGATATGATGGAAGGGAGCCCATAAGAGCAAAGTCTACATCATCTACCATCTGCATCGGAATCGCTACTTCAGCTGTAACAACAGCTTTCACACCTTGATCTTTAAAATGTCTAATCTGTTCTGTAGGGAAAGGATACAATGTAATTGGCCGGAACAATCCAACCTTTTTCCCTTCATCACGCAATTTATCAATAGCACTTCGAGCGATACGTGCCGACATACCAGCTGCAACAAGCACAACTTCAGCATCATCCATTTGATAAGCCTCATACCGCACTTCATTTTCTTGCCAAGTTTTATACATCGCTTCAAAAGAGCGATATCCTGCTTCATTGCGTAAATCCATACGATTGATGGTATTGATACGCTTTGCAATGCCTGTCTTATTGCCTTCTGCACAACCTTCTCGCTTAGGAAGGTTTTCCTTCCAATCTGGCAAAGTAACCGGCTCCATAACTTGAGCCACCATCGCTTCGGTTAAGATATAAACCATACATTGATATTTCTCTGCAAAATCAAACGCTTCATACATCAAATCAACAGCTTCCTGCACGTTTCCTGGTGAAAGTACATAAGCATGTAAACCACCATGGCCCATACTTTTCGTTGCAAAATGATAATCTGTCTGAGAGGATTTTATGGCACCTGCACCTGCACCCGAACGCTGAATATTGACTACCACAGCAGGCAATTTTGCTGCAACGATATTACTAAAAGTCTCTTGCATAAGAGATACGGCCATCCCTGCAGTTGCAGTCATTGCACGACCGCCTGCAGCTGAAGCGCCATAAACCATATTGATTGCGCCAATTTCACTCTCAGCTTGAATAAATTCTCTTCCCACTTCATACATACGTGTGGACAAATATTCCAGCATGGTTGTTTGAGGAGTAATCGGATAGCTAGCAAAAAAATCACAACCAGCACGAATTGCTGCTTCTGCCATCGCTACATTTCCAGATAAAAGTTCCTTTTTCGCCATAATCACATCTCCTCCTTATACACTTGAATTGCCGAATCCGGACACATTAAGCCACATAGCCCACAAGCAATGCATTCTTCTGGATTATTTTGCATTGGTGGATGATACCCTTTTGAGTTATGCATTTCTCCGAACGCAAGCAATTTTTTTGGACATGTTTTAATGCACAATCCACAAGATTTGCATGATTCCGCATCAATGATTACAATACCATTTGCCATTCATTATCCTTCTTTCTAATAAATCATTATTTTTTATTATTCCGGCGCTACAAAAGCAGCGCCGGAACCGTCATTAATATGTTATTCACTTTGACCTTTTCTTAACTCTTCTACGAATGCCTTGAGACGTTTCATCCCTTCTTCACACTGCTCCAGCGATGTAGCATATGAAATACGAACGTTGTTTTTGCCTAATTCACCAAATTCACTGCCTGGCACTACAGCCACACCATATTCACGGAGAAAACGTTCTGCAAAGGTGTCCCCGTCCATTCCTAATCCACTTACATTAGGGAACACATAGAAAGCTGCTTGAGGCTTACTACATGGCAAACCCATTTCTTGAAGTGCATTATAAATAATCAAACGACGTTTATCGAATTCATGTAACATCTGCGCAATTTCATCAGACTCTTCCTGAAGTGCAGCTAACGCCGCATCCTGAGCAAAGCTTGTTGCACAAAGAACCATTTTCTGATGGCATCGAATGATGATTTTTGCTAAAGCCTGATCCGTTGCAATATACCCGATACGGAAACCACACATTGAATAACTTTTCGAAAAAGAGTGTATTGTTACCGTGCGTTCTTTCATACCTGGTAGGCTGGCAATAGAAACGTGTTGATGATCATCATATAACACACGTTCATACGCTTCATCTGCAACTACCAGCAAATCATGTTTGATACAAATAGCACTAAGTTTCTCCAAACTTTCCTTATCCATAATTGTCCCAGTTGGGTTTGCCGGAGTGCATAGAACCAATACCTTTGATCGTGGTGTGATACATGATTCTAATGCATTTAAATCAAACCGCCAATTATCATCTTCAGCCAATGGTACATATACCGGAACAGCATTTGCTAAATGTGCAATACTACTATAAGGTTCATAACCTGGACTTGACAAAAGAACTTCATCGCCAGCATCAAGCAATGACAGCAATGTTGCAGTCATTGCCTCTTCGCCACCTACAGTAACAATCACCTCAGTGTCTGGATTAACAATAATATTATTTTCTTTAGCAAGTTTTTCGGCAATAGCTCTACGCAGCATCGGTTTCCCATAATTAGAAGTATAACTTGTGCTACCATTTTCCAAAGATTCACAAGCAGCATCACGAATATACTTTGGTGTCACAAAATCAGGCTGACCAATCTCAAAATGTACAACATTCTTTCCTTCAGCTTCCATCTTCTCTGCCATCGTTTTAAAACGCCGAATTTTTGAAAAGCCAATTTTTTTCATTTTATTCGATTCAAAATCTCTCACAAAAAATACCTCCTTTTAATCAAGTAAAACCACTAGTTATTCACGTTAATTTGCTTTCTTTCTTAAAGAACGAATAGGTGTTCCATTTGAATGCCAACAACAAAGACCTGTGAGACCGAAAAGCAATGTGAAAATCGGAACAACAAAACCTAAAAAAGCGAAAGGAATATATGCTGTTGTTACCCCCAAAACCCCCGTAATATATATTGTCGCACTGCTCCATGGAATAAGAGGGGCACCAATATCTGCCGTATCCGCTAATGTTCGTGAAAGAACTTTTCGATCAATATTCATTTCATCATAAAGATCGTTAAATGTGACACCACCTAGAAGAACAGGTAATTGCTGATTCCCACTCATTGCTAAAATTAAATAACTATAAACCATGGTACTGACAATCAAAGACGCTCTACCTTTAACAACTTTAAGCAAAAACTGTTTTACAAAAACATCCAGTACACCACTTGCCATCAATGTGCCGCCCATAATAGCCGCCAAAATGATAATATATGTCGTCTGTGCCATAGATATTAAACCGCCACGATTTAATATCGTATCAACCAGAGGTACACCAGTGTCAGATACATAACCGGAAAACGCGGATGTCATAACTTCTGAGAAGCTAACAGGTTCCATAACCATCGCAAAAAATACAGAGAAAATTGCACATGCGCCTAACCCTAAAATAGCAGGCACCTTTTTTGCTGAAACAACCAACATCAGAATTGCAGGAAGCAATGCAATAATTGAAATATTAAAGTTTGAACTCAAAGTTTCAATCATTAAATTCACATTACTCATATCTGCAACCATTCCACCATAATATTGTCCTAAAATAATATACATAATTAAAACAATAATTGAAGCTGGCACTGTTGTACGCATCATCGAACCAATATGATCATATAGTGAAACCTTTGTCATAGCAGATGCAATATTTGTGCTGTCACTCATTGGAGACATTTTATCACCAAAGTATGCGCCAGATACGGCTGCACCGGCAACAACATAAACAGGAATTCCCATTGCTGCACCTACACCGACAAGTGCTAACCCCATTGTTGCAATAGAACCAAAACTTGTACCAGTAAAAACTGATGTAACGATACAAAGTAAAAATGCAATTGGAAGCAGCCAATGTGGATTACACAGTTCCAATCCATAGTACATAAGCGAAGGAATCGTACCACCTATTAGCCATGCACCAATCATCATGCCAACGCACATCAAGATCAAAATAGGTACCAAGCTATCAGTGATAACTTGCATAAATCGGCTCTGAATATCTTCCCACGGAACACGATAAACTAATGCGGAAACAACAGCAATAACGGTCCCCATGACCAAGGACATCGGTGCACCAACACCTAATTTCAAACCACCTAATACAGCAATACAAACAGCCAATAATGTAACACTAGCCCCTGCAAGAGAAGGGGTCCTTTGTTTACTTCTTTTTTCTTCCAAAGACATAGGTCATTCTCCTTACCCTTTGTACGATATTCTCCTTTTTATTCCACTGTGCACTTTGGAATATAATTACAAACGATGCTTTTATTTTTTTCTAAATTATTGCATCTTTTATAATTTTTCTATAAAAATCATATCAATAAACTTCATTTATGTCAATATTATTTGTTGTTTTTTTATAAAATTAATTCTATTTTATTATTTTTTTCTAACTCCTTCTTTTGAATTATGCTAATAAAATATTTCTTTTATAAAAATTGTCAAATTCAGTGTCAAAAATCAAGAATTATGCTATTATAAAAAATACCCTATTAGACGAAGCATCTTCTTCTCATCCTTTAACAAATCCTCTATTACCGCTATACTCATGACACTTATTTCTTTGTACGAATTCATATTTTGCTTAACCGAAAGGCAATATTTTTCATTTGACAGAAAAATAAAAACATACATCAAATTGGGAGACATGCGCTCCTGTGCTTGTTAACACTTACAAAAACCCTATCGTACTAAAGATAATATTTGTCCATTTTGCCACTATCATTACTCCCAAAAACATTTTGAGAAATTCATCAAGAGATTAAAATTTTATTTTTTAGGAGAAATATCCATGCTAAACAATATTCAAACACCACTTAAATCGGATTATCTAATAAATCTTACAAAAGGCCTTGCTGAACTCATGGGAAAAGAAACTGAAGTTGTCCTCCACGATCTTAATCAGCAAAAAATACTTTGTATTGAAAACGGCTACATTACAGGCCGCACTGTTAATTCCCCTCAAGATACAAAGTACATTGATACTATTATCTCGCTAGCAAATAAAAATGATTATCTAGTAGGATTTAAAAGCACCTCCAAATCCGGACGCTCTTTACGAACTTCTCATTTTCTTTTTCGTGATGAAAATAATAGACCCATTGCATTAATTTGTATAAATCAGGATCTTAGTTCTGCAATAACACTGCGAGATCAGCTAAATGCTTTCATCAATACACGATCAATAGATGATGTATCTCTTTCAGAATCAAACGATAGCTATATCCACACCATCACAAAACGTGCTATTTACCAAGAAATTGAACGTGCAAAACCCGGTAACCTCGCGTCAAAAGATGTCAAGCTACGTATTATTGAAGCACTCGACAAAAAAGGTATCTTCGATGTTAAAGATGCAACGTCTTTTATCTGTGAACTTCTTTCTATTTCTCAAGCTACGCTTTACAATTATTTACGTGAAGTTCGACAATCATGACCCCTTCAAAAATAAGTCTGACCACATTTTGACTAAAAAAATCTCCAGAATCCTAAGCAAGCGCCAGAATTCTGGAGATTTCTATTTATTAAAATTTATACAATTAAAAACCAATACTACAACGCTTTTCAAGAGCGTGAACAAACGCATCTTCAAGAACACCTAATCTTTTATCCTGCGAAATCCATCCAATTTGACAATGCCACGAAAAGCTTTTTACAGGAATAGTCACTAGCTTTTCTGTACCATCCAACAACAAAGCAAGCGCTTTACTTGGGAAAACGCTGACAGCATCTGAGCTAATTAGATAACGTTTCAAATTGTGAAACCCACTAATTTGTGTCATCTTATGATTTTCACCATCACTATTCAACAATCGCTGAGTAACTGGATTGACTGTTTTTCTATGCGTAATAAACGGATATTCCAAAATATGATCGATAGTTTGTGCTTGAACACATAATGGATGATTTTTGCGCGCCACAAATACCATTTGATCATCAAATAATTTATGATATGGCATTTTAATCTTACGCACTTCATTTTTACGATCATTTTCGTCAAAGAAAGTAATCATAATAAGACCTAGATCAAGATGTTCCTCTGCCAATAATTTCAATATATGATCAGTATCATCTTCAATCAATTGAATGGTCAATTCTGGGTAATCTTGCTGCAATTTCATCAACGTGTCCATCAATAGCATATCACAAAAATACGGTATTCCTCCGACACGAAGTTTTCCCTTAAAACCACTACTTTCTTGCAGGGCAATTCGTTTAATGCGTCCAACACTCTCTTCGATCTTCCGTGCCTCCTGCAATACCTGCTCTCCTTTTTCAGTAAAAGTAACTCCTTTACGGCTACGCTCTAAAAGGGTAACACCAAGTTCTGTTTCCAATTCTTTAATTGCTGCACTCAATGATGGCTGAGAGATAAATAACACCTGTGCTGCTTTAGAGAAAGAACCATACTCTTCAAGCGCAATAAGAAACTCGAATTGATTAAGGCGCATACATGAATTTCCCCCGTTCATCACACAGTCACTAAGGATCAAAATACAATTTGAATATACAGAATACCTATTACACACGAAACCAAAGCAGACGACAGAATACTAGCAATGCTGTATTTATAGACATCACTCATTTTTAGCCAGTCAGAATTTCCATGCATTAGCGCTGCCATAGGAGATGCTGCCGGTGTAATCAATCCAAAATGACATACAAATACAATTAAGCTTGTCAATGCAAGCGGATGGATCCCAAGCTCCATTGCAAACGAGTAAAATACAGGAAGCAAAATTGCACCAGCAATACTTTGCAAGATAATATTCGATAATAGAATAGTAATCAGCGCAACAATAAGTAAGAAAACATTCGTTGTTCTTCCAGAAAACAGCGGACCAAAAACGTTTAACAAAAACTCCGTAATGCCTGTTGCATCTGAAGTAATCGCTGTCGATAGTGGCATCACCACCGATACAAGAAAAATAACATCCCATTGCATGCCTTTAGATGCTATCTCTTTAAAATCAACTAGCGCACTGCCATCTATGCGTAAACAACACATGACAGCTACCAAACACATAGCTATCCCTGCCGCTTGAATTTTATTTAAAATAACTGTTAGTATGAAAGTTTCCGGCAAAACGCTTGGTACTAAGAGTAAAATGATTAACACAACAATAAAGCCAAGAATGATCCGTTGTTTTTTATCCAACTTAGCATGACATTCCGCAAGATTTTCAGCTTTAAATGTTACCAATTTAGATACATCTACCCGCAGTCCCCATCTTGCAACTAACACAAAAACGATTATACATAATGTTGCAATAGGAAGCGTAAATAAAACATAAGTTAAATAGTCTACGGTCAATCCAGTCATATTTTCTAACACACCAAAGACCGTTATCCCAATTGTTTTAAACGGAAAAAGCCCTAAACCTAATGCTGCAGTAGCTACAATGCCAACAACCATAAAAGAACTAAATGCATCTTTTGGTTGATAACCAATTTGATGACAAATACTATACAAAATCGACCAGCAGATCAAGATAGCCGGAATTGTACTCGTTACAGCTGAAAGCGCCATCGTAGCAAAAAGAAATACAAAAATAAATAACCAAGGTTTTCCTTGAATCGATTTTCGCGAAATAAACCACATCGCTATAAATTGACTAACCCCAGACTGTTCAACAATAGCTGCAATAATTGTCATGAATAAAATTAATAGAAGCGTATTACTTCCCCAGCCTAAAGCAAAAGCTGTATTCAAATCCATTATATCAAGTATAACTAATGTAAGCAAGCCTGCAATACTCGGCCAAAGAAGACCTAATGTTGTCCATGCGAAAATCAATCCTAAAAAGATACCAATAACTTTCATTCCCATTGGTGTCAAAGGCTCTAGCGCAGGTAAAAAGCCAAAACCATACATAATTAAAAAAAATACAGCAATCTTCAAATAATAGCTTTTCGAACAAGGTCCTTTGTTTGTTTTCATATGCAAAATCCTTTCAAAAAAAGAGCCATCTACACAACACCAAAAGGTGAGGAGATGGCTCAAGCTAAATACTTAACTGTCATCAACGCTTTCTACGATTACGGAATTCAAGCTCTGGTTCGCCATTAACTAATGCGATCGTCTGGAATTTATTATTAAGAAGAGGATTCGTATACGTATAGTCACTACGTTTATGGTGTGGCCCTCGACTTTCTTTACGATTCTCTGACATTAAAGCTGTTGCTTTTGCATAATCAATCAAATCAAGCACTTCAAGACTACGCATAAGTTCATGACTAGTTTCAGCCTTAAGCTGATTGAGAGAATGCCGCTTAAGATCATCCAAATACTTTATTCCAGATTTCATCAATGTCTCTGAACGTATATTCATACTGCAATAATCTTTCATAATAGCTTGAAGAGTAGAGTTCGCTTCTTTCCAATAAGCACCAACATCCCGACTACAAATTCGTTTATATAAATCAACTTTTTCATTAATGAGCGGATGTCCTTCAATTGAAGTCTCCTCTACATTTTTCACATACTCACAAGCATTTTCACCCGCAATATGGCCAAATACCGCAGCGCTAGTTATATCTCCGCGTACGTTTCCTGCAGAATTTCCAATAGCATATAACCCTTTCACAGTACTCATGCTTTCAATATCTACATCGACACCACGGCCAAGATAAACATATTCATAAGATGCAAATTCAACCATGCTCTTGCGCAAGTCGATATCATACTGTTCAAGATAATCTGTAATGGACGTATCCCCTTCAGCTACAAACGCATCATGCAACATATAATCCATATCTTCTTCTGACGTCTCCGAACAATTCATGAACACAGGACCGCTGCCATCAGCAATTTTTTCGGAAAATACCTCGCGCCAAATATCTGAAGTTGCATCACAAAATTCACGACTTGGTTTTTGTACAAATGGTCCCACTGGATTACCGTAATAATCCGTTAAAACACCAATCCAAGTTGCTTTTCCAGAACGAGCAAAAAGACGTGGACCCGCTTGAACAGCCGGAATATCGAGATTAACCAAACGTGCCCCAGCACGATAAGCCATCGCAGCACCGCTTCCTGTATCAGCAGGGCAACTAGCTGTATTGAATTCGTAAGCTGGATTTTGCCCCGGAAACATGCGAACTGTATGACCAGTACCAACGATAACAGCCTTTGCTTGAAAGATCACTACTTCTGCAACATCTTCGTCAGCAATATTAATGCCAATTGCTCCGATTACACGGCCCTTCCCATCTGTCAATAATTCATTAACAACAGTTTTATTCATGATGCGTGCACCATTTTTTAATGCCTGTTTCGTAAGAAGTGGTTTTTGATTGCGCCCATCATATTTAAGGTGATATTTTCTTCTTCCTGGCATAGCATGGCCTTCGAAATTCCATGTTCCGGTCGGTTTCATATCGATACCATAACTATCCCACAACTTAATAACTTCGAAAGAACGATTCATCATCAATGCAACAAGATCAAGATCCTGCCATGGCCCAACAAGTGTCTCCATTACTTCTTGAAGAATGACATCATAGTCATCACCATGAATTTCTGGAATGTAACACATAAAATGATCGTTCCCAGTTGCACCAGATCCCGAGCGACGAGTGTCTGCTTTTTCTGCTACGACAACATCTGCGCCATTTTTTGCAGCTGTGATAGCCGCCTGCATACCACCAATGCCACCACCAACAATAAGAACATCACTCTTTACAATACTATCCCTTACTCGTACTTCCACAACTCATCACTCCTTACTTTTCCGGAACATCCACAGTTAGCATCATATGCGATAGTGGATATCTTAATTTAATGGCATGCGTTGGACAATCAATCGCACAAGCACGGCAATGCCAACATTCATCAGGGTACTTTACAACAATTTCTTTTTCCTTAGTCACCTTAATTACATCTAAGGGACAAATCGTAGCACAATAACCACATTTAACACATTTTTCCCGATCAATAACAGGAGGCATAAAACAACACCCTTTCTTATATAAGTATCATCAATCTTATCGATCAATCATTTCTTATGATTAAATTGTAATGCAATGACAGATTTATGTAAAATATCAGCTCTCTATTCGCATTATAGGGAACGCCTATATTATTACTCATAACTTTGAAATGAAATACCTACACTATCAAATACCCTCTTTAAGGGTGTCTTTTCGTCTATTCATAGAACCAAAAAATGCTAACAATTAGATACATTTTTGACAAATGATACAATTCCGTTTCAAACATTTTCTGAATAAACAATAATTATATTTAAGGTATTAGTTGTTAAATGATCCAAACAATCTTATATAAAGCAAATTGACAGCTTATCGCAGTCGATACAAACTATAATGACCAGTTTTATTCAAACACTTAAATCAACAGGATACATTAGATCTGATATGCAATAATGATGTCAAGCTCAATGAAATGCTACTAAATTTATGATACATCTAATTCACCACCTCTATTCAAAACTGCATCTGAATGTGAATAGTACAAATATTAAAGGTATAATCATACATATAAGATATGGAATGATTTCAAACACGTTTTCTTTGCATCTTCAATCTCATAATCTAAAATGATCAACACAAATATCTCAATAAACTTTCCCATTTACAATAAAAAGAAGGTTCACTTCCGATGTACGGATCGGAAGTGAACCTTCTTTTTTAGATTAAAACTAAGGTACCATAATCACTGCTGTGCCATGCAAGTCTGGTAATGGCAGCAAAAGCAACGGACCATGTTCTGTCTCATAGTCCCGCACAGCCTGTGCTACCCCTGGAAAACGCGGATTGGCGTAGTCGTGCATCAGCAAGACACCTCCCTGTTTCATGCGCGGCATAAAATAGTGCAGCGCCGCCAGGGTTGGCGCGTAAAGATCGGCATCAATGCTCACCAGAGCGAAAGATGTTTCAAGCGCTGCGGCTGTTTCAGGGAAGTGTCCTTGGTGCACCACAACTTGTGCAGGATAAGGCATGCGCGATACTACGGCGGCAACGGATGTATCGGAGAAATCCACCTTGCCTTGCTGCTGAAGCGGAGCCGTCTCGGCAGCAAGATCTGTCTCGGAAAAGCCGTCAAAGGTGTCAAAAAGATGCAGACGTCGTTCTGGAAAAGCAGCGTTTAATTGCCAGGCAAAATCGCCCTGATACACGCCCACTTCTGCCAGATCTCCTTTCACATGACTGAGCCGCGGCAATAACGCTTGCAAGGTTGCAGCACGCAGATCAACATGCGCAGCAAGATCACAAAGCGCCACCACTTGACCGGTGTATCCTAAAGCGCGTGCTTGCCGCTGCAATTCCTGGCTGCGTGCACGGCCTGCCACTCCAATGAAAACAATGTCCGGCAGCAAAGCAAGCGCTGTTTCCACGGCATAGACAGGAACTGCTGCTTGCGGGTTATGGCTGGCTGGGTTGTTGTCGCCATAGGCCAGAAGGCGGATATTGTTTTTATTCAATAAGGCGGCAAGGCGCCGACCCATTTGGCCAGCGCCTAAGATAACGGCGGTTTTCATCGTGATGCCTCCTTTATAAGAAGTTTGCGTTTGCCCGGATAAAGGGCGGTATGCTGCCCATCGCAAAGACTGCTGGTGACTTTTATGGCTGGATAAACGGCCTTGGCACGATGATACAGGGCTTCGGTGCAGTCTTTTTTGCACAAGGCTTGAATATGAAGCGTATCACTGGTGCGTTCGACACAAGTGTCAATCACCTCTGGCAGCGTAAAAAGGGCATCGTCGAGGGCATAGAGCAGTTTGCCATCCCCACCAATGCGAAATGGCTGTGCAATGCGCTTAGTAACACTCTGGCAAGGGCAGGAATCCGCAAGGATGTGTGTGCGATCACCAGTGCGATAACGAATCAACGGCATGGCTGTCATGCCAATGGTGGTGATCACCAGCTCGCCTTCCTGCCCATCGGGCAGCGGACGGCCAGCGTCGTCAACAATTTCTGCAATGATGTGATTTTCACGCACATGCATGCCTTGAAAGGCCTGGCAAGTGATGGCACCACCCAAGCACATTTCTCGGGAGCCATAATGCGGATAAAGTGCAAATTGCTCGGAAAGAATGTCAAACACGCCTTTCGGACAGGCATCGCCGGAAATCAGCGCCCGCGTCACACTCAAGGCCTCCCCCATGTAACGCGCCAGGCTGAGAAGCGGCACTGGAAAGCCGATGTAACACTGCGGCTTGTGTGCAAGCACCAAGGCGCTCAATTCAGCATAGGTTTTACCCCAGCCTGCACACAGAGGATGCGCGCCTATTTTTTCAACAGCTTGTTTGATCAAATCACCCAAGCCCAAAGCACCCGAAAAAGGCATGGTAATAAGCACCGTATCTCCGGGCTGAGCCATTTCGCTGATACCGGCAGCAAAAAAATGAATGGTGTTAGAAACATCTTCAGCGGTGTAAAAGACGCGTTTTGCCTGAGCAATGGTCCCAGATGTTTGATCGGTGATGATGCGTGCAACATCCCCTTGTGACGTTAAAAGATAACGCGATGGCTTGACGGCAAGATCCTCTGCCGTTGTGAAGGGCAGGTTGGCAAGATCTGCCAAAGTTTCGAGATGATCAGGAAACTGTGTCTGTCCGTGGGCTCGCATGCGCTGAAGCACGTGGTTGAGCTTTCTCAGCTGAAGCTGTTCCAATGCCGATCGATCGAGGAAAGTCAAACCTTCCTGCTCCATGATATACGCATCGATGTGCGAACGTTTCATTTTCTATACAGCGCCTTTCCGTCAACATTAGTAAGATTGTAGGAACAAAATGGCACCATGCCATAGGCACTGTCAACTTCGCAAATATAACAGCGCTGCAGGCGCTCTAAATCCAAATTCCAGGCATCCTGAAACACCATGCCGGAAACGGTGAAGGTGTTTTCGACCACTTTCTGCAAAAATTCATCCAAGGAAGAGGTCGCACTGTCATTGTCACAGCAGGAGACCTGGCCGCTCCATTGCTGCGCCACGGTGTCACGGGTTTCGCTGCTTTGGCAGCAGCAACAGCCTTCACGCTTTGGCATGGCTTTTACACCCGATGCACTGCGTGTGTAGCTGGCGTGGAAGGAGCAATAAGGGCTTTCGGCGCCGCCGCCGGAAAAATCACTGATCTTCATCATGCCTTGGGTCTGCGCTTCAATGCGGCGCAGTACCGCTGGAATGGTCAATCGGCTTTGATTTGGATCCATGCTGTTGCGTCCTAAAAACGACATTGGCTGGATATGCACACCACGCACATGAGGAGCATGGGCAAGTGCAAAGCGGATGATGTCACCCAAGACATGGTCGTTTACGCCTTTTGCCACCGTTGGCACCAGCACCACCGGCAAGCCGGAACGTTTGCAATTGTCGATGGCCCGCAGTTTTATATCTTTCAGCGGACGTCCGCGCAGCACGCGATAAATGTCATCGTCTAAGCCATCAAACTGCAAAAATACAGTCGATACCCCAGCCGCCGCTAAATAATCGGTATAGCCATCTTCTTCTGCCAGGCGGACGCCATTGGTGTTGAGTTGGAAAAACTGGAACCCCTTGTCCTTGCCCAATGCAATAATATCGGCCAGATCGTTTCTCACCGTCGGCTCTCCGCCGGACAACTGAATATTATACGGACCGCCGTGCGCCATCAAATAATCGTAGGCACGGCCAATGTCTTCCAACGAAAGGTCCTTTTCTTCTTTTTCACCAGCAGAAGCAAAACACACCGGGCACGTCAGATTGCAGCGGTTGGTCAATTCCAAAAGTGTACAGCAGGTCGCCTGTTTATGATTGGTGCATAAGCCGCAATCGTTTGGGCAGCCACGCGCTGCCTGCTTTGCAAAAGGCAGCACTGGCGGCGTATGATGATCTCGTGCAGCCCATTCGGCGTAGCTCGCCGCGTCGCCTTCCCAAATCAGAGTGCGCCATGAGCCATGCTCTGGGCACGTTTTTTCCAAATAAATGAACCCATCTTCGCCGATCACTTTATCGGCAGGAAGTTGCTGCAGGCACACAGGGCATACACTGACCGTTTTTCCAATAACATTTGACATGAATCCACACTCCTCTCACTTTCATGCGTGCTTACAGCATGGCGTGATCATCCAGCAGCGTCAAGCATTCCTCAAGGGTTGCCGCCATAACAATGGGACAGCGCTGGATCTTGTTGCGATTGTCGCCATCCAAAATCTGGTAACACTCTGTGCCGCCATAGTCTGCCGTGTACTCTTTAAACCACTCGGTAAATTGCAGCGCCATCTCCCGATAATCGCCATGTGCAGTCTCATCATCGGCGCCTTTGGCTGCATAATAAGCAAGCAGGCAAGCGCCGCCGGTCAGGCAGCCGCATGTGTTCCCACTGCCGCCAATGCCGCCATTCAAACCTGCCAGAGCGCGTATCAAATCGGGATTGCTTTTTCCTTGGGCGTCAAGCACGAGACGCATCAAAATTTGTGCACAATCATATCCCTGCTCGTAAAGCGCCAGCATATCATCTAAATAATCGCTCATCGGTTCACATCCTTTCACAAATCATGAGAATATAGGACAGTCCTTTGCCGGTTGGCACGTTGTCTTCCTTCCACAATGCTTCTAAATAATAGGCTTTCCATTCCTCGCTGAGGTCTTCAATATGTCGGCAGGCAAAACCTGCTGCGCGAACATCGCCCAGTAAGGCCACAACATCGCTGCACACATCAGAAAATGCCAACTTTCCGCCTTTTTTAAGCATACGGGCCGCTTCTTTCAAAGCAAGTGGAACATCACCGCTGGCATAAAAGCTGCACTCACTGATGATGCCATCAAAACTTTCATCTGCATAAGGCGCATGGAGGTAATCGCCGCTGGTCACATCTTGTGCAGGGTTTAAATCGATGCCTTCCGCTTCATAGCCCAAGGTTTTCAATAAGCGAACGGTTTGGCCATCGCCGGCACCCATATCGAGCACGCGCGCACCTGCAGGCAAAAATGACAGTTCCATGAGATAACGGCTGTGCGCCTCGCCGCCAACATGCCCGTTCATTTGTCCTCCAATGCTTTTTCTACCGAAAGCACTTTCCCGAGCGCCAGTTCTTCAGGCACATAAACGAACCCACAAACAGGACATACTGGCAACTCTACAGGAAAGCCATTGTCAAGATAGGTAAACTTGGCCTTGCCTTTTTCCAGCGGCACCCCACATTTTTTGCACATGAGCTTGCCCTCAGGGTCAATGGTGTAATAATTTTTTTCTGCCATGATAGCCTCCTCTATTCGCGCGGTGCGATCCCCATACGATGGCTATAAGCACCCACAACGAGATACCCGTTCTCTGTTTCTTTATATTTCACCCAAATGGTGACATTGCCCAAACGGGCACGTGTAATAGAAATGCCGGTTTCTTCATCGAGAATCGCTTCATCAGTTTCGCGAAGCGCTGTCAGCACTTGCGCCACATCGCTTTTCAAAATCATGCGATCATCCATGATGTGCAGCGCTTCCGGTGTGTACTCAATATCAAAAGGAACATCCAACAAGGCAAAATCCTCCTTCCACAGCTCACTGAGAAGCTGTTGTTTTAAGCCAAGACGATTGTATCGTTTCTGGCTAATGTCCGGGCAATGATCGGCACTGGTTCCGTAGACAAGTTCCAGAATATGCATGGATTCCCGTCCCTGGCGTGCAAAACGATCACGACATGCCATGCAGTACGTCAAATACGGTGCATCTGACCGCGACAAACACATATCTGTCATTTCATGAGCCACTTCACGATTGGCGTACTGTGTCAACCCGCCATAGCCGCAGCAAGGCGAAGCATCGCCATCATAAACTGTTGGCTGAATGTCACAATGCAGTTGCTCTGCAAGATGACGGATGGACTGCTGCGTGGCTGCATCACCTCTGGCTCCGCAGCTGTCATGAAGGGCCACCACACGCGTCGCACCGTCAGCCGCACGATCCGGCAGGCCGATCTCCTCGAGCACCTGCCAAATGCCTATGGTTGGCGCGGACGCAAAGGCAGCCAGTGTTTTCTGACACGTTGGGCAGGCACATATGATGGTTGGATTGCCCAATGTCTGTAGAGCGTCTTTCAAAAGTGCCTGGGTTTTCTTGAACATTTCTGTTCTTCCTGCCCAATCTGCAATGATGCCGCAACAGCCAAGAATCAACGCCACACCGCCATCCAATCGTTCACACAAGTCATTGTATGCAGCACGAACCGTCGCCGGCGCAATGGCCGACATTTGACAGCCCGGAAAGAACACATACTTACAGGTGTCATACCCCACCGCTGGACGCGCCAGGAAGGCTTCACTATTGGAAAACATCATATCCATCAGCGCAAATTCGTGCGGTGCCAGAGGCATTTTCCCTGTTTCAACCATATTTTGCCGTGCTAAGTGACAAACCTCGGCCATGTCGAAGCCATTTGGGCACACCACCTTACACTGACCACACAAGCTGCAGGCATTGATGGGTTTATTCATCACATGATCGCCCATGATGATGGACACATTATTGTAAATTTCTCGCGTGAGACTGCGCGGGAATTTTTTATAATGCTGCAAGTAAGGACATGCCTTGATGCATTCATCACAATGGCATTGAATACAGCGGGATGCTTCTCGTACGGCTTCTTCTTTCGTATAAATTTCCTGGCATACAACCTGATTGGTCGCTTCTACCCCATCAAGGGATGTAAACAGTCGCGTTGATACGGCGCCTTCTTCGCCGCGTGTATTGGACGGATGCAGTTTCTGGGCAAGGCGATCCACCGTCAGCGCTGCTTTTTTGGCGCCAAAGGCGCTGTCCAGCACGCCATTTGTCGTGCCACACACCAAAGATGCAGCTTCCAGATACATCAGCGCCTGATCGGGAACGGCTCCTGGCAGACAATCCTGAACAACCGCCATGCTGGCACATACTACATCGTTTTTTTGCTTGAGTGCATCCAATAAGGCTGGCGTCAGCTGTTCCTTAAAATGAAACTGAACATCCATCTTTGCCAGTGTATCCTGTGTATGCTGCACAGTCTCTGCGCTTGCGAAAGCAGTTCCCACAGATAACCACTCACTGGCGTCATTTTCTGCACAATAAACAGACAACGGATAATTTTTCTTTTCCAGTTCTCCTAAAAGAAAGAGCACAAATAGGCCGCTGCCAACGATGGCTACGGTTTTTTTCTTTTTCATGCGCAAACCGCGGTGCATTTTCTCAGGGTTGCCATAGGTGATAATCGCCCGTTCCAAATGCCCGATCGCGATCCCCTCACCCAATTCATTGAGCTTGCAGGCATTTTCGCATGGTGCCTCACAGCCTTCCGCAAGAAGAGGGGGAAATGGCGTATTTTTCGCATACAAAGCATATGCTTTGTCAAAGTCGTCTTTTGCAAGAGCGGCTAAAATATCTTTTATATCCAGTTTCAATGGACAGGCGGCATTACAATAGGCTGGCTCTTCATGAATGCAAAGCTGTTCACGGGCTGCCAGTTCTTCTTTAGAAAACATTTGTTTTTGTCGATACACATGGGTTGACGCGCGTTCATCAATCGTCATTGGAAACGCCCCCTTTGCATAGATAATAAAGTGAAAGAGGCGGTTACCCGCCTCCTTCAGTGTATCACAGTTTATTTTTCAGTAAAATATTTAGTTCAACGCATCCAGTGCTGCCTTCACAACATCAGGTGTTGCCGGAACCTGAGTGATGCGTGCGCCGGTAGCGTTGTAAATAGCATTGAGAATAGCAGGATGTGGTGCATCCAATGGTGCTTCACCGCAACCAGCTGCACCATATGGTCCATTTGGACGTGGAGTCTGTACATAGTGCAGTTCAATGTCATCTGGAACATCCTTTGGATAAGGAATGCCGCACTTCAGCAAGGTGGTATCTTTTTCCAGATCCTCGAAGTTTTCGGACAATGCCAGACCAATCCCTTGAGCCAAGCCGCCATAGAAGCTCCCATCAACAAGCAGCTTGTTCATGATGGTACCAACATCGGCCACGCAGGTGAATTTTTCTACAGTAACTTTACCGGTTTCGGTATCAACGCAAACTTCTGGCAAGAACAGTGTGTACATGTAAACACTGAATGGATCACCCTGAGCCGTAGCCTGATCAATTGGTCGATCTGCGCAAGCAGTTGCAACCCATTGTCCCAGCACTTTGGTTTCGATGCCATCGGCAACCATTTCATCATAGGTGCGATAGGTGCCGTCGTCTTTCTTCATGGCTGACAGTAAGTTTTCAGCAGCGAGGCGGCAAGCATTGCCTGTCATAACCTGAGAACGGGAACCGCCTGCAGGGCCAGAGTTTGGCGTCACCTTAGTGTCGTTCATCACAAGGCGAATCTGTTCTGGTTTGATGCCAGCCTGACGCAGTGTTTCGTGCGCACTGACCAAGGTCCCCATATCAGCGCCCTGGCCGTGGTCTTCCCAGGAAACGTACATTGTTACAGTGCCGTCTGGGTTCAATTCTGCGTAAGCCTGAGAACTGTCTACGCCGTCAAGCCCACTGCCATAAACACCGCTGGCCACACCAATGCCGTATTTATAGCGGCCATCGGAGGCTGCATTCTTTTCTGCAACACGTTTCTTGCCAGCTTCGTAAAGTGGACGTGCCACTTTGTACATTTCTTCCAAGCAATAAACATCTGGTTCGTAACCGGTAGGAATCGTGGAATGTTCAGATTCTTTGTAGCAGTTCAATTCACGGATGTCGAATGGATCCATGCCCATTTTTGCTGCAAGCACATCCATGGCAATTTCGGAACCCATAAAGGACTGTGGAGAACCATAACCACGGAATGCAGAGCCCCATGCATGGTTGGTAAATACCGTCTGGCTCTTATTGCGAATGGTAGGAATATGATAACCAGCCCCAACGAATTGGCTGAGACGATGCGTCAAGAGATCACCAAATTCGGAGTATGGACCGTGGTCAATGTAGTTGTCGCCCCACAGGCCAAGCAGCTTCCCATTTTCATCTGCTGCCAATTTAATGTGCATGAAAGCAGGGGAACGTTTGCCAGTGTAGGTGATGTTCTGATACATATTGAACACCAAAGATACTGGACGCTGGCATACCAATGCAGCAACCCCCAAAATGGCTTCGTTGGTTGGTGAGAATTTATAGCCAAATGTCCCGCCAGTATGGTTTTGTACGAGACGCAGTTTTTCCATTGGAACACCAATCCCGTCGGCGATCATTGGCATGTGCAAATGGAGGCCAATGGACTTGGAGTGGATGGTCAGCATGCCATCTTCATCAATGTAAGCATAGCCGCAGTCTGGTTCGAGATGCAAATGTGGCTGACGAGAGCAATAGGATTCAATTTCAACCACATTTGGCGCAGAGTCGAAATCAAAATCTGGCCCCTTGATGCAGTTGGTTTCATAGTAAGCATTTGGTGTTCCAGGATGAATTTCGATGGCATCTTCTGCAATGGCATCCATCGCATTCATGTATGCTGGCAGTTCTTCAATATCTACTTTGACGGCATCTGCAGCAGCACGTGCATGTTCTTCAGTATCTGCTGCAACGATGGCGATAGCATCACCAAATTGGAAAATCTTTTCATCGCAAAGGATTGGACGATCCCAGCCGTCGCACTTATTGTTCAACGGTAGCATGACAAGACCATTGATGCGGTTTTTGCCAGGAACATCTTTTGCCGTGATTACCTTAAATACGCCAGGCATTTTTTCTGCTTCGGATGTGTCGACACCTTTGAGCAAAGCATGGCTGACCTGTGCCTGTACAAGAGCGAGTCGCAAGGTATCCTTTGGCATCTTGAGCGCGTCGTCTGCACCGAAGTCCCAAGTACCGGTGACCTTCTGCGCTGCAGATGGGCGAATGTAGTTTGTACCAACGATCGAATCACCAGTTGGTTTGAATACAAGATCTTCTTTCGTGATTTCGCCGCGAATAACGCGTGCTGCATCCATAACTGCATCCACAAGTGGTTTATACCCTGTGCAGCGGCACAGATTGCGATTCTTTTGGAACCAATCGCGCACTTCTTCACGGGTTGGATTTGGGTTGTTATCCAGCAGCACTTTCGAAGTCATAATAAAACCAGGGGAGCAGAAACCACATTGTGCGCAGCCATGAGCCATCCATGCAACCTGCAGTGGATGCATGTCACTCAATGTGCCAATGCCTTCAATGGTCGTGATTTCAGCATTGTCTGGCAGACGGGTCAGTTTTGTAATGCAGGCACGGGTTACCTTGCCATCAACAATGACGTTGCAGGCACCGCAGTGACCCTGACCGCAACCAATCTTGCAGCCTGTAAGCAGAAGACGCTCACGCAGGAAACTGGCCAGCGTTTCGCCGTCTTCTACAACGACTTGACGCGCTACGCCATTGACAATAAATGTACGTTTAATCATTTGGAAGTCCCTCCTCTAAATTTTGTTCTGCTACATTGTTCGATCTCTCATGACAGAATTATGTATGGTTACCACAAGCATCGTGATCAGGGCCTTTACCGGTAAGATCCTTCATACGAGTGAGTCCTCTGGCAGTATAAAATACCAATTGGGACAGACTGCCATCTAAATTTTCTCCTGAGAGTCGCAAAAAGTTTGCATTTTCGTAGTAAGAAATGGGAAGCTCTCGTCTGTAAATTTCACCGGTAACACTGTCACGCACTTCAACGGTAACAACATCTGCACGAATTTCAAATACTTTCTCTTCCGTAATCTCACCATCTTTCTGAAATGCATGAATCTTCTTTAATAAAAGAGTAGTCCTCGTAAAAACATTCTGTCAACTTGTATCCATTTACAAGTCGATGATAAAGCAAGCCATTATAGCTGAACGTAGGCGACTTTATCACACGTGATGATTGTAATATAAAAATATTTTTTCATTTCCAGACCGTATTGTAACAAAATACAAATTGCTGTAAAATTCTTAAAACAGCTGTTTTCATATTATTTCATATCGTTTCGTATCATTTCACAAAGTGCTATGAAAGAAGGGAATTACATGAAAAAGAAAATACTTGCATTCATGCTCATCAGCGTCATGCTTTGTGGCATTTTGACGAGCTGCGGAGAAAAAGAAAGCAGCAGCGGAACAACAAATGCCACTACATCTTCCGCAAATGAATCTGAACAAGTCGATCTTATTGTATTTGCAGCTGCATCTATGACCGAAACGCTCACAGAACTCAGCAATGCCTACATGGAAGAACATCCAAATGTCAATGTTGTGCTCAACTTTGATTCTTCCGGAACCTTAAAAACACAAATTCAAGAAGGTGCAGATTGTGACGTCTTCATTTCAGCTGGTCAGTTGCAAATGGATCAATTGGATGCTGATGCAGACGCATCTGTCAACACTGAAGGATTGGATTATGTATTAGAAGGCAGTCGTTTTGACATTCTGGAAAACAAAGTTGCTCTCGTAGTCCCTGACAACAACACGAAAAACATTCAATCTTTCGAGGATATGAAGACAGGCCTTGAAAACGGCAGCATTCTTCTTGCAATGGGCAACAGCGACGTGCCAGTTGGACAATACACCCAGAAAATTTTAACCTACTTGGGCCTGGATGAAACATCGCTGGCAAACGCCGGAAATATCACTTACGGTTCCAATGTCAAAGAAGTCACCACTCAAGTGAGTGAAGCAGCCGTTGACTGTGGGATTGTTTATCAAACGGATGCCTATTCGGCTGGCTTAACAGTCGTAGATACCGCTACATCAGAAATGTGCGGACAAGTCATCTATCCTGCAGCAGTACTCAATGTCTCCAAGCACTCAGATATCGCCAAGGATTATCTGAACTTCCTTACCAGCGATGAGGCGGATGCTGTATTTGAAGAGGTTGGATTCACGGCCATCAACGAGTAATCAAAGACTACCGTTTTTAAGTCAAGGGGGGTGAGCACCATGGATTGGTTTCCATTATGGAATTCGCTGCGTATTGCGGCTATAAGTACGGTAATCATATTTTTTCTGGGTATTTTTGCTGCGTACTATATCGCCAAAGCACCGCGAATGATCAAAGGGATCCTTGACGTGGTGCTCACACTCCCTCTGGTTTTACCGCCTACTGTCGTCGGCTACTTGCTTTTACGGATTCTCGGGCCTAATCGTGTAATCGGGGCATTCATTCTAAATGTTTTTGGCATCAAGATGACAATGACTTGGTGGTCGGCTATTTTTGCCACCACAGTGGTCATTTTTCCATTGATGTATCGCACAGCACGTGGTGCCTTTGAATCTTTCGACGAAAATTTGGCCTACGCCGGCCAAACATTAGGATTATCAAATTCTTATATTTTTTGGCATATTCGTATGCCTTACTGCAAGCAAGGCATTTTAGCTGGCACTGTGCTGGCTTTTGCACGCGCCTTGGGTGAATACGGCGCCACAAGCATGATTGCCGGCTACACACCTGGTCGAACAGCCACAATTTCAACGACCGTTTATCAACTGTGGCGCACCAATGACGATGCCCTCGCCTTTAAATGGGTGCTTGCCAATTTGGCCATTTCGTTTGTTGTGCTTTTAACTGTCAATTTATTAGAAAAAAAGCAGAAATATCCCAAAAGCGATCGGCCTAGATGGGAGGAAGCCTAAGTGACCATTCAATTAGATGTGAGAAAAAATTTGGGGGACTTTCGTTTAGACCTTCATCTTCAAGCCGGTAATGAAGTGCTGGGACTTCTCGGTGCATCAGGCTGCGGAAAAAGCATGACATTAAAATGTATCGCTGGCGTTGAGCGACCAGATGATGGACGTATTGTGTTAAATGATAAAGTTTTATTCGACAGCCGGCAGCGCATCAATCTTGCCCCTCAGGAACGTCGTGTCGGCTTCCTGTTTCAAAACTATGCACTATTTCCGCAAATGACCGTGCTTGATAACATTCGAATGGGCGCACGCCGTGAAAGAAATGCCACCATAAAGAATATGAAAGTGAAAGAAATCATGGAACGATTCGAAATTGCTGAACTCTCTAATCGTTATCCATCACAAATTTCAGGCGGTCAGCAGCAACGCACCGCTTTAGCACGCATTTTAGTATCTGATCCACAGATATTATTACTAGACGAACCGTTTTCAGCCTTGGACACCCATCTGCGATTTCGCCTAGAGCGCGAACTTCGAGAGGTTGCACAAGCGTTTGGGAAAACGGTTTTTTTAGTTACACATGATAGAGACGAAGCCTTTCGTTTATCGGACAAAATTGCCATTTTGAATCATGGCAGTTTAGAGGTCTGCGGCAGCAAAGCAGACATCTTCCGTAATCCAACCACCAAACAGGCAGCTATTTTGACTGGGTGCAAAAATTTTTCAAGGTTCACCACAAAAAATGCACACCAGATTTATGCGACAGATTGGGGCATTGTGCTTGATGTTTCACAATATCCTGAAAACGGCCATTGTGTCGGCATCCGCATGCACGATATTTTTTATGGCAGCGGTCCCAATCAAGCACGCTTTGTTGTCTTGGAAGAAATCGAAAACCCTTTTTCCTATACGGTTATGGTTCGCGCTAAAGAGGCACCTCATGCCTCACCACTGGCGTGGGAAGTGGATAAAGCACTATGGCAAAACGTACGTGCGTCAGAGATTGTGCTGCACGTTCCCAGCGAAAGAATCATGTTATTAAATGAACGACCTATCAACTATTCAGCTACACACTAAGGAGAAGATTGTTATGAAAAAAGTCAAAGCAACTGATGCCATTGGCATGACACTGTGCCATGATATTACTGCAATGTATGATGGATTTAAAGGCGCTGCCTTTAAACGTGGTCATGTAATCACCGAAGAAGACATTCCAAAGCTTCTGGACATAGGAAAACAACATGTATTTATCTGGGAAGAGCAGGCAGGCGAAATCCATGAAGAAGATGCTGCACGCCGGCTGAGCCAGATGACCACTGTGACCGGAGCCCATTATAGTACCATTTCAGAAGGCAAGATACAGCTGCTGGCTGATCAATCTGGAATGTTCCGCGTCAATAAATCACTCCTTGACGCCGTCAATCGCATTGGAGACATCACCATTACCACTTTGCCCGACCACTACCCAGTAAAAACCGGTGATCGATTGGTTTCTATGCGTATTGTTCCACTTGCTACTGAAGAACGGCAAATCATCGAAGCAGAAACACTTTGCCGCGGCAAACAGCTCTATGACTTGATCCCTTATAAGCCGATGAAGGTGGGGATCATTATTACCGGCTCAGAAATTTATCACGGCCGTATTCAGGATAAATTTGAATCTGTCGCCAGAGCAAAGCTCTCCCATTATCCTGCAGATATTCTTGGCGTTCGATTGTGTGATGATGATCTTGCAATGATTGTTGAGGCAGGACAATCTTTCATTAACGATGGCGCTGATCTCCTCGTATTTTCTGGTGGTATGTCGGTGGATCCAGATGATCTAACACCAGGCGCCATTCGTGCAATGGGAGCAGACATTGTATCTTATGGCGTGCCTTCTCAGCCAGGAAATATGACCTTAGTGGCTTATCTTGACCACACCGCCATACTTGGTGTACCAGGCGCAGCCATCAGTCGGCCGACAACCATGTTTGATGTACTGCTGCCACAAATTTTCAGCAATGAGCCACTAACCAAGGACGATTTATTACGCTTAGGTGAAGGCGGCCTTTGTCAGATGTGCGAAAACTGTCATTTCCCAAACTGCACCTTTGGACGCTATTGATTTCCAGAAAGGCAAAACCTGTGGCTCAAGGAATCCCATTCGCCATGTTGACCATGGAAACTTTCATCAACAGTTCGAACAGCAAAAAAATAGCACATCGCTAATGATTCCAAAACCACCAGCCTGCCCATTGTGAATGTCAATACACAGTGAAGCTGTAAAAAATCAGATTGGGGGATACAATATGCAAACAAACAAAGTTTCTTTTAATCCTTATGATGAGCGCCTTGCCTTGATGCAAAAGCTCAACATGTCATCTATAAAAATATATCTGGAAATTTGGAAAGAAGGTGTCGAAAATCGCACCGACACCGTGATGCCTTTATGACAAAGCAATCCCACACCACCATTGGCTCCGTCATTGTCGCTGCCGGGATGTCTTCACGCATGGGCGATTTCAAGCCCATGCTCAATATTGGTGCCATCTCGATTGCTCAGCGCATTGTTGCCACGCTGCGTCAGGCAGGTGCTCAACACATTGTAGTGGTCACTGGCTTTAACGCCGACGCTTTAGAAAGGCATCTGAGCGGCAAAGGTCTCGTTTTTTTGCGCAACAGCAATTATGAAACCACCGATATGTTCACCTCTGCCAAAATTGGCCTGGCCTATTTACAGAATAAATGTGACGCGATGTTATTCACCCCTGTGGATATTCCATTATTTACCTGTGACACCGTGCGCACGCTCATCAATACGCAATGCGATATTGCCATTCCTGTGTGTGAACAATCAGAAGGCCACCCGATTCTGATTGCCAGCGATCTTGTGCCAGCATTGGTGAATTGGTCTGGTGAAGGCGGCCTGCGCGATGCCATTAAAGCGTTGAACGTCAACATCTGTCATGTACCAGTGCGCGATGCAGGCATTCTTCACGATGCTGATACGCCGCAAGATTATCAAGCTCTTCTGGATTATCACAACAGGCAATTGGCGCGTACAGAAATAAAAGTCACACTCTCTCGCGAGCTGCCGTTTTTTGATGAAAAAACAGCCATGCTATTGGCACTCATCAGAGAAACAGGCTCTGTTAGCATCGCCTGCAAGCGCATGCAAATTTCTTATTCCACCGGCTGGAACAAAATTCGCCGCCTGGAATCACAAACCAAATCAGAGGTATTGACCCGTGTGCAGGGCGGCGCTGGTGGCGGCGGCAGTCACCTTACTCCAGAAGGACATCGACTTTTAAAGGCCTACTACCAGTATGTCGCAGATATTAAAGATTACGCTGCCAGCCGTTATGATGCTTATTTTGGAGATGATCTGTAATGCGCCACATCTATCTGATCCGCCATGGCCATCCTGATTTTCCCATTGGCAGCCGCATCTGCCTGGGTCAAACAGACACACCACTAGGCCCGCTTGGCCGCCTGCAAGGCATACTTTTGACGCGGACTTTCTCTGCAGCCACATTATCCAGCGTTTATACAAGTTCGCTCAGCCGCGCTTGTGCCACCGCTCGCTGCATCAGCCAAACACCCATCATAAATACAGACCTAAGAGAACAATCAACAGGACTATGGGATGGCCTTTCTTTCGATGAAATCGCCCAGCGTTGGCCCAGAGAATACGCTGAACGTGGGAAGAATCCTACATTAACCATGCCCGAAGGAGAACCGCTGGCTCATGCGCTAACACGATTTACAGATGCTGTTAACACCATCCTTGAAAGTTCGGAAGGCGACATTGCCATCGTCTCGCACAAAGGCGTTATCAACGCTTTTGTGCAGCAGATCAGTAAGCAGGATGCTTTGCCGAAGCTGCCTTATGGCGCTTTTTGGCAGCTCACGTTGGAAGGCAATGCGCTGACCCTAAAAAATCCAGCACCGATCAAACCTCTGCCAGAACTAGATCGCACCTTATGCCTGGCGCTCTTACAAGCGGTTGCCCCGGAACAAGTCATTGCCCATTGCGAAGCCGTTGAAACATTTGCACTTGAACTTGCCGCACAGCTTCCTCTGGCACTTGATGCTGCGTTGATTGGACAAGCCGCGCTTCTGCACGACATCGCGCGCGTGCAGTCCAACCATGCATATGTCGGCGCACAGTGGCTGGATCTTCTTGGTTATCCACAAATAGCAGATATTGTGCGCCAGCACCACGATCTTGCCACCTCTGAGATCAATGAAGCCAGCATCGTCTATATGGCCGATAAGTGCCTGCAAGGAACGCAGCGCGTTTCCATCCACACACGCTTCGCCGCTGCAAAAATGAAATGTCAAAGCAAAGAAGCGCTGAGTGCTTGGAAAAAGCGCTGGCAAATTACCAATGAATTACAAAAAAATATCAATATCAATTGTGGAAAGGAGATCATCCCATGAGGACATTATTACAAACAGCAAAAAAACATCTTGAAGAAAATGAAAACTTAGCACTTGTTACCGTCATTGCTTCCAGCGGTGCAACGCCACGCGGCGCTGGTGCCCATATGCTCGTCAGCACTGCAGGACTGCTCTACGGCACCATCGGCGGCGGTGCTGTGGAACATCGTTCCATTGAAATTGCTCAGACAGTTATCCAAGAAAAAGCTTCACGTGCTCATGATTTCAGCCTGACCAAAGACGACGTGCAGGCATTGGGCATGATTTGCGGCGGTGATGTACGCATATTTTTTACTTATCTCTCTGCCGAAGATCATCAACTGCTGGCATTTCTGGACACTGCCGAAAAATGTTTCCAAGCAGGCAATGACTTATGGTTAATCTGTGCCGTTTCCGCAAATGGTGCCATGGCACTATATGATCGCACACATGGCTTTATAGGCGCAGACATGCCAAAAGCGCTCGCATCCTCACTTAAACGCAAACCACTTTTAGTAGAAGTGGAAGGCCAAACATATTATGTGGAACAAATTAACAGTGCTGGTCGTGTTTATGTTTTTGGCTGCGGCCATGTTGCTCAAGAGCTGGTGCCAGTCCTGAGTCACATTGGCTTTCGTTGTATCGCCATGGACGATCGCGAAGAATTTGCACAAAAAGCGCTCTTCCCTGATGCAGAAGACGTCCTGCTGGTCGACTTCAATCATATCAGCGACGCCATCACCATCACCGCTGACGACTACGCCTGCGTCATGACCCGCGGCCACGCTTATGACGCCGTCATCCAGGCACAGCTGCTGCGCACACCAGCCTCTTACATTGGCGTTATAGGCAGTGCACGCAAAAAAGCTGGCGTATACCAGAAGCTGCGCGAAGAATATGGTTTCTCTGATAACGACTTCGCCCGCATCACCTCTCCAATCGGCCTCGACATCCAAGCCGAAACACCAGCAGAAATCGCTATTTCCATCGCTGCACAACTCATTACAGTACGCGCAAACCAGATGAAAGAATGCTAATGCAGCCCCGTTATTTTCCAAAGGGCATCTTAAAAAGTAGAAAATATAAACAAAATCAAAGATAAACAAAAGAGGTATGCTCAAAAATTGAGCATACCCCTTTACTTCAACACTCCAATAAAAACACTTCATCCCTTTTTCTTTCCTTCTTGCTTTGTGCTACAATAGAAACACGAATTATGACAAGGAGTTGATCATTATGGCCACGATTGAACAACAGGTCAAAGATTTAAAAAAAGAAAAAGATTACTGCTGCACGCAGATTACCTATCAGCTTGCTGGACTGGATCCGCTCGGGTTGGAAGATGCTGTTGGTCAGAAGGCACTGCGCGCGCTTGGATGGGGCGTACGTACACAACTTACCTGCGGTGCGATCACTGGCGGTGCCATGGTGCTGGCACTTTATATTGATGACAAGGAAAAGATGATCAAAGCAATCAAAGAATACACCGAATGGTTCAAAGAAACATTCCACCATACTCAATGCGGCGATCTGCTTGGTTGGGGCAAGGAACCAGACGGCACATGCCACGACACGATTGTCGCGCCATGTGTGAAACATTTGCTGGCGCTGCGTGAACAATATATGGGGACTGCAGAATAACAACAAACGGCCTTTGTATTGCAGAGGCCGTTTATTGTTTGAAGATAAAAAGGCTCTGGGCATACGCTCAGAGCTTTTTATTTGATGCTGTATTATTCTGGCTGTTGAACAGCGTAAACCTCGATATCGTCGTAGTCACTGAAGCTGCTCTTTGATGAAATGTTAAAGTCCACGGTTTTTCCTGCTTTAATGGTGCCGATCTTTCCAGTAACACCGCCAACGATGTTCTTGCCGCGCTTGAAAACGACGGTAGCAATAACATTTTCTTGATCTTCATCGGTATTGTTGGTGATGGTGCCAGTAAAGGTGGTATTGTCTTTATTGTGCTTTTCCTCCACATCGTTTACTTGCAGATCACCAACAGCCGGAATATCGGAGCCTGAAAAAGCTTTAAAGTCATAGTCATTGTTTTCTACTGTAATCTCGACTTTATCAGGTTTCCCTTTCGGGCAATTGATGGAATCACCAAAGCTCAGGGTGTCTCCAGGAGCGACGGACGAGAGTGAACAATTTTGTTTGGTCAGCACGCGCTCGTTTTTATCAAGGACTGTGATCTCGATATTTGGCGACATGATGGCATTATAAGTGTTCGGATTTTTGATCTCAACAGCATAATAAATTAACGAATTGCCGCCTTCCATGGTTTCCACTGTGTAGCCCGTGTCGAGCACTTCAATGTCCTGTACTTTTTCTTTTTCTGCTGCTTCTTTATCGGCAGCAGAAGTATCTTTTTCGTCTTTGCTGTTTTTATCAGACTTATCATCATCATTTTTATCTTTGTCGTTGTCGTCATCCGACTCTGGCAGGTCAACAGCAAGATAGGTGTAATCTGTGTCGGAAGGAATGAGAACGGTTTCTGCGCCTGTTGCAGTGCCTTCTAAGGTTAATTTCCCATCGGCATAGCTGAAGGTACGCGTTTCGTCGGTGGAACCATAGGCGGTTGTCGCCATGATGTCCTCATCACGCTCAGATTCCCAGCTATAGGTATCGGTATCTTCTGTTGGTGCATCATAGGTACCCGCCCAATAAACAGAACCATTCTGGTCATAGCTGGAGACCCAATGCAGTTCGATGAGGTCACCTTTAATGAAGCCGGCCAGATAGTATCCACTGCCCTGTGTTTCCGCGATCCAGCTTCCTTGCAGATCCAGTGCATTGACGGCTTCACTTTCCGGCGCTGCCGATGTATCGCTGCTGGCGTTGTTGCCACAGCCTGCTGCAAACAGCATCACACCAATGAGCATCAAAGCCAGAATCTTTTTTCTTAGATTCATGATGTTTCTCCCCTTGTAGATATTTTCGATTTAAGAACAATCGAAAACTACGCATTAAAATAGTGACAAATTAATTACACCATATCTTGTAGGAATTTTCAATTGAAACTTTTTTGAACGAGTGATTTTTCGCTGACAAGTTCTTATTCCATCAGGATACCAATATCGCGCAGTGTTTTGCGCACGCGTTCTGCCGCTGCTTCGTCTGGACAACGCAGCGTGTGAAGATGAATGCCATCGGTTAATGCACTGATGGGCTGCGCAGCAGCATGTTGAGATTTCTCAATGAAAGCAGCCACTTCATATCGGCTAGACAGATCCAGTTGCCCCGTAAGCTGTCCATAGATGGGATGGGAAACGATCACATCCAGCACAGTGCATCCCTGATCCACGATGGCGTTGAGTTCTTCTTGCATACGCGCGGCGTCGTGGCGACAAGCCACCTGGCAAACAAAGCCGCCTTGATGTCGATCACAAATGTAACCGTGCGGCGTGGCAAGGATTTCATTACCAGCTGCACGCAGGAGAGCGATATCACCAACGATGATTTGACGGCTCACAGAGCATTCCGCCGCCAATGTCGAAGCGCTAATGGCCGCATCAGCAGTCTGCAGTCGCTGTAAGATTTTCTCTCGTCGTTCTTTGGCATTCATGATGCCTCACCTCTTTCTTTCATTATATTATAGAGGATAAGCTGCACCAGGTCTAGCGGCAAGCGCAGCCGAATGCGAGAATGATTTTTAGTCATTTCCGGCATTGCCGCTGGCGACCAGCACGGGTATAATAGAATGCGGTGTGCAAAATATGAAACACTTTTGAAAGGAGGCGCGCCATTGCGAAAAATCATCCATTGGTTCAAGCAAGAGGCGGTGTTGTCCGTGGCATTCATTCTGGCGGTCGTCTCATCCTTCATCGTACATCCCGACGCTGGGTACTTGGCATATCCAGACTATCGCACCTTGGCCTTGTTATTCTGTTTGATGATTATTGTGGCAGGATTGCAGCACCTTGGCGTGTTTGCGCTTTTGGGACAAAAACTGATCAAAAAAGCACACAGCCTGCGTATGCTCTACGCGGTTATGATCCTGTTGTGTTTCTTTTGCAGCATGGTGATCACCAATGATGTGACGCTGATCACGTTTGTACCTTTTACGATTCTTGTTTTTCGTATGATTGAGCGCGAGGACCGTGTGCTGAAACTGGTGGTGCTGGAAACGATCGCTGCCAATCTTGGGAGCATGGCGACACCAATTGGCAATCCTCAAAACCTCTATCTTTACTCTGTATCGAATATGTCGTTTGCCGATTTTGCCTGGGCAGTGTGGCCTTATACGGCACTTGCCTTGGTGATGCTGTTGGCAAGTGTGCGCACGGTGCGCGAGGCACCGCTGAGCCATCGTCTTGTCAGCGATGAAGCAGCATCACCGCTTGTCGCACCACATGGTCTGAAACGTGCAATGGCCCCTTATCTGGCTTTGCTTGTGCTGTGTCTATTGGTGGTGTTCCGTGTGCTGCCTTATGGACCAGTATTGATCATTGTAGCGGTGGTTGTTTTTGTGGTAGACCGCAGCCTGTTTCGTCAGGTGGATTACGGTCTTTTGGCAACATTTGTCTGTTTCTTTGTTTTTATCGGCAATGTAAAACGCATTTCAGCCGTCAGCGCTTTGCTGGTCTCCCTTATGGCTGGGCGTGAACTGGGTGCTGGCATTCTCACCAGTCAAATCATCAGCAATGTGCCGGCAGCCATTTTGCTGTCCGGCTTTACCCATAATCTCACCACATTATTAACAGCGGTCAATCTGGGTGGATTGGGCACCTTGGTAGCCTCACTGGCGAGTTTGATTTCGTTCAAATTTTTCAGCAAGGATTATCCAACACAAAAAGGGCATTTTTTGAAAGTATTTACACTGTGGAATGTGGGCTTTCTCATCATCCTCACACTGCTGGCGATGCTTCTCATTTAATATGCTATATCATAAAATAACGCCGTTCCTATCGTTGGAACGGCGTTTTCTATTGACAGCATCTGTGCGGCGCGATACAATAGCACTGTCGCATCACCTGTCAAGACAGGTGACAACCTGTTTTAAACAAAGGGGGAGGACTCTATGAGTAAGGTAGGCGCTTTTCTCAAGCGCAAGGATATTGAAATTTCATTGCGGCGCTACGGCATCGACGCGCTGGGTGCCATGGCACAGGGGCTTTTTTGTTCGCTGTTGATTGGGACCATCATTGATACCATTGGCACACAGTTTCACATTGCTGCACTGTCCAACACGGTGGCAACCATTTCTGGCAACGACTACACCGTTGGCGGGCTGGCATCGGCGATGAGCGGTCCAGCCATGGCGGTGGCCATTGGCTACGCCCTGCGGTGCCCGCCATTGGTATTGTTCTCGCTGATCACAGTAGGTTTTTCGGCAAACGCATTGGGCGGTGCCGGCGGTCCTTTGGCAGTGCTCTTTGTCGCCATCATTGCCGCTGAAATCGGAAAAGCAGTCAGCAAGGAAACCAAAATTGACATTCTGGTGACGCCATTGGTCACCATTGGCGTCGGCATTGCTTTGTCGGCGGCGATTGCACCAGCACTCGGTGCTGCAGCAATGAAGGTCGGCAGCCTGATCATGTGGGCCACGGAACTGCAGCCATTCTGGATGGGTATTTTGGTATCGGTGGTCGTTGGCATTGCGTTGACACTGCCAATTTCCTCTGCGGCCATCTGCGCTGCGCTTTCACTCACTGGATTGGCTGGCGGAGCGGCAGTGGCCGGCTGCTGTGCACAAATGGTCGGCTTTGCCGTCATGAGTTTCAAGGAAAATCGCTGGGGCGGGCTGGTCAGCCAGGGGCTTGGCACGTCCATGCTGCAGATGGGCAATATTGTGCGCAATCCTTGGATCTGGGTGGCACCAACATTGGCCTCTGCCATCACCGGGCCATTGGCAACCTGTGTATTCCATTTGGAAATGAACGGCACTCCTGTCTCTTCCGGTATGGGCACCTGCGGCCTGGTTGGCCCAATCGGCGTTTATTCCGGCTGGGTAGCTGATGTAGCAAACGGTGCCAAAGCAGCCATCACATCGATGGATTGGCTGGGACTGGTGCTGATCTGCTTTGTGCTGCCAGCCATTCTGGCACCGCTTTTTAACAAGATCATGCGCAAGATCGGCCGCGTCAAAGACGGCGACCTGACACTGGATGCTTAACACACAACGCTCACCAAATAGGGTGAGCGTTTTTCATGCCAGCGATTAAAAACGCCTATTCTCAAGATGGATGTCAAGCGTTATAATAGGAACGTTGAAAAGTTCGATTCAAGCGTAGCTGTGACTTACGCACAATATTGGAGGAAAGAAAAAATGGAATTTAAGACCCACGTAACCCTGCATAAAGACGGCACCTATTCTCTCGGCGTCAACATTGACTACGGTTTCCTGAGCCCAGACGACCTGATCAAAATCGCTGAGCTCGCTAAAAAGCACAATGTTACCCAAATCATGGCCACCACAGCTAAGAAGATCAGCTTCTACAATGTTCAAGAAGCCGATGTAAACCCACTGTGGGACGACATTCTCGCAACATTTGGCGACCGTGTACGCAATCCAAAAGGCAAAATCATCGTTTGCCCTGGCAAAGACCACTGCAAATTTGCTATGCCTGGCTTCGACGGTCATGCCATGGCTGACAAGATCGTTGCCATCTCCCAGAAGCACGACGCTGGCAAGCTCAAAGTCGGCGTAGCAACCTGCCCACGCTGCTGCTCCATGGCACGCGTTCGCGACATTGCTGTTTACGCTGCCGCAAAAGGCTGGACCGTTGCCCTTGGCGGCAATGGCGGCACACTGCCTGGTGCTGGCACAGTTGTTGCTGATGGTTTGTCCGATGACGAAGCACTCGCACTCGTTGACAAGCTCTACACCTATGTCGAAACCAAGAAAAATGGCAATGAACGTTCCGCTCGCCTGCTGAAACGTCTTGGCGAAGACGATCTGAAAGCTTTCTTAGCCGAATAATCTATTGATCACACCACTTTGCGCCATCGAGCACCACGCGATGGCGCTTTTTTGCATGCAAAAGGCTTGGCGTTCTGCCAAGCCTTTTCCTTTATATCAGCCGCAGCAACAGCGCAGCCATCTGTGCACGTGTGGCAATGCCCTGCGGCACCAACGTCGTTTCCGTCATGCCTGCGAGCACGCCTTCCGCACAAGCCCAGGAAACCGCCTCTTCTGCCCAGTCACTGATCGCATCAGCATCTTCATAACCACTCAAATCATAACGCGCATCGACATTGACGCCTTGGTAAGCGCTGTAGTTTTGCAGCATCGCTGCCAATTGTTCACGCGTGACAGCAGCATTCGGCTGGAAACGACCATCATCGAAGCCGTTGACCACGCCTTCCTGCTCGGCCCAGGCAACAGCCATTTCGTACCAATCACCTGAGGCGACATCAGAGAAATTCGCATCTGAAGCCATCGGGCTGCCCGCCATGCGATGAAGAACGGCTGTGACCATGGCGCGTGTCATCGCCTGATCGGGCGCAAAGCAATCGGCACTCGTGCCTGTCATCCAGCCATGCGCATAGACATCTGCCACCGCATCGTGATACCAGGCTCCTTCATCCACATCATTAAATGGCAGTACCACTTCACTCGGCGGCAGCTCCTCTTCCACTTCTTCTGACGGAACCTCTTCTGGCTCCGATTCCGGAGCCGATGGAACAATCACCGGCGGCGTCAAATGTGGCAGCGTCAGCGCTTCACGCGTTGTCTCGATTTTATCTTCATCAAACAGACGGCTGCATACGCTGCACGCGTAATGTGCAGCCATGCCTGCAGCATCATACGTTGGCGCTACGCGCCCATAGTACTGATAGTCATGATCGCTCAATGCACCATAAGCCTCACCGCATCGTTCGCACTGTGCCTGCGAAATGCACGATGACTGACCGCCGTTATGCACACACGCATAACCACATACTGCACACACGCCATTTTGCCAGTCATGCGCTGACTGCTCGACACATGCATCACACTCGGTGCAGTTTTTCCAATGATGGGTTGCATCTTGCTGCCAGGCCCCAGGAACGTGCTGTGCAAAAACAGCCGTTATCTGGCAATCGTTTTCAAGCGTAAACGTATAGGTTGCACTGGTGTTTTCGATAGCGTTGCCATCTACTTTCCAGCCCACAAAATGATACCCGTTCTCTGCTTTCGCTTCTAGTGTCACAGACGTCCCCTCTTCATAGCAGCCTGCGCCCGAAACCATACCACTTTGCACCGGCTCCACTGCCACGGCCATTTCTGCCATGCCATCATCAATGGTAGATTCCGGCGGATTGCCCGCAACTTTACCCTTCAGCGTCCCGTTGCCGGTAATAGCACCCTTGTTCATCAACGTGACACCATCCGGCACCGTTAATGCGGAGCCTTCGGGAATCAACAGAGACTGTCCTTCAGCAATGGTGAGATCGCTTGTGAGTGTCATCTGTCCATAAACACCACCAATATTATTTTCAAAGATAATACCTTTCCACACTTTATGATTCTTGCCGCTTGTATCCGCAATGGCTTTTCCCGAATCGTCACCGGAATAGGCAAAGATCGTCGCACAACCATTAGCGCCAGTGCTGAATGTGCTCGTTTTGCCCTCTGTATATCCACCGCCATCGCCAATGCCATCGCCTGAATCATGCAGAGCTTCTCCTACCGCACCATAAGCCTCTATATAACCACTATTGATAATGATGTTTCCACCAGCATAGACACCTCCCGTTCCTATGCTGCCACCCCCACCAATGCCTGCACTACCATAACCACCACTCTGAGTACTACCTCTTGCTACCACACATGCATCAGAAATTTGAATAGTACTTTCACCATAGCGCATTTTTCCTGCACCAATGCCTGCGCCACCACCACGTCCAGTTGCATTGATGCTGCCACCGGATATTGTAATATCCTGACAGTGTCCACATGCACCACCACCAATTCCAGCACCGCCATGAACACCACCTATCGCAGAAACATTTGCGCTTCCACCAATATTAATGCTGCCACTTTTTCCATTAAAGCCACCACCAATTCCGGCACCACCATAGCTTGGCATTGAAATACCCTCAAACGCAGTTACTAAAGCATCCACACAGCCACCCCAAATATTGATGATTCCTCCACTGCCATTGTCTCCTCCACCAATAGCGGCACCATTGCCACCGGCTCGAGCTTCAATAATTCCGCCGTAAATAGTAATTTCGCCTGCACTTTCTCCTTTATTTCCACCAATACCAGCAGCATTATTGAACGAACCACCATCCGTCTTTTTTCCAGTTGCTCTTAATTTTCCTTTAGACTCACTACTCTCTAACGCTTCAGCATAGATGGTAAGACTAGAGCCCGGTGGCACACGAATTCCCAAGTTACAATCTAAGTTACTGCCATTTTCTAATATTAAATGCACATTTCCACTAACCAACACACGATTACCAATTACCAACGCTTCTGCCGATGGCGGTACAACATACCATCCCTCTGACCAATTCGAGAATCCCCTTGTAACTTCAGTATACTCCCCCTGCATTAAAATACCTGTTTTCCATTCACCATTCTCATAATACTCATACGCCACATCACCTTCGCCATCCGCCCAACTCGCAGCAGGCATCATCATACAAACCATTGCAATACACAGCACCCACGCACAACGTCGCCGCCATCTTCCAGCCATCGTCCTCACCTTTCTTTCATGATCTTACACACGAACAACGTATTACATCCAGTATAGCGTACTCTTTAAGTGGACGATAGTCTTTTTAACAGATACATTTGTAATTGATGGTGTTTATAGGTTCTCCCAATAAAAAAGAGAACCTTGCAATCAAGGTTCTCTTTTTGTGGCTCTCACAGCCATTTCTTATGTTTGAAGTACCAAAACAGCCCAACGACAATGAGAATACTGACGACTATAACCGCTGGATAGCCGTAACGCCAGTGAAGTTCGGGCATATCGGTGAAGTTCATGCCGTACCAGCCGACGAGCAACGTCAGCGGAAGGAAAATGGTGGTAATAATCGTAAATACTTTCATAAGGTCGTTCTGCTGGATGGACAGCTGCGACTGATAGGCATCCTGCATTTGATCAACGATGGACTGCAGATTCTGCACTTTGCTGGAATAACGGTCGGTACGGGCATCAAGAATCGAAAGACGATCAAGGATAGTCTGCGAGAAGAACGGTGCATCATCAAGAAGCATGTCATCGAAAACAATGTTGATCTGTTCGTAATAACGTTTCAAACGCACGAGCTCGCGGCGTTTGGCGACGATGGCGTCCAGGGTGTTTGCCAGCTTGCCTGAAAGTATGCTGGTCATGATGCCATCGAGCTGGTCTTCAATCTTTTCCAAATAATCCATATCACCGCGGAACAGCTGAATGAAGAAGCGATACAAGCACTGTTCATTGGAAAGCGTTGGCGGTGTATTGTCGATGGCTTTCATCGCGTTGCAACAATATTGATAGGCACTGTCGTTCTTACAGATGAAAAACAAATCCTCTTGATCCATGTATATTAGAATGCGAAATAATTTTTCAATGTCACTATGAATATTGTACCAATCAAAAGAGAAAAGCGCGAATCCGCCAAAATTGCTGAAACCTTCGATCTGTGCTTCACGAATAATCCGCAGAGATTCTGGCTGCAGCTGATCCTGCCAATCGGGTAAATCGTCCAGCATGATGACGTGTTGCATGATGAACCTCCTTTAATCTGCACGGAACGTGCGAATGACCTGCTCTGCACAAGCAATGCCATCAATGGCGGAGCTGACAATGCCGCCCGCATAGCCTGCACCTTCACCAATCGGATAAACACCATGCAGGTTCAAACTTTCTCGGGTCCATTTATCACGCAGCAAGCGAACGGGCGATGAGGAGCGTGTCTCCACACCAGTGAGTACCGCATCAGGCCGGTCAAAACCATGCAAGCGTTGAGACATGCCGCCAATGGCTGCACGCAGGCTGTCGGTCAGAACATTAGGATAGAGTCTGCTAAGGTCGCTCAGCACATACCCCGGACGCACGCTTGGCTCTACACTGCCAAGGGCTGTAGTCGCAGACCCACGCAGAAAATCGCCTACGGTTTGTACTGGTGCTTTATACCCTCCACCGCCAAGCGCATAGCATGCTGTTTCAATGCGTTCCTGAAAAAGAATCCCATCAAGGATGCCACTTCCGAAGTCTTCTGGTCCCACGTTCACAAGCAGCGCACTGTTGGCGTTGACCATGTCGCGCGCATGATAACTCATCCCATTGACAACAAGCCGCTCCGCTTCACTGGCCGCGGCCACCACTTGCCCGCCGGGACACATGCAGAAGGTGTAACAGCCGCGATCACGCACATCGTCGTGCCACGTCAACTGATAGCTGGCAGCGCCCAAGCGAGGATGCCCTGCATATTCTCGATACTGGGTGCGGTCAATAAAGGTTTGTGGATGCTCGATGCGAAAGCCCACCGCAAAAGGTTTCGCTTCCATGGCCATGCCCTGACTGTGCAGCGTGCGGAAAAGCGGACGGCTGCTGTGGCCAAGGGCCAAGAGTATCACATTGCTGTAGAAATTGCCGGCATTTGTCGCAACACCCTGCACAGCGTCATGATCCAGCAGCAGCTGCTGCACCGTAACTCCGAAGCGCACCTCTCCGCCATTGGCAATGATGCGCTCGCGCATAGAAACAATGACGTCTTTTAACAGATCGGTGCCAATGTGCGGCTTGGCTTGATAGGTGATCTCCTCTGGCGCACCATGCGCAGCAAAGATGGCGTTAACCTTGTGACCAAGCGGATTTTTGCTGCGGCTGGTGAGTTTGCCATCGGAAAAAGTACCAGCGCCGCCTTCACCAAACTGCACATTGCTGGAAAGATCCAGCGTGCCATCCTGCCAGAAGCGGTCCACCTGCGCCGTGCGTTCCGGCACCGCCTGCCCCTGCTCCAGCAGGAGCGGTGCATAGCCATGTTCTGCCAGTGTATAGGCGGCAAACAATCCTGCTGGACCTGCACCCACAACAATAGGGCGCCCATTTAAAGGTTGATCCCCTGGTTCCAATGGGGCTTCGGCTTGTTCTGGACGCCAGCTTATATTCTTATCACGCAAAGCACGCAGTTTTTTCTCACTCAAAGGTGCATCCACAGACACTTGATAACTAAAGCGAGGTGTTTCACGCCGACGCGCATCGAGAGATTCTTTGAGAATGGTATAAGAAAATCCATCTTCGGGAAGCCGCAAACGCTCTGCGATCTTTTGACGCAGCGAAGCTATTGGCTCATCAATGTCGAGATGGAGTTGATTGATAATGATCATGACGTTCTCTCCTTTTCTGCTTTTATTGTAGCCGAGAAATGCGTATGCCGTCAATGAATGGGTGCAGAGCGCGCGCCGTTGTGCTATACTAAGGGCATATCCTCGAAAGGAGCTTCATGAATGGACAACATCATTAAAAATAAAGACAAACGCTTTTTGCCGGTGCTCCTCGGCACCGACGCCAATTGCTACGGCATGGCACGCAATTTTCACCAGGCCTATGGCATCAAGTCTCTGGCACTGGGTAAAATTCCACTGCTTGAAACGCGTCACAGCAAGATCGTGCAGGTACACACCACACCGGATTTTGACACCGACGAGGTTTTCTTGAAAGTGCTCGACGATGTCGCCAATACCTACGCACCAATCTACAAAAATTTGATTCTCATCGCCTGCGGCGACCGCTATACCGAACTGCTCTGCACCCACAAGGAAACCCTCAGCGATCGCTTTATTGTGCCTTATATCGACTTATCCCTCAAGAACAAGCTCGAAAACAAGGAAGATTTCTATAACATCTGTGAAGAATATGGGCTGGATTATCCATCCACCGTCATGCTGCACAAGGACTCCCAGCCTCCATTCGATTTGCCATTTGATTACCCAATCGCTGTCAAAGCCAGCGATTCCATCGAATATGTGGCACTCGATTTCCCTGGCAAAAAGAAATCCTACAAGGCCAACTCACCGGCAGAATTGGAAGAAATCTTCCATGATATCTACAACGCTGGCTACACCGGCACCCTGATTGTTCAGGATTTCATTCCTGGCGACGACGCCGCCATGTATGTGCTTAATTCCTATTCGGATGCCAATGGTAAAGTGCAGGCTATGTGCCTTGGTCATTGCGTGCTTGAAGACTACACGCCAGCCGGCATTGGCAACTATAACGCCATCATCCAGGAAGGCATTCAAGAAGTGTACGACAAATACCAGGCGTTCTTGGAAGCCATCGGCTTCGTTGGCTTCTCCAACTTTGATATCAAATACGATGAACGCGATGGCCGCTACAAAGTATTTGAAATCAACATCCGCCAGGGGCGTTCCAGTTTCTTCACAACTGTCAGCGGCTGCAACATGGTAGAATACCTTGTTCGTGATCGTATTCAAAACAAGCACACATCCCAAGTGCATTATCACAACGCACCGGCACTCTGGCTTCATGTGCCAACCCGCCTGGTGCTCGACTACGCACCAGAGCGCACACTGCCACAGATTCGCCGCCTGATGAACGAACACAAAACCGACTGCACCTTGCTCTATGAAAAAGACATGACCCTCTATCGCCGCATTATGATCAATCGCTTCTACCACCAGCAATGGCAGCGCTATAAAGACTGGTTCAACAAGCGTTCAATCAACGATTAATCATTGCCTGACCTAGAAAGGAGAAATTTCTATGAACAAGACCATCTCTGACATCATGATCAAAAATCCGATCACCATCGCCGAAAACGCCACTGTCCAAGATGCCATCGACCTTTTCAGCTATTACCGCATCGGCTGCCTGCCAGTGGTCGACCCTGCCGGACATCTTGTTTCTTTTCTCAGCGATGGCGACATCATCGGCTTCATTGCCCGCCGCACCAAGCAGCAAGATCGCATTCCACAGATCTTCCACGCGACCATTTACGAAGCAGATGATTACTACAAGCGTGATGAAGAGATCATGAAAGAACTTGAAGAAATTTCCGTCATGTACACGGCCACGAAGAAAGTTCAATTTGCCTATGAAGATGACAATCTGGCAGAAATTGCGACCCTTATGGACGATCGTCGTTTAAAACACGTTCCTGTTGTAGAACGTGACACCAACAAATTGATCGGCTTGCTTGCTCGCCGTGATATCATCCTCGCCTTCTTCGACAGTGTCGTCAACGAGAACAAATAATTGAACACACAAAAAGGGCCACCGATTTTTCGGTGGTCCTTTTGTCTTATTCCATACAACGATACCTGTTAAACCATGGCTTCGAGGTCTTCAACACTCTTAGCATCGCCCATCCCGAGACTCTTTAAGGTCAGCCCATCTTCGAAGAAATCACGACGCAGGATCGTGTTGCCAATGGTGATGACTGCATCAATGTTTGGTGTTGGCACCCCGGCAACGCGGCCAAGATTGGACCAAAGCACAAGCCCATCAGAGATGTCCTCTGTGAAATAGCGGCTGTTGACGTGAGCAGGTCCCTTAATCTTGGAGAAGACTTCACTGTGATTGAACAAGTGCTGCAAGGTTTCATCCTTGTTGTCGAAGTAGCCGCGATTATAACGGCTCTCAACAGCATCTTCAAGCTCGAAACCAAAAGCACGGCCAATAGCCAAACGTTCACCTTCGATGGCACGCATCAGGCGAACCGTATGTTCCGTGACCCCTTCTACATAGTAATAGAATTCGCCGCCAGAATAGTCAATGCGCCCAGCATTCAGCAGGCATGGCCCTGGATGCACTTCCGGATTGCCATTTTCCAAGGTGGTTTCCCAAATGTTTTCTGCAATAACCATGCCATCATACAGCTGGCTGCACACATCATACAATTCCTGCGTGTCTTCCTTTGGATACGCAGCAAAATAGGTTTTCTTAACGCGAAGATACAATTCTACAATCCCTTCACGTGCCATGCCGCGCGTGCCATAAGTCAGGGTGTTCAATTCACAGAGTTTAAATTTCTTGTTGATGCCCATGGCTTTGGCTTTGTTTGCAAACCGCACACAGCTCATAGCTGCGGCAGCGTTGAAGAAAATGACCTGGTCTTCGCCCACAATCGGCGCAAGCAGTTCTGCATAGTCATCAACTGCATAACCTGGCACGGTAATCATCAGAACCTGCGCATCTTTGATGGCTTCTTCCATGTCGATGGTATAGTTGGTGATTGGAACAAAAACTTCTTTTGGTGGTTCGGCATTGGGTTCCTGCAAGAGCAGCCCGCCACGATTGATCAGCCCTTCGAACTGATACTCACGGGTTGGCCATGTGAATAAGCTGATATCAAATCCACGTTCGGCAAGATCGGCTGCTGCAGTCAGGCCACCATTACCGGCACCTAAAATCGCTACTTTTTTTACTTCCATTCATTTTCCTCCTTGAAACAGTTTTCGTTAGTATAACATTTTCTTGCTAAAAACATGTTCAGAATAAATGAAAAATTCCAAAAATCAAACATCTTTTAAGAGATCGTTGATAGATGTTGCATCTTCATACCCCAATTTATCGAGGGTCAAACCAACTTTTCTGAAATCGATCTGTAATAAAGAACCGCCCAAGGTAATGACTGCATCAATATTCGGTGTTGGCACACCGGCCAATCGGCCAAGATCGGACCAAAGCACCAACCCATCAGAGATATCTTCGGTAAAATAACGCGACGTGATGGAAGTCGGCCCTTTAATCTTCGTAAACACTTCGCTGTGATTGAACAGCGACTGTAAATCATCCTTATCGTTGTCAAAATAGCCACGTCTGTAGCGGCTTTCCACCGCATCTTCCAGTTCAAAGCCAAAGGCCCGACCAATTGCCATGCGTTCTTTCTCAATAGCGTGAAGAACATTAATGGTATGTTCTGTAATGCCTTCACGATACAGCCAGAACTCACCATGACAATATTCAATATGACCAGCACTCAAAAGGCATGGACCAGGATGCACTTCTGGATTGCCATTTTCCAGGGTGGTCTCCCAAATATCACGCGCAGCCACAAGTCCTGGGTATAATTGAATGCAAGCTTCTAAGCATTCCTGAGTGTTTTCTTTTGGATACGCTGCCAGAAATAGTTTCTTTACACGCAAGGACAATTCAACACGCGCTTCGTCAGGATAAACACGGGTGCCATATGAAAGAGAATTGGCTTCACAAACTTTGAACGGTGTCGTGATGCCCAGTGCCCGCGCCTTGCGCGTGAATCTCACACAGCCCATGGCAGCTGCACCATTAAAGAAAATAATCTGATCTTCTCTTACAACTGGCGCCAACACTTCTGCAAAACGATCCACTGCATACCCAGGCACCACCAACATGATCACCTGTGCATCACGAACCGCTTCTTCGATGTCCGACGTCACCTGCGTGAATGGAACAAAAACATCTTTTGGTGGTTCTTCATTAGGTTCCTGTAAACGAAACCCACCATTTTGTCGAATGCCCTCCAGATCCTTGGCAAAATCTGGCAGTTCATACAACCAAACATTAAATCCGCGTTCTGTGAATTCGGCAGCTGCAGTCATTCCACCATTACCAGCACCGAGGACAGCAACGTTTCTTAGTTCCATAAATAATCCTCCAAACTTTTTTGGTTTTAACAGTCATTCAACAATTACTTTTATCTTTATAAAAAGAATATTTTATATGTTAATTATACCATACTTTCTAATCGTTTTGTATCCCGAAATACATAAAAAATCGGCCGCCAGTGAAATTTTTTCACTGACAGCCGATTCTTATCATCGAACATAAAATACGCGGCCTTCTTTCCGCGCTGGCGGCTCTGGCAATGCTGTGTCCGGATAGCCCAAGATGCAATGGCCAACACCGATAACGTCACCTTCTATCCCAATGGATGCAAGGAAGGCTTTGCCCTCATCGCTCTGATACATTTGCGTAGCACGATGGATCCAGCAGGTACCCAGGCCAAGGCTCTGCGCAGCAAGCATCATGTTTTCCAGCATCAGACAGCCATCACAAAATTGAGCCTGACGTTCTGTGCGTGCGAGCACGATCAGCACCACTGGAGCGCCATAGAAAGGATCGCTGTCCGGTTTGTTGGTAAAGCTGGCATTGAGCTTAGAAAGCTTGTCACGAGTCGCCCGATCGGTCACCGCCACAACAAGACCTGACTGCTCACCCAAGCTGGACGGCGCATACAGCCCTGCTTCAATCACCTGATTGATCAATTCATCCGGCACCATCTCAGGTTTATACTTACGACAGCTGCGACGTTCTTGAATATTTTTTAATACATCGTTCATGGAAAAGACTCCTTTCTGGTTACGCTTTTCTTCATTATATAATGTTCCAATCACGCAGGCAAGGCAGGATGCCAGACCCGCACACAAGCACCGCCCTCTGGATGATTGGCCAACGTCATGCCTCCGCCAAGCTGCATAATCAATGTTTGTACGATAAACAAGCCCAGCCCTGCATGGCCGCCGCTTCCCTCGCGGGCATCATCACCACGGTAGAACTGTTCGGCACCATGCTTCAAGTCGCGTGCAGAAAAGCCTGGGCCGCTATCACGCACCTCATACAGCAGCCGCTCCTCTTCTTGGCGCACAGCCAGCATAACACGGCCGCCCGGCGGCGTAACAGCAAGGCTGTTGGTGACAAGATTGTCCAAAATGCGTGTCAGCCGTTCCACATCGACCGCGTAAGCTGCTGCCAAATTGGCTGACAGCTCCAGCGTGATCTGAACATCTTGCTGCCTGCCGCGCAGCCGATAGGCCTGCACCTGCGATTCCAAAAAACGGCGCAAATCAAGCGGCACCAGCTTCATCGTTCCTTGCGCCTGTTCCAGCAGCGACACATCCTGAATGCGTTGAATCAGCGCCGCGCTGCGGTTAATATTGCTGGCAATGACGTCAAGATAACCGCGCTGCTCTGCGTTGACCGGCGTATCATCCGCCAAAGACTCACTGTAGGCTTTGATCACCGACAGCGGCGTTTTAAGATCATGTGCCAAGGCCGCCACCATTTCTCGCCGCTGTTGATCGCGCTGCCACTCACGTTCCAAAGAACGACTCAGGCTTTCCTTCATGTCATCGAACGCCTGACAAAGCGCGCCCAGCTCATTGTCTGCCGCATAATCAATGTGAAAATCCAGCTCACGCGCCTGGATCTTTTCAACGGCGCTGCGCAGCGCTTCCAAAGGCGTGCGTACCGACACTGCAAAGCGCCGCGAAAAGAACCACGAAAAGAACAGCACATACAACAACGGCGATACCAGCGCCAAAACAAAGAACACCATCACTAAACGGCTCAAGGCCACTGTACGATCAAAGCGCAGCTGAAAATCGTATTCACAGCGCACTGCGCCCAAAAACGTTCCTTGTGCATCAAAAATGGGCACCGTGTGCACATAACCCTTCGCTTCGCCATGTGCAGTGTTGATTTCCTGCAAAAGGGTCTGCCGATCCAAAGCACGGTCGCTTTCATAGGTGCCATATAACGTATTGCCATCAGCATCCACCACCTGATACGTCAGCGCACTGTCGCCAACGGCCTCATCCAAGAGCGGGGCGGCATCCGTCTGCAGCAATGCGGCGCCATCTGCCTCCACAAGCGCTTCGACCTTCTCCACTTGCTGCTCACTGTAATTGGCAGGCTGAATAAAGCGATCCTGCAGCATGATAAAGGCAATCCCAGCGATCAGATACGTCACCAAGGTGGCCGCCACCGTTGCTGCAAGAATGGCCATCAAGGTGCGCCGCATGCCGCCTTCCAAAGAGCGCCATTTCATGACATGTCCTCCTCGGCTGCCCAGCGATAGCCAATGCCCCACACCGTCGCAATGGGGTCGGCGCCGCTCAGTGCTTTAATCTTTGCCCGCGCCTTGCGAACATGTTCCATGACCACATCGGCGCTGCCTTCGGCATCATAGCCCCACACCGCTTCATAAATCTGTTCCCGTGAAAAAATCTGCCTTGGATGCAGCGCAAGAAATTCTACAACGCCATACTCATGCTTCGTCAGTGCCACTTCCTGCTCGCCAACACGCACGCTGTGCTGCCGCAGATCAATGTTCAGCGCACCAAAATAGAGACGCGGCCGTTTCTGTGCCGCATTGACGTCTTGCGCACGCCGCTCTCGGCGCAGATTGGCTTCAATTTTTGCAATCAGTTCACGAATGCCAAAAGGCTTGGTGATATAATCGTCGCCCCCCAGCGACAAGCCGCGAATCTTATCCGTTTCTGCCTGCCGCGCACTGAGAAAAAGAATCGGGCAAATCACCTCGTCACGAATCGCCTGGCACACTTCAAATCCATTCATTTCCGGCATCATGATGTCCAAAAGAATCAAATCCGGCTGGTGCTGCCGCGCCAGCTTCACGCCCTGCCTGCCATTGTCAGCGATAAACACCTCGTGACCATTCGTGCGCAGCTTTTTCTCCAAAAGAGCCAATAAATCGCGCTCATCGTCAATGATCAAAATGGTGCCCATGCTTCCGTCCTCCTTCTTTATTCACCTCTATGTCGCCCTTCCCAGCGAGAAAACCACCACACACTGGCTGCTGTTACCACAATACCACCGAGTAGCGCCAATAGGCAAGCCAAAGTGCTTTGCGACGACAAGCTTGCCAACTGCTCCGCATTCAGCTGCGCAGCCTGCAGCACACTATGTATCATCGCCAAACGCAGCGGCCACGCCCACGGAACAAAGGGCCAAATGCCATCGCCCAGCAAGGTGCCGCCAATCAAGGCTGCCACCAGCACCCCACCGATGCCAACCCCCACGGAAACACCCAAGCCTGCTGCAAAAGCCAGCCAAAGATGCAATGCGGCAAGCGGCAGAATAGCCAGCCAGCACACAATGGCTGCACGCACATAAAAGTCAAGGAGCGTGTTTTCATAGCCGCCAAGCCACAATCCGCCGCAAAATACCAGCGTCGCCAACAAGGTTGCCGCCGCCAGCAGCAAAATCAACATCAGCAGCTTCCCAAAATACAGCTGCACCCGTGGCTTTGCCGACAGCAAAAAGCCCGTAAAAGCACCTGCCCCTTCTTCTTCAGCCGCCAGTTGCCCGGCGGCAATGGCAGTCAGAAACGGCAGCACCAGCGATGCCCAGCAGGAAAAAAATCCAGAAAAAGCGCTCGCGGCAGATATCCAAGGCCTCCCTACCACATACCACGCCAGCACCAGTCCCATCAATGCAGGCAACAGCACCACCAGCCATCGCAATGCCGAACGCTTCGTTTTCAGCCATTCTGCCCACAACAGCTTCCTCATCGTACCTCTCTCCTTGCAAACCATTGCGCTGTGAAAAACGTCAACACAATAAACACAGCCAGCGACACACCCAGTCCTACTGGAATCACCCCAGCATCAAACAGCGGCGAACCCTGCGGCAAAATGGTGCCGTTGGGATGCACTCCGATCACGGGACACATCAACCGCGTCGCCCAACTCCAGGGACAATACAGCCACAACTTCGTCGGTGCCAGCAGCACCCCCGCTGCAGCACCAAAAATACCAATTGCCAAACTCAGCAACATCCCGCCCCAGGTTGCCATCCATAGCATCAGTGGAATCAAGGCCCATGTTGTCACCCAGCATAACAGCGCTGCCACAGCCACCACCTGCACCGGCGGCACATCGCCCTGCAGCACGCCGCAGACCAGATCACCTGCCACCAGCACCAGCGACGACAGCGCACTCACCACCATCATACCGCCGATCTTGCCCAGCCAAATGCGCTGCGGCGCGCCCGCTTCGGCTTTCAACGCCCGATACGCCCCTGCCTTCCGCTCCTGACCAGCCACCATGCCTGCGAACAAGCCATAGCCCAGCGGCAAAAATGTCACCGGCCACCAGTTGAACGACAGCACCAAGATGCCATTCCAATTGTACGCCATCGGCAGCAGATAGGTGGTCACCAGCGAATACACTGCAAAGAACAATGGGATGCACACCACCAGCTTCACCATAAAGGTGCGCCGATATTTCAATAATTCTGCACGCAGCACCTGCATCATCCTCGCCCTCCCTTCACCGTCTCTACAAAAAACTGCTCCAGATTCTTTCCCTGCGGCGGCTTTCCTTGATACAGCAGACTGCCATTCGCAATGATGCCAATGTCATCCACCACTTGCTGCACCTCGGAAAGAATGTGGCTTGACAAGATCACCGTCATCCCCTGCGCCGCAAAGGATGCAATCAACGCCCGCATCTCCTGAATGCCAAACGGGTCCAGCCCGTTCGTCGGCTCATCCAACACCAACAGCGACGGCGCGTTGAGCAGTGCGATGGCAATGCCCAGCCGCTGCTTCATGCCCAACGAAAACTGCCCAGCCCGCTTGCGTCCAGTATCCTGCAAATCCACCAGCGCCAGCACCTCACCAATGCGTGAAGCCGGCAAGCCCAACATGCGCGTGTGCACCCGCAGATTTTCCTGCGCCGTCAGGTTGCCATACAGCGCAGGCCCTTCAATCAATGCACCCATCTCCGCCAAGCATGCGCGTCGCCACGGGGCACCAGAAAATAAAATTTCACCCTCCATCGGCCGCAAAAGTCCCATCAGCAGCTTCAGCGTCGTCGACTTGCCAGCTCCATTCGGCCCTAATAAGCCATACACTGAACCGCGCCGCACCGCCAGCGACACATCCTCAATCCCTCGTTGTCGGCCAAAGCGCTTGGTCAAATGCCGCGTTTCTAAAATATAGTCTGCCATGATGCTCATCCTTTCTTGTTGGTGTCTTCTTTATGAATCAAGCATACCAACCAAAACTCAAGATTTACCCAAGAAAAAACAGTTTGAATGCTCATGATCTCTAAGCATCCAAACTGTAGAATATTTTTCGATTTTCAGGCATTTTCCTGCCCTTCTTTTTGAACTTTCACCCAGGCAAATATTAGCGCTGCCACCATCAGCAACGAGGAAACTCCGAATGCCACATGAATGCCCATAAGCGAATTTGCCGCCTGTTCCACTACGGTGTACACCGACACAAAAACCGCGGTCCCAACGGAACCAGCAATCTGACGTAAGGTATTGAACAAGGCATTGGCATGAGGAATGATGTCCCCTTCAAAATCAGACATGCTCCACGTAGTAACCGGCATTTGAACAATGTTAATGCCAAACAATCGAACCGAATACATTAAAAGAATGTACCAGGTCGCTGTATGTTCATAAAACGTCAAATACGACGCACTCCCAATCAGCAAAAGCAGCAGCCCCCATAAAATAACAGGGCGTCCACCTTTTTTGTCAAAGATCATCCCTACCACAGGATTGATCAAAGCAGAAAGCACGGCTGCCGGAAACATCACCATCGCCGACATAAACACACTATACCCACGAATCTCCTGCAAATAAATGGGGGTCAACACACTGCCAAAAAGAAGCGCCGCATTGATCAACATGCAAAGAATCACGCCAATCACAAATTTTTTATTGGTCATGGTTTCAAAGCGTAATAATGGTGTGCTTAATCTACGTTGACGTTTAATAAAGGCATAAATCACCACACCGCCTATCAATAGCGGCCCATAAACCTGCATGGATTGCCAGCCAAAACTTCCTACTGCACTAAAACCATACAGCAAACTTCCAAAACCAATGGTTGACAGGACAACCGACATTCTGTCAAGTTCCACTGAATGAGTCTCGCCTATGTCAGGCATAACAAACATACAAATAAGAATGTTCACCACTATGAATGGCACAAGACCCAAAAATACGACGTTCCAATTGTAAAGGTCAATGATGAATCCCGCAATCGAAGGCCCAATTGCCGGCGCAATGCTAAATACCACACCAATTGTCCCCATGGCTTTTCCGCGCATCGTTTGTGGATACATCATCAGCACAGAGCCAGAGAGTAACGGCATTAATACACCAAAGCTGAGCGCTTGTAAAATGCGGGCAACGAGCAATAATACAAAAGAATGCCCAATCCCTGCAAAAAACGTTCCAAGGCAAAATATTGACATTGCCCCAATGTACAACTGTTTAGCACGAAACCGAGCCATTAAATAAGGCGTGCAAGGGATCATGATGCCATTCACCAACAAAAATATTGTCGTCAGCCATTGAGCCGCAGACGCATTAATCTGTAAATCAGACATCATGCTTGGTATTGCCGGTCCTAATATTGTTTGATTGATCGAACCCAAAAAACAGCCTGCCGTCATCAGATATATGGTTGTTTTTTCTCGCCGGGTTATTTCTTTTTCCATGATAACCACCTTCCATATATTCGATCACCATCGTTCTCTTTTATAGTAAAGGCTCATAAATTATTTTCGTTCCATGCTCTGGAGCGGAAATAATTCATGAGCCTTCTAGTTAACCTTTTGCCACAGAATACTCTCCATTAAATATGCCACTGAGTCGAATAATATCCGAGTAAATTTTCTAGCGCTTTTTCTCCCGTTATACTGTTTTTTAGTTCACACATCTCGGTTGCACCAATAACAGAAGGGCACGCACAAATAGCATCAATGATCTGCCAATACTCATCATCCATCCAGCGTTCCAGTTGTTTCAAGTATTTTTTTCGTTCCTCAGCCATATTTGGCATTTGATCATAGTAGAATGTTTCACGAATAATCGGCGTGCAATAACTGCCTTGGCACATCAGTGCATTATGCCTTTTATAGGCTTCGCTTTCATACGCATTGCAATAATAACGAACCGTTCCGTCTTTTGTCCGATAAGAAAATGCATAAAGCGTCCGTTGAATGTCCTTTTTGATCACCACATCGTCCGCCATTTGTAAATAACGGTCTTCGACCCAGTCATGAAAAGCATCATACGATTCATGCGTTATTTTCTTTTGTTGAAAGGCAAGAAGCGCAAGACCTTCCGCCAATTCAATCAATTTCTGATCGAAGCAAGCAATCATGGTGTGCTGCAGCTGTGCGAGAATCGGCTTTGCCGAATCATTAGGAGGTGTTTGAGCGAGTGTATTGAACTTACTCAAAACATCTTGCGGATAGAGTTGCTGCATACGTTGCGCCAACTGTAATTTGCTGATGTTCGCATACTCGTCTTGCAAGCCAGAAGGAACCAGCACGCGATTCAACCATTCAACCACCGGAGTCGTACAAATGCCTTCCAATAAACGCGCCTGCGCAAAACGACTAACCTCCACCAACTGATCGCCAATATGGTAATACCGCTGACCATCACGAAGGTAACAACAACCATATACAATAAATTCCTGTTCAAATTTTCCAAGTTCTGCCCATTTTGCAATATCCTGACTAACCTTTAAATCTCGGAACGCAACCATCTGCTCACCTCCTACAACACGCGCAAATCCATGCGGCCATCTGCCAGGTGACCAACATACAACGGAGTTTCTAATGATCGGCTCAAGCGTTCTGTCGACATAATTTCTTTGACCGTTCCACGATCAACAATTTTCCCATGCGACAAAATCAAGCCCTTATCAAAGACAGGCAGAATTTCTTCCGGATAGTGCGTCACATAGATAATCGTTTTGTTCGAGCTCTCGGCCATCTCTGAAATTTTTCTCAACAACATCTCTCGTGCAACAACGTCCAGACCTGTCCCTGGTTCATCCAATACTAAAATATCGGGATCCGTCATCATCGCCCGTGCAATCAACACATTTTGACGTTCCCCTTTTGACAACATAGAAAATGGAAAATCATGCTTTCGCTCCAAATGCCATTCTTTCAACAGCGCTTTGGCATGAATAACATCTTCCGCAGTGACCGAACCATCAATGCCAAATCCGCCGGTTAACCCTGAAAGAACAATCGTCAAAATGGATTCATGGGTGTAATATTTATCAAAATACGAGCTGCTGATCCACCCCATCCGTTTACGAATGGCCAAAATGTTTTCATCATTATATGTTTCACCAAATACATGCAGGCTTCCTGACGTAGGCATCTTAAATCCTGAAACAATGGATAACAGCGTTGTTTTTCCGCTTCCATTCAAGCCAAAAACAATCCACTTTTCGCCTTCGCCCACTTCCCAGTTGATGTCCTTCAATAAAAACCTGTTCCCAGCCTGGCAGCAGAGATGGTCTGTTTGAATCACAGTTTTCATGGCGTCACCTTCTCATTATTCGCCGACAATTCGTCAACCTCTGCATCCGACAAAGTAACACCACTGCTTAATTGTTCCTTATCAATATGTACAGGAACTTTAAAGCCATCTTGGTCCATAAAACCTAAAAATTTATTTTGCCAGCTTAAAATATCACAAATTTTAGCAATGGTCATTTGTTTCGTTTGGGCATTTTCATCCAAGTAGGTGTACCAATTGAAGTCATAATGTTCCACAAAATATTTTGCACTCTGGTAAATTTCAGGCTCAGTGCCATATTCTATACGCTCACAATTGGTGCAAAAAATCTCAATACGCGCATCTTCAAAATTATTAAAGGTGATGCGTTTAATTTCTAGCGGACTTCCACAATATCGACAGCAACACCGTTCAACTCTTCCCGTCAATTCTTTCACACGCCGACTATTATTAAATTGACTCAACATAATATATCACCTCTAAAAAAGGCAACACCTTAACGGTGTTGCCCACATATCTCCATCAATTTAGAAAAGGATTCTACTTAACGGAATTCCAATTACAAGGAAAACAACTACCATACCAACGCAAGCAACAAAACCATATTTGTAAATGTCATTTGCTTTTACCCATTGACTGTTACCAAATAATAAAGATGCAAACGGAGAAGCAGCAGGTGTTAAATAAGCAATATGAATACTAATCAGCAACATCGCAATCAATGGCATTGGATCAAAACCCATACTCATACCAAAGCTATAAATTACTGGAGTAAACATTAATCCAACGGTAGTATTTGCCATAAAATTCGTCAAAACTACAGCCACAATACAAATAACAATGCACATAAACACAGCACCTTTACCAGCAAAGACCGGACTCAATAAAGCCAAGATGGATTCCGATACGCCAGTTTCTGTCGTCATCATAATTGTAGAAAGAGAAAGCAAAGCCCCAGATAGAACTACAGTATCCCAAACTACCCCTTGAGTTGCAGCAGTTGGAAAATCTAAAATTGCTTTTCCATCAATATTGGTAATTGCCATCAATGATAAAATCAAGATAATTGGTATTGTACTCCCAAATGTTGCAAAATATTGCCCCAATGCACTTTGAGTTGGAGTAAAACCAATTCCACAATATACAACCAATACTAAAACAACATAAAGCATAGTTACTTTTTGTCGTTTATTTAGAATAAGATTTTCTTTCTTAACCACTGAATCATCTATGGTGGACATCATCGATAAATCTATCTTAAAAACATATTTACATAGAATAATATATCCCGCGATAACAATCATCCACATAATGAAACTAAATGCAGCGTAAATGCCAAAATTTAAGCTGAGACTTCCATTTGATATTTGCATCAATAATGCATTAACAAACAATGGATTTCCTCGGAACAGCCAAGTTGAAGAACTTGCCAAACCACCGATGGCAATCCCCATAAACATAACAGTTGGATACTTTGTAAATGGTTTGATGTCATACATCTTACATACCGAAATCAGAATACCCCAAAACACAATCATTGCCGGAAAACTTGAGCCAATTGCCCCGGTAAACATTGTCCCGATAATCATCATATACGAAAAAAACCAAGGACGACCTTTTACAACTTTTCTTGTAATCATCCAAGTTGCAAGAAATTCAGTAATTTTATTCTGCTCCAAAACCGCAACAAAAACAAAGAAGAACACCATTAACATAATGGAATCACTACCTAAACCGGTCGATAAAATTGTTGCGACTGGTGCAACACCTAATACAGCCATTGCAACCATCCCTAATAGACATGGCCAGGCAGGCGCACAAAATGTAACCCCATAAATTGTCCCAATGAGTATTCCTAAAATCTTCATCCCATTTACAGTTAAAGCCGAAACCGGTGGAATAAATCCTACCCCAAACATAATAATTATTGTAATAAGCGCATGTAGCGTTTGAGGAAAACGACTTGTTTTTTCACTCATGGTAAGCCCTCCCTTTGGGTTCCCCTAGAAATATGCTAAATGTGGATATATGATTTTTCTTTCATATATCCACATTTATATTAATTCACAGAAATATTACTCGATAATCTGATAAACTGGTGCCCCTTCACATTGAGCAGGCATTCTTACATCAAGTAAAGTCGCAATGGTAGGGGTGACGTCAACCTGGCGAATCACACGATCCGTCTTAACACCACTCTTAATACCAGAACCTGCTGCAACAAAAATTGGAGATACAGAAGTGTGATGACCACCATGGTCTTTCTTTGTTGTCCAGGAATCTCCATGCACACGATGGAAGCCATCTTCCAAGAAGTATACAATATCGCCAAAGCCTTCCTGGCCACAACCGAATACAATGGCATCGCAATTACGTACAGCCAAAGAAATAATACGACGTCCAGTCTTTGGATCACGGTAGTTATACAGGGCATCGATGATTTCTTCTTCTAACTGATACTGATCTTCAGGTTCTACGATTCCATGAGGATCTCTGCCTTTAATATTCAGGAAAATATGGTTGGTACCTGTCGCAACCGCTCTTGTTTTACTCCAATCGATTTCCTTCAGAATGTTGCCATCTTCGTCACGCTTGAGAATGGTGTATCCCAGTTCATCCATAATCTTGGCGTTGACACCAAATGCATCCCCCATCAAAGCTGGGCCTTCTTCATTGGTATCACAAATCAAACCATGGTCAGAAGTCAAAATGATGGTCCAACCTTCATCCAAATAGTCAAGGAATTGAGCAATATAGCGGTCGGTTTGACGATAGGTTTCAGCCATTAATTCCTGGTTATCTTCCACATCTTCTGGATTCGTATGAACGTTATTTGCTCCATGAGGCCAAATGTTATGACCAATGCCATCCACATTATGAAGGTGTGAAAAAATGACATCGTACCGATCGTTATCGATGAAATACTTCAGACATGCAGCCTGCCAATTGTTATACTGTTCCCATGTTGGAAGCATAAGCAATTCTGAGAAGTATTTATTTTTTCCACCTAAACCGCTGTTAAAACTCCAATAGCCAACATTTTCAACGATTTCCTTATGCAAGGATTTTGGATGCCATGCCGCATCATCACTAATGTCATTGGCACGGTTAATCCAGAAATTAATGGTACTATAGTCTTCATTATGGTAAATATATCTAATCGAGCGAACACAACTCAACCTTGTACCATCTTCTTGAATAACTTCATCAAGAAAGAATGGACTATCTTCCTGATACTTTGCTACCGCAATTGGTTCTTCTGCTTTCTTATTGCGATACATAGCAACTGTATCGTATTCACCATTTTCATTTCTCAATAACAGGCATGGTCTACGAACTCGGCCATCACAGCAAAGAACAATAAATTCTTTCGCTCCTTCAGGAGCATTCACCCAACCTTCTGCATCTTTTAATGGAGACTGCGCCGTATTGAATGGCATATTTTCAATCGAAAACTCTCCATCTTCCAAAGACAACATAATATTCTCTACACTGGCTCCTGCATTCTGGCAAGCATCCGCTGCTGCGTCCGCACCGGCAGACCCCGCATTTTCATCCTTAATATCTACGTCCTCAATAATACATCCAGCACCAGTATTAGCGTGTCCTGCCTTAGGTAAAAACGCAGGTGTTTCAACTTTTATTGAAGCAGTTACAAGAACTTCATCATCTCTCATTCCTGTACCAAATCCTACAAAGCCAGGTTGAACACCATCGACAACTGCAAGATTTGGACTATCTGAAGTTGGAGGCCAAGAACTGCCAGGCCAATGCCACACCAATGTTCTCAATCCAGCCTCTGCTGTGCAATTCCATAAAGACTCCGCCTTACAGGTTGTAGAATCCAGTGCATATACCAGCTTTGTGCGATCAACTGGATCAATATTCCAGAAACCAGTAATTCCATGCGTAGATGCATAAGCACCAGTAGAAAGCGTTGTCCACATAGGTGGCGTAATCGTTGGCATTCCGCCAATTAAAACCAAATCATCACGGCATGCGCCTCGATCTACCAATTTTTTAATGGCTGGCAATTCGCCCTTATCCATCAAATGTTTCGTCAGTCTAGGGTCCATCCCGTCAATACCAAGAACAATCAGTTTTTCAGTTTTTCTTGCCATTTTCTTTCGCTCCTTCACGTTTCATAAAACAAACTTAAACAAACTTATGTGTTCCATTCATCTTATATTCATGATATACTGGATGTGTTGTTCTGCGAATAAGTTCATTTTTTTCGAAATTTTCTCAGCTGTAAAAAAAAATTCAGCACTTCTGTAAGGAGTTATGACTTATGAACACCAATCAATTGGAATACCTTATTGAAATCAGTAAGAATGTCTCCATGTCCGCTGCCAGTGAGAAACTTCATATGACACCACAGGCTCTCAATACTTCAATAAAAAAGCTTGAGGACGAATTGGGTTTTCCTCTTCTTAATCGTTCTTTTAAAGGAACATCCCTAACAGCAGATGGTGAATGGTTGGTCAACGAAGCAATCATTTTTTTATCCAAAATTGAAGAGCGTATCCACTATCACCAATTAAACAATTCATCTTCTCCGCGCACAGGTGAACTGGATGTTTACATCAATTATTCCGGCATCAATAATAATATTTTAGGACAATTAATCTGTTCTCTTCTTCTTGAGGAACCCGAACTAACCATAAATCTTCAAGAAACATCAAAGAAAACCGTCATTGAAAAGGTGGAAACAAGCGAAGCCTCTTTTGGATTCATTTTTAAAACAGAATTCAATGATGCAGTAACTGATGATTTACCAACTAACATAATATTTGAACCGTTATTTGAAGGAAAATTGGTGTTGTTAACCTCTCCAGATTCCAAGTGTGGAAAATATAATAGCATTACCTTAAAAAAAGCTGCGCAATATCCAACAACCAGTTACAATCCTCATCCAGAGCCCCAAGCTTTAATTGATCATTTCTTCAGTGATATTTTGCATTTAAATGTTGATTTTTCCACTGAAACAAACTATTCAGTATATCGAGAAAAAATCCTTCGTGGTCTTGCAAACTCTTTTAACATCCAATTTGTTTTTGATCCATATCCAACAAATTATTCTGAAGGAATGAAAATCTTGCAAATCCGTGAAGATATTAAAATGTATTTTGGATACATTTATAAAAAAGGAATTGACTGGTCTGAAAACGAAAAATATTTCATGGATCGGTTAAATAACCTCATACAAACGCTAAATATTCAAAAATAATGTTCCATTCAGCAAAAAAGCTGCTCGATTTCTCGAGCAGCTTTTTCTTGTCTTATTCAATTATTCTTCTTCGGCGTTCTTATCATGAATAGCAGCGATCGCTGCTTCTGGATTTGTCACTTCATACAGCAATCTGTAACCGCCGACTTTTTCGTCGTACCCTTCGACGGTACAAGTATGCTGACCATCAGCTTCCCAGATTTCCACGGAAAATGCGAAAGGATGCCCTGCAATGGCACTCTTTGCACGCCAGCCTGTGATGTATTTATCGAACTGTGAGCTGTGGCCCCATTTCCCATTGGTGCAGTATGCATCGAGGAAGTCTTTCATCCAGCTGTTATCAATCGTGACGGATGGCCAGGTGGATTTGTCTCTGTTGTCGAAAATTTTCTCTCCGTCCAGACTAATTTCCGCAACGCGACCATCGGTTTCATAGAACATTTTCACATCAACGCCTATTTCCTGCAGGAAAAGGTCGACCGCTTTCAGCTCTCTGGCTGCGGTAAGCTCTTCAAAGGTGTTCTGCGCGTTTGCAATGTTCCAGTTTTTCAGGCGTGCCAAGCGTTTCAGAGCATCCACCATAGCGTTTTGTTCTATCATTTTTAATTCCTCCTATCCTAATGATGACGCTACAAATCGTTATGCATATAGTATATCGCACTCATGGATAAAGTACAATAATCATATGTATAGGAGAGCCGCTTTTTTCAAAAAAATCTTTATTTTATTTACAATATAAAACAAGACCTCTCAACAGATATGAGAGGTCTTGCTAAATCGTTATTAAGCGTTCTCGGTCGATTCACCCTCTGGTTTTTCCGGCTGCAAATCACCTTCTGGCTTTGCCGGTTCACCGTTTTCATCCAGCTGACCATCCTGTTGATCCTCCGGCAGCACCTCTTCTGCACGAAGGAAACGTAAAAGGATAGCCGCCGCCTGGGCACGAGTCGTCGAGCCTTGTGGCACCAAGGTACTGGTGGTCATGCCATTAATGTAGCCTTTGTCGGTTGCCCAAAGCATGACCTGATCAAAGCCATCGCTCAAACTGCCGACATCGCTGTATGCATCAAGGCTTGCACCGTCTGTAATGGTGGTGTCATAACCTTTATAAGCAGCATAACGATAAAGAATTGCCGCAAATTGTTCACGGGTCAGCACGTCCTCAGGTCCAAAGGTGGTGTCGCTGTAGCCACTGACGATGTTATTGGTCTTTGCCCAGGCCACCGCTTCTGCGTACCAGGCATCATCGGCAACATCGCTGAAACCGGCATCGCCAACTTCTGGTTCGTCTTCGAGGCGATAGAGGATGCTGACGAGCATAGCACGGTTGATGCTGAGTTCAGGTGAAAATGCATCGCTTGCCGTTCCTGTCATGAGCCCGGCTTCATAGATATCGGCAATGTCTTCATACGCCCAGTGGTCGCTGCTCACATCGGTAAATGGCAAACTGCTATCGCCGCCAGGAATTTCAGGTGGTTGGTTTCCGCCCATCGCATCGTCACCGCCGGTTGGTTCCTGAATGGTAACGTCTTCATTGCGTTCATTACCCGCGTTGCTGCCAAATGTGGTGGTGGTCACATACGTCAGGTCAAAATCGCTGCGATCAATCACCGTGCCATTCAAGGTGTTGTCTTCGTCGGTGCTGACGGTGGTGCCATAACTGCCTGTGACGGTAACGGTCACATCACTGTCACCTTCGACAATTGTTTCACCTTGCGCATTAACAATGTTTACAAGTGCACCATTTTCATCGACCACTTGGCCACCGTCTTCCACATAAAGGTTGCTGACGGTGGAATCCTCTGTAACGGTCCATGTGGAATCGCTGCTCACATTCATTGTAATTGGCGAATCATTGGTTTCCGTTGCATCGGCATTGTCGCTGATGCTGGTAGCGCCGGTATAACTGGAGCCATCCAGTAAATAGAAGTCCAGACTGGAGATGGTGTCCACATCAATGTTGCCCTTCAATTCCTGATCAAGGCCGGTGAAGGTAACGTCGGCCCCATTTTGTCCTGGTGTTCCCCAGTTGTTGGCATCGTTGCCAGCAATGGTCAACAGATTGGCTGCTTCGCTGTCAAAATCCAACTCTGTATTTTTCAACACCACGTTGGCAGCGGTGTTAGTCAGATAAAACATGCTACCTTCTTCAATCGCGCTGGAAAGGGTAGAATCTTCCACTTCAAACTCCGCCGTTTCACCAGTAGATGCTTCGGCATCGCCGGACGTGGACTGATAAATGATGACGCCATTGGCGACTGGATCGCTGGCGGTGGCCTTGGTTACTTCGCTGGTCAGCTCAGAATTCTTAATAAGGATGGTGTTCAGCCCTTCCATCCCCGCAATCTGGCTGCCGGTTGCCGTACCTGTGACGTTATCCACTTGCACATTGCCGGTGGAATAGAGCAATGGCGACCCACTGCCTGCGGTAAAAAGGGTAGAATTGGTCAGCGAAATGTTGCCGCCGCCACGGTCGGTGGCAAGGGCTGCACAATGATCTCCAGCAGTGGAAATAGCCATAAGGTTACCGATGACCGTGCCGCCATAGGTAGCATCCAAACCACGAGAATTGCTGGCTGATGTCACCACGGTATTGTTATTCGCGTATACCGTTGCACCGTCGGTGGCAAAAATGGCGTTGGAGCCCGTGCTGTCGGCAGTCAGTGCAGAATCGCTGACTTTGACAACCGACTCTTCATTAACACTCAGAATAATGGAATTGATGCCATAGAAATTACAATTGTCCCCGTTGGTATCGCTCCCACTTTTTTCGAGGCTGCCATTGGTAATTGTGAGCGATCCGCCATTCTGCGCCAGAGCAGCATTCTGATCGACGGTATCGGTGCTGATGGTTTCACCGTCCGAGGTGATTTCCTCGCCATCGGCCGTCAAAGCACCGGACAATTCGCCGGTATAGTCGTATTCCATGGTATCGGCACCACCTTCGCCAGGTTTGGCTGGTGGCTGTCCGCCCTCACCGCCAGGCTGTAAATCTCCTGGTGGTTTTTCCGGTGGTTGGTCCCCCGGTTCAACGTTTTCAACATTATTTGCAGTGCTTGTGTCTGCCAACGCTGCGCTTGGTACGACAGATGCCGCTGCCAAGGCCGCTAACAAGACAGAGGCCGTTATTTTTTTTGATGATGGAAATTTCACTGTAATAACTCCTTCCAATCTTTTGACGCTTTCAAATGACAGCTATATCTTAGCGCGCTGTTCTTAACCCTACCTTAAAAACGGAAAATGTTATTATTTCTTGAGAGATCTCTGCGGCCAACCGTAAGATATGCTATACTACCATCAATAAAGGGGGGGCTGTTCATGATCATCCACGCCAAAGACCAACCACAAGAAACATTGGAAAATTACAGCGGCGGCAGCGGCCGCATCACCTTTACCACACTTCTTCCCGATGAGGCCCTATTCAAAGAAGAAGCGCGCTTTTTCAAAGTCATGGCGTTCGCGCCAAATGCCAGCATTGGGGAACATCCTCATAGTGGCAACATCGCCCTGTACATTGTGCTGGCCGGTCACGGCATCGCGCTGGATGACGGCATTGCCAAAGACATTGCAGCCGGCGATGTGCTTTACACCACCGATAGCGGCTCCCATGGCATCCGTGACGCAGGCAACGGCGACCTTGTCGTATTGGCCTGTGTGCTGTTGGAAAATCGAATAAAATAATCACCCATGATTCAGACAAACATGCTATACTAATAACATACTTTAGGAGGTGCTCATTGATGATCATTCGTGACAACGAACAACAACGTGAAAACATTGAAGGCTACGCTGGCGGTCAAGGCATCCTTGAATTTACCACGCTCGTGCCAACCGAACTGCTGAAAGATGAAGCCAAACTTTTCAAAGTCATTCGCTTCCAGCCAGGTGCTGGCCTTGGTGAACATGCCCACGTTGACAACTATGAAATCTATTACATTCTTGGCGGCCATGGCATCGCTGTGGACGGTGGCGAAGAAGTAGCCGTTACCACCGGTGATGTGGTCTACACCGCCGATGGCGCTACCCACAGCATCCGCGATGCAGGCAACGGCGACCTCGTCATGTTGGCTTGTGTCATCTACGAAAACAAAGCCAACTAAGCAGGCATAAAAAATAGGAGAGCAATGTTTTATGAAGACATCGCTCTCCTATTTTTTATGCCTGTTTCAAATTTTCTTTACACGATTCCCTCTATTTCTATGCTGGGGTTTCTCATTCCTTTTTCCGGTGTCGGCAATGGCACGGCCATCATCGCCCTTACCATCTACGCCCTGCTGCCCATGGTACGCAGCACCCACACTGGGCTCAGCAGCATAGCGCCAGCACTTTTGGAAGCAGCCGTAGGCATGGGCAGCACACAGCGCCAACTTCTTTGGCGCATCAAGCTGCCACTAGCAATGCCTATCATTCTTTCTGGCATTCGCAGCATGGCGACCATGACCATTGCCCTCGCTGGGATTGCCTCTTTTATTGGTGCTGGCGGCCTTGGGGTGGCCATATACCGCGGCATCACCACCAACAACGCTGCGATGACACTTTGCGGCAGTTTACTGATCGCCTTTCTCGCCCTTATTATTGATGCGCTGCTTGGACTGCTTGAACGGCATATCAGCCATCGACATCATCGTCGCAAAGCACACCATCGCTGGCCTTTCGTCGCGTTAACTTTGCTTTTCCTTGTTGGAATTGGCACCATGCTCTTTCAATATCAAGAAAAAGACACCATCCACATTGCCACCAAACCTATGACAGAGCAAGCCATCCTCGGCGAAATGCTCGCCATGCTCATTGAACAAGATACCGACCTCACCGTCGAACTTACCCAAGGCGTCGGCGGCGGCACTGCCAATATTCAGCCAGCCATGGAAAAAGGAGAATTCGATCTCTATCCTGAATATACTGGCACAGCCTGGAATCAGGTGCTAAAGGAAAGCGACATCTACCATGAAGAACTGTTTCCCACTTTGCGCCAGGCTTACCTGAATGATTATGACATGGAATGGGTGGGCATGTATGGATTCAACAATACCTATGGCCTTGTTGTTCGCCAGGACATCGCCGACAAGTATCAACTCACTACCTATTCTGACCTGACTGCCATTGCCGACCAACTGGTTTTTGGTGCCGAATATGATTTCTTTGAACGTGCCGACGGCTATGATGCTCTCTGCAACACGTATGATCTGCATTTCGCCAAAACCATGGATCTTGACATTGGTCTTAAATATCAAGCGCTTGCCGAAGATGATATTGATGTCATGGTGGTCTTCACCACCGACGGCCAGCTGGCCGATGCCAATGCCAAGCTGCTTGAAGACGACAAACAGTTCTATCCATCCTATCTTTGTGGCAATGTTGTTCGCGGTGAGGTGCTGCGCCAGCATCCTGAACTGCGCAGCACATTAGAAAAGATCCAAAATCGCATCACCGACAACGATATGGCAGCCATGAACAACGCGGTTGAAAGCGAAGGTCGTGATCCCCGCGATGTGGCGGAAGATTTCCTACGTACCCAAAATCTGTTACACTAAGGAGAGAAACTCTCATGCAACCCATTATTACCTTCGAACATGTTCATAAAGCGTACGACGGCACCATTGTGCTTAATGACATCCATTTAAACATCGAACAAGGCGCCTTTGTGACCATTGTCGGTGCCTCTGGTGGCGGCAAAACCACCTTGCTGAAAATGGTCAATGGACTGCTCACGCCAGACAGCGGCAATGTCTATATCAAAGGTAAAAACATTCAGCAAATGAACCTGATCCAACTGCGGCGTCACATTGGCTACGCCATTCAAGGCAGCGTGCTTTTTCCTCTGACAGTTGCTGAAAATATTGCCTATGTCCCCTCTCTGCTCAACAAACACAACAGCGCACGCACGCGAGCAGCGGTTGACAAATGGTTGGACATCGTCGGTCTTGAGCGCAATCTGCTCGACCGTTATCCAACAGAATTATCCGGCGGCCAGCAACAGCGTGTCGGCATCGCCCGGGCGCTTGCTGCTTCACCAGAAATCTTGCTCATGGATGAGCCTTTTGGCGCCGTTGATGAAATCACACGCGCCAGCCTACAGCAAGAAATTGCACGCATTCACCAAGATACCGGCATCACCGTGCTCTTTGTCACCCATGATATTCGCGAAGCGTTGCATCTGGGCACGATGGTACTTGTCATGGCAAATGCAGCGGTTCAGCAATATGCCGCACCAGACGCTTTGCTGTCCACTCCTGCCAATGCATTCGTGCGTCAACTTGTACACAATGAGCGCAGCATCTGCCATCTGCCTGATGACTATCTCACTGACTGCGATTACAGTGGCGCTGCTCTCGCAGCCGCCAGAAAGGAGTTTTCACAATGACATCAAGTCCATCATCCAACATTGACCAACTGCGCATCGCCCTTGATAACGCAGACACCGTTCTCATCGGCGCTGGTGCCGGCTTGTCCGTGGCAGCAGGTTTCACCCTCACTGGACCGCGCTTCACGGAATCTTTTGCCGACTTCATTGAAAAGTATCACTTTCGCGATCTCTACAGCGCTGGTTTCCACCATTTTGACACCCTAGAAGAACAGTGGGCGTTTTGGAGTCGTCACATTTTTATTGACCGTTATGTGGACATTCCCAACGACACCTACCAGATGCTCTATGATCTTGTATCTAAAAAAGATTACTTTGTCATCACCACCAACGTCGACCACTGCTTCCAAAAAACAGGGTTTGATAAACAACGCCTTTTCTATACACAAGGCGACTATGGCCTCTGGCAATGCAGCGTGCCTTGTCACCAAAAAACTTATGACAACGAAGCCACCGTGCGTGAAATGGTCGCCCGCCAAAAAAACATGCGCGTTCCTTCCGAACTGATTCCACGCTGCCCAGTTTGCGGTGCGCCAATGACCATGAATTTGCGCTGTGATGACACCTTTGTTGAAGATGCAGGCTGGCACCAGGCAGCCAAGCGTTATCAGGATTTTTTGCGCGACCACGAAGAAGAGTCTATGCTTCTTCTGGAACTTGGGGTCGGCGGCAATACCCCTGCCATCATCAAATATCCATTCTGGCGCTTCGCCATGCAAAATCCGGAGATTACCTACGCCACCATCAGTCTGCAGGACGCTGTCTGCCCGCCACAAATCGACGAACAATCTATTTGCATCAGCGACGACATCAACACCGTTTTACATGCATTGCTGCCATCCACACAAAAAGAGAGGCGTCTATAATTGCTCAGCGCACCGACGGTTGTTGCTGCTACTGTGGGAAAATTAAAAAGCAGGAGCAAGGCTCCTGCTTTATTTTTCCAGACAAGGATGCGCTTACAATCTATTATTCATATATAGTGTCAAAAGTTCTTGACATCATTGGCATCATACTGTACGATAAAAATGTAAAAAGTATTTGACACTCCGAAGATAGAGAAAGGAGAATCATCATGTTTGACAGCATTCTGCTCATCCTATTTGTATGTTTCGTTGTTGCCCTTATCCTGCTGGATATTGCCATGGTGATTTCATTGGTGCGCAGTGGCGATGAGCGCCGCCAGTTGATGATCTGGAAAGCCAGCACCTTCACGCTCATTGGCACAGTGTGTGTCATGATCATTGATGTCGTCAAAATGTTCATCGATCCCTCCACCATCAGCAAACCATTTTCCCAGCTTGGCGCTACAGCCATCATTTATTTCTGCAGCTTACTCTATTACAAACGGAAACTAGGCGGTTGATATGGAAAATCGTATTCACGAACGACGTAAGGCCCTCGGCCTGTCTCAGCTGGAGCTCGCCAAACGCTGCGGTGTTTCCCGCCAAACCATCAACGCCATCGAAAACAACAAATACGATCCAACACTGGCACTTGCTTTTTCACTGGCAGCCACACTGGGTGTCACGGTGGACGAACTGTTCACGCCATCCTGATAGGCCTAAACCATTCTCTACCACCACTCAACCAAGGGTCGCTTGCACCATCAACACCCCCATGCTATGATGAAACAAGAATCATTACGGAGGTGTCCTTATGAACGAATCAACAAGCATCGGTGCACGCATCGCTGCACGCCGCAAACAGCTCGGCTTAACACAGCGTGAGCTGGCAGAGCAGATGGGCGTTACGGACAAAGCTGTCTCAAAGTGGGAGCGTGATCTTGCTCGGCCTGATGTTCAATCTCTGCCACATCTCGCTGATATTCTCGGCTTATCCATTGAAACACTAATGGATGACACCCCACCAGCAATGACACCTTCTAAAAAGAACGATGCTCCCAAAACACTTCGCCTTGTCTTTCGCGGTATTGCACTCGCCATGGGTATTGCCGTTGTTGTACTCAGCCATCTGCACGAACTGGATGGCCAATCAGCTGCCACCATGCTGGGCATCGGGCTGGCTTGTCTGGCACTCGATGCCTTACAAAATGAAAAAAACAAATAATACCATCTCCACCACAAAACATGCAGCTTCGTTTGTGGTGGAGATTTTTTTACTGAAAACCTGGCCTTTTCAAAAACTGTAACCGATTCGCCATCCTAAATACTTGACAAAGTCAATTATTTTCTATATAGTTGACTTTGTCAAATAAAAGGAGGACCTTTCATGAATCACGAATCGCTTGCCTTTATGATCGCCGTACTGCGAAAACATTTTGTCGCCTATTGCACGGAAAAGCTTGCTGAGCTCGACGTCACTTATGGACAGTTGTTTATCCTAATTGCTGTCGACAAGAAACCTGGCTGCGCGCCGAAGGAAATCGCAGCCTACCTAAAACTGGACGCCGGCCACCTCAACCGTACACTTGGCAAATTGATTGAAAAAGAACTCATCACCCAGAAAAAAAACAGCAATGATCGCCGTGCCAACATTCTTCATCTCACTGAAAAAGGCACACAGGTTGTCACCAAAAGCCGTCAACTGTTTCATGCCTGGGACGATGCAGTGCTGCACGATATCGACAAAGACAGCCGACAGGCATTGATGAATGTGATGAAAACCATCGTTACAACATTAAACCCATCCAATGGAGGTACAAACAATGAACCCATTAAATGATTTCATGAACCTGTTAACAGGAAAATTTGACAACGCCGAACAATACGAACACATGCAGCAGCAACACATTGATTTTCCTTTTGCTGAACATGTCAACACCATCTGCAACGATAAAATTGAGCATCTTCCAGAGAATTTCTCTGGTTATTTCATGGTCGAGGAAAGCTACTACACCTCTAATGGCAATACCCACGCAGCACCACATCTTTTTCTTTTCACCGAGGACAACGAGGATGTTTTGCTGACGTCCTATGATTTGCCAGAGGGCTTCGACAAAAACACTTTCACCTATGACAATCTCACAACCATCGACTACAACGCACTGAAACCTTCCGAGAAATTTACCCCTGCACGCTATGTCAAAAAAGACGGCGTTTGGGAAGGCGGCAGTGTCAGCATGTTCTCTCCTGTTCTCAAATTCACTTTATTCGAGCGCTTCTCCGAGGACTGCCTGGAAGTCACTGAAACAATGGAAGTCAATGGCAAGAAAACCTTTGGCTACGACGACCCTATTCTCTACAAAAGAACCACCAAGTAAATCCATCCCCACAGCAACGTTGCTGTTGGGATATTTTTCATTGTTTCTATCAATTCCGCCCACTCGCCTGACGGTAGAGTGACTTTTTTCCCAGGCTTCGTTACAATAAGCGCAGGAGGTGGTTGCTGTGCAACTCATGGATAATGAAAAGATTGGTCGATTCATCGCCACACGACGGAAAGCATTAGGAATGACACAAAAAGAACTGGGCGAACGGTTGTTTGTCTCTGACAAAACAGTGTCAAAATGGGAGCGTGGCGCCAGCCTGCCCAACGTGGCACTGCTGCAGCCGCTCGCTGAGGTGCTCGAAGTTGGTGTCAGCGACCTGTTGAACGGTGAATGTCAATTACAGGAAGCAAAAACCTCTGACGCAGCCATCTCAAATGCCTTAATATTGTCTCTGCAGGAAACGCATCTTCATGAACAGCGACACTGGCGGCTGCTTTTTGCGAGCGCTTTAATCGTTACTCTCTTAGAAGGCGCGCTCTTATTTTTCTTAACAGGCAGTTTCCAAAGCCTTTGGCCCTGTGGGCTGCTGCTCTTATTTGCCGCCTGGCTTTGCTTCTTCGCAAAGCCCTGGCTGCCTGCCTATTACGACAGCAACCCTATCCATTTTATTCAACAAGGGCCCTTCCGCATCAATATGGTCGGCCTTCGTTTTAACAACAGCAATTGGCCGCCGCTCCTGAATCTGTTCCGCTGGGCTTCCCTCCTTGCCGCGTTGCTTTATCCACTTGGACTGCTGGCCGCTGCTCTCTGGGCGCCGATTTCTTCAGTTCTGTTAAGAACACTCGCTCTGATTATGGTCTGCGGATTTTTGGTTGCTGTTTATGCTGTGGGCAAACACTATGAATAAGAAAAGCGCCGAACGTTTCAAACCGTTTGAGCTGTCCCCAAAAAGTTGGACACTATGAAAATTAAATAGTTTGGTTCTTTAA
>OGDF01000273.1_pt1 | contig 83422 bp, 69 predicted proteins | sample 1570141 | NCBI WGS metagenome assembly OGDF01 (sample SAMEA4370581, study PRJEB24528) | human gut metagenome
CGCGGACTGCATCAACTTTTGGAATCCTTCCACTGATACAGTTTTTCAGTCTTTTTGACATGCTTTCAGGGTCTGAAAAAATGGTATGGAAGCTCTCATACTGCAGCATCAGAAAAAGCAGTACCGGCATGACAATGTTGAACAATGGAATAGATTTTCTTTTTCTTTTGTCCGTTAAACACTTGATTTTTTGTGGGATTTTATATTGAAAATGGATATCCCCTGTTTTTCCTGAAATTCACAGGCAAAACCAGGGATTATATTTTTAAAAGCAAAATCTCTGTCTTTAAGCCAAGGATTACTTTCTGAGAAAGACCGAATATACTGTTTTTCTCAGATTCGCAGGCATCAGGATTACAATTCCACGGGTTATGACAGATGTCAGAAATTCCAGTAAATTAATGTATCCGCTATTTAACATGATTTTCCGAAACTCTGCCATATCTTTCAAGTATGAAACTCCTCCGCGCCTCGCATACATGCCATTACCGACTCTCATGTACACTAGCACTTCAGATAAATTATATCCCTTCATCCCGCCTGAGAGCATACGGAGCCATAGATAATAATCCTCAAATCCATGAAAATCCATATAACTTCCAGCTTTTATGACATCACTTTTTTTAAACATAACTGCCGGATGATTAAAAGGATTCCTTTTTTTTGCATATACCGCTATCTTTTCTGATGATTCCGGAACATATCTGACAGTACCTGCCTGTGCTGTATCATCCATAAATTCCTGCACAGCTCCACTGATAATCGATACATTATTTTGGGCAAAAGCTTTTAACTGCCATTCACAACGCTCTGGAACACTGATATCATCGCTGTCCATTCGTGCAACCAGTTCATTTTTACAATAAACCAGTCCTTCTTTGAGTGCTTCTCCCAGTCCTCGGTTTTCAGGCAGTTGAACTATCTGAAAACATTCCGGATACTCCTGCTTTTTTTTTTGGAGTACCTGATTTAATTCATCCCCCAGCAATCCATCACATACAATCACGAAATCCTGCGGTGGTACTGTCTGGGAGAGCATGCTGTCAATGCTTTTTTGCAAATACTCAGCTTTTTCTTTTCTATATACAGACATTAAAACGGAATAATTCTGTTCTATCATTTATATCACCATACTTTTTCGTTTATAAACTATCCATGATCCGAAGCAGCTTCGTACCATAATCCGCATCTGCTGCCCAGCCTTTTCCATATGGATTCTGCGGAATCGCAAGCCACTCCACGTATCTGGCTGTTCCACGCGATACATACTGGAAACGCTTATCCACACATGCATTGTTTAATCCATCTGTACTTGCGTATGCTTTTAAGTGCTGTACCTGCGCACGGAGTCCGGTTCTTACATCTGCAAAAGTCTCACCTGCTGCACCGCCACCGACTGCACCGAGTCCTCCAAAGTTACACTGACTCGGCTGCACATCACCGCCGAATTGTAATCCTCCGGTCTCTAACATAACCTGTGCAAATAATACATCTGCTCTTACACCCTCGGCTTCTGCCTCTTCTTTTAAGATCTTAAAGAATGCCTCCGCAGAATCTGCTCCCTTATCACGGTAAGTATCTGCCGGGAAGGTATAACGTTTATTGTAGTAAGATACCATCTGGTCGACTGTCACACTGCTTGTACCCATGATCTCATGCGCTGCAGCTTTTGCTTTTACCGCTGACCATGGTCCGTACATACGGATTCCGTTGCTTAAATCTTTGTATGCTCTTACTTTATAGTAATATGTCGTTCCCTGTACCAGATTACTGTGTGTAAAGGATGTTGCACCAGAAGTCTGTAATGTGGTATAAGTTCCTTTTTCGCTGACCGCACCGGCAAGTTCATAGCCACTTGCATTTGCAACACTGTTCCATGAGATATTTAATACATTATTATCTCCGAGTGTGATAGAATAAATACTTCCCTGTTTTAAGACTGCAACCTCTGTTACCTTACTATAACTTCCTCTGCCTGCACTGCCTTTGATCTTATAAGTTGCTGCAATTTTATAGTAATACGTATTGCCGCTCTTTACGCCCTTATCCGTGTAAGTCAGTGTAGATCCGGATGAAATTGAAGCGATCTTTTCAAATCCACTGTTTGACTCGTCGCTCCGGTAAATATCATACCCCTGTGCTTTTGAAACTTTCTTCCAGCCAAGTGTGACCTGATTTTTGCTGTCACTTGTGATCTGGGAGAATACCACCTGTTTGATCGTCCATGCCTTCTGTGCTTTTGAGAAAGATGCCACACCGTTTTTAGCACTGTTGCTCTTATATGCACGAACCTGATAATAGTAAGTTTTTCCGGCTTCTAATGTTTTATCCTCATATTTTTTCGTATTTTTACCTTTGACCTGTCCGACCTTTTTATAACCACTGTCTTTTGACGTACTCCGGTAAATCTGATAACCGGATGCCCCATCCACAGCTTTCCATTCCAGTCTTACGGAAGTACTTCCGGTTGCCTTTACTGCTGTAATGGATGTAGTTTTCAAAGTCTTTGCCGACACAGCTGCCGAATTACCGCTGTATCCTTTTTTGCCATTTACCTTGTTGATCGTCTCTATCTTATAATAGTAGGTCTTTGCAGTTTTTAACTTTTTATCCTGATAGGTCGTATTATTTTTTCCTTTTAAAGTGGCAACCACTTTATAAGTACCATTCTTTGACGTACTGCGTTTGATCCGGTAGCCGTAGGCACCGCTCACTGCTCCCCAGTTTACTTCAATCTGATTACTTCCATTTGAAACAGCATACTTGATCTTTGCCTTTTTCGCTGTTCTTCCTTCCATGGACGCTGAATCACCGCTATAACAGATATTGTCTCCTGTCTTTACCATAGTCTCAACCGTGTAATAATAGGTCTTTCCTGCTTTTACACTGGTGTCTTTGTAGCTGGTCGTGTTTCCGGATTTAATCGTCTTAACAACTTTGTAAGTACCATCTTCATCGGTACTTCGTTTGATGCGATAACCATAAGCTCCTGTGATCTTATTCCACTTGATCGTCAAGGTCTTTTCATTTGTGGAAACGATTGATGTGATTTTTGTGCGCTTTGCAGTTTTTCCTGCCACCGCGTCTGATGCACCGCCGTATCCTTTTGTACCGCTGTTGACATTATATGCTTCGACCTTATAGTAATAGGTCTTTCCTGCTTTTACAGTATCATCTGTGTAGGATGTTGTCTTTTCTCCTGATACTGTATCTATTTCACTATAACCACTATCTTTCTTTGTGCTGCGGGAAATGATATATCCCTTTGCACCGCTTACCTTATTCCAGGAAATTTTTAATACTTCCTCATCCGAGGATGTGATTCCTGTAATTTTTGCTTTTGCAAGTGTCTTTGCAGATTTTGTGGAAGAATATGCACCGACACCCTGTCTGCCATTGTTTGTATTGTAAGCCTGTACTTTGTAGGTATATGTTTTGTTATTGGATTTTACAGTATCTGTGTAAGTGAGTGTACTGCCGGATTTTACCGTGCCAATCTGATAAAATTTACTGTCACTGCTGTCCTGACGATAGATCAGATATCCCTCTGCTTTAGAAACCTTTTTCCAGGTCAGGGTAATCTTCTTTCCACTCTTTGCCTTGATCTTTGTGAGGTTTGTTTTTCCTAATGCCACACCTGAGATGGGTTTAGAATACTCTCCTGCAGTTCCATCGTTAAATACCGGACGGACCAGATAGTAATATTTTGTCCCTGCCTTTACGGTATCATCAATATAAGATGTAGCATCCGATACTTCGTCAATCTTAGGATAGTTTGTATCATTCACAGTATTACGATAAATTTCATAATAATCGACATTATCGAGACCTGTCCATTTTAATCTAAGACTACCATCCGCTCTCGACTGCGTGTAATTGAGCGTTACGGTCTTTGCTCCTTTTGTCAGACCGAAATACTCTGCGATCGCAGTTGCATCCGCAACACCGAGTGCCTTTAATTTTTCATCAGAACTTAAATATGTATAATAATCATTTGCATTGTCCAAAAAGGCATGCTCGATGATCAGACCAGGAATGCCATTATTTTTACAACGACGGATCAGACCGTAATAATCTGCTGCAGAACCATCCGGATATTTATCATAAGATGCATTTCTAATCAAAGTTCCACGATAATTCAATCCAAGTGCTGCCAATTTATCGCATATTTTCTTTGCAAGTGCCTGTCCATTGCTTCCTACCTGTGCATTATAGTTGCTGTTCGGATAATAAACTTCCACACCTCTCGCTGTTCCGTTTGCAGTATTTAAATGGAAACTTACTAACACATTTGCCCCCACATTCTTTGCAAGGTTTGCACGGGCATCCAGACATGCAATATAATCTCCGCCGCCTGCCGGACAGCTTGCACTCTCTCTTGTCATATAAACAGTAATACCATTATAGGTAGATAATTCTTCTTTACAATATGTGGCGATCTTAAGTGTCAGATCCGCTTCCTGTACTCCAAAACCGGATGCTCCTGCATGGGTGCCATCATGTCCCGGATCGAGTACGACTTTCACATTACTGTTCGCACCTTTTAAGTTATCTGCAACACTGGCGACAGCCTCTGAGATTCCCTGCTCCAGCACATTTTCCACAGTGTTTTCGGAAATAACTTCTCCATCTGCGCTCATAGTAACAACATCAGCATCCACATCCGCATAGGCATCTTCATCATAAAGTACCTGATCCGGGTTCGTCTCTGCCTGTTCATTGACACCAAATCTTACATCCATGCCAAGGTCTGATAGCAGGATTTCCTGTTTTGTTTTCTCCTGTGTAAACTGCACGGAAGTGATCTGATACTCTCCTGCCTGTCCATTTTCAGAAAAATCCATGGTAAAACGGATCATATCTTCTTCTGTTCCGGCTGCTTTTGTCTGATATGCTTTTCCGGTGGTCAGATTCTTATAATTTAAGACGATATCCGAAAGCTGCTCATCGCCTGTTCCAAGACTTAAGACCACATTCTGCGTTCCCGGTGTCTCAACGTACGGTGACTCTACCATCATGTAGTTAAGTTCTGCTGCCTGGACAGTCTCTGTCTCCGCAGTCTCCGTTTCGGTCGGCTCTTCCGTTTCTGTAGTTCCTGTTTCGGTCGGCTCTTCCGTTTCTGTAGTTCCTGTTTCGGTCTCAGTCGGCTCCCCGGTTTCCGTAGTTTCTGTTTCGATTGTTTCTGTCTCTGCCGGTTTCTCTGTTTCCGAAGTTTCTGTCTCTGCCGGCTCTTCTGTCTCAATCGTCTCTGTTTCGATTGTTACCGTCTCGGTCGTTTCTTCTGTCTCTGCTGTTTCTTCCGTTTCAGCTGCTTCTTCTGTCTCTGCCATCTCCGTTCCAGTCAGCTCTTCTGCTGCATTCCCAGTGTTTTCTGTCTGGGCTGATTTCTCTGACGGTGATGTTTTCTGCGTGCTTTCTGTCTGAACTGCACTGTCTTCTGCTGCACGTACATCTGCAGGCAGTGCTGTCATACTCACGCAGACTGCCATGATTACTGCTAAAATCCTTTTTTTCATTTTCCTTACCCTCTTGTATATTTTTTGACACTATTTAATGTGTAATGTACCATATAACGCAATGCATTTAGCCGGTTCTTTCCTATAAAACGGTAAACTTTCCACTGCATTTTAGCTGACTTGTATTTATTGCGCGACTTTCCGTCACTGCTCCACATAATCCCGTGCATTATAAACCGGCATAATAACAGATATCTGTACTTCGCTTGTCTGTTCCATCTCTATGATTCCTTTTTGATCGCTGTCGTTTGCTTTTCATCTACACCTTCTGTGTTTTCTTTCTGAAACATAATCTTAAATGTCATAAGCATTAATTTCACATCTAACCACGCTGAATATGTCTGTATATAAGTCAGATCCAGTTTTAATTTATCATATGGTGTTGTATTATATTTTCCATATACCTGTGCATACCCTGTCAATCCGGCTTTTACTTTCAGGCGGAACCGAAATTCCGGAACAATTTCTTCATATTTTTCAGCAATTTCCTGTCTTTCCGGTCTAGGACCAACAAAAGACATTTCTCCCTTTAAAATATTAAAAATCTGAGGAAGCTCGTCTAAATGCGTTCTTCGAATTATTTTTCCAACCGGTGTGATCCTGTCATCATCTTTTTTGGCAAGCTGTGCTCCCTGTTTTTCCGAATCTACTTTCATGCTGCGAAACTTGATAATCTGAAACGTCTCGCGGTCTCTCGTCAGACGCTCCTGCTTATAGAATACCGGTCCCCCATCATACAGTTTGATTGCAACTGCAATGACCAGTAAAAACGGCGATGAAATAACAATCGCGAGCAGTGCAAACACGATATCCATAGTCCTCTTTACAAATCTCTGCTCTATCGTAAGTCCCTGATTTCTTGACAACATAAGAGGTGTATCAAACAAATGGATTCGTTCCGTTCCATTTAAAATAATATCCGATATCTTCGGTGTAATATAGGTTCTTTTATTCTGATCATAACAGAACTTTAAAATTTTATTACGGATACTTGCCGGAAGATCACATAAAACTACCGCTTCATACTCTAATATTTTAGAATACAATGCCTCATATCCCATATAGGCGCTGGCAGTTGCACAAACATTGTACTTATCTTTTCTGGAATTAATCTTGGAAATCAGTTCTTCCGGAGAATGTTCCCCGTATATTACGATCATACGTCTTGGCGGATATAATCTGACATAAAAATATCTTACAACAAAAACGGTAGGCAGTGTCACTGCAATCTCAGCTGTCGTCAATAACAGAAGCGGTGATGCTGACATATAATCATTTGCAATCATACAAATCTGAAAATACTCGATAATATTTGCAAACAAAATTCCAAGGATCTGCGACAAACAAATATCTGTAATTCTAAGGTATCCGATCCGGTATCCGCCAAATGTACGGATAAAAAAGAACAATACCAATGCATACATTCCGATTACTGCCCAGTTTCCTCTATTCCAGAACTTATCCTCCAATTCCGGTACATACATTTTATACCATATAAATGCAAACATTGCTGTCTCAGCCACAAGCATTACAAAATTAGCAAATAAATTCAGCAAATGTTTATATCTTTCCCTTTTCCTCATGAAGTACCTCACATTCATACCTTTGCATAATCTATATTATTTTATCATAAAACCCAACCTTTGAATATATCTTACCAGAATTTTCATAAAATCTTAAAAATACCCCGGCAGGATGTATGATGATCATCCCACCGGGGTATCTCTTTTTACTTTTATTTTGCTTTTGTCTTTACGGAAACAACGGAAGAATAACTTCCATATACTTTCTTCCCATTCACTTTGCGGTATGCACGGATCTTATAATAATAGGTCGTCGATTTTTTCAATTTACCGTTTTTGTAAGATGTCGTACTACCTTTGGATATGGTCTTTACTTTACTATATTTTCCATCTTTACTGTTGCTGCGGTAGATCTCATAACCGCTTGCACCTTTTACCTTTGACCAGGTCAGTTTTACATTCTTTGCATCCGACGCTTTTGCCTTTAACGTCGTCTTTGCCGGAACCGCCTTTGCAGATTTTACATTCGAAAATCCACTGGTCTGTTCTCCATTCTGTGTCTTAACAACCGTCTTGATCTTATAATAGTATGTTTTTCCGGTTTTTACACTGCTGTCTGTCCAGGAACTGGTGCCCACACTGTTGATGGTTTTGATATTCTGATAATCCCCATCCTTTGCTGTACTGCGGTAGATCTGATAAGAAGTCGCAGCCGGTACAACTTTCCATGAAACTTTCAGTTTATTGTATGCTGTCGATTTTACGGAAGTCACGCTTGTTTTTCTGTTCTCAATTTTATTAACACAGAGCGTGTATTCTTTTTCCACCGCATTTTTCGCAAATGCCTGCACTTTCAGGTAATAGGTTCCCTTGCTTAATTTGACAGTCTTTGACTCTGTATAGGTACTGCCGGCATAGGAATAGATATGATCATCATCTTTTCTGCTCACTCTCTTGCCGTTTGCATTATAAAGTGTCACATACCAGCTTCTTCCCGCATCATTGATCTTCTCGTGTGCCAGACTAAAGTTGATATACTGCGCTTTTGTGAGTGTAAAGCGATAGCAGTCTTCATCTGACGTATATCCTGTGATCACACCGTTTACCGCTTTGCCGACTTTTATGTTATCTGCCGAAGCCCAGTCACCGTTGTTCTCTGTCTCCCAACCGGAAGCCGCTTTCTGTGTCATGCAGATCGTATAGTCGCCGGTATAAAGTGTAGATGCCTGGCTGACGCATACGTAATATTCCCCTGCATCCAGTCCTAATTTACAGGATGTATAAGAAGTCTCTGTCCCGGTATTCGTAAATTTATAAATTTCACTGTTATCCTTATTGTAAAGAACAACATTATAACAGCTTGCTGTACTCTGACTGTTTTTATGTCCAAACTTAATCTGCAGATAGCCTGCTTTTGACATTTTGATCTTATAGTAATCTTTGTCTGAGGAACTGCTTGTGCTTCCGTAATAGGTTTTTCCGTTCTTTACGGTATTTGCAGTGGCAGCAGAATCATTCGACTCCACTTCCCGGTCACTTGCTGTCTTTGCTTTAATACACACATCATAGTTTACAGGATAACTCGTTCCGCTCAATAATGTTCCCGTCGTATTTCCGGTTCCTGCGATCTTAATGTAATACTCACCTTTCGGCAATCCAAGGTTCGGCGTGGAAATGCTTGTGTCCCCGCCACGGATCTTCGTAGTGTAGACTTCTGTATACTGGTCTTTGTCCACTTTACGGATCACGCTGAGCACAAACATGTTTGTTGTTTCCTGTCCGCTCACAACCGGATGCGTCAGTTTCACATTGATATAACCATTTGCAGAAAGTGATGTTTTAAAATAATCTACATCGCTGTAAGTACGGATATCTCCGCTGTATGTCGTGCCGGAAACAGCCGTATTTGCTGTATCGTAAGTATCATTGCTCTCGTGCTCCCAGGTACTGCACGCCTTAAAGGTAGTTTTGATCACATAGTTTCCGCCGTAATATGCATTCTGACCTGCCACCTTAATATAATATTTACCTGCTGACAGTCCCAGTTTAATGGAATCCGTGGATTCATCTTCCGCTTTACTGGTCATTTCGTAGATCGAATTGCCGGAAGTATCACAGACTGTAACTGCATAAATAGCCTTATTCTGCCGTCCTGTAACTTTCGAATGCTGCAGATTGATCACGATATATCCGTCTTTTGTTGTCTGAAAACCATAATAATCAGAATCACTGACACCATACAGACTTCCGTAAACTGCCTTGCCTGATGTCATTGTGTCTGCTGTATTTATATCATCATTGCTCTCGCTCTCCCAGTTGTCTGCATTCGTCCAGGATGCCTTCAGCTTGTACGTCTCTCCATTTGCTCCCTGAACTGTCAGTGAACCTGACGCATCCATATATTGGATTCCTGATACTTTCAGATAATAGGTTCCGGCGTCAAGTCCAAAATTAACCGACTCGGTTTTCTCCTCGTCTTTTTTACTCGTCATTGTATACATCGTATTTCCGGCAGCATCACAGACTGCCACGCTGTAAATATCTGTTGAAAGCCTGCCGCTCACTTTATCGTGCTGTAACTGAAATGAAAGATATCCTTTTGTGGTGGATGTGATCTTATAATAATCGGTATCCGATGCAGAGGAAATGCTTCCTGTTATCGTCTGACCCAATCTGTCATAATTATCTGCTGTAGCAATCGTATTATTTTGTTCTGTCTCACAATAGGTATCTTCATACTGTACGCTGAAGCTGTAAGCTGCAGACCCGACTGTAAGTACTCCGGTTCCGGTAATCTGTACATAATAAGTACCGGCATCCAGTCCTATTTTCGCCGTCTGGTTCTGTGTATCCTGCATTCCGCTTGTTACAGTGACTAACCCACCAACCTGATCGGCAATAAAACCAATCCTCCAGGCCGTACTGTTGCTTGCGCTCGATAAATTCACATGTGCAAATTTCAGTTGTACCATACCGGCTTTGCTCATCGTAAATTTATACCAATGTGTAACAGATGTTCTGGATGTCGTTGCATTATAAGTTGTATTCAGTCCAATCGATGTTGCTGCCGCATAGGTACTTCCCGGAGTCACATTTCCGTCCTTCTTTAGAATATCTTCACTTTCTTCTTTCTCCGTGTCTGCCGCTTCGGTATCCCCGATGAGTGCCTCTGTACTTTCTGTATCGTCAGTCATCTCTGAATCTTCTGTTGCCTGCGTACTCTCTGTATTTTCAGTCGTCTCAGGAATTTCTGTACTCTCCGTATCTGTCGGCATCTCAGAATTTTCTGTACTCTCTGTACCTGCCGGTATCTCAGAACTTTCTGTACTCTCTGTATCTGCCGGTATCTCAGAACTTTCTGTGCTCTCCGTATCTGCCGGTATTTCAGAGGTTTCTTCTGATTCAGTAGTTTCTGTCACTTCTGCTTTGCTCTCTGTTCCGGCTTCTTCTGTCTCAGCTTTTTCTCCAGCTCCGGTTTTTTCCGTTGTTTCAGAGTCTTTCATAGCCTCCGCCGACTCCGGAACCTCTGTCAGTTCCGTAAGTTCTGTTACCTCTGTTTCATTCTGCCCACCGGCTGCATATACCACCTGCTCCGCCGGAACCGCTGTCATGCAAAGACTTAATGCCATAAGCCATGCAGCAATTCTTTTCCCTGCCTGATGTCTTTTTTTCATTTGGATCTTCCTCCTTGTTTCTCAAACAAACCATTTCCAAAATCTGATATCACAAATTATTTATATTCTGTGCTGAAACTGTCTCCCGCACATTTTATGATCTTGCCTGATTCATTCTCAAATACTGTTTCCTGTCCATCCAAATAATACTGATTTTCCTGATAATAAGAATCGCCATACAATACTGTAATATACTTGATTCCAAGTTGATTTAAATTATCGAGATTTTCTTTCGGATTAAAATTCCATGTATAACAATCCGTAGACTTCTGTTTGGTTTTCTGCCGGTAAATGATAAAATCAAGGCAGGATTCCTTTGCTGCCATCAAAGGTACCCTTTCATTCTTTAAATGTTTCTTCACATACTTATACAGTTCTAATTTTCCCTCATCATAACCATTTACATATGGAAGTATCTTGCACCAGCTTTCTCCCGGGAATGTCAGGATCGCAGCACGTTCATTTTCATACACCGCTTTACACAGTGAAAAATAATTTTCATACTGCTGATAGATCTTATCCTCTTTATCCACAAAAATCTTCGTGATGCCATTTTTATCCATCTTGACAAGAATATCCATCAGTTCTCTGTTATACGGCTTATATTTTCTCGTATTCTGAGCCCGCATGCCATCAAACCAGTAAAAAGTCCTGTCATCAGCCACCAGCGCCGGGATCTTATCATCATCGAGTTCCTCTGCCGCATAAGACATCACTTCCATAAGATCTGGTAAAATCGTGTATTCCCCATAGTCTTTCTGTGATGTATCTAGATTATTCCAATAGATTGCCAGAAAATGTTTCGGTACGGATGCCTCATTATATCCGGGATCAAATTCCCACATGTTCATATCATAATTTGTAAAAGTAAATAACGCAAGTATTCCAATAAATCCAACATATGCATAAAATCCTGCAAGCTGTTTTTCATCTGCAAGGATATCTGCTGCCATCACGCAAAGCAGCCAGCCGAACAGCCAGAGATTATAGTAGATCTTAAAATAATAATAAAATGACATCATGTGATTTATCAGAAATCCGTACATCACACAGGTGCATACCACCATAAAAAGTGCCATCACAGGGATCGCCGCCGGATATTTCTTTTTTTTCAGCAGATAAAACAGTACGATAAATGCTGCCGGTATGAAATAGATCAGATCTGCATACACGGAATGATACATTCCGCCCGCCTTGCTGACGTAAGTTATCATCTTGTCAAAAGAGCCGCCCCATTTATCCATAAATAAGACAAATACTGCTGCCGCTGCAATGACTACGACAACCAAAAATCCTGCTATCATTTTTTTGTTTATCTTTTTTTGCCGGATCGCGAGTACAAATAATGCCAGGATCACCGCCGCTGAATTGAGCGGGATAAACAGTGCATTACAACATGTATTTGCGTACAATGCAAACAGCAGTAAGATCACATTGCACTTATAATTTTTCGGATACCGCTCCAGCAGAAGCAGGGCATAGACTAAAAGCATCAGTATCATAACACCAATACTCCAGTATACAAATCCGCCTGTCATGTAACTGTATGCAGGATATCCCCAGAAATATCCCAGCGCAAACACCGGTGCAAAAATCCGCACGATCTTTTTCTCACTGACCGTGAGCATCAGTACATAACACATCCACACTTCCAGCACATGCATGAAAATATCCGCAAAAATAAACGCTTTATAATATTTTGAAACGATCAGGATCGGACTGAATATCTCAATAAACATTGCATTGACAAATGCAGAAAAATAAATGTGCTTGCCTAAGACTCCCTGCTTTACAATGACCATTGCATCATTAAAATGATTTGCCGGATCTGAATTGATATAACTCAGCCGCAAATATGGAGTAAACATATGTAGTGAAACTGCAATCACGATTCCTGCAAGAACTGCTAATACAGCAATATCTGTTATCCTCACAAATATCCGCTGCATTTTTTTCTTTTTAATGATCATTCCCCATAACAGGAGCACCGCTGCCGCCATTGAAATACATGTGGATTTAAGATTCACCGGTATTCCCACCAGTTGAAACATGAACGCCCAAAACGACTGATAACAGAAAATAGCCATAATTCCCATCACTGCCACTTTTATCATATTGATCTTTCCATCAATTTTCGGTACCAGTATTATCCCCATTAAAAATGCAAGAAAGAGCAGCACAAAAATTACTGATATTATCATATGTAATCCTCATTCACAAATATTTTTTTCACATCTGCAGTAAATTGCTGATGTTCATTTCTAATATAACTTCTGTAACCGTCAAAATCAACCTTGTGCACATCAAAATTACAGATACAATCCCTGATGCATGATATAATATCTTCTTTTTTCGCACATGACTCATCAAATTTATATGTTTCCGGAATACATACATCCTCCGCGAATGCCGCGGCACCCCTCTTTCCAGTGATAACGATACAGCCGGAAATTGCCGCCTCCCTTGGTATTCTGTCTTTCCCCGGATGATTTCCAAAATCGATATAAACCTTGCTTTTACTCATGCAGGAACGCATCTCTTCCGTCGTCATCCCGATCAGCGGTACCCACCTGAGATCCTGTGCCATCTCACGGAGCGCCTTTGTGAATGCAGCCCCTTTTTTGGGATTATAAAGGACTACATCTTCTTTCTTTTCGCGAAGTGCCGCTTCTTCCCCGGCAAGGTAAATATCATTTACATAATCAGACAGATAACGTACCTGCTTCCCGCTAATCCCGATCGTTTCCAGATAATGGATCGCATAGTAAGACTGACACAGATGCATCTTTGCCTTTTTTACAAAATCCGTTTTATCTTTCAGTTTTCCGGTGAGCAAGGCTTTTATGGCGCGCAATGTGCCATTTGCACGCCTTCTATCCACAAAACTGTTATGAATCAGATAGTTATCCACAGAAAGCCACCAGATATACACGGAAAGATTCTGATATCTCGCCGTTCTCTCACAGTAAATCTCCGGCACAACTAAAATATTTCCTTTTTCATCCTCTATCTCTTCCTCACGCAGATAACCGTCCGTATATTCCAGAAAAGCGGGATTCATGCCAGGATGTTCTTCTGATATCTCAGTATAAACAATTCCTGCAGGAACTTTCACATCCGTCAGGGTCTTTACAAGCTGATGCAGAAGTTCTGTTCCGCCGGTCTTTACATCCGCCGGACATAATACGTAGATCATTGTTTTTCTCTCCTTAATAATGTCTGCTTATACTCCATGCAAACTGGATTGCGAAGCATAATGCATAAAGCAAAATATGAGACCACCCCTGTCACTACTGTTGCTGCAAGCCGCAGAAATTCTCCATTTACCATGCTCATGACAATCCATGTAAGTGCCCCCATAAAAGCTACCGCAATCACGGTTTTTGCCAAATATCCTCTTCTTAATCTTACCTGAATGTGTTTCACGGAAAAACATACACAGCAGACAGTAACCAGTGCTTCGCTGATGACCGATGCCGCTGCCGCACCATTCTGGGCAAACCGCGGAATCATGGAAAAATTAAGACAGACATTTGACACTGCCCCAACGATCGTACAGAAAAGAAGCTTTTTTTCCTCTCCAAATGTTAAAAGCACCTGTGTCCCAAATAAATTGCTGAACCCAAGCGCGAGCGTTAAAAGTGCCGCGATCCGGAGTGTCTCCCCTGCCGGTGCAAAACTTTCGCCAAACATCACGACCATCAGATCATCTGCTGTCAGCATCAGCCCCACACAACATGGCAGGAACAAAAACAGCATGATCTCAAATACCCTGCTTACGATCCGTCCACACGATTCATCATCACCTTCCATATGATACTGGCTTAAATGCGGAAGTAATGTTCCCCCGATTGCTGTAATGACTGTAATGATGATCTTCACGACTTTCATCGCATTTGTATAATAACCAACGTTTTTTTCATCACACAAAAGTCCAAGCATCGTGGTGTCTAACATCGTATAAAGTTCGATCGCGACTGTCGTTCCGAGCATGATAAAGATCGGTTTCATATGCGGCAGGATCTTTATGCCATGGCATGTCAGACGGATACCAAACTTTCTTAACTGCAGCATATTGATAATATAATTTGCCCCTGTCGTCAAAACGATCACAAGCATATACCGCACATAATCTTCACTGCTCCGGATAAACACAAAGATTGCCGCAAGTGAGATCACTTTTACAACAAAACTGCGGATTGCAATATATTTGAATGCCTCCTGCCCCTGATAAAACCAGTCTACATTAAACGCATTAAATATGATCAGAAGTCCTGCCGCAAGTGAGATCATCTTACGTGAAGAAAAATACGGCAGATTCAGGATCAGTGCATAATACAGTGCCGTACAGATCAGCGTGGAGATCAGATTGATAAAAAAGAGAGACGAAAAAAGTTCCTTTGTCTGCTCCTCATCCTTACGCCTTCTTGCAATCTCCCTGATCCCGTAATTGGGGATTCCAAGGGATGCTGCCAGTACAAAATACTGCGCGATATTCTGTGCATATGCAACTTTTCCGACTCCATCCGACATCAGTACCCTTCCAAGGTATGCTGCAGAAACCAGCGGAAAAAGCGCATCCAGGAGTTTATAAATTACATTGTAAACTGAATTTTGAAATAATCCGTCATGTTTACTCATATTTTTTCATCAGTGCCAGAAATGCCCGATAGGATTTCGTGATATTCCCGAAATAAAAAATCTTCGCATCACAAAAATCCTGCATCACAAAATTTGTGGACACTGCCTCCTTGTGCATGCAGCCAATCTCCGGTGCATACAGTAATGTCATGCCGTATTTTCCGGCAAGGTAATAAAGGATCTCCTCCTCCGCATAGAGAAATGTCCCATCATAAAATCCGTCCATCTGTTTGAAAAAATCTTTCGAAAAAACAAGACAGCAGCCATGTAATAGAACATCCTTCATCCGCTCGTCCACGCGGCTGTCCGCCGATACGGACTTTCCGTCCTCCTCACGCGTGGTAAGATTCTTACTGCCATCTTTGACATCGCGCCCCGTTTCATCCGACACGACACCATAATGGCCTGCAATGGCTTTCTTTAAATGAAACAGTTTGATCAGCTGGAACATCTTACATTTCGCCCAGGAAACCAGGATCTGTTTCCGCATATAATTTAACGTGTACTGCCTGTTTCTCGCCACCGGATTAAAATGTCTGGTGCGGCTTGCATCCACAATATCCCCGCCTAAAATATCAAAGCGCTCTTCCTTATAGATTTCCCGCAGCTTCTCACAGTAATCTTCCTGTTCAAAAATAATATCGCTGTTTGCCGCCACGATAAAATCCGGCTCAAAATGAGACCTTGCATACCGGATGCCAAGATTGTTGCCGCGTGCAAATCCAAGGTTTTTCTCACTTGCGATCACATGCACTCTTTTTTCCCCGGCAAATTCTTCCCGAAGCGACTCCTCACTGCCATTGCCGGAACCGTTGTCCACTAAAACAATGCGGATATCCTGCCCCTGCTGCGTCTTTAGAATGGACTCCGCACATGCGGCCGCCTCACGCCAGGTCTTATAATTTAAAATCACAAAACAGATCGTTCCCATATAAATCCTCATTCAAATATTGCGATGATCATGCCGGCTTTCTACGCGCCGGAGTATCTCGTCTTTGTTCCAAGTATAATACGGATATACGGTGTAATGGAACGCACAATGGCCGTTCCAAGTCCGAAGTTTTTATGCAGAAAATGGAACCAGTCGCGGAATGGAAGTCCCTTGCGGCTCTCCTTTAGACGGATCCGTTCCATGCGCGGCAGCGTCTCATCCTGCCAGGTTTTCTGCAGTGTATTATCATTGCACTCGCCGACAAACTTTGGATAAATATGAATTTTATATCCAAGTTTACTGATCTGTAACCCGTAATCAAAATCACCGATACTGTGCTGGTAAAATGGATCTATCCCGACTTTTTCAAAGATTTCACGCGGAATGATGGCACAGTTTGCATTGAAGGTATCACAGTTTACCTCCGGCGCATCCGGTCCTAATTTTTTGTATTTGATCCCTTTGGTGTATTTGATACCGCCGTAACTCAAACCGCCGTTTTCGCCACAGATCGCACCGACTGTAACCTCATCCTTTTTCAGATGTGGTGCCATCTCATCAAAAATGCCCGGGAAGAACTTTGTATCATCATTCATCAGCATATAGTAGTCGTAATCCATATGCGTATTTTTGATGTGTTCGATCGCCTTGTGCATGCCGCCATTCCAGAAATTGCTTCCGTCTCCCTCGATCAGGTCGATCTGATATGTGCCGTCATCGCGCATCTGCTTTAACATCTCACGCGTTCCGTCAGAACTATTGTCGTCTAAGATCACATAGTCAAACGTGACGTCTCTATTTTCTGAGAGTGTTGTCATGCCCCGCTTTGTCAGTTCTTTTCTGTTAAAACAGGTAAAAATTGCAAGTATCTTCATAATTTATTTCATCCTCATTTCCAGACAGCCTGTTTTGCCTGCCATTCAAATGTTCTATGCCTGTCCGATATAGTTTTTCCGGAATACCACATGGTAGATCCGTTTGATCAGATTCGGCTGTGACTCATGGATCAGTGCTTTTTTCATCGCCTTATGGAGCTCCGGTTTTTCACAGATCTCCTGTGGGAACTCTGTGATCCTGTGATCTGTCATCAGTTTATGGTCGAATACCGGTCCCTTTTCATTGCCGCAGTGGATCCCGGTGCCATCCCAGCCTTCATTGCTGACTAAAGACTTTGTCGGGGATAAGATCAGTCCCTGTTTCCGGAAATTCGTCCAGTACCAGCGGATCGCCCAGGAGTTGGTCTTTTCATCGGTTTTCTGCATTTTCATGATCTTGTAAAAATCATAGGTATTGTCATAATTAAATGCTTTGCGCAGTTTTTTATCGGAAACCATATCCGTCCAGTCGTCGCAGTCCGCATCGAAATACTTCCAGCGGTCGCTCCAGGTCGCCCACGACCAGCTTGTGCCTGAGAGCGTGTTAAAATAGGACTCACACGGGTAGGAAAAAGTATCCCCGAAATGGGAGAACCCTGTGATTCCGGTCACTTTCTGTTCGTTCTGGTAACGGTCTAATCCGTCATTCATAAACAAAAGAAAATAGCGGTTTGTGACAAGGTCATCCTCTAAAACGATCACTTTTCCATATTTATTTACGATCGCAGTCACGCCCTCGATCACATTTTTTGCAAGACCGTAGTTCTGTTCCCTTGCGGTCAGTTCCACCTGACGGAATCCCTGCACGGACTTTACATAATCACGGATTTCCTGCACTTTTCCTTTATCTGCATCTTTTTTTGCCGCATCGGAAAATACATACAGATCTGTTTCTGCTGCAAGTTCGTTTGCTGCAAGTGCCTCGATGGTGCGCTTTGTATGTTCCGGCCGGTTGTAGGTAAACAAAATTACCGGAGCCAGACTTCTCGTCTCTTCCATTCTTTTTCGCCCTTTCTATGCCTGCTGTTTTACCCAGCCTACATATTCGCGGATTCCTTCGGTAAGATCCATTTTTTTCTCGTAGCCAATTTTTTTGAGCAGGGAAATATCTGCACGCCAGTTCTGTGGATCGCCGACTTTCGTCTCCCCGTTAAACCGCACGATATCCGTTTTTTCTCCAAGCTGTGCGGCATAAATCTCAGCAAGTTCCCGGATAGACACTTCCTCGCCGTTTGCAACGTTAAAGATCTCCTCCGGTCCCTGATATCCTAAGATCAACTCTAAGGCACGCAGAATATCGGAAATATGGATAAAATCACGCGTCTCATTTCCGGTTCCGAACAGATCGATCCGTCCGGTATTTAAGTATTTCTGATAAATATCCCACAAAAGCTGTTTGCGCAGTCCGCTTCCATATGCAGAAAAGATACGCACGCAGCGGATATGGTAACCATGTACCCTGTTATAATAGCTGCAGAGTTCCTCGCCCATCTGCTTGTGCACGCCATATGGGGAGATCGGTGCCAATGCATCTTTTTCCGTGATCGGAAGCTGCTTTGGATTGCCATAGACACCTGCACTTGATAAGAAAATGATTTTCGGTCTTTTTTCAAATGACTGCAATGCTAAAAGCAGCTGATATAAGCTGTGCAGATTTCCATCTAAGTCCGCCATCGGATTTACAATCGATGCTCCGACATTTGCACTGCCGGCACAGTGTAAGATTACATCCGGCTGCACTCCGGTAAATATGTTGGCTAGTTCCTGTGAGTCTTTGGACATATTGCACTGATAGTAGTGGATTTCTGCCCCGTCCTCACAGTAACGGTCGGCTAAGTCGATGCCGGTGATCTCGTAATCTTTGCCGAAATATTCCATGGCGCATCTTCCGATAAAACCGTTTACGCCGGTAATGATCATTTTTTTCATGGGCGAACCTCCTATAAAAATACCCTTTCAAGTGCCCTCGAGTACTCTCTCGCCTCGCGGTACATATTTGCGATGCCCTGCTCTATGTCTCCGGCATATTCGGCTTCATGCTCCGGCAGGGATGCGCGCGCTGCAGTGCGCGCGATCGTTTCGGCAAGCTGTTTCGGGTCGTGTGGATCAAAGAGAACACATTTTTTGTTCTGCTGTTCCTGATGTACCGGGATGTTTGACAAAAGTACAACTTTATCAAGTACTTTCGCATCCTCTAATACGGTTCCCCAGCCCTCACAGAGTGACGGCTGTACGATAAACTGTGCGTTTTTCATGATTGCAAGCTGTTCGGTACGCTCTACAAATCCCAACAGTTTTATATTAGCACAAACCGTGTCTGATTCCATAATTTTTCTTAATTTATCAATATATTCCGGGTTACGGTAATCTTTCAGATTGCCGGTAAATACAAAATCATAGTCACATAATCTGCCCTCTTTCAGGAGACATTCGATTGCTTCTACCATAACGATATGATTTTTATGCTGCCAGAACTGGTTCGGAATATAAATATATTTTCGCTTTAAGTCAAATTTGTCACGGACACTCTGCTCTAATTCCGGTGTAATGGCACGCACTTCCGGTTCAATGTAAGATACAAAATGTACCACCTCAACCGAGCATCGGTGTCCCGGATAGAAACGCTCTAAATCCCTTGCCGCATCGAAGCTGCTTAAAACCATCGGATTATCGCTTCCTGTCATGGCAAGATCATTTTTCTCTTTGTGAGCCAGTTCCTCTGCACCGAAAAATTCCGGCAGGGTTCTGTGCTGGAAATCCGGGATCCAGAAAATCCCCTTCTTTTTAAAGAGTTTTCCGATCTTATTGAGTTCTAAGGCATAGCAGTATTTTACCCCGCCAAACCAGATCAGACGCATCTCATAAAGTGCCAGTTTTATTTTATTATTTCCATCATAGACACGAATATCTACATTTACATTTTCTTTAAAACAGTCAAAAATATCGGCATGTTCCGGATCGATCAAAAGCACCAGCGAAAAACGTTCAATGATATTTTCGTTCTGCAGGCAGCTGAACATAATGTTCTTAATATAATAAAGTCCGCCGATCCATCCTCTGTTTCCAAGTCCGTTAAATAAAATCTTTTTTTTCATATTATTCCTCATTTTTGAGCAACTTGCTGCGAAGAGGCGACGAGAATCTCAAATTCTCGTCTGCCATCAAAGCTATTTGTTTTTATTTAGAAACAAATAGCCGTGCAAAAAATAAGCTATCGAGCTTATTTTTCGCACTAATCCTTTATTTCTGTGATAATACATACGAAAGTGCCGCAATACAACCTTTTGAAACCTGTTCAAAAGAAAATTCATGTGCCTTTTCGTAACTCTTTTTCCCCATGACAGATGCCATATCCCCGGCGGCAGCCTTTTGGATTGCCTCCGCAAAACCATCCACATCTTCCGGGTCAATGATATAGCCGTTTTCACCATCTGAGACGAGATCTCTTGCACCATCTGCATATTTTGATGAAATGATTGGAAGAGATGCACACATTGCCTCTAAAAGAACAAGTCCAAAGCAGTCCTCCCTGGTCGGAAGCACAAAAGCATCCGCTGTGCGGTATAATTTCTGCAATGGCTCCCCTTCCTGGTATCCTAAAAATTCCACACGGTCAGAAATTTTAAGTTCTGTGCACTGTTTTTGCAGCAGATCTTTTTCCTGCCCCTCTCCAACGATCCAGAGCCTTATATTCTGCGGTGTTTTTGCAAGTGCCGGCAGTAACAGATCAAGTCCTTTCCGCTGGATCAGGCTTCCCACATACAGAAGCTGCAATCCCTCATTTTGGGTTGTTTTCTGTGGTTTCTCATACAGATATTTCTGAATATCCACGGTAAGATATGAGATAAAGCATTTCTTTTCATCAGCACCGTAAGCGATCTGTGCCTCACGCGATGCAGTGCTGCTCGCGATAAATGCCGCCGCTCTTTTTATAATATAGCTTCTCGATAAGCGCTGTACTTTTCCGATATTTTTCTCGGAATTTAAAGTGCCGTCCGTCCAGCTGATAAACGGGATCTTCTTTTTCCGGCACCAATGTACCGCACGAAGGATCGTCGGGTTGTACTCCATGGCAAAGACCACATCCGGCGCGATCTCATTTAAAGTCTTTTCCACACCTACCGGGATAAACACATATCGGTCATCAAACCGTTTGCGGATGATGATCGTCTTTGATTTCAGGAAATGATAATGTTCGATCTCCTCCATCTCAACACTCCATTTCCGGTTTTCCATGCCTGCACCGGAAAAAATGATATGAAACTCATATTCCGGAAAGTTTTTCTGCATATAAGAAAAGAAATCCACCCGGTATGGCGATGGTATATTCGTGATAAATACTGCCTTTTTTTTCATTGTTCTTTTTCCTCTGAAATGCTGTGGTAGATACTGATGAGTTTCTGATAGTTATCTTCCGGTCTTAACCGGTGCTGATAAAATTCTCTCGCATTTTCCTTTAATCTGTTTAGATCCATCTGTTCAAACTCACAGACTTTTCTGGCAAGATCCTCAATAGAGTTATACTCAAATTTTACACCCGTCACACCTTCCTGCACCATACCATCCATATTGCCGACACGTCCTGCGATCACCGGTACGCCATAGGAATATGCCTCCGCGATCGTCATGGCAAACGCCTCATAACACTGGGAAGTCATGATGACTGCCTTTGCATTATAAAATTTCTCGGTCATCTCCTCTTTCTGCAGGTAACCTAAAAAGCGGACATTTTTCATATTATGGGTGCTGACGTATGCCTGCATCTCGTCCATCATCGGTCCTGTTCCTGCAACATAAAGAATCTTATCCGGCAATTTTTCAAAAGCTTTTACTGCAATGTCAATTCCCTTTAATGCCTCCACTCTTCCGGCGAACAGATAATATTCTTCCTCAGGCTGTTTTTTAACAGGGACGATTCCATCTGCAAAGGTAAAGTTTGGTTTGATGTAAACACGTTTCGGATCCACGATCTTTTTGCCCGGATCTAAGGAGCTTAACAGTTTATTTTTGTTAAATTCTGTCAGACAGATAAAATTCACACGATAGTAGGTTCCAAGAAAACGGTGAATCCAGAGGATTGCAGAACTTACCATCGTCTGTATTTTACTTCCGCGGTAACATTTGTGCCGGATTGCACATTTTAATCCGCCATCCACACATTCCTCACAGATCACATTGTTGCGGAAAAATGATCCGGCCGGACAGAGCATGCGGAAATTATGAAGTGTCTGGACCACCGGCACCTTACACTGAAATGCCGCATAAAATACAGATGGACTCACCATCATCAGGGTATTATGCACATGCACGATATCGATTTTATTTTCACGGATAATCTTTTTTACTTCCCTGCAGGTTTTTAACGAATAGACTGCCGTAAAAGGAATAAAAAGTTTTTTTAATTTATTCCCCTCGTTCAGTTCTTTGTTACTGCGATAGTAAGTAAAGACTTCATGTCCATGCTCCTCTAACAGCTTTTTCTCATTGCGCACCACGACGTCTTCCCCGCCCGGGATCTGATAAAAATTATGAATTTGAAGAATTCGATATTTTTCCATTGTCTCCTCCATCTGAGATCTCATTTAACATCGTCGGATATAGCAATACACCTGCAAGCAAAATAAACGGATTCATAAAACCATTTAAGACAAACTGTTCCATGATCCCATACAATGCAAATACGGAAAGCATGACTAATTCTTTATATCCCCCTGCTTTATAGAGTCTGACTAACATAACGCAGAGTGCCGCAAAAAATGCGATTGCAAAAATCCATCCGCAGTACAGTAAAATATACATATATGCGTTATCGATCAGCCCATGATAACTTGCATAAAAATACTCCTGGTTTCTCGGAAGCAGCGCAAGCCCTTGGTCATGATAATATTTTCCAAGGATATATACCCTTCCTGATACATAGCGGTCGATCGTCTTCATAATGTCATTGTCACTGTTAAATAGAATCATCATAACAAAACTGAAAATTGCTCCAACCGGTATAGACAGTGCATAAATAAACTTCACTTTTTTATTTTTGACCAGTTTTTCAAACAGAATGATCCCCCACGCAAAAAAGAATACAATAATCCCGGTACGGCAAAATGTTATTTTATAAAAAATAAACGCTGTCAGGCATGTTCCGAAAAACCACCATATATTTAATTTTTCATAGAAATAATAGAGCATAAGCATAAGAAGCAGAAAAATTGTCATATATGCAGCATTCGGTTCACTAAAACCAAGACTGTACACCGGTACTTCCACATACTGTGCATTTGGCACTGTCTTATAACCAATATCAAACAACCCATAAGCGGATCCGGCTACCATAATAAATGCTACAAAAAGTCTGGTCCATACAGAGATTTCAATCAATTTCCGGAAACACACATCCTTGATTCCGATGATCGTTAAAAACAAAAACAGTATCGTCGCCTTTTTGGTCATTACCCATATGAAAAGACCTGCACCTAGCATCAGCGCGATCACAACGATCTCCCGCAGCGTATATCTGGTTGTAACAAGTTTCATTCCCAAAAGGATCACGCCGGAAAGCATAAAAAATTTGTAGATCTGATCACTACTGTCATAACCAAATGCTTTTACCAGCACATTGACCGCAAAGTATCCATAATACGCAATGATCCCCATGCTCTTCCAATCATTTTCCCGTATCCATTTTCTGATCTGCTCCATCTATTCCTCTCCAAGCATATAAATGACATAATCTCCGGTTTCCCTGTAATAGTGATATCCATACGGCTTCATATCATCCGGTATTTCCTGTTCTGTACGGTTAAAACATAAAAATACTACCTGATTGCGCTTTGCAATATCCGTCACTACTGTCATGTCCGGTTTTTCCTGACACATCTGCTGATACATTGCGACTTCATCATCCCCGATCCCGGAAATAAATCCGCCCACGTTTCTTCCATAAAATAATCCGATATCACAGCGGTACTGTCTGATATAGCAGAGCAGTTCATTCGGTACAACCGATCTTACTTTCCAGCTGACACCTGCGCCTGCTAAAATATCCGCAACATCCAGCGCAGCCTGCGGCAGTTTATATTCATTTTCTGCCTCCGTAAAGGTTGCTTTACTGTAAATTTTCTGTCCGCTTAATGCGATCGTACCAAGGGCCGCCACAAGCACAACGATACGGACTGCCTGTTTTTTCCACCGGCACACCAGCCAGACCACCACATACGCAGCCGTGAAAGAAACCGGAAGCATCCAGAACAGTCTCCAGTACACACCGGCAAAGAAACGGCTTCCCACATAACGGTAAAATAATGGATTAAATAAAAATAACAGTACCAGGATTGTCGGCCATACCAGAAACCGGACGGTCTGTTTCTCTTCCTGATATTTTCTTCCCAGGAAAAACAGCATTACAACTGCAAGACAAAACAGGCACCAGTGAAAAAGTCCGGTACGTCCGCCAATAAAATTTTTAAAATTGTCCAGTATTGAATAAAAATCTGCTGCCATATCCGTTCTCTTTCCTTTTTAAATCCCCGCCGTATAATAAATCATATAAACAGCACACGGCAGTGCTGCGATCCATATACAGAGCATACGTTTCAGATTCCGGTGGTAAATACCATCTAAAAGTCCGTACAATCCCATCATAACTGGTGCCATAATAATTCCCATTCCCGATAAAAGAGCTGCCGCAAAACTTAAGGCATACAATGGTGCCGCCCATTTCATACTCTGTTTTTCACTCATAAAGATCTGGTAAAACAAATACATTAACAATGGAAGGATAAATCCCGCCACGATTGCCTTTCCCTGCCAGATCCGCAATAAAAACATCGCCGACAGTGTATGTGTTGATGTAAAATTCCAGATATGGAACACGGATAAAACAATCAGAAACAGTGCTGTTTTTTCCGCATCACCGCGAAACAGTACATTTCCGATCATTCCATACAACACATAACAGATGATGATCATAAAAAATGGAAAAAATGTATGTGAAAACACCGCCGGAGCAATTCCTGTTATTTTACAGCACATTGCCACATACATCGTCCATGGGGATGTCACATCTTTTCTTACTTCCCCGACATCCCAGTACATATATTCATCCGTGATCGGATCATCCACTAAAAGCGTATCATGCACAACCGCAGAAACTTCTTCCGAAACATATCTTGCATCGTCATCATCAATATGCTGGTAATGATACGGAATCCATGCCTGCAAAAGGATCAGCGCCGCTGCAAGAATTCCAAAAATGATTTTCCATGCTCCGGCTTTCTTTTTTTTGTTTTCCAGCTTATTTTCTACTGTAACTAAGATACCACATCTGCGTATCAGAATTACCATGATAACAATGGAAACAATCACCAGAAATATCTTCCAAAGTGTGACAGCCTCGGTAAGCGTCCTTTTGCCAAGTATCATTGGCACCAGCAAAATCTGTCCCGATGCAAACATGCTTGCAAGTCCAAGCACCCATGCGTTGCACAGTTTTCTGACCGTTCCCTCTATTTTCAGATACCATACCCACAACAATCCAAACCAGACCGGAAGTACTACGAAAAGCATTCCTGTATAAAGTAGATTCTTATAAATCATATACCAGCACTCCATCCAGATGGATATGGTTGATCTCAGCCGTATTCTTTAACATATAAAGTTCTTCCGTTCTGACATTTCTGCGTCCGCAGATGACAAGATTACTGTCGCAAAGCAATGCCGTCTGATATCCTTCGGATATTGCCGACACATCCCTTCCATTGACCAGAATGTATTCATACTGCTTTGAGAAGCGATCCAGAAGCTCTTTGAACTTTTCATTTCCAACAAGATCAAATCCCTGTTCCTGTTTCAAATTTCTCTTTACGGTGTCTAAGTAGTCATTCATCTGCTGTAACTTTAATTCTGTCGTATTCCCCATAACATAGGCACTTAAAGATGCATCATCACTGTCAGTTGCATTCAGGTCGATCAGCAGAGTCTTTTTCTTTTCATTTGCATAGCACATCGCAAGACGCAATGCTGTGGTATCCGCAGTTCTTCCGACCGGCAGACAGTTAATCTTAAGGCATCCTTCTGCTTTTTGTCCATTCAAAAACATAGCCGCTTTTTTATAGGTTTCTTCATCTTCATTCTTTTTTGTGATCACATCAACGATCTGTGTCTCTAAACATTCCTGCACTTCCTGTGCATCCTTCGGTTTTTTATAAATCATCATCCACAATGTATATAAAACAACCTCAAGCATAATGCCAAGTAAAATACCTGCAATCACTGCTTTTAATACTCCCTGGCGGAACTCAGAACTGGAGATGGTATAAGTTTCAAGCTTTGTCACTTCTCTCTGGGACTGCGGTTCATCAAATACAGTAAAACACTGTGTGCCGACCTGTTTCTTTGTCACGGTATCCAATGCCTGAAGAAGTCCGTTCACAAAAGCATACGCTTCCTCTTCGTCATTTACGGTATAATCCCAGCTCGTTCTCGGATACACCACATAAAAAGTAATAATGTCCGATGCCTCTGTCTGTTCACACTCAAACATATCCGTAAATGCCTGTTTTGTCAGATCGATTCCTGTCACTTTACAGAATTCGTCGTACACACTGCTGCTCTTTGCAATTTTCATAATATCATTGCCACGCTCCACAGTACTTCCGGAATTATAATCTTTTAAAAGCACCGAAGTCTCCACCTGCATTCTGTCATCATAGACTTCTGCATCAATATAAGGCATCAGGGTTTTTGCCTTGTATCCACCGACGATCACTGCAAAAACTGCCGCAAAGACAGCCGCAAGCCACCATTTTCTTAAGTTATACTGCAGCACATCCATCAAACTGTATTCTTTTCTGCTCTCATATCTCTGATTCATATCAGGTCTCCTTTCTATTCTCCGCCTTTTTCAAACACCACTCTTATCGTCTTTAAAATGATCTTGATATCCAGTCCCAGACTCCAGTTATCAATATACTGTACATCCAGTTTCACGACATCCTCAAAATCAGTAATCTCGTTCCGTCCGCTTACCTGCCATAATCCGGTAATGCCCGGTTTTGCACTTAAACGGCGTTTCTGGTGTGATTCATACTGTTTGAACTCATCTACCGTCGGTGGTCTTGTACCGACCAGACTCATATCACCTTTCAAAACGTTGAAAAACTGTGGAAGCTCATCGATACTGGTCTTACGGATAAATTTTCCAACCTTCGTAATACGCGGGTCATCTTTCATTTTAAACATCAGACCATTCATCTCATTCTGGCTTTCCAGTTCTTTTTTGCGTTCCTCTGCATCCTTATACATCGAACGGAACTTATAGATCTTAAAAAATCTTCCATTCTTGCCGACACGCTTCTGTGCGAAAAACAGAGGTCCCGGAGATTCGATCAAAAGCGGCGGTGCTAAAAAGACCGTCACAACTGCCGTGATCACAAGTCCCACGATCGAACCTGCGATGTCCATCACACGCTTGATCATAAGCATTTTCCAGTCATAGGACTGATTGGAAAATGTGACGACCGGTATATTTCCCAGCATGTTAAAAGTTTTATGGTAATCATCAAACTTGTTTAAGATCTCAATCGTGACATGTACGGTTGCCCCCATATCCTCAAAACGGTTGACCACCTCCGCAAGCGAATCTCCTGTCTCATACGGCACACTGATAAAAACTTCATCCACAATCTGTTCTTTTACATACTGGAACATATTATCATAAGTGGCAACGACAGGAACACCATGATACCATTTTCCAATCTGGTTTTCATCAATGATCGCAATACTTGCAAGACGATGGATCCAGTCTCCGGAATGGTCTGCATCCGCGATCACCTCTTCCACACGTTCTGCCGTTGTGACCAGAAATACCTGATTATTTGCTCTTTTGTTACGGTAAACATGCAGCAGATAATATTTAATGATAATATGCATGCCAAAATACAGGCACATATTTACCAGCGCAATACAAAAATAAACACCTCGGGAAGCCTCCGCATTATTGTGCTGTAAAAAAATGGTCAGCGCTGTCACACATACTAACACAACGCTCGCTTTGATTGCTGCCCACAACTCCTGAAATACACTTCGGTCAATAAAACGATTATCAATATCCGAAAAGAGCATTACCAGCATGTAAACAACCATTACGATGCCAAAGCTCTCCATCAGCTCTATCTTCATATTTGCGACGGATACATTTCGATAACCCACCAGCCACAGATAACCGCCCCCGAAATAACTTACGGCAAAGCATATCAGATCCGCCAGCAGTAAAATGATACTCTGAATTTTTTCTCTTGTCTGGTACATGTCAAGTCCTTTCCTGTTCCTTTTCCCCGGTTTCATGCCCAGGTGTCACTGTTTCTTCCTGTCATTTATTCTGGTAATAATATTCCGCACTGCGTTTTCCCAACGAAAAAATCAGTTTCCATTCCGTTTCGCGCGGAACAATAAACACACAGTCAAATCCCAGGTTCAGGTTCACATCGCACGTCCGGCGCAGTTTTAATGCATCGGCGACATCCGCTCTCGGATATCTTTTCAATTCCGCTGTGACCACAGTGCCGTCCGGCATCACTGCTTTTATATCAACTGGAAGTACCTTTCCATTCCATGTCTTTGCAAGTGCCCATCCACAACAGACCACACTGCCATCCTGATATTCCTGTCTGTCAATGTGATACAGAATCTTCCGCACTCTAAAAGGTACATTCTGCATTTCTTCTATCTGTACATTCCCTGCATCCTGCCTTAGCAGCTGCTCTAAGGGAACGATCTTTGTTCCCATCACACGCTGCATATTGCGCACCGGAACGCTGCCCTTTCCCAGATATGCCTGAAAATTCTCCTCCATCCTGCCAAACTGTTCTTTTAATTTCTTACTGATTCCGTAAGCTGCTAACAGCTCATCCAGCGGAGTGCCTTTTCCTCCCATGATCTGGTAATATGCAAAATAAAGTGCACGGTATAATACAAATAACTTTGGTACCGGAAAGAAAAACGTCCACTCATAATCAATGACTGTCCATTCTGCTTCCTCTATTTTCATCTCACTGCCTGCAGGAATCAAAATATTGGCAAATATCATATCGATATCGCATATATCCACCGCTTCAGTTTCCTCTGTAAAATGAACCTCTCCAAACACTTTTCGGAAATCTTCGGTTGGCGTAAACAGGTGTTTTCCACCATATTCCATGATACGTTTTGCATAATCATCAAGGATGCGCTTCACCAGTTCCGTCTGATTTCTTCCAATCGCCCGCTCCATCACATCCTGCAGTGTGACACCGGGATCAAAACCGGATACGGCTGCATCATTTTTTGTATGACAGGCGCAGAATCTGATTTTCTCATTACTGTCCGCATAGCACGATGACAATTTTTCGTATGACTTCTCCATATGACAGATATGCTCTCTTCCTTCCGGATAAAGTGCATATTTTCTGACACTTTTTTCTCCATCCGCTTTCTTGCAGATATCCGTGCGGATGGCAAACTGCCTTGCCCTCTCATTGGAATATTTTGAATAAATCACACGCTGTTCTCCGGTCCTATTTCCTGCCTCGATCAAAAAGGAATTGGCAAGTTCTCCAAATAACCCTTCTGCCAGAACCGTATCAAAAACTTTTTTCTCATCAAAAAGCTGTAATCTGTCCCTGTCAAAATTTCTCCGGTTGTCGGAAAGTTCTCCCCTTCCCGGAAGATATTCATCCGAATAGATACAGGATGGAAACTTGTGATCCGGATATGGGTAATAGCTGTAAATTCCCGAAAATCCTGCTTCTTTTAAGATCTGTTCATACTCTTTTCTGGTATAGACCCTCGCCTCACCGTGCCTGTCATCCTCTGTGAATCGTTCCGGATCCTTATCATAATTTTCCAGTCCGGCAAAATATCCCCCGCGGTATTCCTCCTGACACCCCGCAAAATATTTCAGTCCCAGACGGTTGGCATCCGCCACATAGAGTTTCCCGTTGTCAGATAAGTGTTCTCTCATACAGGAAAGCTCATTTTGAAATTTTGAAAATTCGCCTGCAATCAATATCATGTCATAGACCTGATCCTGATACAGTACATTTGTTTCCGGTTTTGTATCCGAAGCCGGAACAACCAGAACCGTCAGATTGCCGGCATTTTCATAACGCACCCGTAAAATGTCAGCTTCCTCTTCACTCTCCACCACTGCCGTCACATGTAACGCCATAGAAAGCAGTTTTCCTGTCAGTGCACCGCATCCTGCATTCCGCTCTAAAACATGCATCTGCTTTGTCACCGGCAGAAATGCGATCAGGTTCTCCCTGATATCCGACAGATGAAAAAGGTACGGATAGGATGCCTGTTCCATGATGATCTGCGGATAGGCTTTTTCACTATTCTGTTGTATGATCTCTTTCAGCCCCTCCGGCACGTTCACATGTCCCATTGCTTCCTCACTTTTACGTTCTTCTATTCGTCACATTTTTCAATCGTAACTTCTGAATTCATATCATAAAAACCGACGGTATTTTTGTCGGATACCACCGTCACACCGACCACATCATATAATCTGTGGTACGCGCGGAACTCTCCGCCGACATAACCGGTGCAGCTGATGGAAAACAGATATTCGCCGCCCTGCATATCCATGTTCTGGCGGAATGTCGCAACATAGGTATCACCTGTCTTTGCCATCCCGATGCCCACTTTTTCAAACATCGTGTTTGTTCCGGTAACAGCAGTTCCCTGTACGGTTTTAAATGTATAAGTAAAAATCGGATCCTGTATATCAGAGAGGAATTTCACCTTGGATTTGATGGTAAAAGAAGTCCCCTTCTGGATACAGTTCGTATAATTGCCATATTCATCGATCAGCGCAAAGTCAATGATCTCCGCCTCACCGGTTCCATATTCATTGACATCCGGGTTGAGCTGGTAATTGGATTTCCAGAGTTTCTTTCCATCGGACGCATCATTTTCTAAAATCTTACCACCAGTGATCTTGTCTGAATTCTTAAGCAGAATCTTTTTGTAAAGGTTGATCATATCCTTGGCATTTCCCTCTGCCAGTTTATCTCCCTTATTGAGTAAGATGACACGGTCACAATATTTTGCCACACTGCTGATATCGTGGCTGACGAACAGAATGGTCTTTCCCTGCGCCTTGAAATCCTCAAACTTTTTATAACATTTTGCCTGAAAAAATACATCTCCGACCGATAATGCCTCATCCACGATCAGGATCTCCGGATCAATATTGATCGCCACCGCAAACGCAAGCCGGACAAACATACCGCTCGAATAGGTCTTACACGGCTGATGCACGAAATCACCGATATCTGCAAATTTTAAGATATCATCTAACCTTGCATCCATCTCCTCGCGGGAAAATCCCATCATCATACCGTTTAGATAGACATTTTCGATTCCGGTATACTCCATATTAAATCCGGCACCAAGCTCTAACAGTGCGGAAATCCTTCCATCGATTTCCACCTCGCCGCTCGTCGGACTTAAAACACCTGTAATTATTTTTAAAATGGTAGATTTCCCGGATCCATTGGTTCCGATAATGCCGATCGTCTCACCTTTTTTCACCTCAAATGACACATGATTTAACGCATGATGTTCTTTGAAACGGTTCTTTCTGACCAGTCCAAGAGCATCCTTTAACCGGTCAGACGGTTTATCATAAAGTTTGTAGACTTTGCAGACATCCTCTACCCTGATTGCTAAATTATCCATACTATCCTCATTCCACAGTTTTCATTCTTGCGATGCTCTTACAGCACATCTGCGAAATGTACACGCAGACGCTTAAATACGGTCGTTCCTGCCCAGAGAGTAAACAGCGTGATTCCCCAGAACCACAATGTCAGTCCCGGATGCTCCCAGAATGCCGTTTTATTGATCAGTGCATCCCGGTATCCGGAAACGATATAATACATCGGATTTAGCTTAAGCAGTACCACAGCCCATTTTGGAATGCCCTGCATACTCTCAAAATTCCACATGATCGGTGTCACCCACATTCCAATCTGCAAAAGAATGGCGACAACCTCTTTCATGTCACGGAAAAACACCGTCACAGCGCTTGTCGCATAGATCAGTCCTGCCGTAAACGTCACCATGCAAAACGAATAATAAACCACCTGAAGCACATAAAGATCCGGATAAAATCCCATAACGGCAAAAACAACCAGCATAAATACCACAAAAAAAGCGTGTGTGAACAATGCAGAGATCAGTTTTACCACCGGAAGTGCATCGATCTGGAATACGACCTTTTTGACCAGATAACTGTATTCATCAAGAACCCCGGTTCCTCCATTTAAAGCCTCCTGAAAATAAAACCACGGCACAAGACCGCCCATCAGCCAGAGTACAAACGGCACCTCGATTCCTGTTCTTAAATCATTAACTTTCTGATGTAGTCCAAACTCAAAGACAAACCAGTATAAAAGCACTGTGATCACCGGCTGTATGAAAGCCCATATCACGCCAAAATAAGAACCCGCAAATTTTTTCTTAAAATCATTTTGGGCAAGATTGCCGATGAGTTTACGGCTGGCAATCAGACGTTTTGGCAGGCAGACATTTTTCTTCTTTTCTGTCATATGAGTGCTCCTATCTTACAATTCCCCGTTCCTTACAATATGCATCGAATCCACCGTGCACTTTATCCTTATCGGAAAGGATCAGATCCGCCTGTGTCATTCCTTCCGGCATTGGCCATTCAACACCGATTGCCGGGTCATTCCAGAGAATACCGCCCTCGTCATTTGGATGGTAGAAATCAGTAACCTTATAGCAGAACTCTGCATAATCAGACAGCACGATAAAGCCATGTGCAAAATTCTTTGGTACAAAAAACTGCTTTTTATTTTCCGCAGTCAGAACGATGCCAAACCATTTTCCGAATGTCTCAGAACCTTCTCTTAAATCCACTGCAACGTCAAATACCTCTCCGCTTACCACACGCACCAGCTTGTCCTGCGGATGGTTGATCTGGAAATGTAATCCTCTTAACACGCCTTTTTTCGATGCAGACTGGTTATCCTGTACAAACTGGCAGTCGATCCCTGCCTCTTTAAAATCGTTGTAATTGTAGGTTTCCATGAAATATCCTCTGGCATCCCCGAAGACTGCCGGCTCAATTACTTTGAGTCCCTCAATTCCATTACAGTCATGTGTTACCTTTATTTTTCCCATAATTATTGATCCTCACTATCTGTTTTTTAAAGTCCCTCGGCAACCTCTACCAGATATTTGCCATAATCTGTTTTAAGGAGCGGTTCTGCAAGTTTTAACAGCTGCTCTTTATCGATAAATCCACGTTTGTATGCGATCTCCTCGATACAGGACACATAAAGTCCCTGACGTTTCTGGATCGCAGACACAAAATCTGCAGCGGCAAGCAGCATGTCGTGGTTTCCGGTATCTAACCATGCGAATCCCCTGCCAAGCGTCTCAACGCTTAAATCACCACGCTCTAAATATGCATTATTTACGGAAGTAATCTCAATTTCACCTCTTGCAGACGGCTTTACATTTTTTGCGATCTCTACAACATCATTGTCATAAAAATAAAGTCCCGGCACAGCATAATTTGACTTTGGATGCTCCGGTTTTTCCTCGATAGAAAGAGCTTTTCCGTTCTCATCAAACTCTACCACGCCGTATTCTCTCGGATCTCTGACATAGTAGCCAAAAATCGTAGCACCCTTTTCATTCTGTGTGCGTTCAGCTGCACTGCGCAGAACATTGGAAAAACTTTGTCCGTAGAAAATATTATCTCCAAGAACCAATGCAACCGCATCGTTTCCAATAAACTTTTCACCGATGATAAATGCATCTGCCAGGCCCCTTGGCTGTTCCTGCACGGCATAAGAAAAACTCATGCCAAGCTGGCTTCCGTCTCCAAACAACTCTTCAAACACCGGCAGATCTCTCGGTGTGGAAATGATCAGAACCTCTCTTATGCCGGCAAGCATCAGTGTAGATAACGGATAATAGATCATCGGCTTATCATACACCGGCATGATCTGTTTTGAAATCGCCTTTGTTAACGGATATAACCTTGTTCCGGAACCACCTGCTAAAATAATACCCTTCATTATTCAATCCTCCATGTTTTCCGCAGGAAAATGCAATTTTATCATGTAAAATTTGCCCTCTGGTGAGCAGAGGATTTTCCTCCATTTTTTGTACCACCATTATAAAACGCAAACAAGCAGTATCGCCCCATCTGACGGTACTGCTGCCTGCATCTTCTTACCTGTTCTGATACATATCCTCATAATATTTCTGATAATCACCGCTGGTAACGTTTTTCATCCAGTCCTCATGTTCAAAGTACCATGCGATCGTCTTTCTGATACCCTCTTTGAACATTGTCTCCGGCTCCCAGCCGATCTCAGCCTTGATCTTATCCGGTGCGATCGCATAACGTCTGTCATGACCTTTTCGATCCTCCACGTAAGTGATCAGATCTTTGCTTACAAGTGCACGTCTCGGATCATCTGCTGGAAGCATCTCAAGCAGTGTATCTATGATGATATTGATAATCTCGATATTCTGTTTTTCATTGTGTCCGCCAACATTATAAGTCTCACCAAGGCGCCCGTTTTCCTGAACCATATCGATCGCTTTTGCATGATCATCCACATACAGCCAGTCACGGACATTCTTTCCATCACCATATACCGGGAGTTTCTTTCCATGCAGCGCATTATTGATAATAAGCGGAATCAATTTCTCCGGGAAGTGATATGGTCCATAGTTATTAGAACAGTTCGTAATGTTTGCCGGGAAATGGTAAGTGTCAATATAAGCCTTTACCAGCATGTCCGAAGATGCTTTGCTCGCAGAATACGGACTGTGCGGTGCATACGGTGTTGTCTCATAAAAATATGTTCCGTCATCCTCTAAAGAACCATATACCTCATCCGTCGATACATGAAGGAATTTCTTCCCTTCTTTGAAACTGCCATCCGGCAGCTCCCATGCCGCTTTTGCACAGTTTAACATAACTGCTGTTCCAAGCACGTTCGTCTTTACAAATACTTCCGGATTTTTGATACTGCGGTCTACATGACTCTCTGCCGCAAAATGTACAACGCGGTCAATGTCATTTTCTGCAAAAATCTTTGTAATTGCCTCTTTATCTGTAATATCTGCACGCACAAAGGTATAGTTATCACGATTTTCAACGTCTTTTAAATTTTCCAGGTTACCTGCATAGGTAAGCACATCCACATTGATGATCCTGATCTCATTGTCATATTTTCGAAACATGTAATGAATATAGTTAGATCCAATAAATCCGGCTCCTCCGGTTACTAAATATGTTCTCATAATTTTCTCCATTCTATGGTCTACAAAATCTTTCATCATTTTACCATACTTTTATTGTCTGTACAAGTTTTACCACCAGTCCACTGCCGGGCGTTCCGTAATTTCAGACAGCTTGACGACCACCAGATCTTTTTCTTCCACGATTGAACCCTCAGCCGGAAAGACTGTCATATCTTCCGACAGTGCTGCCGCCTTATATTCCATCTCTTCGGAATAACCATCGTCCAGATGGACTCCATTATGTGCTTCTAAAAATCCTGCGATCCGGTGCGTTGCCCCCGCCGGATGTTCTCTGGTATAATCCCATTCAAAAAATGACCACCCGTACATTTCCGTACGGCGGTTCAAGCTGTTTAACTGTGGCTGCCGGTATCCGATAAATACCACTTTTTTATCCACCGGATCTCCTTCTGCATCCACCCCGGGGATCTCCCTCTTCAAAGCATCCGTGATCTGATCCGCCAGCAGCGCATCCTGTTCATAACGCACCTGATCCGCGCTGTGCATTCTGATGTTATAGCAGACCTGACCGCCTGTAACTGCGATTACAAGCAATATCACCACATTGCCCATTACCTGCAGCCATCGGCACATTTTCCTGTCCCGCTCCTGTTTTTCCGGTCGTACATCGGAAATCTGCTGCTCTTTTAGTATCATCACACCAAACATCGCAAGAAATGCAGCCACAACCGGAAGTGCAAACTGTGTCCTTGTCACCAGCATCGCACCTGCATAGATTGTCATTAAAAAAGGTGTAATGAGCATAAAAATCATTCCTGCTGCAAAAATCCAAAAACCGGCACGTCCACTTTCTGTTCTTCTCGTCCATGCGATCCATATCACATAAAATGCGAGCAGTACACCGATCACATAGAAAGAGAAATTCCGCGGTCCGACGGTAAGAAGCTGATTTTTCACAACACGAAGAACATTCTTGACACATTCAGCAGCCGGTTCACTTCCCCAGTTGCTCTGCCCTTCCATATAATCACCGGCTGCCATGAACCATGTACCCGCAATCCCCCTGTATATCAGATAGGAAATACCGAAATGGGCCGCAAGAAAAATAATGCGAATTCCCCATTTTTCTCTTTTTCCATTCACCTGCCAGAAGAACAATAAGAAAAACATGACACAGACTGCAATATAATAAACTGCCAGTGCCTGGTAAGTACCAAGTGCCAGCACAATAAACACTGTGGACAAAAACAGCTTACACAGATCTTTTCCGCTTCTGTTTTCCTTATATTTCTCGCAAAAACAAAGATCACACATAAAAAATCCGGTGACTGCCATCAAAAGCATTGCAAATGCGACTTCCGCCTGCTGCAGTGAAAAATAAAACTGAAAACTCCAGATATTGGATGTCATATAAAGCAGCGTAAATATCCAGTACGGTTTTCCATCCTTTTTTCCTGAAAAATAATAGCATCCATACGTCAGTACATTGCCTCCCAGGATAAAAAACAAAAGCATCAGAATACCACTCTTTATCGTTCGGTATACACCAAGACCAAGCATCCGTTTTAACAGAACCAGTCCAAATCTTCCAATCGTAAGCCACCCTAACGTAGACCCGGGATGATTGATCAGTTCCTCTGTATCGATTCTGATATTCGAGTTAAATGCCTGATACCCAAAACAGACCAGCGCAGCAAATACCGACATCAGAATCAGCCGGTAATGTTTTTTGATATATTCTGTCATCGTTTTATTCCAGTGTTTTCATATACTCATCAAGTGCATCCTGCCATTCAGCCATTTTGTAACCGTCTGTCAGTTTCATCATATAGTTCTCAAGAATCGAATATGCCGGTCTGTTTGCAGAAGCCGGATTCATCTTCGCATACTGCTCACTTGTGACATGGTTGACTTTTGTTGTCTTTCCTGCACGTTTAAAAATTGCTTCCGCAAAAGCTGCCCAGTTGGTATCGCCCTCACAGGTTGCATGAAATGTACCATAATTTTCTGTCGGTTCAAAATGATGAATGGCTCTTGCCAGTTCCACTGCGCTTGTCGGGGATCCCTGCTGGTCACATACAACACTGACTTCATCGTGTGACTCCGCAAGGCGAAGCATCGTCTTTACAAAGTTTTTTCCATCTCCATAAAGCCATGCGGTACGGAAAATAAAATATCTGTCTGCAAATTCACGGACAAACTTTTCTCCTTCCGCCTTCGTCTTTCCATAGGCACTGACCGGATGGATCTCATCAAATTCCGTATATGGCTTTGTTCCGTTTCCCTCAAATACATAATCGGTGGAAACGTGGATCATTTTTGCTCCGACTTCTCTTGCTGCGATACTTAAATTTCTCGGTCCGATCGCATTGATCCGGTATGCGGCATCCCACTGCTGTTCGCACGCATCCACATTGGTGTGCGCTGCACAGTTGATAATGACATCCGGTCTCTCCGCACGAACCAGCGCAAGGACAGCATTCACATCGGTAATATCGAGCGCCACAATGCCTTCACCTTCCGCAACATCTGTATTGATAAAGGAAACATCCTTACCTTTATATTCCTGTCGGATGGCACGCCCTAACTGTCCGTTGCACCCTGTCACTAAGATCTTTTTCATCATTTATTCTCCTAATCCATTTTCAATTGCCGTAACAATCGACGTAAGTGCTTCTTTTTCATCTTCTCCTTCGCAGACAAGCTCTATCTCATCCCCGGATTTGATGCATGCACCAAGTACACTCAACACGCTTTTTGCATTTGCTGTATTTTCTCTGTAACGAAATGTCACATGTGATTTAAACTGCATGGCCTCCTTGCATAAAATTCCAGCCGGTCTCAAATGAAGTCCCGTCGGATTTTTAATCGTTACTTTCTGGCTTACCATAGTAAATCCCTCCAAACTGTTTATTGTATATACGATATTTAAAGCATGATCTTCGTAATCAGTTCCGCTAACTTTTTAGCTTCCTCATCGATCACCTTCTGATCTTTTCCTTCAATCATGACACGGACAAGCGGCTCTGTACCGGATGGACGGATCAAAACTCTTCCCTCTCCATTAAACTTCTGCTCTAATTTTGCAACTGCATCCGCAATCTCCTGATAATCCATAAAGTTGTCTTTTTTATGGTTTGGCACTTTTGCATTTACAAGTGCCTGCGGTAATACTTCCATAACAGATGCAAGCTCTGATAAAGTTTTTTTCGTTTTCACCATAACCTCAAGCAGATGAAGTGCAGAAAGCAGACCATCACCTGTGGTGTTGTCATCCAGGAAAATAACGTGTCCTGACTGCTCGCCTCCGATATTATAGCCATGTTCTCTCATATTTTCAAGAACATATCTGTCGCCAACTTTTGTCTTTTCCACATGGATGCCTTCGCGTTCTCCCATCAGTGAAAATCCAAGGTTTGTCATAACAGTAACAACGATCGTATTCTTTTTTAAGGTACCTTTCTGTTTCATATAAGTACCACAGATTGCCATGATCTGGTCTCCATCGACCAGTTCTCCTTTTTCATCCACAGCAAGCATACGGTCTGCATCCCCGTCAAATGCAATACCAATGGCAGCATTTTCATAAACTACTCTGGCTTTTAATTCATCCATATGCGTCGAACCACAGTTTGCATTGATATTCGTTCCATCCGGTTCGGTATGGATTGCCACCAGATCAGCCCCCAGATCTTTCAATGTCTTCACTGACGTATAATGAGCGGCTCCCTCTGCACAGTCAACCACGATCTTCATGCCTGTCAGATCAACCGGAACACATTTTTTCATAAATTCAACATATTCGTCTCTTAAATCGAAACGATAATCAATTTTACCGACTCCGGAACCGATCGGCAGGTTGACATCCTTCATATTATTACGGATCAGTGCCTCGATCTCGTCTTCAAGCTCATCAGAAAGCTTATATCCCTCGCCGTTAAAAAATTTAATTCCGTTAAATTCCATCGGGTTATGGGATGCGGAAATGACAACCCCGGCATCTACCTTATGTTTTCTCGTCAGATACGCAATTGCAGGTGTCGGCATTACTCCGACAAAAATCGCATTTGCACCGACAGAACAGATTCCTGCCATCAGTGCACTTGCAAGCATTCCTCCTGAAATTCTCGTATCACAGCCAACGATAATCGTTGCCTGATGTTCCTGCTCTTTCGTAAGCACATAAGCTCCCGCCTGTCCAAGTTTTGTCGCAAGCTCGATCGTAAGTTCTGATCCAGCCACTCCGCGGACACCATCTGTACCAAACATTCTTGCCATTGTATTTCCTCCAAATTATTAATTTCTTTTATTTTGTTTTAGAAGCACTCTTTTTGCTGCTTTCCGTTGATTTTATTTCCGTATCTTCCGCAGTCATTTTAACCGGGATCCGCACGGTTTTTACCTGATAAAGTTCATTATCCACATCAATATCTGCAACGATATTATGTTCACCATTTCCATATCCCTGCAGATTAACAGTACCTGTAATGTCATCTGCTGACAGCTTCTTAATATCGCTTTCTGCTCCGGTGACCTCAACCTGAATCGTATCTTCCGTAATCTTCGCCTTTGTCGCATCCGGAATATTTTCAAGCGTAAACGCAGATGCATCCACCTCGAAGGTTTTTGTTGTGATCGGCTCTACTTTTACTTTGACCTCCACTTTTGCGTCTGCTGCAAGTACCAGCGAAGTTCCATCCGGAAGATAAGATGTAATATCTACAGTTGTCTCAACATCTTCCGCTGCACCGCTCATATCTAACACATCATCCGGTATTGTGATCTTAGCCACCTTATTAAGCACATCCGTTTCTCCCTTGATCCGGACTTTTTTCGGACTGTAGGTAATTTCTTTTAGTGTATAGCCGGATGCCACAGTTCCTTTTGTCTGGAAGGAAAGATCCACATCTTTTGTATTTAATATCTCCGCCGTGATCGTAACGGTATTAATATTCATTTTTAACTTTGAAGCATCGATCTCATTACCATCCGCATCATATAAAACCGGCACTACTGTATCGGTCACATCCGATGACATTCCGTCAACATTGATCGTTGCGACTACCGTGCTGATCTGACTCGTAACAGAAGACGGTCCCGAAATTTTCAAAAGATTCGATGTCACGATGGAAACATCTCCAAGTGCACAGCCATCCATGACCGTACCTTCCGTGCTTGCAGTGATCTTTTTCTGTACATTTCCAAGATCTTCCACTGTCACATCCAGATACTGCTGTTTGGATGAAATGGTAACTGTATTGCTGTTATATTTACTGCATGTGATCGTAATCGGGACACGGCATACGCCATCACCTTCCACATATTCAATCTTTTCCATATCCGCAACTGCAGTAAAATCCGTGTTGGATAATTTTTCCAGAATACTTCGTTTTGCCGATGCCGTAAACGTAACTGTATTTTTCCCGCCAAGTGTCTCGGAATACTTTCCATTTGAGGTAAGATAATCCATATTGTCCTGTGTTACACTGATCGTATACTGTGCCGGTTTGACCGGATCATCAATATTGACCACTACGATCCACAGAGCGATCGCAAATAACACAGCCAGTACCTTGAGGCCAAGATTATTCGTTAGTTTTTTTGCCAGATTCTTTAACATCCTTAAGCCTCCTTCTCCATAATTCAATTTTTGAAACTTTCTTCTCGCGATGCTGTATAAATGAAAGTTTGTTCTTTAAAAACTCAGCGTCCACATTGCGGTACAATTCCCCACCCATGGCGATGGAAACTTTTCCCGTTTCCTCAGATACAACAATGGTAAGTGAATCACTGACTTCACTGATTCCGACCGCCGCACGATGTCTTGTACCAAGATCTTTGCTGATACTTAAAGAATCCGTCAGTGGCAGATAGCAGGTGGCAGACACCACTCTGTCCCCGCGGACAATCACGGCTCCGTCATGAAGCGGTGTGTTTTTTTCAAAAATATTGATCAAAAGCTGGCTTGTCAGTATTCCATCTACTGCAATACCGGTTCTTTCATACTCCGAAAGAACAATTTCATCCTCAATGACGATAAGTGCACCTGTTTTGACTTTTCCCATCTCATAACATGCCTTTACCAGTTCATTGATCGTTTTATCCGTAAACTTTGCGATTTCTCCCTTTGAAAAATCAAACGTAAAAAAAGAAGTAAGGAAATTCTTCTGTCCAAGATTTTCCAGTGCTTTCCGGATTTCCGGCTGGAATATAATAACTATGGCAGTAATTGCGACGCTCAATGTATTCTTTGCGATCCAGATGATCGTATTCATCTGAAATACAGCTGCAACCAGAACAAAAAGCAATATTACCATAATACCTTTTAACAGTACCCATGCCCTTGTGTTCTTAATCCACACAAGCATATAATAAAACAGAAATGTTATGATGAGAATTTCCACAACATCTGTCATTGTAATCTTTGGTAAATTCAAATAAATAGACGCTTTTTCCCAAAACGCGCCCATGGTTGCCATCGCATTCTGCACCTGCTTCACTTTCCTTTCCGCTATCTGTATTTAAAGTAACTAATCCAGCAGATCTTCGTCAATCTCCATTTCTTCTGCGAAACGTTTTTTCGTCATACGATCCTGTTCTTCTTTTCCACTGAATCTGGTCACTTTTTTATCTGTCCCTGCAACGATTGCTTTCGGTACGGCTTTTACATAATAATAATACTCATCATCTTCAAACTGGAGTCTTTCCGTCCTTGAATAATCCAGATTGAAAAACAGGAACTGAATCACAAATGCAATCACGCAGGAAATAATGCTTCCCACCAGAATTGTGATGGTCTTTCCGCTGATTCCAAGTACCATATCCCCTGCGATCATACCAACTGCCTCGAATAAAATACCAAATATAATTGCGACCGCCCATGCATGCTCAATGGACATTTTTCGTATGATATAAACGATGACCAGTGTTACCACCATGATCGCAAGCACCAGATACATTTCCCTGTTGCCCAAAAGCTGGTTCAACGCAACAACAATCTTTGATGTTGCCGCATCTTTCTCATCCACTCCGCCAAGTGTTGTTTCATTCTGCTTTACACCGTTTAAGAAGAAATAAAGAACGATACCGCAGACCAGAGAAAACATGGAATATAATTCCCGCAAAAGTCCCATGCCGACCGGCATCACAAACGGAATGTTCAGTCCAAAACAAATCGGTGTCAAAAGCACCCCATACTCGTTTTTTGGAGAAAACCGAAAATACAGGATATACATCAGAATAAACAGGATCAGGGCCACAATACATACTTCTAAGGAAAGTGCATACATATCCAAAAGGATCAGCACAGAGCCAATAAAAACGGCCCCACCGACTGGAAGAATCGAACAGATCAGGGCAAGGATCAGGGCAATTGGTGTACTGCTGATTTTTTCCATATAACCAATGTTGTGATTTATCAGCAAAAATGCTGTGAGTGCAACAGTAAACTTTATCACCGGCGTAATGTATATATCATATTTTCCATAAAAACGTGTTAATTTCTCTTTTAATTCCAATAAGGTCGTCATACTAATCTCCATTTCCACATGTGAAAAATCTCATTTTCCGCATTGCTTCCGTTGTCAGTCCCAGTCTTTGTTTCCGTTCCCTTTCAACCGTTCTTCCCGCAGATACATCGCACTGATCTTTTTTAGACCCGCATAGTATTTTTTTACCTTTTTTCTGCCATAAGTGTACTTCATATTAAAAATAATATATGTGGCAAGAAGATAAATTACCATAAAAATTCCATAGAGCAGTCCCAGTGTAGTAGCAGCCTTTACAAAATCCATTTTGTTGATCTGTTCCATCAAAGCATCCATAGAATAGAGTACCCAAAGCCCTAACATCATAAAAAATGCGATCGTGCCGACCACGAAACTTTTCAGAAGCTGTAATGCCACATAATCCTTTCGCGCATACTGGATCATCGGTTTGCAGCGTTTTCCATCGTTTGCATCAAATTTTGCTATTTTTATCATGCTGTGCAGTCGTTGTTCATTGACCATGCTGCGTTTCCTTTCTCTTAGCAAACTGCATTTTTGCTCGCAGTTACGCATTCTTATTTTTCATTATATCACAGTGCCCTTCTTTTTCAAAGGAAAAAAAGAATCCTGTTCCACAGGATTCACCGCCTGCGGCGGGTCGCCCCCGCGACATAATTCATCTCTGACGCAGTGCGATCCCACCCGGAGGGCTTTTTTATTCATAGGACGTAATTCCTTATGAATAAAAAAGCAGGACCACCTGTCAGGCCCTGCTCTTCTCTTATAAGAAACGCATCTTGTTTCCGTCGCGTTCTTTTTTCTGTGGTTCTAAAGGCTTTGGTTTTTCAATCGAGTTTGCGAATGAATTTGCCATTGCCGCTTTACACTTTTCGCAAAAGCGCCCCGTCCGGATCGGTCTGCCGCAATGCTCGCAGGTAACACCGTCAAGTGAAGCTTCTGAAAGTGAAAGTCTCTCTTCACGGATCCACTGCTTGATCTGTTTTACTGATACATCATTGTCCTCGGATACCTGATTAACAGATGCATTCGGGTTCTCGTCCAGATATTGTTTTACTTCCTGAAACTTTTGTTCAAGTTTTTTTCTGCATCCATCACACAATGGTGCACCACCCATATAATTAAATAAACGTCCACATCCATTGCAATTCTTCACTTCCATATTGGCATGACCTCCTGTCATTCTGTCAATACCCTTCTCCGATACTGATACAGATATAATATATGTTTTCCACTCCTGACGCTTTCAGGACTTTTGATACTTCATCCATCGTACTCCCTGTCGTATAGATATCATCCACAAGCACGACTCTCTTATATTCTACTATATCTGCTGTCAATTGGAAAGCATTTTTTAAATTTCTGTGTCGTTGTGATTCATTTAACTCTTTTTGAGGAATTGTATTTCTCACTCTTCTGACCAGGTGCTCATCCACTAAAATCCCTGCTTTTCTTCCAAGTTCCCGCGCAAATACTTCGGCCTGATTGTATCCGCGCAGTCGCTTCTTCCGGGAATACATTGGAATGGGAATCAGCACTTCTGCTTTTATTTTGTTCAGCCACACTCCATATTTTTCCACTGCTGCATTCGCATAAAACTCTGCATATTCTCTTTTATTTCCATATTTAAAGCGGTACATTGAATTTCTTATACCACCCTCATAAACAAACACTGCCTTTCCCTGTGTGTATACATGATGCTTTTTTCCACAGTCGGTGCAAAATTCCTTTCTCTCATCCACAAGCGGTTTCCCGCATTTTTTACATGCCGGTTCTCCTGCCACATGCACCTTGTCTTTACATAGCGGACAAATACCCTTTCCTGTCACTTCAATTTCATCACAGACTGCACATCTTCGTGGATAAAGGATTTCAAGCATCTGAAATAACATTTTTCTTCCATATAGGAAAATGTCATTTTTTCTGATTTTCATAAGATCCTTTCCGGATCTCTCCCTGCAAAGAATATCATTTTTGCCAAATACATACCATAAAGTTTTTCTTAATTTTTTCTTACTATAATGTTGACGAATCCCATTTAGGTCTTTATAATTTATTTATTAAAAGCGATAGCACTTTAAAGTCCTAAAGGGCAGCAATGTGAAAAATAAAATTTTTCACACACAAGATGTGTGCCCCGGCACAAACTTATGATGCCCTGAAAAACGGGCAGGAATGGAGAATTCTATGAAAAACTACAAAAAAATCTTATCTGTCGTAATGACAGCAGCCATGGCTGCATCACTTGCAGCATGTGGAAACAGTACAGCAAACACCAGCAGTACCACGGATGCAGCAGCTTCCGATGCAGCACAGACTTCGGATGCAGCGGCCACTGAAAGTGGTGCAGGCACCTCTTCCGATGGCAAAAAATATACGATCGGTATCTGCCAGCAGTTAGAGCATCCTGCTCTTGATCAGGCAACCCAGGGATTTGAAGATGCACTGACTGAATTACTTGGTTCTGGCAATGTTACCTTTGATCTTCAGAATGCCCAGGGCGAGCAGGCAAACTGCGCAACCATCAGCAACGGTTTCGTCGCTAACAATTATGACCTGATCTTAGCAAATGCAACGACTGCTCTGCAGTGTGCAGCTGCAGCAACCAGCACGATCCCGGTGATCGGTACTTCCGTTACCGACTATGCAACAGCACTTGACATTGACAACTGGACCGGCTCTACCGGTACAAACGTATCCGGAACTGCAGATCTTGCTCCGATTGACCAGCAGGAAGACATGCTTGTCGAATTGTTCCCAGATGCAAAAAATGTCGGCATTCTCTACTGCTCCGCAGAACCAAACTCTGCATACCAGGCAACCGAATTTGAAAAAGCTCTCGATGAAGACAGTATTTCCTATAAAGAATATACCGTATCAGATTCCAACGACATCGCTTCTGTTGTACAGAGTGCCGTCAGTGAATGTGATGTCCTCTATATTCCGACTGACAATACCATGGCAGGCAATACTGAATCCATCAACAATATTGCTCTTCCGGCAGGTGTTCCGATCATCGCCGGTGAGGAAGGTATCTGTTCCGGCTGTGGTGTAGCCACACTTTCCATCAGCTACTATGATATCGGTTATACAGCAGGCAAAATGGCATACGACGTTTTAGTAAACGGTGCTGACATCTCGACCATGGATGTACAGTATGCAGAGAATGTTACCAAAGAATACAATGCTGATATCTGTTCACAGCTTGGCATCACAGTTCCTGATGACTATACTGCCATCGCTGCCGAATAAAAAATATTTTTGATAAGGGGTTTTTCTATGACAATACTTATGTCCTTAGACCCGATGGCTCTCTTCCGCTCCATGCCCGGCGCCTTTGCGCAGGGGCTGGTCTGGGGGTTGATGGCACTGGGTGTATATATTACATACAGACTTTTAGATTTTGCTGATCTTACCGTTGACGGTTCTCTTGCAACCGGCGGTGCAGTTGCCGTTATGCTGATCCGTTCCGGCATGCATCCATGGGCAGCACTTATTTTTGCATTTTTAGCAGGTATGGCAGCCGGTTTTATCACCGGAATTCTGCATACTGCACTTGGAATTCCCGGAATCCTTGCAAGTATCCTGACACAGATTTCACTCTATTCCATCAACTTAAATATTATGGGAAGTTCGAATCAGGCTGTCAGTGTTGACAAGTATCCGTTAGTTGTTTCCCTGCGTTACATCTCGGATTCTTCCGCTACCAAAGTCCGGCTGTTTGTGACATGTGTTCTTTTCTGCGTGGCGGTCGTTGCCCTTTTATACTGGTATTTCGGAACCGAGCAGGGACATGCCATCCGCGCAACCGGATGTAACCGGCAGATGTCCCGCGCACAGGGTATCAACACTGATTTCCACACGGTCGTTGCGCTGATGATCTCAAACGGTCTTGTCGGTCTTTCCGGAGGACTCTACGCACAGTATCAGGGTGCCGCAGATGTCAACATGGGACGTGGTGCCATCGTCATCGGTCTTGCCGCTGTCATCATCGGTGAGGTACTTTTCGGGAAGTTATGTGCCGGAAAACATTTTGCTTTTGCATATACCATGTTTTCCGTGATCGGCGGCGCGATCATCTACTATATTGTAATGAATATCGTATTATGGCTGAAACTGCCGTCTGATGACCTAAAACTGTTTTCTGCCATCGTCGTTGCGATTTTCCTTGCATTCCCGTATCTCAAATCCAAATACGGCAGGAAAGGGGTGTCCGTCAATGGCTGAAATGTTAAAACTCGACAATATCCACAAAACTTTTAATCCCGGAACCATCAACGAAAAAATTGCTTTAAATGGTGTCAATCTGACTTTAAATGAGGGCGATTTTGTTACCGTGATCGGTGGAAACGGTGCCGGAAAATCAACCACGTTAAACGCCATCGCAGGTGTATGGCCAATTGATTCCGGGAAAATTTATATCGGTGGAGACGATGTCACAAAATTATCCGAGCACAAACGTGCCAAATACCTCGGACGTGTATTTCAGGATCCGATGACCGGAACCGCAACCACCATGTCGATCGAAGAAAACATGGCGATTGCAGCAAGACGTGGTGAAAAACGGGGACTTTCGTGGGGAATCACCCATCAGGAACGCGATACCTACCGCGAAATGTTAAAAGCCTTAGATCTTGGACTGGAAGACCGTCTCACCAGTAAAGTCGGTCTGCTCTCCGGCGGACAGCGGCAGGCGATCACACTTTTAATGGCGTCGATCAAAAAACCAAAACTTTTGCTGTTAGACGAACACACTGCAGCACTTGATCCGAAAACTGCCGCAAAAGTGCTTGAGATTTCTGATAAGATCATCGCAGAAAATCATCTGACCGCCATGATGGTCACACACAATATGAAGGATGCCATCGTGCACGGTAACCGCCTGATCATGATGCACGAAGGAAAAGTGATCTTAAATATCTCCGGCGAAGAGAAAAAGAAACTGACCGTCGAAGATCTTCTTCACCAGTTTGAAAAGGTCAGCGGCGAAGAATTCGCCAATGATAAAGCACTGTTATCCTGATATGCAGATCTGCTAAAGCACAACAGGATTTTAAAATTACCAATAACAATAGAATGCACACTCTGCGAACATTCTATTGTCATAAATTAAAAGCTGCCGTACAAGTGAGCCGGTGTTAATGATTTTCATTACCGGTTGCCCTGCATGACAGCTTCTTATTTTTTTTATTTAATTTTCTTTTAAACGGTCGCAGAGTCCGCTGTACCTTTTCTGCTGTGAGGTATTCCGAATCATCTGCTGGAAGGTCACTTCATTGCCGACTAACGTCACACATTTTCTTGCACGCGTGACGGCAGTATACAATAGATTCCGGTTCATTAACATCATCGGACCGCCAAGCAGCGGAATGACGACCGCCGGATACTCACTTCCCTGTGATTTATGGATCGTGATCGCATAGGCAAGCTCAAGTTCATCCAGAAGTTTATAGGGGTACTCTACCATTCTCCCTTCATCAAACTCTATGATCATCTGTTCTGCGAAATCATTGATCTGTCTTATGATTCCCATATCTCCATTGAAAATTCCAAGGCCTTTATCCACAGTGAGTCCAAATTTTGTACGGATTTCCCACGCGAGCTGGTAGTTATTCTTTGTCTGCATAACTTTATCCCCCTCACGGAACACCGTGCTGCCATATTCTTTCTCCACTTTATCATTGGCAGGCGGATTCATATATCGCTGCAAAATCCCATTCAGGCGCTCTACGCCAAGCAGTCCCTTGCGCATTGGTGTCAGTACCTGGATATCATAAGGCGTCGCATCCACAAACTTCGGCAGTTTCTGCTTAATGAGCTGCAGCACCACATTGATGATCACATCTGCGTCATACCGTTTCAGGAAAAAGAAATCCATGCTCTTATTATCTAATATCACTTCTTCTCCATGATTGATCTTATGCGCATTGACAATAATATCACTGGTGGATGCCTGACGGAAGATTTTGGTCAGCATAACTACATTGCAGGCATGTGATTGGATAATATCACGGAGTACACTTCCCGGTCCGACACTCGGAAGCTGATTGACATCCCCGACAAGAATCAGCCTCGTTCCAACAGAGATTGCTTTGAGCAGAGAATACATCAGTGAGATATCCACCATCGACATCTCATCTACAATGATCACATCCGCTTCGAGTGGATTACTTTCATCCCTTTCAAATCCACCGCTTCCCTCGGCTCCCCCATTCAGCTCTAACATACGGTGAACTGTCCGCGCCTCAAATCCCGTTGTCTCACTCATGCGCTTTGCTGCACGCCCTGTCGGAGCTGCCAAAAAGATTTCCAAGCCCTCCAGTTCAAAATAGCGGATGATCGTATTAATCGTGGTCGTCTTTCCGGTTCCAGGCCCTCCCGTGATCACAAGCAGACCATTCCGCACTGCCTCTTTGACCGCCGTTACCTGATGTTCATCCAACGTCATGCCGCTTTTCTTTTCGATCCCCCGGATTCGCTGTTCAATCTCCGCATCTGACACATCATAACTTACATTGAGCCGTTTTAACATCGTCGCCGTGTTTGCTTCCATATAATAAAATGACGCTGCATAGATCTGTGTCTGATCTTCCATCTGTTTTAAGATGATCTTCCTTTCAATGGCAAGATCCATGTACTGCTTTTCCACCTGTTCTGCCGTAACATTCAATAATTTTGATGCACGCGGTGTCAGCTCTGTCTCCGGCAGATAGGTATGTCCCTCCCCACTTGCCTGAAGCAGTGTATACAGGATTCCGCTTCGCACACGGAAATCAGAGTCCATCCGGATACCAACCCGCGCCGCGATCTCATCCGCCGTCCGGAATCCGACTCCATCAATATCGTCCGCCAGCCGGTACGGATTTTCCCGGATGATACCATAAACATCCTGTCCGTATGCCTGATATACCTTGACCGCTAAATTCATCGTGATTCCATACTGCTGCAAAAAGATCATCGCCTGCCGCAGATCCCTCTTTTCGTTGACCTGGCTGGCAATCTCCATCGCTTTGCGGTTACTGATCCCTTTGATCTCAGCGAGACGTTCCGGTTCTTCCTCTATGATCCGGAAGGTATCCCCCTTAAAACGCCTGACAATTCTTGCCGCCATGGCAAGCCCAATTCCCTTGATTGCACCGGAACCAAGATACCGCTCTATTGCCTCCTCATCTTCAGGTGCTTTCTCCTCAAAACTTGTTACTTTAAACTGCTGCCCATAGGTCGGATGTTCCGTGTACTCCCCCTGTGCCTCAATATTTTCTCCCTCTGCGATTGCCGAAAATATCCCCACACAGGTGATTTCATCCTCCCCGCTCACCAGATTTAACACGGTATATCCATTATCCGCATTCCGATATATAATGTGTTCCACATATCCTGCAAGACTTTCCACTGTTTTCTCCATTCCAGAATTCTGTTTTCTGCCGCGAAAGCAATAAAATAAACGCTTTGTGAGCGAGCTATTGCCATGAATAAAAAATGCAGTCTAACGGGATTTTTGAACCCATCGTTCATTTTCCCGTTAAAACTGCACCGATTTTTGCATACTGTTTCAATTATGTACTTATCTGCACACTTTACTTCTGCTGCGCCGATTTTACGACATTTTATCTGCGCAAACTTATTCTATATTATAATTACGTTTCATCTGCTCATAGAGCTGCTGCGTAAAATTGGTTCCAACCTCATCTACAACCTGGTCTGCAACCAGTTCGATGACATTGTCCATATAATAATCTTTCAGTGTTGATGTGGAAGAATCCTCCTCATCATCCTCACTTGTCAGGCTCTCTTTAATTTCTTTTAAAACTTCTTCCACAAAATATGATTCAAAATCTTTACAAACCTGCATCAGTTCGTCCTCGGAAGAATCCGAAGAAATACTGTTTAAGGAACTCTGCAGGGAACTTGCCTGATTTGCAGCTGCTGTATTTTTGCTTGTATCGATCAATGATGAAATGCTGTCCATGGAAATCATATTGTTTTTCCTTTCCTACATCCGCTGTCTAATCTTAACGTTTCAGATTGTTTGCCTGCTCAAGCATCTCGTCCGATGTTGTGATTGCCTTTGAGTTGAGCTGATATGCACGCTGTGCAATGATCAGGTTTACCATCTCATCTGCGACCTGAACATTAGAACCTTCCAGGTATTTCTGTAAAACTTTGCTCTTAGTAAGATTTGCAGTTGTAGACTCGTTCATTGCATTACCGGATGCCGGTGTCACTGCAAGAAGATTGGTTCCTGTTTTTTCAAGTCCGCTTGGATTATTAAACTGGAATAATCCAATCGTCTGGTTCATATCCACATATGTGCCGGCTGCATTGGTATATCCCATTTTTCCATTTTCGCTGACGATCACTTTCTCTGCACTGATACCTGCCGGAAGATTGATCGGCTGATTGTTGGAATCTAAAACCGGGTATCCCTCATTCGTGCAAAGAGTTAATGTACCGCCTGCATTGACAGACCATACAAAATCTCCGGCTCTGGTATAATAAGTTTTTCCGTCTGCTCCGCGCACTGCAAAAAATCCATCACCGCTGATTGCAAAATCAGTTGCATTCTCACTTGCCATCAGTGACCCCTGTGTATAAATAGAGGTGTTGGATGCCACTCTGGTACCAAGTCCTACCTGTGCAGAGATCGGCTTTTCCTCGCCATTTGCACTGGTTGTACGCGTCTGGATTGTCTGGTAAAGCAGAGACTTAAACTCCATCTTCTCCTGTTTATATCCGACTGTATTGACATTTGAAAGGTTATTTGAAATATTATCCACGTTTGACTGCTGTGCAATCATACCGGTTGCCGCAGTATAAAGAGCTCTCATCATAATTCCAGTTTACCTCCTGCTTATACCTTTCCCACCTGGTTTACCGCTTTGTCTAATGTTTCATCCACAGCGTTGATCACCTTCTGTCCAGCCTGAAAGGCTCTCGATATCGTGATCATATTGACCATCTCCGAAACAACATTGATATTGGATGATTCGATACATCCCTGTGTTACTTTCGCAGTGGATGCCTGACGGACACCGCCATTTACCAGGTCATACATATTCTCGCCGTATTTTGCCAGATAATTATAATCTGCAATATCTACAACGCCGATCGTGCCAACCTGCTGGTTATTCTGAAAAATGTTACCTTTTTCATCCACCGTGATCGGTACATTCGGATCCACCTGAATACGTGCTCCTGCATCCGCATTCATGGCTCCATTCTGATTTAATACATAGTCGCCGTCTTTTGTGACAAGATAACCTGCTGTATTTACCACAAAGGCTCCATCCCTGCTGTACTTTACAGATGTGTTTCCTGCTTTATCCGTATAGGCGATTGCAAAGAAACCATCTCCATCCAGTGCAAAATCCGTTGCGTTATCTGTTACCCTGAAATTTCCCTGGCTGTAATCCGTGTAAGTCTCTCCGATGTGTACACCCATGCTCATGGTTCCAAGCTTCTGCGGCATGCCGTAGCTGGATGTATCCTTGATCTTGATCGCAAGCTCATCTGCAAACGTCTGGTTTGTCGCTCCCTCTTTCTTATAACCATTGGTGTCTGCATTTGCAAGGTTATTCGAAAGAATGTCCAGACGATTCTGTTCATTGATCATTCCTGTATACGCTGTATACAATCCCTTTACCATGTAAACTCTCCATTTCTGCACAGCTTCTGATGTATTTTAATCCGTATTTCCGCATATGAAAAACCTTATTTTTCACACGTTTTCCCTATCTGTGCACAAAGCATATCTTTCATTTATTGTATCGGCAAAACACAAAAAAAATTTAATCTTCGTCACGTTTTCCGGCTAAAAACTCTACGAATTTTCCGGTACCGATTGCAACACATGTCATCGGTTCATCTGCAGTCATCGTATTGATTCCGGTGCGATCCTCGATCAGCTCCTCCAAACCTCTGAGCAATGAACCACCGCCTGTCAGCACAATACCACGATCCGCAACATCTGCTGCAAGTTCCGGCGGAGTTTTCTCCAGTACAGAATGTACTGCTTCTACGATCTGAAGTGTCGGCTCTCTGAGTGCCTCTTCTGTCTCCTCCGAAGAAACCGTTACAGTTTTCGGAAGTCCTGTCACAAGGTTACGTCCGCGTACATCCATCGTCTCGGCCTGTGCCTGTGGGAAACAGCTTCCGATACGGATCTTGATATCCTCTGCAGTACGTTCACCGATCAGAAGATTGTGCTTTTTACGCATATAACGGACAATCGCCTCATCAAAATCATCTCCGGCGATCTTGATAGAGGTGCTGACAACCGAACCGCCCAGAGAGATCACCGCGATATCGGCTGTTCCTCCTCCGATATCCACGATCATATTTCCACAAGGTCTTGAAATATCAATACCTGCTCCGATTGCCGCAGCGATCGGTTCCTCGATGATTGCAACTTCTCTTGCTCCTGCCTGATAGGTTGCATCCTCAACAGCTTTTTTCTCAACCTCTGTGACACCGCTTGGCACACATACACTGATGCGCGGCTTACGGAACGTTTTCTTACCAAGTGCTTTCTGGATAAAGTACTTGATCATCTTCTCTGTAACCTGATAATCAGAAATAACACCCTGACGAAGTGGTCTGACTGCCACGATATTTCCCGGTGTTCTTCCGAGCATCAGTCTTGCTTCCTCTCCGATTGCTTTGATCTTATTTGTATCACGGTCAAAAGCCACAACTGACGGCTCCTTTAATACAACACCTTTTCCTTTGATATAAACTAATATACTGGCAGTACCGAGATCGATACCAATATCTGTACTCATCATTTTAAATACTTGCCCCTTTCGTCTCTCTGTTCCTGAATCTATGGATAATATTCCCATATCCACGCGGACATAGAAATGCCATTAAACCTATTTTTACATATACAGTCCTATTATATACAAAAAATGGGATTTTTCAAAGGTTTTTTTATGGCAGGACTGCATTTTTAAAAAAAATAAGAAAATCTTCATTCTTTTTTATTTATTTTGTTTATTTTTCATTTTGTCATCACATTTTCATCACATTTCTATTTTATATTCTAAGAGTACTAGCTAATAAGTCCGATACAAACGGGCCCAACCGTCAGAATTACTGACGGGCAGTATAATTTTTCATAACTCATGCTTCCCGGTTTTCCGCAAGGATTTCCGGGGAGTACTCCCCGAACGTGATAAGGCGCTGCGATTGCAGCGCCTTTTGTGATGTAGTTTATCCTTTTTTAGATATTTTTACCACTCGTACATTTTTCAGGATTCCTGACGGTTTTCTTTATCTTTCTCCAGATACTTCTTCACATAATAACCCGTATAAGATTCCGGCACTTCTGCCACTTCCTCCGGTGTTCCCTGTGCGATCACGGTTCCACCGCCATCTCCGCCTTCCGGTCCCATATCGATGATATAATCAGCGGTCTTGATCACATCCAGATTATGTTCGATCACGATTACAGTGTTTCCCCCATCTGAGAGTCTTCGCAGGATCTCGATCAGTTTATGGACATCCGCAAAATGAAGTCCCGTCGTCGGCTCATCCAGAATGTAAATGGTCTTGCCTGTGCTGCGTTTTGACAGTTCTGTTGCCAGTTTGATACGCTGTGCCTCCCCACCGGACAGCTCCGTTGACGGCTGACCAAGCTTGACATAGGAAAGTCCCACGTCATAAAGTGTCTGTATCTTTCTTGCGATCGCAGGCACGTTTTCAAAGAATTTCAATGCTTCTTCCACCGTCATATCAAGCACATCATAAATGCTCTTGCCCTTGTATTTGACCTCTAACGTATCGCGGTTATAACGTTTTCCTCCACAGACTTCACACGGGACGTACACGTCCGGCAAAAAGTGCATCTCGATCTTTAAAATTCCGTCACCGGAACATGCCTCACAGCGTCCGCCTTTTACATTGAAACTGAATCTGCCCTTCTTGTATCCCTTCGCCTTCGCATCCGGCGTCGCCGCAAAAAGATCACGGATCATGTCGAATACACCGGTATATGTCGCCGGATTCGAACGCGGCGTCCTTCCGATCGGGGACTGGTCGATATCGATCACCTTGTCTAACTGGTCAATGCCGATGATATCGTCATGTTTCCCTGGAATGCATCTCGCACGGTTCAGATCTCTTGCAAGTCTCTTATATAAAATCTCATTGGTCAGTGAGCTCTTTCCCGATCCTGACACACCGGTGATACAGGTCATAATGCCAAGTGGAATCTTCACATCGATATTCTTAAGATTATTCTCCCTTGCACCTTTGACAGTCAGGAAACCTGTCGGCTTTCTGCGCTCTGTGGGAACCGGTATTTTGATTCTGCCGCTCAGATAAGCACCTGTCACAGAATTTTTATTTTTCATGATTTCTTCTGCTGTTCCGCATGCCACCACTTGTCCACCATGCGCACCTGCTCCGGGACCGATATCCACAATATAATCCGCAGCCAGCATTGTATCCTCATCATGCTCCACAACAATCAGCGTATTTCCAAGGTCTTTTAAGTTCTTTAATGCGCCGAGCAGTTTATCGTTGTCTCTCTGATGCAGACCGATCGATGGCTCATCTAAGATATATGCCACACCAACCAGTCCGGAACCGATCTGTGTTGCCAGACGGATACGCTGTGCCTCTCCACCGGAAAGTGTTCCGGTTGCGCGGGACAGTGACAGATAATCCAGTCCGACTTCATTTAAAAATCCGACACGCGCACGGATCTCCTTTAAGATCTGATCTCCGATCAGATGCTGCTGATGGCTCAGCTCCATATCATTTAGAAAACTTCCAAGATTCTTTACGGACATGGATGTGATCTCATAAATATTCTTGTCCGCAACTGTGACCGCTAAGGATTCCGCCTTCAGACGCTGTCCCTTACAGGTTTCACACGGCGTGATGCGCATAAACTGCTCATATTCCTGCTTCATCGTATCAGATCCTGTCTCACGGTATTTACGCTGTACATTCCGGATCAGTCCCTCAAACGCCACATCATAAACACCCTCGCCGCGCATGCCTTTGTAATGTACCTTTAACTCCCTGCCATCTGTTCCGTGCAGGATCACATATTTTATCTCGTCCGGATAATCCTGGAATGGTGTCTCCAGTGAAAAATGATATTCTTCTGTCAATGCTTTTAACACCGCGTAGGTAAAACTGGAAGGATCTGTGCAGGACTGCCAGCCCATAACCTGAATTGCCCCCTCCGCAATGGAAAGGTGCTTATCCGGGATCATCAGATCCACATCAAACTCCATCTTGTATCCCAGTCCAAAGCAGGTCGGACAGGCGCCAAACGGATTGTTGAAAGAAAAACTTCTCGGTTCGATCTCCCCGATACTGATTCCACAGTCCGGGCAGGAGAAACTCTCCGAAAACTGGATCGGTTCCCCGTCGATCACATCCACGGTCATCAGCCCTTTAGATAATTCCAGTACATTTTCGATAGAATCAGACAAACGCTTCTCGATCCCCGGCTTGACCATCAGACGGTCTACCACGATCTCGATATTGTGTTTTTTATTTTTGTCAAGTTTGATCTCCTCCGTCAGCTCATACATGCTGCCGTCTACGATCACACGCACATAACCACTGCGCTTTGCCTGCTCTAAGAGCTTCTGGTGCTCCCCTTTTCTTCCGCGCACGACCGGTGCTAAAAGCTGGATCTTTGTGCGCTCCGGGAGTGTCATGATCTGATCTACCATCTGATCTACCGTCTGTTTTTTGATCTCCCTGCCACATTTCGGACAATGTGGGATACCGACTCTCGCGTACAAAAGGCGGAAATAATCATAAATCTCCGTAACCGTACCAACGGTAGATCTTGGATTGCGGTTCGTGGACTTCTGGTCAATGGAGATCGCCGGGGACAGCCCCTCGATCTTCTCCACATTCGGCTTTTCCATCTGCCCTAAGAATTGTCTTGCATAGGAGGAAAGTGACTCCATATAGCGCCTCTGTCCCTCCGCATAGATCGTATCAAACGCAAGCGATGATTTTCCGGAACCGGAAAGTCCGGTCAGCACAACAAATTCATCTCTTGGAATATCTACATCAATATTTTTTAAGTTGTGCTCATTTGCCCCCCGGATCTTAATGTATTTTCTTTCACTTTTTTTCTTCATGATTTACTGTCCTTTTTCTTTTCCCAAAAACACTTCTTACTGACGACTATTTCGTCACTCTTCACAATACAATGCTTCCTCACATATCACGCAGCATGCCCTTTAACTCCACCATCTTGTCGCGGTACTCTGCAGCAGCCTCGAAGTTTAAGTCTGCTGCCGCTTTCTGCATCTTCTTCTGGATGTCTGCGATCAGCTTTGTGAGTTCGTCCCGGTTCATGGATTCCGGGTCTTTTTTGAAGTTCATTTCTTCCTTTGCGACCTTCTTTGACACGCTGATCAGTTCCCGCACAGATTTCTGGATCGTTGTCGGTGTAATGCCGTGTTCCTCATTGTATGCCTGCTGTATCTCACGGCGGCGCTTCGTCTCCTCCATCGCAACACGCATGGAGTCTGTGATCTTGTCCGCATACATGATAACGTGTCCCTCACTGTTACGCGCAGCACGCCCGATCGTCTGTATCAGTGATGTCTCCGACCGCAGGAATCCCTCTTTATCTGCATCTAAAATTGCCACCAGCGTGATCTCCGGAATATCCAGTCCCTCCCGGAGCAGGTTGATGCCGACAAGCACATCAAATACATCCAGCCGCAGATCTCTTATGATCTCCGCTCGCTCTAACGTATCGATATCCGAATGGAGATATTTCACGCGGATACCGATCTCACGCATATAATCCGTCAGATCCTCCGCCATCTTCTTCGTCAGTGTCGTAATCAGCACCTTATGATGGTCTTTGATTTCCTTATTGACCTCACCGATCAGATCATCGATCTGTCCCTCCACCGGACGCACCACGACCTCCGGATCAAGCAGTCCGGTCGGACGGATAATCTGTTCTGTCCTAAGCAGCTCGTGTTCGTCCTCATATACATTCGGTGTTGCCGATACGAACAGCATCTGATCGATCTTGCTCTCAAATTCCTCAAAATTAAGCGGCCGGTTGTCTTTCGCCGACGGCAGACGGAATCCGTAGTCCACCAGCGTTGACTTTCTCGACTGGTCTCCCGCATACATGCCGCGGATCTGTGGAATCGTGATATGGGACTCATCCACGATGATCAGATAGTCATCCTTAAAATAATCCATCAGCGTATGCGGCGTTGCCCCCGCCGGAAGTCCTGCAAGATGTCTCGAATAATTTTCAATACCACTGCAGAAACCTGTTTCTTTTAACATCTCGATATCAAAATTCGTCCGCTCGGAAATGCGCTGCGCCTCAAGCAGCTTGTCCTCGCCCTTAAAATACCGGATGCGCTCATCCAGTTCCTGTTCGATGGCATCGCATGCCTTTAAGATTTTCTCCTGCGGCACAACATAATGGGATGCCGGGAACACCGCAAAATGCTCCAGCTCGCATTTGATCTCCCCTGTCAGCACATCCACCTCCGTGATACGGTCGATTTCATCCCCGAAAAATTCCACACGGACCGCCGTATCTCCGTAGTTTGCCGGGAAAATCTCTAACGTATCTCCCCGCACACGGAACGTACCTCGGTGAAAATCCATATCATTTCTCGTATACTGAATATCGACCAGCGCACGGATCACGTCATCTCTGTCCTTCTCCATCCCGGGTCTTAGGGAAACCATCATGCCAAGATAATCTTCCGGGCTGCCTAAACCATAAATACAGGAAACCGATGCCACCACGATCACATCCTTGCGCTCCACCAACGCCGCCGTCGCTGAAAGACGCAGTTTATCGATCTCCTCATTGATTGCGGAGTCCTTTGCGATATAGGTATCCGTCTGCGGCACATATGCTTCGGGCTGGTAATAATCATAGTATGACACAAAATATTCGACCGCATTCTCCGGGAAAAATTCTTTCATCTCCCCGTATAACTGCGCTGCCAGCGTTTTATTATGCGATATGATCAGTGTCGGCTTATTCAATGCCTGGATCACATTTGCCATTGTAAAAGTCTTACCGGAACCAGTCACTCCAAGCAGCGTCTGAAACTGGTTGCCCTCCTCAAATCCTTTTACCAGCTCCTCGATCGCATGAGGCTGATCCCCGGTTGGTTGGTATTTTGAATGTAATTTGAAATGATCCATGATATTCCTCATTTCTCCCTATTTATAAAATATAGAAACACTTTCTATCCGGAAACAATTAACATCAATATTTTAGTATGATTCTGTTTCCAGTATATCATTCAATTTATAAATTGTACAGCAAAAATCGAACTTTTGTTCTGTTTTTCTGCAAAAACAAAGCACAGGACAATATTTTATCCCATGCTTTGCTATGCTATGCTTTGCCTTTTATTTTACACTGTTTATTTTATACCATACTGTTCACAATCGCATCCGCCAGTGCATCCAGCTCTGCCTTCTGGTCTGCATGCATTGCAGACTTGATGGTAAGTCCTGTATCAAGGATCGTCATATCCTTCATTTCACTGATTTTCTCTTTAACCTGCTTTGCCGCTGTCGGTGCCCAGGTTCCGTTTTCCATAACTGCAACGGTCTTTTTCTGAACAGCCAGTGCCTTCATATCGGAAAGCAGATTTTCCATAACCGGATAAATTCCGGCATTGTAAGTCGGTGCCGCAAATACCAGATGGCTTGCACGGAAAATTTCACTGATCAGCTCGGAAACGTGCGCATTTGAAACATCATACACAGCAATCTTTTTCACGCCGCGCACTGCAAGTGCCCCTGCAAGCGCATCTGCCGCAGATGCCGTATTGCCATACATGGATGCATACATGATCACAACCGCCTGATCTTCCGCTTCATAAGTACTCCATTTCTGGTATTTTTCCAGAATGTAAGAGAGATTTTCTCTCCAGATTGGTCCGTGCAGCGGGCAGATCACAGCGATCTCAAGTCCTGCAGCTTTCTTTAATAATGTCTGCACGGACGCACCGTATTTTCCAACAATATTTGTGTAATAACGTCTTGCATCGTCCAGCCAGTCACGGTCAAAATCTACTTCATCCGCAAAAACATTGCCGTTTAATGCACCAAAGGATCCGAATCCGTCTGCGGAAAACAGCACTTTGTCCACATCATCGTAGGTGACCATTGCCTCCGGCCAGTGCACCATCGGTGCCATCACAAAATGAAGCGTATGCTTTCCTGCAGATAAGGTATCTCCCTCTTTCACCACAACAGAACGTTCAGAAAAATCTGTTCCAAAGAACTGGTTCATCATACCAAATGTCTTTGTATTTCCAACGATCTTTACAGCCGGATATCTGCGTACAATATCACCGATCATCGCGCAGTGATCCGGTTCCATATGATTTACGATCAGGTAGTCTAATGTTCTTCCCTCTAAAGCAGCTTCCAGGTTTTCGAAAAACTGTCCCGCAACGGAAGCATCCACGGTATCAAAAAGGACGGTCTGCTCATCCAGCAGAACATAGGAGTTGTAAGACACACCGCGTTTGATTGGAAAAATATTTTCAAACAATGCCAGTCTGCGGTCGCTTGCTCCGATCCAGGTAATATCATCAGTAACTTTTCTTATGTTATACATATCCGTCTCCTTCTTTCTCTCCATTTCATAATTGGCTTTTCCGGTGAAATCATACCACATACTTATCCATGTTTCAATGAACTGCATACAGATTTATAAAATGTTTATTTTCATCGTCTGCCATATCGCATATCTTTTACTATTTTTAATAATAGTAATTATTACTGTTATTAAAATATCAAATAATCCATTTTTTGTCAATTATTTTTTTGTGAAGATTCGGACGACAAAAAAAGCGCCACATTTACGAATCACTCCATAAACATGACGCCCTCTTCTTATTTTAAAATTTTATGCCATTTTTCCACAGCACTGTTTGTATTTTTTACCGGATCCACATGGGCACGGATCATTCGGATAAACCTTTGCAGCCGTACGTTTTTTCGGTGTATTGGTTGCCGTCTCATCCTTATTTGTACCGGTTACTTTTGCAACCTGCTCACGCTCTACCTTCTGTTCGATCTTGACATGGTACAGCAGACGGACTGTATCTTCCTGAATGTTTGCGATCATATCGTCAAACATGTCAAATCCTGCCATCTTGTACTCAACCAGCGGATCTCTCTGTCCGTATGCCTGTAAGCCGATACCCTGACGGAGCTGATCCATATCGTCGATATGATCCATCCACTTACGGTCAATGACTTTTAACAGTACGACACGCTCTAATTCACGGAACTGCTCCGGCTCTGGGAACTCTGTCTCTTTTGCCTCGTACAGTTTCACTGCACGCTCTTTTAAGAGATGTTTTAATTCTTTATTATTCTTAACACTGTCCACATCAGCAGCATTTACAGGCTCTAACGGGATAATATCCGTCAGAAGCTGGTTTAACTCGTTTAAATCCCACTCTTCTTTCGGTAATTCAGAAGAAATACAGGTATCCACGCAGCTCTCCACACGGTCTGTGATCATCTTGAAGATCACATCGCGCATGTTCTCGCCGTTTAATACACGCATACGCTCTGCGTAAATGATCTCTCTCTGATCATTCATAACCTGATCGTACTCAAGCAGGTTTTTACGGATACCGAAGTTGTTGCCCTCGATCTTCGTCTGTGCCTTCTCGATCGCAGATGTTAACATCTTATGCTGGATCTGCTCATTTTCCGGAACACCTAATGTATTAAAGATATCCATCAGTTTTTCAGAACCGAACAGACGCATCAGATCATCCTCAAGAGAGATAAAGAACTGGGATTCACCCGGATCTCCCTGACGTCCGGAACGTCCACGCAGCTGATTGTCAATACGTCTTGACTCATGACGCTCAGTACCGATAACTTTTAATCCACCGGCTTCCTTCGCATCATCATCCAGCTTGATATCGGTACCACGGCCAGCCATGTTGGTTGCGATCGTTACCGCACCGTGCTGTCCTGCTGCCGCTACGATCTCTGCCTCAAGTTCATGGAACTTCGCATTTAAAACAGTATGCTGGATTCCCTCTCTCTTTAACATTGCACTGATCGTCTCGGATACATCGATCGTGATCGTACCAACCAGTACCGGCTGTCCTTTTGCATGTGCAGCTTTTACTTCCTCGACAACTGCATGATATTTTTCTTTCTTGGTCTTATAAACAGCATCCTGTTTGTCCACACGGATGACTGGTCTGTTGGTCGGGATCTCGATAACATCCATACCATAGATATCACGGAACTCTTTTTCTTCGGTCAGGGCAGTACCTGTCATACCTGATTTTTTTTCAAATTTATTAAAGAAGTTCTGGAACGTAATCGTTGCAAGCGTCTTGCTCTCACGTTTTACTTTTACATGCTCTTTTGCCTCGATTGCCTGATGCAGACCGTCTGAATAACGGCGTCCCGGCATGATACGTCCGGTAAACTCATCAACGATCAGTACCTCATCATCCTTTACAACGTAATCCTGATCGCGGAACATCAGGTTGTGTGCACGCAAGGCAAGAATCACATTGTGCTGGATCTCAAGGTTCTCTGCATCTGCAAGGTTGTCGATCTTGAAGAACTGCTCAACCTTTTTCACACCTTCCTGTGTCAGGCTGACAACCTTGTCCTTCTCATTGACAAGGAAATCTCCGGTCTCTTCCTGCTCAATACCCATGATGGCATCCATCTTGGAATACTCCGGTACATCCTCACCACGTTTCATCTGCTGTGCTAAAATATCGCATGCCTCATAAAGACGGGTGGATTTACCGCTCTGTCCGGAAATGATAAGTGGTGTACGCGCCTCGTCGATCAATACGGAATCGACCTCATCGATGATTGCATAATGGAGTCCTCTCTGAACAAGCTGCTCCTTGTAAATAACCATGTTGTCCCTCAGATAATCAAATCCAAGTTCGTTGTTTGTCACATAAGTGATATCGCAGTTATATGCCTCACGACGCTCGTCATTGGTCATGGAGTTTAAAACCACTCCGACTTTTAAGCCGAGGAACTCATGGATCTGTCCCATCCACTCAGAGTCACGCTTTGCAAGGTAATCATTGACTGTTACGATGCACACGCCCTTGCCCTCTAAGGCATTTAAGTATGCAGGCAGTGTGGAAACAAGTGTCTTACCTTCACCGGTCTTCATCTCTGCGATACGTCCCTGATGTAAGATAATACCACCGATGATCTGCACGCGGTAATGCTCCATTCCAAGCACACGTTTTGCTGCTTCACGGACGGTTGCATATGCCTCCGGTAAAAGATCATCCAGTGTCTCTCCCTTTTCCAGTCTCTCTTTATATTCTTTTGTCTTGTCTCTTAATTCTTCATCGGACAGTGCTCCCATGGCGTCACGGTATGACTCCACTTTGTCAACGAGCGGGTAAATTCTTTTTAACTCGCGTTCGCTGTGTGTTCCGAATAACTTTGTAAATGCGCTCATAAAAACTCCTATTCCTGGCTGTTTTTCTCAAATTTGCAAGTCTGTTTTCCGTCCTTTTGCAGGCTAAGCCTTGCACAATATCGTTATTGTAACACTTTTCGTGTATTACCACAACTAAAATAGGGGTAAACGTTTTGTGAATTTTTTATTAACGCAAAAAAAGTCCTTGCACTGCTGCACGCTTGTGTTTATACTCTTACTGAATCGCACTTTCTGCGATGGCACACAGGATATGATCTACAACAAAGGAGGAATCTGATATGACTTATTCTTATAAAACAAAAGGAACCTGTTCCACACAGATCGACTTAGAACTGGACGGAAACATTGTTCATAACGTAAAATTCACCGGCGGCTGCAACGGCAACCTGCAGGCAATCCCAAAATTAGTGGAAGGCCTTACCGTGGAACAGGTGGAAGAAAAAATCGGCGGCATCCGCTGTGGCGGACGTCCTACTTCCTGCGGCGACCAGCTTGCAAAAGCGTGCCGTGAAGCATTAGAGGCGTCCCAAAACGCTTAAGCATTGAAAAAGACAGGCTGCAAAACACAGCCTGCCTTTTCTTTTTTACGATGACTAAATATTCACGAAACATACATTCCATGCTTCCCCTTTTTCATCATGGCTCCTGCAGTACCGGCTGTATCTGTTTTCCCTGCAGCGCCGCCTCGATTGTTTCCGGAAGCAGTTCCATCTTCGCGACCATGGAATTCGGCTTGCTCTTATAATTATCCTGTCCAAATGGCACAAAATAAATATTTTTCATATTCATCAGCATACCGATATTTTTAAAACCGGCTCCAAGGGCATCGTTTGTGGAAATCGCAATGACAAGCGGTTTACCGTTGCGCATATGCGCCTTTGCCGCCATCAGCACCGGCGTATCGACGATTCCCCCGGTCAGTTTTGCCGCAGTATTTCCGGTACACGGCGCGATCACCATAATATCAAGGAAATTGTTCGGTCCGATCGGCTCCGCCGCACAGATGGAACGTATCCCTTCATTTCCCGTGATCTCACAGATCCCCTCCACATATTCTTTGGCACTGCCAAACCTGGTATCGCAGGTCTGTGCATTGAATGAAAAAATCGGGATCACATTTGCCCCCATCTCACAGAGATGTTCCACCGCTTTTCTCGCCTTTGCAAATGTACAGAAAGATCCTGTGATTCCAAAACCGATATTATACTTATCAAAATCCATCTGACATTTCCCCCTGTTTTTCCTTCAAAATAAACCGCTCTACGGAGCGTTCCAAAATATACGCACTCTCTTTCGGCGCATATTTTCCCGGGATTCCAAGCACATGGTCCGCATGGATGCCGTATTCCCTCGCACATGCAAAATCTGTACCGCCCTCCCCGGAGGCAATATCCACAATATATGCATCTCTTGGAAGTTCCCGGATAATCTTTTCCGTGACCACAAGCGCCGGAACCGTATTGACAACCATCGCCGCCCCCATTGCCTCCTCCGGTCCAAACGCAAAATCCACCGCATAAAAACCATCACCTTTTGCCTCTTTGCGTGCTTCCTTCCTTCTCGCAAGCACAGTCACACGCGCGCCAAGCGCCCCAAGTCTCTTTGCAATCGCTTTTCCACAATATCCGTATCCCGTCACAAGCACTTTTGCCTCATCAATATTATACGGACTTTTTTCCACAAGCTCTGCGATCGTTCCCTCCGCCGTCGCCACGGCATTTTCCTCCGTCACAACCGTATCTTCCATAAAATCCAGGAAATGAATATCTCTTCCGGTTAAAAGTTCCCTCTGCTCTGTAGAAAAGCATCCTCCCATCACCAGTGTTTTCTTTTCCAGATTTTTATTTAATATATCATAAAAGATCTCCTGCTCCGGCACTTTCTGCACCGGAATTGGAAGGATCAGTACATCTGCCTTATCCAGAAAACGTTTCAGCTTCTCTAACTGCTGCAATGCCGTCTCACGGTTTCTGATATCGAGGCAGCGCACATTATGACCTTTCTTTGTCAGTATCTCAGCAAGACACACCTGACGCATATCGCTGATCAGAAGAATTGTCTGTCTGTTCATGCAAACTCCTTTACGCTCCCTTCACATTATTATATGAAGGTTCTGTTTCTGCCGTTCCAGATTCGTCTTCCCGTTCCTGTCAAACTTTCATTGAACTTTGGGTTTTGAGTCTCATGTCAAACATTTTTTCCGTTTTTGTTTTTATTTTCTGTGCTTTTATATTTTCTGAATTTTTCATTAATTTTATGTAATTTTTAATTATCTTTTATTTTTTTTACATTTTATCTATTTTCTTATTGACAAATATATTTTTATCAGATATAATCAAATTACAAAATAACAAAAGAGATACGAAAGAAAAACAAAAACGGTTGCAGAGACGAAGCAGCCAGAAAGGAAGGTACAGACCACCAGAGGGATAATGATTTGCCCTAGACGATACTAAGAAAGAGAGGTACAAACCACCAGAAAGATAACGATTTACCCCAAACGATACTAAGAAAGAGAGGTACGGACCACCGAAAACATAAGCGCATTCGTTTTTTCATTCAAAAGAGGAAAGAAAACATGACGGTCCTAAGAAAGGATTTATGAATCAGTATCAGACGAGATTCTCAGATATGATACGATATCAGGAGTCATAAGAATAACAGATCCGGATTGAAGATAAAGCGGAGAAGTACAAACGAATCTGAGACAAGCTCAGAAAAATACAGATGAATTGAGGTATAGTCCCATGGACGAAATAGTTTAGAAGGCGGCATCGCATGAATGAATTCCATACGGTGTCGCCTTCATTGTGTGTCACAGCATTTTGGACTGTACGCTGCATATACTCTCCTGCAGACGGAAATAAAATTCCGCCGCAGGTTTCTTTTTTTATAACTGGGTCACTACAAAAATATCATAGATCGCACGGATCGCATTTTCAAAATCTGCATTGCTGACACCAATGATAATGTTCAACTCAGAAGATCCCTGATCGATCATCTTAACATTGATGTTTGCATGTGCCAGTGCGGAGAAAATTCTTCCTGCTGTTCCACGGGTAGATTTCATACCGCGTCCAACGACTGCGATCAATGCCAGATCTCCCTCTAACTCAATGCTGTCCGGTTTTGCAAGACGATGGATCGCAGAAATCACAGACTGCTCTTTGCCCTCAAATTCCGGCTGATGCACAAAGATCGTCATCGTATCGATACCGGATGGCATATGCTCAAATGAAATTCCATTTTCCTCAAATGCGGATAAAACTTTCCTTCCAAAACCAACTTCGGAGTTCATCATATCCTTATCAATATTGACAGAAACAAAACCTTTCTTTCCGGCGATACCCGTGATCGTGTATTTCGACTGATGACAGGTACTCTCAACAATCCAGGTTCCTGCATCTTCCGGCGCATTGGTGTTACGGATATTGATTGGAATACCGGCTTTGCGGACCGGGAATACCGCATCCTCATGCAGTACGCTTGCTCCCATGTAAGAAAGCTCTCTTAACTCGCGGTAAGTGATCGTCTTGATCGTTTCTGGATGGTCGATGATCCTTGGATCTGCAACCAGGAAACCGGATACGTCTGTCCAGTTCTCATAACAGGTTGCATGTACGGCTCTTGATACGATAGATCCGGTGATATCAGAACCGCCTCTTGAAAATGTGCGGACACTTCCGTCCGGATTAGCACCGTAAAATCCTGGAATTACTGCGCGCTCGATCTTTGCAAGACGTTTACTGAGTACCTTATCTGTCTTTTCTGCATCAAAGTTTCCCTCTTTATCAAAGAAAATAACTTCTGCAGCATCTACAAACTCATAGCCAAGGTAATTCGCCATGATGATACCATTTAAATATTCTCCACGGGAAGCTGCGTAATCCACACCGGCTTTATTTTTAAAATTCTCTGCGATTTTCTTGAACTCATCTTCTAACGATAATTTCAAATTCAGACCATTGATAATTGTGTCATAGCGGTCCTTGATCTTCATGAGCGGCACACGGAAATCTTCATCTGCCTCCACCAGGTCATAACATGCGTATAACATATCAGTAACCTTGGTATCTTTGGAATTTCTTTTTCCCGGTGCACTCGGAACTACATATCTTCTCTCTTTATCTGCGTTGATAATTTTACCAACCTTTGCAAACTGTTCTGCACTTGCAAGAGAGCTGCCGCCAAATTTCACAACTTTAATCATTTTCTTCTGAACCTCCACTTACTTTCGCGTGTAAGAAAACACCCGATACTATCCATATAATGAATATATATTATCATAAATGCAGTTTCCGTCAAATGATTTTTCCGATTTTTAGTTCCATGGAATCAAAAATTTTTGTATTTTCTATATTATGTCAACTTTTCATTACCTGTACTTATAAGTACTTTAAATTCAGGTAATACCAACCGGTCCTATCAGCACTTCGCGCGCTACAAAAAGCGACAGATCCGGTCTCGTCGCCATCTTCCATTTCACCAGTGTAAGCTGCATATCTGTGATTTCAATTCCGGTAATGCCATACGGATGCACGCAGCTCCCGGCATTCAGGTACAGACTGCCGTCTGCCGGCAGCCTTGGACGGTGGGAATGTCCGGCCGCCAGATAGCAGTCATGCTCTTTTGTCCAGTTATCTAAACATTTTTCATATTTTAAGGTCTTTTTATAATTCCGCGCCGCACTCGTCGGATCACTGACGCCAAAACGCTCTAACGGTTTCCAGAAATACCGCACCAGAAAACGGGATAATTTCCAGCAGACTGAGTTAAAAAAATCTGCCTGATGCCCGTGGATCATGCAGATATCCCTGCCTCCCTCACAGTTATCTAAGATCATTGCTTCCCCTAACATGCCTTTCATTTCCATATTGTGATTTCCGTAAATGCGGTATATCCGGCACTGTTTCTGCAGTGTTTCAAACCGGCAGTAGACATCCTGATGACTCTCCTCAATGCGGGAAAGATGCCTGTTTTCCCACAATTCCTCCCCGTCACCGAGTTCAAAATAGGTGAAACCATGCGCGATATAGTAGTTTAACGCCGCCATATACAGATGCTGGTTTCTCAAGAAATTATCATTTGCCCCTCCCTCTCCCCGGTGGCAGTCGCTGATGATGATATAACGGCTGCAACTGTTAAGCGGAAGATGGACTGCTTCTGAAAGCGCTTTATCGATCCGCATCTGACAGGAAAAGGGCGGATATCTTTTCTTATTTTCCATGCTTCCATCCCCGCATCCGAAACGCATGTTTCAAACACCACGGAAGCTGATAGTATAAAAATAAAAGACGGTCAGGTGCAGCAATAAACGGATGTGTGAACAGACGGTAAAGGAAACAGCAGAAACAGTTCCAAGCCTGCACCATGCAGCGCCAAACGGACGCACAGAATTTGTGTTTCATATAGAAATCCATTCTGACATAAACTTCATTACGGCAGATCCGGTATTTATTCCCCGGTATTTTTCCTTTCGCCCGCTTTAATCCCTCAAAAAATGCTTCTGCCATGCATTCATTCTGAAACCGTATTGTCGTCACCAATATCAGATCCGATGGTCTCGAAAATGTCCCCATCCCAAATCCGGTCAGCCACCAGTGCCGCTTCTGCAGGAAATAAACTTTTTTCCGCCTGCGGTCTAGCCTGCACTGGATAAACGGCATATCCTGATCTTCCACCGCCTCAAAATGGGCGATCCTGTAATATCGTTCCGGGACGACCTTTCCCGCATGATATACGCCAACCTCTCCTCCGGTATTGATGCCATACTGCCCCTTCCAGAATTCGATCAGCCAGGTTTCGCCAGCATAATCAAAATAGATAGGCAGTGCATCAAACACCATGCCTGCTCCCACTGCTGCCCTGTCGTAAAGCGCCTCATACCCCTGTTTTCTCTGCCACGCATCTTCCCTCGACGTGAACACGTCTTCACACGGCACATAACAAAAGCCGAATGGTTCTGCGAGTTCATTCAGAAGCTGAATTTTCTCTACATCACACATCCGGCGTATTTTTCTCTTACTTTTTTCTCTTTTTACCGTGATGATCACTGCTGCAATCAGTAAAACAAGCAGGATCACCACAATACATCCAATTTTTATCACATTAAAATCTGGCATTTTTCCCTCCTGCATATTTTTTTCAGAAATTCACATCCTGTACTATAAGATATGCAGGGAAAATTGGTTTGGCATCAGAATCAGCGCCTATACATACTTCTTTAAAGTAGCACGCACTGCGCCCACCCCGGCGATCAGTTCTTTAAAATACTGCACCGTCAGTCCGGCAAGATCGGCCTCATAAAGATCCACACCAAAGATAGCACGGTTTGTCAGTAATGGCCGGATCGTTTCTTCCACATCTGTATCACCAAGCCGGATACCGGCAACAACCGGACAGACGGCCTCAAGCAGCGGATCCGGGCTTAACTCAAATTTTTCACCATTATCATCGACTGCCATGAGATACCGCATCCATCCCGCAAATACCAGTGGGATCAATTTTAAGTTTTTGATATCCTTATCTTCAGATGCCAGATAATTTTTCACGGTCTCCCCAAAGCGGATTGCAAGTTTCTGTGAAGTATCTGTGGCAATACGCTGTGGTGTATCCGGCATAAATGGATTCGGTATGCGGACATTTAACACGGTATCAATAAACTCTTTCGGATCAAGGATACCCGGATCCACAACGACCGGAAGTCCCTCGGTATATCCGATTCTCTCCACCATTTTCCGAAGCTCTGCATCTTTCATTTCATCGGAGATCTTTGTGTAGCCAAGCAGACAGCCAAACACTGCAAGAGCCGTGTGAAGCGGATTCAAGCAGGTGCAGACTTTCATTTTTTCCACCTTGTCAACGGTTGCGCGGTCGGTAAACATGATGCCGCCCTTTTCCAGCTCTGGGCGTCCGTTCGGGAACCAGTCCTCGATCACTAAATATTCACATTCCTCTGCATTCACAAATGGAGCTACATAGGTGTTTTTGGATGTAACGACCGGATCAAGCCCATCGATCTCATCTTTCTTTAAGATCTCTTCCACGGAAGCATCCGGTCTCGGCGTGATCTTATCGATCATAGACCATGGGAACGAAACCTTTTCCCTGTCATTGATATAGTTTACAAAATCTTTCTCTGCAAGACCGTTTTCTGCCCATTTTTCGGCAAATGTATGGATTGCCGCATATAATTTATCCCCGTTATGGGAGCAGTTATCCATGGATACCATGGCGATCGGAAGCTGTCCGTTTTTAAAACGTGTGTATAAAAGAGATGCAACTTTTCCGATATAGCTTGCAGGTTTCTCCGGGCCGGCTGCAAAATCGGCAGCGACTGCCGGAAGCAGTTCTCCTTTTCCGTTTGCCAGACTGTATCCCTTTTCTGTGATGGTAAAGGATACCATCTGCAAGGACTGTTTGCAGAAAATCTCTTTTAATCTGCCATACTCGCCCTCATTTTCCGAATCGAGGATACAGGACTCCACAACAGAACCGACAACTGTTTTTTCGACGCTTCCATCTGCCTTTAATGTGACAAGAATGGAATAATCATCATGCGGACGGTTCATTTTTTCAATGATCTCATAATCAAAACCTTCCGCTACGATCAGGCCTGTTTCCATTTCCCCTCTGTTTAAGATATTCTGCATTACATTTGCCTGAAATGCACGGAAAATATTTCCTGCACCAAAGTGAATCCAGCACGGATTTTCTCTGGTTGCCTCTGTTACTGCTGCACGGTCAAACTGCGGAAGCTGATATCCCTTTGCTTCCCACTGTGCCCTGTCTTTTAAACCAAGTGTACTTAATTCCATAGCTTTTCCTTTCTCCATTGTTCAACGTTTTTTGATATGTTTATTATAAGTGAATCCCCTTAAGACATCCAATAGAGTTGCTTGTTGTTCACATTGCAAAAATTGCGATTCTGTGATAAATTTTTTATATCAGATCGTCACTTTTTCCTTATATTTGAAATATTTCAGAGGATTTTACCATGCGCAGACAGTTACAGTCTCCTTTTAATGAACGACAGTATATGCTGTCCAAAGATTTTGAAATTTACTATTATAATGACAACCACTTTTATGGCGTGACAGATCACACCCACGATTACTATGAATTCTATTTTTTTCTGGAGGGAAATGTAACGATCTCCATTGAAAAGGAACATCATCATCTGAAACCGGGGGATATGGTCTTCATTCCCCCGGGTATTCACCACCATGTGTCCAGTGTGGGGGAAACACTTCCCTATCAGCGTTTTGTTTTCTGGATCAGTCAGGATTACTGTCAGAAACTGAAAGAATTGTCCAAAGACTATGTTTATCTGATCGAACATGCACAGAATACCCATCATTTTATTTATCACTATGATGTCGTGGCTTTCAATGCGCTTTCCGCAAAGATTTTCCGGCTGATCGAGGAGATCCATGCGGACCGTTTTGGAAAAGCTGCCAAGATCGAGCTCTGCGTGAACGATCTGATGCTCCACATCAACCGGGCTGTCTATGAGGCAGAACATCCTGCAGCCCGCAAAGATGCCTCTGGTCTGTATGACGGCATCCTGCAATACATTGAGTCCCATCTGGATGAGGATCTCTCCTTAGACAGCCTCTCCAAAGCTTTTTTTGTGAGCAAATACCATATTTCCCATATTTTTAAGGATAACTTTGGAATATCCGTCCATCAGTATATTACTAAAAAAAGGTTATCCATGTGCAGGGATGCCATTCTCAGCAATGAAAATATCACAAAGATTTATCTGATGTACGGATTTAAAGATTACACCAGTTTTTTCCGTGCATTCAAAAAAGAGTATGGCATCTCACCCAAAGAATATAAGGAACTTTATGCGCAGAAACCGCAGTAGAATCTACCGCTCTGTTTTAGTATTAGAGGGAACCCATGGGCATTTTTTTGCAACTTCGCTGTTATAATGCTCCAATTCCCTCATCTGTTCTACGATATGGTTCATATCCATGCGCTCCACCAATTTTTCAATGATTTCCACACCCTCTTTTGCAAGTGTTTCCCTCGCTGCTTCATCTGCAATGACCGGTGTACTCATGTGGTCTTTTTTCTCGCCAAAATAATAACCGATCGCAGCACTCTGATATGCCAGTCCGAAAATATCCTCAAATCCGGCACAGGACTGCGGCTCGTTATGCGCATACTCCGTTGTGAGCGGCACGTCACTTAATCGGTTCATTTTCTGATAAGCTCCCACTGTAATTGCGTGGAAACTGTCCATTGATGTAAAAATATCCCTTGCATTTTTCATCATCTGCATGGTGAGGTCCATATATAAAATCGGCACTCCGGTCTCATCAAAGAAATCCCGCACCATCGGACTGCATGTCATATGTGCCGGGCCGTGAAAACTGATGTAGATCTGGCGTTTGAATCCCTGGCGCAACAGGCTGTTTGCCACCGCCATCAAATAGTCGATTCCTTCCCGCACACTCACCTGGACGGTTCCCCTGCCGCTTGCCGTTGCGCCTGCGTAAAAATACGGAAGTCCTGTCAATACCAGCCCGTCACACGCCTCTGCCATCTCCAGTGCAAATGCCTCACTGATGGTGGTTTCTGAATCCAGTGGAAATCCCCCGTGCATCTCTACCGTTCCGACCGGTACAATGATAATGTCATTTCTGGAAAGATATTCTTCCACCTCATCATTTAACATTCTAGGTAATATTCTTGTTCTCATATGTTTCCTCCTGTTTTTGAGGGATGTGGTATGTTTTCGGCTATCCCTCTTTTTTCTTATAAGTGAAATAATTTTTCTGCATTTGTACGGCAGATTTTTTCATAGGCACTCCGGCTGAGTCTTCCTGCGTGTTCCTGCTCATCCAGCCAGTTTCCAAGCGGAAATGTCATTTCACAATTTGCCATATCTGTTCCAAACAGCAACCGGTCCTGATATTTTTCCAGAAAAGCCAGCCCAAATTCTTCGTCACGCATGATTGCACATCCGCCACTGTTTGCGGACAGATCTCCATATAAATTTTCATAGGTTTCAAACAGATATGGCAGTCTGCCGCCGGGACATACAGCTCCCTCTCCCCATTTCATCCGTTCCTTTGGGGTCGCCGGTGCATCTTTTGAAATTTCATGCCAGAATGGCTGACTGTGCCCGATGAACTTTAATCCTTTATAACGCTTTAAATTTTCCTCCAGCAGCGGGAGCCCCGGCCCGTCCACAACCCCATACTGAAAGCCCTCTTTCGGACTCATGTGAAAAAGAACAGGTAATTTTAATTCTTCTGCCACCTCAAATACACTCTGTAAAAATGGAGCATCCAGCCTCTGGTTTACCATCAGTTCCCCGATTCCGACCGCACCGCTCTCTTTACAGGCTAAGATCCGTTTATACACATCTGTCTGGTTTTTTGCATCCACATTGCACATCCAGTGGAACTTCTTGGGGAACTGTTCACAGATGCGTTTACACTCCTCATTTGCTGCAACCAGGATCTGCTCATTTTCCTGTTCGCCGGAAGATAACACGATTCCCTGTTCAATTCCAAGTTCCTCTAAGTGCGGCAGCATCTGTGCCGCACTGGAAAGGAACATGGTATCTGTTTTCGGATACTGCTGTAATGTCAGATGAAGATGAATATCAATTTTTTTCAATCTAATCTCCTCTTTACTATTCACGTCTTTGTTTTAATTCCGCATACATTTCTTTGGTCTGTTCCTTATCCAGATTAAAGATTGCGCCGATACCAATGAGTTCCAGCACACAGGTCAGCACCGGGATCAATGCCACTAACATGTAGATATTGTTTATGGTTGCATCTGACTGCACCACATTATTTCCAGAAATATATCCGATCGCCTGGAGTCCGAAGGAAACACCTGCGGAAGCAATGGTGGAACCGATTTTACGGCTGAACGTATAAAGGGAATACATCGAGCCATCACTTCTCTCATGGAACTTCCACTCACTGTAATCCAGACAGTCTGTGACAAGCGCCCAGATCAGCATGGTAAATACGGTCTGTCCGATCATTGCCAGTACATTCAGTACCGAATAAACATAAACGTTTGGTATTTTTACGGCAAAAATGATTACACTGAGCACGGTACTGCTGATTACGCCAAACATCAATGTCGTTTTCTTTCCAAACTTTGCAACCAGTTTTGGCACAAGCGGGAAACAGATGATAATGATCGGCACACTTGCAAGACTAAGCAGAGTCATTGCAGAGGTATTTCCATAGTACTCTTTGAATACATAACTTCTAATCTGGTTTGAACCGGTGATATAGAGCATACTTCCAATGGTTGCAACCATGACACCGATCAGTGGCCTATTTTTTACGACTGCTTTCAACACATTTCCATAATTGAACTTTTCTGTATTCTGTTTCTTTTCCTCACGCACACGCTCTGTCGTTAAATGTAACAGCAGGCAGTAGCAGACCACACTTAAAATTCCAAAAATAACTGCCAGAAGTGTAAATCTTTCCGGGATAATGTTGCTTTCGCTGTCAAAACAGACTACCGGCACAAAGGATAACGCTGCAATTCCCACAAATGTTCCGCCAAGACTTCTTGCCCTTGAGAGTTTACTCCGGTCAATCGGATCTGTGCTGACCACACTTGCCATCGCACCAAACGGCATGGAAGTTCCGGTATAGCTCATTCCATATAAGACATACACAAAAGCGACCCACGCATGAAGTGCAACACCTTCAAACGGCACTTTGGAAAAACAAAGCACACCTGACAACGCCAGCGGTATCATAAAAATTTTAATCCACGGTTTGAATTTATCTCCTGATTTTCCAAGCATCCAACGGTCCGGAAAAGAACCCATGATCGGGTCATTTACTGCATCCCAGAGTCTCGCTGCAAGGAACAGGGAACCCATCCACGCCGGACTGATTCCCAGCACATAAGTACAAAACGTCAAAAAATATGCGTCTACAAATAAATTGACAAAACTGCCCGCCATATCTCCAAACACATATCCGATCTCATCCCTTTTTGAAAAGGGTCTTACATTTCTTTTATTCATAAATTTTTCTCCTTCTGGTATTTGTACGCGCGCATTGGTTTTGTGTCTGTACATTTCACAAGAACCGATATCCTTATGATACATTTGCTTTATTGCAATTTAAATTGCATTTATACCAAAATACATTGCATATCTTACATTTATTGTGCTACAATATTTGTAGGATTGTATAAATATAACAAATCAGAACAGGAGTTTTTATGAAATATAGCCAAATGAAACGTTTTTTAATGGAACATAAGGATTCGATGAAGCCTCCGTATATTTCCACGCTCGATGGCATCCTGACTGCCGGTGGGGAATTGATCGGATACCAGGAACTGGAAATGGACAGCCCCTATCTGGATGTACATGAGGATACCAGTTACACGAAAGACTATGTAACCCTCCACAGCCACGAGTTTTACGAACTTCTTTTCTGCCGCAGTGGAAACTTGCAATATCTCATTGGAAACACCCGTTACCAGATCCGCAAAAATGATATCATCCTCGTTCCCCCCGGCACCAGCCACCGCCCTTTATTTTTAGAGCAGCTTCGGGAACCCTATCAGAGAACCGTACTCTGGATCAACAACGATTTTTTTGAGACCTGTAAGCAGAACTTCTTTGCGGATACAGGCTCCTCCCAATATGCACCACAAAAGCAGCTCCCCTATGTCATCCGCCCGGAAGGAACACTCTTAAACCAGATCGACCAGCTTCTGGCTGCACTGTTGTACGAGGGTTCCACCATGCGTCTTGGAAGCGAGCTCTACCGCATGGGGCTTTTTCTGCAGTTGTTCTGTCTGTTTTACCGTATGAACGACCATCCGCAGTCAGACATCCCCAAACCGGAGAATACAGGCCTGTTAGACCAGATTCTCAACTACATTGAATTGCATTTATCCGAAGACCTCAGCCTCGCATCTATTTCAGCGCAGTTTATGGTAAGCCAGTCGACAGTAAGCCAGCTTTTTAAAAAGCAGCTTGACACCGGCTTTTACAAAATCGTTACCCAGCGGAGACTGATCGAATCTAAAAATCTGATCAATTCCGGCTTTCCATTGAAAGAAGTTGCCGAACAGTGCGGCTTTTGTGATTATTCTGTTTTTTACAAAGCGTTTGTGAAAGAATATGGCATCTCTCCACGCAGCTTCCGGACCCGTGAAAAAGAAACGCATGATTTTTACTGATGCGGATTCAGGTGTCAAAAGGTAACTTCAGATTTTTTGACTGGCAAATAATGCCCTTTTGATAACCAGAGATAAGCATACAAAAATCCGCGGCATATGCCACGGACTTTTCCATAATACAAGGGACTGCCATACGGCAGTCCCTAATTATGCATATTTTATACTTATTTATTTTCATCCAGCTTATCGAGCATATCCCACACGCCGAGCATATACATAATACCCAGTGCACGGTCGTATAAGCCATAACCCGGACGGACATTGCCCGGCTTTTCATCCCAGAGGTGGCGTCCGTGATCCGGACGGATATAACCCTCAAATCCGCAGTCATGGTATGCTTTTAAAATGTCAAGGATTCCGGTATCACCATCACAGTCACGATGGGAAGCCTCCGAAAAATCTCCATTCGGAAAATGTTTTACATTGCGGATGTGCGCAAACGCAATGCGGTCACAATGCTTGCGGACAATATCTGCCACATTGTTTCTCGGGTCGGCATTCAAAGACCCTGAGCACAGTGTCAGACAGTTGTACGGGCTGTCAACCATCTTTAAGAAACGGTCAATATTTTCTTCACAGGTCAGAAGACGCGGAAGTCCGAAAATATCCCATGGCGGATCATCCATGTGGATTGCCATTTTGATATCGCATTCTTTACAGGTCGGCATAAGCGCCTCAAGAAAATATTTTAAGTTTTCCCACAATACTTCTTTTGTCACCGGCTTGTAAGCTGCAAAGAGCTCGTCCAGTTTCTCCATACGTTCCGGCTCCCAGCCTGGAAATGTCATTCCATGTAAATTATTTAAAATATAGTCTGCCATTTCCTTCGGATCATCATGGATCTTGCTTGCTTCGTAATAAAGTGCTGTCGAACCATCTCCTACCGGATGAAATAAATCCGTGCGCGTCCAGTCAAAGATCGGCATAAAATTATAGCAGATAACCTTGACACCGAATTTGGAAAGGTTCTTAATTGTCTGGATGTAGTTTTCAATATACTGGTCACGGCTCGGAAGTCCGATCTTGATATCATCATGTACATTGACAGATTCCACAACGTCCATATTAAAACCATATGGCTCAAGCTGTTTCTGCACTTCTGCAATCTCTTCTACCGTCCACACTTCTCCCGGCAGTTTATGATGCAGTGCCCACACGATGCTCGTCACACCCGGAATCTGTTTGATATCAGCAAGGCTGATCTTGTCATTGTCCTCGCCGTACCAGCGGAAACCCATCTGCATTGGCATATCTTTTTCCCCCTTAATCTTGATAATTGCATTATAGCATGTACATTTTTTTACTGGCAATTCAAGTTAATTGCTGTTTTTATTGCAAATCTTGCGATTCCGTTACTTTTGGCATTTTTCTAATCCGCCGAAAATCCCCTGTGCATCTCTACTGTTCCACCATGCGGTTTGAAGGCGGACTCTACCGCATGGGGCTTTTTCTGCAGCTGTTCTATCTGCTTTAACGAATGAATGATCAGTTGAATTGCATTTAGCAGAAGGCTTCAATCTATACGTTTTATCTTGCCAGCAGTCCTCTCGCAAAGTAATCCGCCAACGCAAGTGCCTGCTGCTCTACGTCCCGGAACACATCAATGCTCTGCTCATACTCTCCATTGACCTGGTGCTCGATCTCCTCCCTGGTCAGATCCAGATGATTTAACAGCATATTTCTGGTTTCCCTGCTCTCAAAGTACGGATTGTAATTCGCAAAAAGAGCTGCCATCTGATTGGCATTGCGGTACCACTCCTTCACCAGCGCATCATAATCAGACATATTTTTTGCCTTCAATGCCTGAATGATCTGTCCGGCGATCTCAATATGCTCCGTCAGAAGATTGCGGAGCTGTCTGGTCGTTGCGATCGGAAGATACCTTGCAAATACATCCGTGATCTCGTCTGCGGTCTCAAGCAGCCGTTCTTCCACCGCCTGCTGGTCTGCATTGTCTGCGACTGCACTCATCAGGTACATTCTCGTCCAGTAAACATGATTTAACCATGCAAGACGCATATCCTCGTTGAGACGGAGGATGGAATCCTCACGCTCTGATTCGGTCTCGTTGCTGCCTCCGGCATTTCCCGTTCCTCCTCCCATGTTTCCGCCCATGCTGCCTGTGCCGCCGCTCATATTCCCGCTTCCGGTGTTTCCTGTTCCGCTTCCAGCGTTTCCTGTTCCTCCGCCCGTGTTTCCGCCTCCCGGATTCTGCGGCGGCACATATCCCTCTCCCGGGCAGATAAATAGCTGCATCCCGATCTGGAGATTATATGGATTGACTCCCGGATTTCCAAGGATCAGTTCCGTCACTGTCGTGTGATACTGTCTCGATAATTTATACAGGGAATCGCCTGCCTGTATCGTATGCACAATTTTGTTCTGACAATACATATCTTTATTTCCAACCATAACTTTTTCATATTATGATATGAAATACAAAAAAAAATGTGAAATACCATTTCTGAGATTTCACATTTCGCATTATTTTTCTACCAGGATTCGGGTGGCAAATATAGTTTTCAGTTTTTGACTGCTAAATTGCACATCTGTCATGGCTACCCCCATATTTACAACAGCGTCGCAAATATCGGTGCAGCGATTACCGTCAGAATACCTGCCACTGCAATGGAAAGGCTGCTCATGGCACCTTCGATCTCTCCAAGTTCCAATGCCTTTGCTGTTCCAAGTGCATGTGAGGATGATCCGATCGCAATTCCCTTTGCCACCGGCTCTTCAATTTTGAAAACACGGCAGATCGTTTCCGCTAACACATTTCCGATGATACCGGTGATAATGATGACCGCAACCGTGATTGTGACATAACCGCCAAGTTCCTCCGAGATTCCCATTCCGATCGCCGTTGTGATCGACTTCGGGAGAAGCGTGACATACTGTGCATGGTCAAAGTGGAATAACAGCGACAAGACCAGAACACAGATCACACTCGTCAGAACACCGGAAATCAATCCTGCAAAAATCGCCGCAACATTCTGTTTCAGCAGTTCGAACTGCTCATAAAGCGGGATCGCTAAACAAACCGTTGCCGGAGTCAGAAGGTAACTTAAGTATTTTGCGCCCTCATTATAACTCTCATATGGAATATGGAACGCAACCAGAAAAACGATCACGGCAACGATCGAGATCAGAAGTGGATTGAATACTGCCAGTTTTAATTTTTTCTTCAAAAATACACCCAGCTCATATGCCAAAATGCTGATCGCAACACCAAAAAATACGGAATCACATAAAAACTCTTTCATTGCTGCTCTCCTTTCCTTTTCCCCCTGCGCATCACAAATTGTGTCACATGACCGGACACGATCATAACCACGATCGTTGATACCACCATGATCATCACGATCTGCACACAGATCGGGCGTAGTGCATCCCATGCATCAATGAGTCCTGCACCGGCCGGAATAAACATTAACGGCATGATTTCGATCATGAACTTTCCGGCATCTTTGACTGCTGCAAGTGGAAGGAGTCTTGTTTCCAGTGCAATAAATAAGAGAACCAGCCCATAAATACTTGCCGGTACCGGAAACGGGAGCACATATTTTAACAGCTCTCCCAGAAATGAAAACAACAGAATGATCATAAATTGTCTCAAGTACTTCATAAAATATCCTTTTCTTCAGAGGCTTCTCTGAAATTTCAATTTTCAGCCGGATATAATCATAGCACTTTTTGTTAGAATATCAACCTTTTCCGTTACTAATTATCCACTTGTATTTTTTAAAAAACATCAGATTTGTTTTCCAGTTTATGACGTGCCGGATTTTCTAAAACTTCCCCGGACGCGTCAAAGCAGGAACCGTGACAGGGACACTCAAAAGTCTGTTCTTTTGCATTCCAGTGCAGAACACACCCCATATGGGTGCACCTGTTTTTTACACGCGGTTTTAAAATTCCCTTCATCGCCTCCCACATATTAATTGCAAGCTGTGGCTTTAAAATACCTCGCGACGGATTAAAAATGGCTGCAAATTCATTTTCCCTTCCCTGCACAAGATCCGAAAGAACAATTGCTGAGATCATTGCGCCCGTCATCCCCCATTTTCCAAATCCGCCCGCCACAAAAAGATCCGGTGTCGATGAGGAATAATTGCCGATATAAGGCAGTCCGTCTAACGTCATACAGTCCTGCGCCGCCCACTGCCCGGTAATTTCTGCTTCCGGAAAATAGAGTTTTGCCTGTTCCCTTAATTTTTCAAATCCATCCGGCTCTTTTCCGGTGCGGTGGGTGATTCCGCCTAACAGCAATGTATCCTCGTAACCGCGCAGGGAAAGTCCGCCCTTTTTTGCCTCCAGATAAATGCCATCCGGTATTTCCGTATTTTTTAAGGAAAGCACATAGGAACGCTCCTGGTACAGTTTCACAAAATAGCTGCCGCGCCGGTTGATAAACGGGAAATGTGTCGCCACGATCACTTTTTCCGCCGCCACCGACCCGTGATCCGTCAACGCAAAATATTCCGTCATTTCCCGCACGGGGGAATGTTCATAGATGTTCAGATTTTTTGCAATGGCTGCCACAAATTTTAACGGATGAAACTGCGCCTGATTCGGAAAACGGACTGCCCCCGCAGTTTCAAACGGCAGATCCACCTGCTCTACATATTCTGCCGGAAATCCAAGCTGCATGACTGCCGCCGCTTCCCGTTTCAGTTTTTCCGCATCCATACGGTCAAACACATACGAATCGACTTCCTTCATATCACAGTCGATGAGCCACCCCAGGTCTTTGTAGCGCTTTAATGCAAGTTCATTGGCGCGAAGATAACCGTCTGCGATCTCTCTTCCCGCCCTGCTGATCAGACTGTCATAAATCAGCCCGTGCTGTGATGTGATCTTTGCTGTCGTATTTCCGGTCACGCCGCTGCAGATGGTATCTGCCTCTAACAGACAGTAATCCACCCCTGACCGCTGCAAAAAATAGGCGCACAGAATGCCCGCCATCCCCCCGCCAATGATCAGTACTTTCGTTCGGATATCTTTTGTCAATGTATGAAACTCCGGCAGTTCTGCCGTCTTTTTCCAGATTGATTCCATGATTTCTCCTGACTTTTTTAGTCAGTATGCGTCACAATATTAAATTTTATTCAGGCAGAATGGATTGAAGCTGTGTCCTGCGCTCCTCCCATTCCTCATAGAAGTCACGCCCGCTCTCATATGGACGGAAAAAGAAAATCTGTAAAAACATCATGCAGACCGTTTTCTTTTCATCCTCAGTATTCAGCCGGCTTAAATATTCCTGCATATTCTTTTTTAAGCTGTGCCACTCTGCCAAAAACTGCTGATATCGTTTTAACTGCGGCGTATCTAACCATTTTTCCACTTTGATTTTCGTTTTGCCGCGTTCACAGGCACCACTCTGTAGAAAATAGGAAACACCCTGCTCCTCATAAATTCTTCCCAGAGGAAATAGTCTGCAGATGCCTGGACGGTATGCATGGATACTGCACCTTCCCGCCTCATTTAAAAATACACAGGTATCCGTCTGTTCCTGCATTTTCAAATGCGGCACGATAAGCCCCTCTTCCACATGAAGTCCTACACAGGACTGCATCAGTTGTTCAAATCCCATCCCAAGCTCTGTCTCTAATCTTTTACAGTCGTACGGATCGACTAAAACTGTATCTCCCATCTGTTCACAGCAGCTATGACAGCCCTCGCAGTCACTGCAGCCGACACGGACCATATCATGTACGCCGTATATTTTTCCATCTGAAATTTCATTGATATCCTGTAACATATATGATATTCCTCTCTTATATCCTCCGCCGGAGACACGCAGCCTGAAATGTGAAAAATTTAATTCAAAGTCCTGTTTTATAAATTTTGATCAAAGAACGCAAGCATGTTTTCACTCCACATTTTTGCAGAAGTATGATATCCAAGTCCGATTCCATGATCTCCGGTCGGATAAACCTCGCACAGATGCTTTACGCCTGCTTTTTCCAGTGCTTCATTCAAACGCATGGTATTGCTTGCAGGTACACAGCCATCGTCCGCATTGGCATAGGCATAAGTCATCGGATAATCCGACGTGATATGGAACTCAACCGATAATTTTTCACGAAGTCCCGGTTTCTCATTTGTATTATAAATATAACTTCCCTCGTGATATTCTGAAGTAAAGCTGATGACCGGATATAATAATCCTACTGCGTCCGGTCTGGCAGAAATTTTTCTATATTGTTCTACCATATCAGCTTTCTGGAATTTTGCAAGGTTTTCCAGTACATTTTCCTTTAATTCCTCATGGAGCAGCGCCTCACTCGCACAGAGATGACCGCCTGCGGATGCGCCCACGATCACGATCCGGTTCGGATCCACCTGATATTCCGCCGCATGTGCCCGCACATACATAACCGCTCTTGCAAGATCCATCTGTGGCAGCGGATAGTAGTTCGGACGGATCCGGTAGCATAAAATAAATGCCTTATAGCCGCCATCGCGTTCCATGCGCTGTGCAGGCTGAAGTCCCTCATTATAGAAGGATACCATCTCATAGCCGCCGCCCGGACAGAGGATCACTGCCGGTTTTAAGCCTGATGTATTTCTTTTTTCCTTGGAAACCGCCACAGATTCATAAGGCGGGATGGAATCACTGCCAGCAGTATGCGCAAATGCCTCGTTGTCCACAGCCGGATCACCGGTAAACAGCCAGACACCTTCCTCCGTATTTAAATCTGCATCCGGGATCCCGTTTTTCCAGTGTGACATTTTATCGCCTGCCGATACATCATCATTTTCTTGTATGATAATTAGGAAGTTAATTATCACATATTTCCTTTCTTTTAAT
>OGDF01000274.1_pt1 | contig 83356 bp, 80 predicted proteins | sample 1570141 | NCBI WGS metagenome assembly OGDF01 (sample SAMEA4370581, study PRJEB24528) | human gut metagenome
GAAATTTTGCCGAAAAGATGCGTTGTTAGGCTTAGTGTCAACACGACCTAATATGGAACAGCGCTTGACTTGATCCATGCGTAGCCTGCCTGATCTACGAGATTTCCGCTTTCGTAAGTCATGGTGTTGCCATATTCATCGTTGAATGCTATTTCGGAATCCGAGGCGGTGTATGTTCCGTTCGAGGAGCTTCCGTCTGCGTATACCGTGTTCCATGTTCCGTTGGAGAAGATACGCATGGTATTTGTTCCTGCACCGCCGTCCATTGTCCACACGCCGATATAATCGCTGCCGCTTAACGGAGCTGCGCTGCGTGTGTAATGATAGCCGGCAGAGTCGATAAGCTCTCCGTTTTCATATGCCATGTTTTCGTCACCTCTTGCTATTCCATCGGCAGTCACGGTAGCTTGTGACCTTGAAACCTCGCCGAGTACCGAGACACTTGTGCAGTTTCCGTTTTCGTCTATGTACATGAGATTTAAACCTGCGCCGCCGTCCATGCTCCATTCGCCTGCATAGTCTGCAATTGAGTACTCAGAGGGAGTTGAGTCAGATGAATCGTTTTCCGCAGAAGGTTCGGACTCATCGGAAGCACCGTTCTGATCTTCCGATACATTTTCAGCTGTCTCTGGATTGAGATCTGTTGAAGTTTCGGGAGACGCTGTTCCTGATGTAGTTGTCTCCGAGCCTGACGTATCGTCCATGATAGCAACATTTGAGCAGGAGACTGCTGAAACGAGCATTGCTGACACGATCATGATTGACAAGAATTTTTTCATAGCTTTGACCTCCTGAATCATAGTACAAATTCAATTGTATTATATCAAAAACGCAAAAAATAGTCAATTAGGGGGTGTTGACACTAAGATAATATGCAGATTTTCGAGCATAAATTTTACGTAGACAAGGCAAAAAGTCGCAGGCAGGCTGTCGCCTGTCAAGACTTTTTAACGCAGGATACGTGAAATTTTGCCGAAAAGATGCGTTGTTAGGCTTAGTGTCAACATGACCTAATATCCGCTTACATACGGTTACAATTCGGCAAATATTATGATTGTTGCTTGCATAAGCATGAGCGTGAATACGGCATTATTCCGCGTATTGACGTGATTTTCAAAGTTATTGTTTATTATCTACTTTAGTTAAAATAAAAAATAAGTATAAAAGGTATAAAATTTCCGAGAAAACTATTGCATTTTTATGAATATTGTTGTATAATAATATGTGACATCATACGAACATTGTTCTGAGAACGGTCGGGTCTTTTTCAGAGTGCAGTCTTTCAGACTGCGCCTGCTTCATGCTGTCTGAATACTGATAAAGGGGGATAACCAATAATGACACCAAATGCAGAGATAAATATTCCAATAAAGTATTGGCTGGAAGCCTCTCCCTTCTGCACTCTGGTATTTACAAATGATTCCGGAACAGAAATTCTGAGCTCCAACCAAAAACTTTGGAATCTTTTTGAATGCGGTACGGAAGAAGAATTTATGGAGTTCTGCGGCGGAAGCTTTGAAAAACTTGTCGCTGCCGAAGATATGCCCGGACTGAGAACGGTGATTCGCCAGACTAAACTCAGCGGTCTTTCAAGGGAGCACTCGCTGAGTTTCCGTGTACGCACCAAAAGCGGCACTCTTATTCAGGTTGAGGATAAGGGCGGACTTGTAAAACTCGATGACGGCAGGATTGTAAATGTCGATATGCTTGCTCCGATAAATCAGGAGAACCTCTTTGTTGCGGCAAATACGGACAACGTTACGGGTATGCTCAATAAGGAGCAGTTTTACGTCTGTGCAAACGAACTCCTCAGGAAAGCAGAGGGTGAGTCTCTCCATACGCAGTATGCGATAACTTACTGTAATATACGCAATTTCCGATACTACAATGTAAAGCACGGCAAGACCGAGGGCGACAAGGTTCTCAGAGAGCTTTGCGAAATGATACACAGTGTTTCAGGCACAGACCTCAATGCAAGATTCAGCAGCGATCACTTTGTTGCACTCGTAAGAAAAGATGTTGTCGAGGAAAGAGTGTGCATAGTTCACGAGGCTTTCAGCGAGAAATACGGAGACGTTGGCATGAGCCTCAAAGTGGGGGTTTTCGAGATAGAGCATGAGGGCGAGGACGTGGCAAAGATTTGCGACCTTGCCAAGGTTGCCTGCGATAAGATAAGGGACTCATATGATTATATCCGCTTCTATGACGAGCAGATCGGCAAAAATGTTGACATGGAAGCGTACATTATACAGAATTTTGACAAGGCTGTTCACGAGAGAAATATTCACGTCTACTATCAGCCTGTGATACGCACCATAAATGACTCGCTGTGCAGCATGGAGGCTTTGGCACGCTGGATCGACCCTGAGCGCGGTCTTATTTCTCCCGGAGATTTTATCCCCATTCTGGAGGACAATCAGCTTATCACAAAGCTTGACCTGTATGTCTTGGAGGAGATCTGCCGCGATATGAGGGCGAAAAATGATAAGGGCGATATTACTGTTCCCGTTTCGCTCAACCTTTCAAGGCTTGATTTCCTTATGTGCGATATTTTTGAGGAAGTCGAAAAGGTAGTCCACAAGTACGGCCTCGCGAGAGATATGATACACCTTGAGATCACCGAATCTATGGTCATGAAAGATCCGACTGTGCTCAAGCGCGATATGAAGCGTTTCCGTGACGCAGGCTATGAGATATGGATGGACGATTTTGGCAGCGGATTTTCCTCGCTGAATGCTCTGCGCGAATTTGACTTTGACGAAATAAAGCTCGATATGCAGTTTTTGCGTTCCTTTGACGAAAAGACCAGACGTCTTATCAGGTCGATCGTTTCAATGGCAAAGGAAATGCAGATAAGAACCCTTGCGGAGGGTGTTGAAACTCAGGAGCAGTACGACTTCCTGCGTGAAATAGGCTGCGAAAAAGTTCAGGGATTCCTGTTCAGTCCGCCTGTTCCTCCTGCAAAGCTTGCCGATATGTACAAGGGCAAAGAGGACAAGATCGAGACGAGACTGTGGCACAAGTACTATTCGACAGTTGGTGAGGTCAACTTCATTACCGACCGTCCGCTCGCAATAATCGACTATGACGGAGATGAGTTCAAGATACTCTATGCCAACGCCGCTTACAGGGAAGTCTGGGACAGCATTGAGCTTGAAGGTGTCGATCAGGTGCTTTACAATGTCAATACAAAGTCGGTTCACCGTTATCATTTGTACAGGGAATTCCTGAGCAGTATGCGGTTTGTGGGTGATACCCAGCAGATGGAGTATTTCATAAATAATCACTATGTTCGCCTGCGCGCGAAACTGCTCTATCAGGAGCGCGGACACTATATCCTTGCGGCAGAACTCGTAAACCTCACGCGTGATGATGAGGTAACAGCCAAAAAGGACAAAATGGACTACATTTTCCGCATAATGTATGCGATGTACGACAGCGTTTACCTGATAGACATAATGAATAAAAAAACCGACGTGATGATGCCCGGTGCGAATTACGGCCGTATTCAGGAGGCTAACGAAAAGCTCGGTCGGTTTATGAACAGCGAAGAACTCGGAGATCTGCTTATCCACAGGGACGACCGCGCCGAATATGTGAAATTTATGGACACGACGTCATTCAAGGAGCAGTTGAAGGGTCAGGATAAAAACTATATAACGAAAATGTTCCGAACCAAGGCGGTCAATGGCGCATACATATGGAAACTGCACACCCTGCTGCTTATTCCGGGAACAGACCTGATAATCTACTCCACGAGATATGTTCCGCTGCTGTATGAACAGCTTTCAAAAAAGGCTGAGAAAATCGACCTGATACCAAGTGACAAGGGGCTTGAACAGGATATCTGGAAAACCATGAAAGCTTCCACCAATGTAAATGTTTTCTGGAAAGACACCAACAGGCGATTTGTCGGAGCAAATGATAAATTCCTCGATACGTTTGGCTTTACGAGCGAGTCGGAGATCATTGGCAAGACCGATGAGGATATGAGGTGGCATATCGACAACAGTTCTTTCTATGAGGACGAGATGAAAGTTCTCAAAAAGGGCGAGTCTGTCATCAGCGATAAGATAAAGTGCATTATAAGAGGTGCTGTACGCAATATTGTTGCGGCAAAAGAACCGATATACCATAACGGTAAACTGGTGGGACTGCTTGGTACATTCGTTGATGTGGACGAGTTTACCGAACACCTCGGATTGACTCGTTTATCAGATAATACTGACGAAATAACAGGGTTGATGTCGGCAAGGGGAGTTTCAAATCTTGCGTTGGAATACTGCGAGGCTTGGGAGTTCCGCAAAGAGAAGTTTGCGATAATCACCGTGATCTTTGAAGTATACAAGCGTGCTGAACAGACCTATGGCAGTAAGGTCGCCAAGGACATACTTCAGGAACTTAGCAAGATATTCACCGCGGAAGAATTCAAGTCCGTTGCAACGGGAAGAGTTTTCGGTTCGAGCTATGTGCTTTTCGCGAAATACAATGACCGCAGTGAGATACGAGATCTTGAACGCACACTTGCGGCTTACTGCGACAATATTCACGAACTTGCAGGCTATAACGTTACTCTGCACCCGATGATAAAGACCTATTGCTCCGAGGATTCGGAGAATATCAGGGAGATGATAAAACTGGCTTCGGGAGGATTTCAGCTGGGTTTTGATATGCCGAAAATTCCTGTGAAATAATTTTAGGGAGTGTTGACATTAAGATAATATGCAGATTTTCGAGCATAAATTTTACGTAGACAAGGCAAAAAGTCGCAGGCAGGCTGTCGCCTGTCAAGACTTTTAACGCAGGATGCGTGAAATTTTGCCGAAAAGATGCGTTGTTAGGCTTAGTGTCAACACGACCTAATATAAGATGAGGAACGCTTCAACGGGCGTTCCTTTTTCGTTCCTGAGTCTGGATTTGCGGTGTTATGCTGAATTGGTTATCGGTGTGGTACAGCACATAGTAGGTCACGTTTGCTTCGGGGTCGGTGATAGGTATTATCGTTCTGCCGTTCATTTCCTCGCTGAAGTAGTCCCGTGCGAGGTCGGTGGTAAAGCATGGGAGAGTCGATTCGCGCACCAATTCCTTGAACGCGAACTCGTCGGTCTGCACCAGCAGTCTTGACGCAGGGAGCTTTCGCTTGTGAAAGTTCGTCCAGAATCCGATGTCGGACGACAGCAGGCAATTGTAACCGTTTATCATCCCAGTCGTGACCTCCTTGTACCCTGCAAGCGCGTGTGTCGGCGGAACACATATCGAGAGGTGTTCCTCTATGTATTTTTTGCATACTATCCCGTTTTTGTCCATCGGGTGGGGGAGTATGGCAATGTCACAGCGGCGGTTGAGGAGATTTTCCTCTATCTGCGAAAGATCCTCGTACAATTTGGAGGAAATGGTCTTTGCCGGATACTTTCTCGTAAGCTCGGGGATAAGACTCCACAGCGGTGCGGGCGCACAGGATTCAATTACTATTGTGTGAAGATTGCGGTCAAAGTCCCTGACTTGTGAGAGGCATTCGTTTGCGGAATTTATGAGCTTTTCCGCGAGTTCAGCCGCTTTTATGCCTGTTTCGTTGAGTTCTATGCGGTTGACGGTTCGCTTAAAGAGCGGAACACCGAACTCGTTTTCAATACGCTTCATAGTTCGCGTAATAGTGGGCTGTGAGATGAAGAATTCCTCTGCAACTTTTGTAAGAGTTCCGTATTTGTAGAATGCAACAAGCTGAGACAGATCATTCAGATTCAGCATGGCACACCTCCTTTACGTTACTGATTATATCATAAGTAAGCGCGAAAATCAATATCTGCTATTCAAATTATGAATAGCAGATTTCAGTTTTGATATTGTACATCTGCAAAATATCGGTGTATAATAAAATCACAGCAAGAGAACTTAATGAGAACAAGTTCCAAAAATTACAAGGAGGATTCTATTATGGAATATGTAACGCTAAATAACGGTGTAAAGATGCCGAAACTCGGATTCGGTGTTTATCAGACTCCCGCCGACGAGACCGAAAGATGCGTGAGCGATGCTATTTCAGTCGGATACCGCAGTATCGACACGGCGCAGGCTTACGGCAACGAAGAAGGCGTGGGTGCAGCGATCGAAAACAGCAAGCTGCCGAGGGAAGAATTCTTCCTTACGACCAAGATATGGATAACCAATGCAGGCTATGAGAGAGCAAAGGCTTCCATAGACGAATCGCTTGAAAAGCTCAGGACAGGCTATATCGACCTTCTCCTCATACACCAGCCGTTTGGTGATTACTACGGAAGCTACCGTGCAATGGAGGCTGCTTACAGAGAGGGAAAGGTTCGCGCGATAGGCGTTTCCAACTTCTATCCTGACAGATACCTTGATATTCAGCATTTTGCAGAGGTCAAGCCTGCTGTTAATCAGGTAGAGACTCATGTTTTTCAGCAGCAGCGTGAAGCAAATGAGTACATGAAAAAGTACGGCACTCAGATAGAAAGCTGGGGCCCGTTTGCAGAGGGCAAAAACGACTATTTCAACAATCCCGTTCTCAGGAAGATCGGCGAAAAATACGGCAAGAGCGTTGCTCAGACGGCTCTGCGTTTCCTTATCCAGAGCGATGTTGTGGTAATTCCTAAGTCCACGCATATTGAACGTATGCAGGAGAATTTCAACGTGTTCGATTTCAGCCTGACTGAGGAAGAAATGGCTCAGATACGCGCGCTTGACACAGGTGAGAGCCTGTTCTTCTCGCACCATGACCCCAAGACGGTCGAGTGGTTCATGAGCATAATCTGACAGTAAAATATAGGTGAATGGTTATGGAAAAAATAGTACAGACAGCGGGCAGAAATGCTCTCGGCGAATTTGCTCCCGAATTTGCACATTACAATGATGACGTTCTTTTTGGCGAGAACTGGAACAACCGCGATATCGACCACAAGACGCGCTGCATTATCACAGTTGTGGCGCTTATGAGTTCGGGTATCACCGATTCCTCGCTGAAGTATCACCTTGAGAACGCAAAGAAAGCAGGAGTTACGAAAAAGGAAATTGCCGCTGTAATAACTCACGTTGCCTTTTACGTTGGTTGGCCGAAGGGCTGGGCAGTTTTCAATATGGCTAAGGAAGTATGGGCGGACGAGACTGATGTTTGCGATGCAAAGTCTGCACATCAGGCGGAAATGGTGTTCCCGATAGGCGCTGCGAACGATGCCTTTGCGAAGTTTTTCGTTGGTCAGAGCTATCTTGCTCCTGTTTCGACCGAGCAGGTAGGCGTTTTCAATGTGACCTTTGAGCCTAAGTGCCGCAACAACTGGCACATTCACCACGCTGACAAGGGCGGCGGTCAGATCCTGATCTGCGTTGCAGGACGCGGATATTATCAGGAATGGGGCAAGGAAGCGGTCGAGATGAGACCCGGCGATTGCATTAACATTCCTGCCGGCGTAAAGCACTGGCACGGAGCAGCTCCCGACAGTTGGTTCAGTCATCTTGCTGTGGAAGTTCCCGGCGAGAACGGCTCGAACGAGTGGCTCGAAGCGGTAAGTGACGAGGATTACTCAAAGCTTAAATAAAAATAGTTACAAAAAGCACTATCTTATGATAGTGCTTTCTGCTTGTCTAAAAAATATTTTAACTGATAATGGGATTCTAAAGGCAGAGCCTTTGGTGGTGTGTGGGGCAAAGCCCTGCAAACACTCTGAAAGCACCATGCAAGTGAAAGCATTCTCAGTTGAGATAGTGCCTTTTTGGCGATATCAGCTATTATAAAAGGTGAGCGCGAATCTCGTCTCCGCTTAAAGGACTGAGATATGCAGGTGCGATGTCGAATACGGTCTTGCAGCCTGTTGAACCCTCTTTGTTGAGGCGGGCAACTGCTCTTGCGTAGGCAATGATAACAGAAGCTGTGAACTCGGGGTTTGAGTCGAGTTTGAGGCTGTACTCGATGATGTGCTTGTGTTCCTTGTTCCAGCCGGTGATTCCCGAACGGAAAACGAATCCGCCATGGGGGATACCTGCGTGGTCGCGGTCAAGTTCCTCCTGAGTGATGAAATGGACTGTTGTGTCGTAGTCAGAGAAGTAATTGGGCATTGTTTTGATGTCGTTCTCGATCTGAGCGAGATCTGCGCCCTCCTCGGGAACTACAAAGCACTCTCTTGTGTGCTTCTGGCGTGTGGTAAGTTCGGGATTCTCACCGTTTCTTACTGCTTCAAGAGCACTCGGAACGGGGATAGTGTACTGCTTTCCGTCCTTTACGCCTTTTACTCGTCTGATAGCGTCTGAATGTCCCTGACTAACGCCCTTTCCCCAGAATGTGTAGTCGTTGCCCTCGGGAAGGATGCAGTTTGCATAAAGTCTGTTGAGCGAGAACATTCCCGGATCCCAGCCTGCTGAGATAAGAGCAGTGTGTCCGCTTTCCTTTGCGGATTTATCAACATTTGCAAAGTGTGTGGGGATATTTGCGTGAGTGTCAAAGCTGTCGATAACATTAAAATACTTTGCGTATTCAGGTGTCTGCTTGGGAAGATCGGCAGCGCTTCCTCCGCAGATGATAAGTACATCGATTTCGTCTTTGTGTGCGAGTACATCATCTGTGCTGTAAACCGGAACACCCTCTGTGAGTATCTTCACGGTCTTGGGGTCGCGGCGTGTGAAAACAGCTTTCAGCTCCATGTCTGCGTTCTGACGTACAGCGCACTCGATACCTCTGCCGAGGTTTCCGTATCCTAAGATTCCTATGTTCATATTATTACTCCTTTGTATTAATATAAAGGTACGAATGTTGAAAAATTTTCCGAACCGCTTTTTATTATACCACTAATTTTTCATTAAGTCCATAGAAAAATCAAAAAAATCGTTAGAACCTGCACGATACGGCAAAAATATTTCACTCAGTTTTCACAATTATCACAATTTGTCAGTTGTTTTTTCTTTAAACGTATGTTATAATGAAACTGCGATTATAGCTAACGGCGTTAATCGATAAATTGTACACGATTTGGAGATGATTTTTAGTGAACGAATCCAGAAACAACAGGCGGCAGTATCTGATTTTCGGAATTATTTGTCTGCTGCTTCTTCTGATATTCAATGCTATGATAGTTCCTATGATAAATGCATCGAAGGTAAAGGAGACGAATTACAGCTTTTTCCTCAAGCAGATAGATGCGGGAACGGTTGAACAGGTTCAGATTGAGGACACCGAGATAAAGTTCAAGGTGAGCACGGCTGACGGAAAAGAACAGGTCTACTCGACTGTCCGCGTGGAAGACCCTGACCTCGTAGACCGCCTTTACAGCAAGGGGAACATTGATTTCACGGGTAATATCAAGGAAACAAGCCCGATACAGAATTTCCTCTTTTCGTGGGTTTTTCCGATAATTTTCATGATAGTTCTGTGGAATGTTATTTTCAAGAGCCTTGGCAAGCGAATGGGCGGCATGAATAACGCCATGTCATTCGGCAAGAGCAACGCAAAGATATACGTCAAGGCTCAGACGGGCAAGACATTTGCCGATGTTGCAGGTCAGGACGAAGCAAAGGAGGCCCTTGAGGAGATCGTTGACTTCCTTCACAATCCTGATAAGTATGCCGAGATAGGCGCTAATCTGCCAAAGGGTGCGCTCCTTGTAGGCCCTCCCGGAACAGGTAAAACTCTCCTTGCACAGGCTGTTGCAGGTGAGGCTAATGTGCCGTTCTTCTCGATCTCAGGCTCTGAATTCGTTGAGATGTTTGTCGGAATGGGTGCGGCTAAGGTTCGTGACCTGTTCAGTCAGGCGAACGAGAAAGCTCCGTGCATTGTGTTCATTGATGAGATCGATACTATCGGTAAAAAGCGTGACGGTCAGATAGGCGGCAATGATGAGCGCGAGCAGACCCTCAACCAGCTCCTCACGGAGATGGACGGATTTGACGGCAAAAAGGGTGTTGTGATTCTCGCAGCTACAAACCGTCCCGAATCGCTCGACCCTGCGCTCCTCAGACCGGGACGTTTTGACAGACGCATTCCTGCCGAACTCCCCGACCTTGCAGGACGTGAGGCTATTTTGAAGGTTCATGCGGCTAAGATAAAGACTGACGGCAACATAGACTACAACGCTATCGCACGCGCTACAGCAGGAGCTTCGGGCGCGGAACTTGCCAACATTATCAACGAAGCTGCTCTGCGCGCGGTAAGAAACGGCAGACAGCAGGTCAACCAGTCCGACCTTGAGGAGAGCGTTGAAGTCGTTATCGCAGGATATCAGCGCAAGAATGCCGTTATTTCACAGCAGGAAAAGGAAATAATCGCATATCACGAGATAGGACACGCTCTTGTTGCGGCAAAGCAGAAGGACTCCGCTCCCGTACATAAGATCACTATAATTCCCCGTACTTCGGGCGCTCTCGGCTACACCATGCAGGTCGATGAGGGCGAAAAGTTCCTGCTCTCAAAGGAAGAGGCTCTCGCGAGGATCTCTACACTTACGGGCGGACGTTCGGCAGAGGAACTCATTTTCAACACCTGCACAAGCGGAGCTTCAAACGATATTGAAAAGGCTACACAGCTTGCGCGGGCAATGGTCACCAGATACGGCATGAGCGAGAATTTCGACATGATGGCGCTTGAAACTGTCAATAACCAGTATCTTGGCGGAGACACCTCGCTTGCCTGCTCGTCGGAAACTGCGGCTCGTGTCGATGAGGAGGTCAAGGAACTCATCAAGAAAGCGCACCTCAACGCGGTCAAGATCCTCAGCGACAACATCGAAAAGCTGCACGAACTTGCACATTATCTCCTTGATAAGGAGACTATCACAGGTGAAGAATTTATGGAAATACTCAATAAGGAACAGCCTGTAACCGTTTAAAAAAACTGCCATGCGGAGGAAACTCTGCATGGCTTTTTCTTTTTATGTGCTCATTTTCACATCTGCGGGTAGATTTGGTCGTCATATCAAACAAAAAGATCCTGCACAGTGTCAGTATGGATAAAAACTTTTTGTGTAATCTGCCGAAAAATCCGATTTTGTGTCTGTAGGGCGATAATTATGCGGTACAGCATTAAAAATAGGTATTGACTAATCGTGCAAAATATGAGATAATTTATAATATGTATGTGGCTTATGTCATGAAAAAGTGAAACAAGAAAGGGTAAAATATGTTAAAAAAATATCTCATCACGTTCTTAATTTCCATGGTTCCGATAGTCGAGCTTAGAGGCGGTATCCCGATCGGTGTGGGTATGGGCATTGACTGGAAACTCGCCGTTGCTATCTGCATGATAGGAAATATGCTGCCTGTTCCGTTTATTTTCTTCTTTGCAAGAAGAATTCTTGAATGGGGCAAGGACAAGCCTGTTATCGGAAAATTCTTTACATGGTGTCTCGAAAAGGGTCACAAGGGCGGCGAAAAACTGTGCGAAAAGGCAGGCAGGGGAACTTTCTTTGCACTGATGATCTTCGTTGGCATTCCGCTCCCCGGTACAGGTGCGTGGACAGGCACTCTCGCGGCGAGTCTGCTTGATTTCGACTTCAAAAAGAGTATTCTTTCCGTAATGTGCGGAGTTATCCTTGCCGCTATCATCATTACAGTTGCAACTCTGCTCGGATTCGCTGCATTTACCGCTGTTAAGTAACAGATTCGGCTTATGCGGAGTTTCTCCGAAAGAGCGGTCACAATATCAATTTCAATGGACTGGAGTTTTAATATATGAAGAAATGGTCTGTCGGGATACCTGACAGAAACACGGTTCTGAAGCTTATGACGGGCTGTTCGGTTACTTCACTGACAGCTTCCGCGATCGCCTCAAAAGGCTATGAGTCACCGGATTCGGTAATAAAGAGCCTCAATGTCGGCGAGCTTTCCGACCCGTTTCTCATCAAAGACATGAAAGAGGCTGCGGACACCATAAATGCGGCTATCGACTGCGGCGAGCGCATATGCATTTACGGCGATTACGACTGCGACGGAGTTATGGCTACCGTTATTCTCTACTCGTATCTGCTTGAAACAGGCGCTGATGTTACATATTATATTCCTGAGCGAGCCGAGGGTTACGGACTGAATAACGGTGCTATCGACAGAATTGCCGCAGATGGCGTAAAGCTTATCGTTACGGTCGATAACGGCATTGCGGCGATCAGCGAGGCGGAACATATCTACGGGCTTGGACTTCGCCTTGTGGTCACCGATCACCACCAGCAGGGTGAAAAGCTCCCTCGCGCCGAGGCTGTCGTTGACCCTCACAGACACGACTGTTTCTCACCGTTCAAGTATATGTGCGGAGCGGGGATCGCTCTGAAGCTTATAGCGGCGCTTGACGGCGGAGACTGCACAATGGCTCTTGAACAGTTCGGCGATCTTGCGGCGATCGCGACAGTTGCCGATATTGTGAGCCTTACCGGTGAGAACAGATTCCTTGCCTCTTACGGGATACAGCTTATCGAGAACACAGACCGCCCGTCACTTATGGCTCTCAAAGAGGTCTGCGGACTTACTGACAAGCCGATAAATTCACAGTCACTTGGCTTCGGGATAGCCCCGAGGATCAATGCCGCAGGACGTTTCGGTTCACCGAAAACCGCCGCACGTCTTTTCCTTTGCGAGGATTATGATGATGCACTGGTTATCGCGCAGGAGCTTGACGGACTGAATAATATGAGAAAACAGGCGGAAAATGACATTATTGCCGAGATCTATTCTATGATAGACAATGACCCGTCACTTGTTTACGGCAGAGTGATATTCCTCTGCGGCAAGGATTGGCATCACGGAGTTATCGGTATCGTGGCATCGCGTATCATGGAACAGTTCGGAAAGCCTTGCTTCATTGCTTCCGACAGCGGCGGCGAGATTCGCGGTTCAGCGCGTTCTTTTGGTGAATTTTCCATTTTTGAGGCTTTAAGCTATGCTCAGGAGGTCCTCGAAAAATTCGGCGGACACCCTGGTGCGGGAGGCTTTACGGTAAAGAGCGGAATGAGCGCGGATTTTGGCAGACTTCTTGAAGAATATGCCCTGAAAGATCACAAGGTAATGCCGCAGGCAACTCTTGCGGCGGACGCTCCTGCGACGCCTGCCGAGCTTACGGTCGATAATGTTCGCGGACTTTCGCTGCTTGAACCGTTCGGCGCGGAAAACGAAAAGCCGCTGTTCTACATCGGAGAGGCTGAGCTGCTGGAAGTTCTGCCGCTCTCGGACGGACTTCACTCCAAATTAAGACTCAAGGCAGGATTTGCTAAAATTGACGCGCTTATGTTCAGAACTGCCCCGACTGCACTTCCCGTGAAGGTAGGGGACAGGTGCGATATGATAGTTACTCTCGGAGTGAACTCGTACAGAGGGCGCGATTCGGTGAGCGTTGTGCTTTCGGATATCAGACCGCATACCTTTGAGCAAAGCAAGTACTTTGCCGCACTCGGTTCTTTTGAAGCTTTTATGCGTGGTGAGAAACTCCCAAAGAATTATTACCCGAGTATGTACCCGAGCCGCGAGGAGGCTGTCAAAATATACAAGGCTATCCCCGAAAACGGGATAAGCCTTGACCGTCTTTACATCAGCCTGACCGGCAAGAGCATAAACTACTGCAAGTTCCGTTTTGCAATAGAGGCGTTCCGCGAGCTGGGGCTTGTAAAAATGAACGCTTCCGACTTCGGTGTTTCACGCGTAAAGGTCAGCGCGAAAACCGATCTTTACTCCGCGCCTGTGCTTGAAAAACTCAGAAGCAGGCTGTGATAACTTTTGCATCTTTTACATTAAGGAGAACGTTATGAACGATGATATGACTGTTTCCAATATCAAGAAACCGGATATCGAGGTTCCTATCCCTCAGAATCCGGACACGAATGACGTTAAGGAATATATTAAGAATTTTCCCGATTATGATGATAACTTCACTATAGAAATGATAATCCAGAAGGTTCTTACGGACGATAAGCAGTACGACCTGAGTAAGATAATCTCAGCGTATGAGTTCGCGGCAAAGGCTCATGAGGGACAGAAGCGTTCCTCGGGTCAGGCGTATATCATTCACCCTCTTGCCGTTGCGTATATTCTGCTTGAACTCGGCATGGACACCGACACTATCTGCGCTGCTCTGCTGCATGATGTTGTCGAGGACACCCCTGCGACTCTGGACGACCTGAAAAAGCGATTCGGTCAGGACGTTGCAATGCTAGTTGACGGAGTTACCAAGCTGAGCAAGATACCGCTCTTTAACAAGGAGGAGCAGCAGGCTGAGAATATCCGCAAAATTCTCCTTGCCATGTCGCAGGACATCAGAGTAATGATCATCAAGCTTGCGGACAGGCTTCACAATATCCGCACGCTGAAATACCGTCCGCTCGACAAACAGCGTAATACTGCGCTTGAAACCATGAATATCTACGCTCCCATTGCACATCGTCTCGGAATCAGGGCAATAAAGGAGGAGCTTGAGGATCTTTCGTTCCGCTACCTCGATCCCTATGCATATTCCGAGATCGAGAATATTCTCGAAAGCAATAAGGAGGAGCGCGAGAAGTTCATAGAGACTATCAAGGCGCGCATAGCACAGCGTTTCCGTTCGGAGGACTTCACCGAGCCGCCGCAGATAGACGGCAGAGTCAAGAGCATTTACAGCATTTACAAGAAGATCTTCCTGCACCATAAGAGTATTGATGAGATCTATGACAAATACGCCGTAAGGATAATTGTTACAACGATTGCGGAATGTTACAACGTTTTGGGACTCATTCACGATATGTTCCGTCCTCTCCCAAATCGTTTCAAGGATTATATTTCCACACCAAAGGCGAATATGTACCAGTCGCTTCACACGACAGTTCTGGGAACGGAGGGTATTCCGTTCGAGGTCCAGATCCGTACATGGGCAATGCACGAAACTGCCGAGTACGGTATCGCGGCGCATTGGAAGTACAAAGAGGGAATTCAGGGCAAGGACAAAATGGAGCAGCGTCTTGCGTGGGTAAGGCAAATAATCGAGGCTCAGCAGACATCGGACGATGTTGAGGAAATTGTCCGCATAATCAAGACCGACCTTGCGCCCGAGGATATCGTTGTTATGACTCCGAGAGGAAAGTCCGTTGACCTGCCGGTTGGTTCAACGGTCATAGACTTCGCATACAGGATACACACGGAGATCGGTCATAAGACCATTGGAGCGAAAGTTGACGGCAGAATGGTTCCGCTTGATTATCAGCTCCAGACGGGACAGATTTGCGAGATACTCACGAGCAAAGACCCCGAAAAAGGCCCTAACCGTGCTTGGCTCAATATTGTCAAGACCAATGAGGCGCGCTCGAAAATTCGCTCGTGGTTCAAGAAAGAGCGCCGCGATGAGAACATAATTGAGGGTAAGGCTGAACTTGAGCGCGAATTCAAGAAAAATCGCATAAAGCTTGATGAATCCGAGTACCGTGATTTCCTTGCAGATGATTTTAAGCGCCATAACTGTGAGACGCTTGACGATTTCTATGCATCTATCGGCTATGGAGGCGTTCTGCTGTCAAAGATAATTCCACGTCTCAGGGACAAGTACGAGAAACTCCACGCTGAGGACGAGCCGTCGGTCGTTCCGCTTATACAGCCAAAGACCAATGCAGCGAAAAACAGCATTATTCTCGATAAAATTGACGATCTTGTTATCAAGTTTGCTCAGTGCTGCAATCCGCTTCCGGGCGATGAGATCGTTGGTTTCATTACGCGCGGCTACGGAATTTCCGTGCATACTGTGAACTGCACCAACTACAAGGCTGCCGTTGCACGAAATAATCCGGAGGAACTTGCTCGCTGGTGCGATATTCAGTGGTCGGAGAACAGCGATTCACAGCTCCAGACCAGCTTTGAGGTAACGGCGACCGACCGCGTGGGGCTTGTTTACGACATTTCAGCAGTTCTCATGGAGGCGAGAGTTCCGATAATCCACTCGGCATCGCGTGTGCTCAAAAACGGCAATGCTCTGTTCGAGGGAACGATAGTTATTGCAAGTACTGAGCAGCTAAAAAATCTTTTCGATAAGCTTAGAAAAATAAAGGGCGTTATCTCGGTTGACAGGTCGGCGGTCTGACCTGAATCACCGCAAAAGAGGTGTTGATATGAAAGTTTATAATTTACAGCTTGGCGAACTACGTTCAAACTGCTATGTAATAGAGACAGCTCCCGGAAGATGTGTTGCGGTTGATATCGGCGGCGACAGCAGGCTTCTTGTGGAGTTTCTGAGAATGAAAAAGCTAAGTCTCAGGAAGATCCTCCTCACGCACGGTCACTTCGACCATATTGGCGGAGCAGAGGAGGTTCATAAGGCAACGGGTGCCGAAGTCTACATTCATTCGGACGATGTGCCTATGCTGACAAGTGAGAGCCTTTCGCTTGCGTCATCGATATCTATTCGCCGGTTTGTGCCCCTCACGGACTGGACCGCTATTTACGGCGACAGCTATATCAATGACGGCGACTGCACTTTTCGCGTTCTGCACACTCCCGGTCACACAAAGGGAAGCGTCTGCTATGTTTGCGAGGACGCGCTGTTTTCGGGCGATACGCTGTTTTGCTGTTCGTGCGGAAGAACGGATTTTCTGGGCGGAAGTCCCGATGAAATGCGCAGGTCGCTCGAAATATTGTACAGCCTTGACGGCGATTACAAGGTATATCCGGGTCACAATGAAACATCAACTCTCGACTATGAGCGCAGAGCAAATCCATACATGAAGGAATTCAGAAACAAATGAGCAATGATTTTAAAATGCCGATCGTGCTGATCGGCAATTCTTTTAAATACGAGGTCGAGGCTACGTCTAAGATGTTTTTTCCGTCGGGAACGAGGTTCGAGTTCCTCTATGCGGAAAACGGCGGAGAGAATGAACTTTTAGCCGATAAGCCGAAGTTTATCGCGGCAAAGACAATTGAGCTGAATGGGGCGGAAACAGAAATCTCTGCGCAGGTGAAGCTTGGCGCGGAGCAGGAAGTAATGAGCAGCAGCAAGGTTCTCGGCTGTACCGCAGAGACCGACCGAAATACGCTTGAACACGAACTTTGCAGACTTATTTACCATATTCTGAGCCGTCTCAGCGGAATTACTCCGCCTTGGGGTCTGATGACGGGAATACGTCCTGTAAAAAAGGTAATTGAGCTCATGCAGCAGGGGATAAGTGATGATGATATTGAACGTCAACTGACCGAAAAGTACGAAATATCGCCAAAAAAGTATCGTCTTGCTTATGATACGGCTGTGAACCAGCTTCCGATCCTAAATAAGATAGACCCGAGCGCGGTCAGTCTCTATGTTTCTATTCCGTTCTGCCCGACAAGGTGCAGTTACTGTTCTTTTGTGTCGCATAGTATGGATTCCGCGGTAAAGCTTATACCCGACTATGTTTCGGCGCTTTGCCGGGAACTTGAAATAATCGGAAAGATCATAAAGGAAAACAACACAAAAATAGATACGATATACTTCGGCGGCGGAACTCCCACATCGCTTTCGGCAGGCGATATACAGCTTATTATGGAGGCTGTTGCGGCTAACTTCGACCTTGACAATGTGCGCGAGTACAGCTTTGAGGCAGGTCGTGCCGATACCATTACCGAGGAAAAACTGCGTGTTATAAAGGCTCTTGGCGCTGACAGGATTTCCGTGAATCCGCAGACGCTCAATGATGAAGTGCTGCGCGTGATAGGCAGGCGGCACACGGGAGCGGATTTCATTAAGGCTTACGAGACTGCGCGCAAGGTCGGATTCAACAACATAAACACGGATCTCATAGCAGGTCTGCCTACGGAATCGGCTGAGAGCTTCAGGAATACTCTTGACCGCATGATAGAACTTGATCCGGAAAGCATTACGGTTCACACGCTGACAATAAAACGTGCAGCCGATATGTATTGGGGTGGGGGAGTTGAGGATGCTCACCCTGCTGTACAGATGGTCGATTACAGCGTTAAGCGGCTGATGGAGAGCGGCTATCTGCCGTATTACCTTTACCGTCAGAAGAATACGCTCGATAATCTTGAAAATGTCGGATACGCGAAAAAAGGCTTTGAGAGCTATTACAATATTTTCATTATGGATGAGACGCAGACTATCATCGGAGCAGGCTGTGCCGCTTCGACAAAGCTTGTCTATCCCGAGGGCAAAATAAACCGTATCCATAACTATAAATTTCCCTACGAATACATACGAAACTTCGACAAGCTAATGGAAAAGAAAGAGGAGATCGTGGAATGCTTGAGAAAAATCAGCTCTTTGAGACAGAAATAACAGGACTTACTTCTGAAGGGAGCGGAGTCTGCCGTGTGGACGGTGTGGCTGTTTTTGTTCCGTCAACAGCCGTCGGCGACCGTATCCGCGTAAAAATAGTCAAGGTTTTGTCAAGTTATGCATTTGGTATCGTGGACGAGATCCTTGAGCCGTCAGGCGACAGGATCGTCGTTGACTGTCCCGTGTGCTCAAAGTGCGGCGGCTGCGTGTATCGTCACATATCCTACGAGGCTGAGTGCCGTGCGAAGTCCGCTGTCGTTGAGGACGCATTCAGGCGAATAGGTGGTTTGTCCCCTGAGTTTGAAGAGTTTCAGGGAGCGCTTGAAACTTCCCGTTACCGCAATAAGGCTCAGTATCCTTTGGCTTTGCAGGACGGAAAGGCTGTGTGCGGATTCTATGCGCCGAGAAGCCACAGGGTCATTCCGGTTGAGGACTGTCCGCTCCAGCCGAAAATTTTCTCGCATATAGCCGCAGATGTTCTCGGATTCATTAACAGCAGGAGAGTTTCCGTTTATGATGAGAAAAGTGGTACGGGAATAATGCGCCACATTTATCTTCGGTGCGGAGCTCACAGCGGTGAGATCATGCTGTGCCTTGTTGTTCGCCGTGACATAAGCCGCGAACTCGCAGGTTTTGTGCGCGAAGTAACTCAAAAGTATCCTCAGATAGTAAGCGTTGTTCTTAATATAAACCCCGAAAAAACTAATGTTATCCTTGGTAAAAAGTGTGTGACTCTTTTCGGCAGTGACACTATTTCTGACGTGATGTGCGGCAACAAGGTCGATATTTCACCACTTTCGTTCTATCAGGTCAACACGGTTCAGGCGGAGCGGTTGTATGCCAAGGCTCTGGAGTATGCGGCTCCGGATAATACCAAAGTCATTGTAGACCTCTACTGCGGCGCGGGAACTATAGGGCTTTCCATGGCAAAAACGGCAGGAAAAATCATAGGTGTGGAAATTGTTCCGCAGGCGGTAGAGAATGCCGGAAAAAATGCGGAGTCCAATAATATCACCAACGCTGAGTTCCATTGCGGCGATTCAGGCGAGGTCTTTGCTAAACTCAGAAGCCGCGGCTGCGATCCCGATATCATTGTGCTCGACCCTCCGCGAAAAGGCTGTTCCGAGGAAACTCTTCAAACTGTTTTCGGCGCTCAGCCCGATAAAATCGTTATGATTTCGTGCAATCCCTCTACGGCTGCCCGCGACGCCAAGTGGCTTTCAAATAATGGTTACTCCACTGTAAAAGTCTGCGGTTTTGATTTGTTTCCGAGAACGAGGCACGTTGAGTGCGTAGTTCTGCTGACAAGGAACAATTGATAAAACGCCGATTTTACGCAGTTTTACGGAATATGTGCAATTCAAAAAGCACTCAAAACAGCCCAGTTTTCGTGTAAATGAGAACATATCAGACAAATTGAAAAATTGCTATGAGATACACGGAATTTCCGCATTTTTACGCACTCGGTTGGTTGGTGTGTAATTCTGCGATTGCCCCTTTTTCAGTGTGTGAAAATGCGGACAGGTTTCAAAACAACGTATTATCGAGGAAAACGAAGGCGCAGTTTTTCATTAAGAGTTGTAATATGGTTGAGTGTGTGAATATGCAGACAGAAAATACGCTTTAAACCAAAAAGGAACCGGTATGACCGTTATGGTCGAGGAAGAATAAAAACAGCCCCGCACCACTGAAACCAGTGACGCGGGGTTCGCTCTATCTATTCACTTTTCGATCGTGATATTTACGCCGGACTTGAACTCAAACAGCAGATGCTCCGGAAATATCGTGATTTTTGCCAGCAGATGCTTTACCAGTGTATCGTCAAATGTCAGGCGTTTCGGCTGGGACTGGATGAACGCCTGCAGTTCCTTGATACGGCTCTGGTATTCTGCCTTCGATACATCGTCCATCACCATCTGCTCCCGAAGCTGCCGCAGGCGCAGGATTTCTTCCGCCAGATCGTCGTAGTTCTCGTGACGTTCTGTTCGGTCGATCAGCTCACGCTGAAGGTCTTCCATTCGTGCGTCAAGGTACTCAACAGAAGCCGGATTCACCTGCTTGATCGCAAGCTCAAGGTTCTGCTGCAGTATTTTCAGGTATTCTCGGCTGTTTCCGACGATCTGATTGACCGCCTCCAGAAAGGCATCCTGCAAAACGTCCTCCCTGACTGTCCGTGAATTGCAGGTCTTTTTCTCGTGCAGGTGGTTCGAACAGCGCCAGACGATGTACTTACTTCCGCGATTATTCCAGTGCAGCCGCTTGTAGATTTCCTCACACTCAGAGCAAAAAACGATCTGCGAAAAAGCGTGATTGGAGCTGAACCGGCGTTTCCTGCTGTTCTCGGTGCTCCGCCTCGCCATTTCCTCCTGCACTCTCATGAATAATTCCTTGGGGATGATTGCTTCATGGTCGTCCTCGATGTAGTATTGCGGCAGAGTGCCGTTGTTCTTGCCACGCTTCTTGTTCAGGAAGTCTATGGTGTAGGTCTTTTGCAGGAGCGCGTCACCCATGTACTTCTCGTTCTCCAGTATCTTGCGGACGGTGCTGTCGTGCCAACGCGGATTTCCCCTTGCGGTACAGATGCCGTCACGCTCCAGCCCTCTGGCGATCTTCATGCAGCTTGCCCCCTCCAGATACTCCCGGAAGATACGCTTGACGATCTCAGCCTCTGCCGGATTGATGATCAGATGCCCCGACTCGTCCTTGTCATAGCCGAGGAAGTTTCGTGCATTCACCATCACTTTCCCCTGCTGGAAGCGGTACTGGATTCCCATTTTCGTATTCTTGCTGAGCGACTCCGATTCCTGCTGTGCCAGCGATGCCATTATGGTAAGCAGCACCTCGCCCTTAGCATCCATTGTGTTGATTGATTCCTTCTCGAAGAAAACAGGGATATTCATGCCTTTCAGCATACGGATATAATTTAGGCAATCCACAGTGTTTCGGGCAAATCGGCTGATTGACTTGGTCAGAATCATATCGATCAGCCCTCTTTTGCAGTCCTCGATCATAGTGTTGAACTGTTCTCTCTTTTTTGTATTGGTTGCGCTGATTCCCTCATCCGCATACACCCTGACGAACTCCCACACCGGATTCGTCTTGATGTATTCCTCATAGTGCTGGATCTGCGCCTCGTAGCTGGAAGCCTGTTCCTCGTTGTCCGTTGAGACACGGCAGTATGCCGCCACCCGCAGGCGCTTCACTTCCTCCTTTGCTGCCGCATTGCCTTTCTGCGGCTTTGCAGGTATTTTTATGACATTCATCGTTTCACCTCGATCAGACTATAGATGTATTCTGCTTGCTGAACCGGATCACTGAACTGCTGCTTCGGCACAAACATTTTGAACTCGGTGAAAATCGGCGGCTCTTTCAGGCGCTTTCCCCTGCAATGCTTAGAAGCTCTGCGGAGCAGTTCACCGTTGGCTCTTGCGAATACCTCCTTTTCGATAATCGCAGGATAGAATTCGTTCCCGATATACCGTTTTTGCCGGATGATCTTTTTCACGGTGCTATGCGGGAAATCGACACCAGTTGCATCTGCTGCCTTTTGCATACTCATACCAGACAGATAATTCTTGAAAATGCTGCGGATGATAGCCGCCTCATCTTCTACAACAACGATTGTCCCGTTTTCTATTTTGTATCCGTACATAATTCCTCCTTCAAAGTCAGTCCGCATTTCAGCTTGAATCCGACGCTTTTCCTTGTGTACACGATGATACGCTCAACAAAGGATGCAAAAAGCTGTTCACTGAACTCGGTCTGCATCCCGGCAGAATCGCTAAACCGCAGAAGTGCTTCCGTCTCGCTGAGCACCGCGCTTGCATCGGATTGCTGCAGCGCGGTTATCTTTGACCTTAATTCCTCACACTGTTTATCTATGCTGCCGATCTCCTGATTATAGACCGCACTGTCGATGATACCCTTTGCGCGAAGCTGACGGATTGTATCTTTCCGTTCTGCATAACGCTGCAGTTCTTGCTTCATTCCCTGAATCCGCTGAATATTCTCGTCAGAATTGGTAATCCGGAGCATCTCATAATAAGGGTAAAGCACCTGCTTGCCGCCAAAGACCAGCTTATTGAGCGTCGTAACAAACGCCGCCTTGAATGCTTCCTCATGGATAAACATCATGGAGCATTTCGCTTTGTTTTTCAGATGCGTCTTGCAGCACCAGCTTATGCCGCTGGAAATCGTCTGCCGTTTAAAAGTATCGCCGCATTCTCCGCAGGTAATGATGCCAGAGAACAGATACCGGTTGTTGTACTTTCTGGTACCTCGCACGATGCACTTTTCTTTAATGTGCATTTCTATGATCTCCTGCACTTTATGGAACTCTTCCTCGCTGACAATAGCTTCATGATGCCCGGAAACAAAGTAGCTGTCGGCTTCACCGTGATTGCGATGTCGCTTAAAGCTGCTGTCGGTGTAGGTCTTCTGAAACATTGCTGCACCATAGTATTTCTCGTTCGTGAGAATACCCTTAACCGTTGATGCTGCCCAAGCGCTGCCCTTTCGTGTCGGAACACCTTGTTCTTCGAGCATATGTGCGATCTTAAATGTGCCGATACCGCTGAGCGCCCAATCAAAAATCTGACGAACGTGTTTTGTTTCCTCCGGGTTTATCACCATCATGCCGTTTTCATCGCGTCCGTACCCATATGGCGGATAACCGAATTTATACTTTCCGGCTTCGATGCGCTTCTGCACCGTCCATTTTACGTTCTTGGAAATGGACTCCGATTCATCCTGCGCCATTCCGCTGATAATGGATAAGATCAGTTCGCTCTCCATGCTCCCGGTATCCAGATTCTCTTTCTCGAAGTAAACCGGGATGTTGTAAGAAAGCAGCTCTCGCACCAGCGACAGGCAGTCCGTGGTGTTTCGGGAGAAGCGGCTCACCGACTTTGTCAGCACATAGTCGATGCGTCCGATACGGCATTCATACATCAGCGCCTGCAATCCGTCACGAACATCCGCTTTTGTTCCGGTAATGCCAAAATCATAAAATATCCCGGCAAAATCCCAGTTGGAATGTCTCTTGATCCACGTTTCATAATGTGCTTTCTGTGCTTCAAGGCTTTCCTTCTGATCGTCATTGTCAGTTGAAACACGGCAGTAGGCTGCTACGCGGAGCTTTTTTACCTCATGCGGCTGTGCTTCAATTTTCTTGATTTTCATTGCTTTTCCCCCCTTTGTCAGTATACAATATTAACTCTGAGTGGCTGGTTTTTCAAGCGTTTTCGGTAATAAGTCCGCATACAAGGGAGAGAAAGATCGGCGGTTCAAGTCCGTTAATTTGTCATACTCGTCAAATGTGATCATACCACTGGCGTAGAGCAGTTCCGTGATTTCCTGCGCTTTGTAGTAGTTGATCTCATCAATGATTTTATGCTGTTCCATGATAGCACCTCCTATTGACAGCCGGAAAAGTCAACCCCTTCATATCCCACTACAGAATCGAGGTGCGTTTGGACGAAAAAATGCGCCCGCCGAGAAAAAATTCCCGACGGGCGCTGATGTTATGCCTTATTCAGTTTTCCGCTGTATTTCTTGCCGTCCACAGTGACCTCAACCGTGATGCCGTCATCGGCAGCAGGCGCAGGCGGATTCGGCAGGACTTCCTCCTTGCCGTAGCCGTTCAGCCCCTTTGCCTTAATGATGGTCGGGAAATCTTTGTAGCCGACATCAAGATCGACATTGCCGCTGATGCCTGCGACCTTGCCTTTCTCGGAGTGCTGCCAGATGCCGTATGCGCCGGTATAATTTGTCTGGTTACACCAGTGTGCCAGCCAGATCGTGTAGCGGGACTTAATGTCATCGGCGGTATGTGTTGTGAGAGAGGAAGCACAGCCGTACAGACCGGTAAAGTATCCGGCGGATTCAACTCTTTCAAGGAACGCCCGCATGATCGCCGACACCTTCTCCTTGCCGAGGTCAAACTGCTTCTTCTCCTCCACATCGTAGTACACCGGGAACTCGAACTGCTTCCCCTTGATGACGGACAGGAACACATCAGCCTCCAGACGAGCCTCGTCCTCGCTCATGGCGTAGGAATACCAGTACGCACCGACCGGAATGCCTGCTGCCTTTGCACCCGCATAGTTTTCCTCGAAACGGTCATCCTTCTGTGATGCCAGCCTGCCGAAACCTGCCCGGAGAATCGCAAAGCTGATGCCGTCAGCCTTTACCTTCTGCCAGTCGATCTTACCGTTATGAACGCTGACGTCGATGCCCTTCATATCCTCGCCTCCAAAGTATTTGTAGAAATTATCGGTCACGCTGCTGTTGCCGTGAACCTCATCACCGTACCACTTTCGCCCGGAACGCACATCGACGTGCGTATAGATGTAGGCAGCAGTGGTATTGGCGATGCCGGTAAAGCCCGTGTCCTGTGCCTTGCAGCAGACCGTCTTGCTGGAGATAGGCTGTCCGTTCTGCCCGTAGCAGCAGATGTCCGCCGCCTTGCCGAGTGTATGCTGTCCCGTGCCGCTGCCCTTGACTGCCTTATCATGAGCAGCACAACGGAAGCCGGAAGTCACGATGATCTTAGAGCAGTTGAGGGCTGCATAGAGCGCCTCCAGCCTTGTAATGAGATCATCGTCGATCTGAAAATCATGTGCCTTGCCGCATTTGCAGCGGAACTCCTGCGCATTGAAGTGCGGAGAGAGCTGCGTGTTATCTGTATAGCCATAGGTCTTAATCATCGTTATCATCCTTTCTGCCGGTCTGCTTCTGCAGCACCTCAATGGCATTTTTCAGTGCGGGCGGATACGGAATTCCCATGAGCGATGTATTTTCCACGATGGACAGCAGCTCGTTCACGCAGAATGCAATGCAGACCGCATCACGCACATAATTGGTGTTGAGCAGAATATCCAGACGCACCGCCACGATAATGAGCATGAGGATGCTGCCCTTCTTTGCGAGTCCGTACCAGCCAGCCTTACTATTGAGTTTTCCGGTCTTGCTGTGTTTCGACTTGCCCATTGCGCCGGTAATCATTCCGGTTGCAAAGTCAATGCCCATGAAGATGATGAGTGTCACCAGCGCAGAAGCCCAGCCGCCGAACAGCGCTGCTATTCCTCCGCCGATTGCGCCAATCACCGTACAGATACTTCCTTTCATGTTGTCACCTCCAGTACCTTGACCGTCCGGATCATCGGGCTTGTATTGTCTGTCACTGCCTTCCAAGCGAGATAATATTCGTCAGCAGATACACCGCTGCAGTCATGCAGGACGGAGATATAGTTGCCGACGGAGCCGAGCCAGCCGAACGGAACGGAAATCGCCTCACCGCCGCTGAGCTTTTCGTGGATGTATCTCGCCGTTTCCGCAGGCGACATCTGCTGACTGCTCTTGCGCACCAGCCACATTTCACCTGCATCGGTCGAGCCGGACTTATAGGTGAACAGAATTCTGCTTGCAGGCGTGATGCGTACCGGAGTGATACACATGGTGTAAATGACAGCGCCCCAGTTGAAGTCCGGCTGATTATAGGAAAGCGCATAGGCATTCTCCGCGCAGCAGAAATGCGGATACACATCTGCAAAGCCAGCAATGCTGCGGTAGCCGTCCACATAGTAGGTGTAGACCAGTTCGCCGTAGGTCTGAAGCGCATCACTGCCGGAATGGAACAGTGTCGTTTCCGGTCGTGATGTCGGAATTTGCAGCACCTTCGGCACGAGAGTATTCAGCTTTTCAGACTCCGAAGCCTGCACACCCATTGTCACGAGATTTCTCGCAAGCTGGTCACGCTGTGCATCCAGCGCCGTCAGATAATTTGCAATGCTCATGTCGTCACCTCCACAATTGCCGCAAGTGCAGTCTCTACGCCGGAAAGCTCAGTCTCCACGGCAGACAGCCGGGTAAGGATATCCGAAATAGATGTGCGGCAGCCCTGCATATCATAGAGAATCTCGGTCTTGAAGCGCTCAAACACGCCCTCATTGACACCGACACGCTCATTCAGATTCATTGCTGCGATGTATGCTTCTTCCCAACGTGAAACATGAGAATCCGTGATGCCGTTCAGCGTTGCGAGGTTGTGATGTGTATGTGCCTGTGCGATACCGTTAAGCATTTCCTGCGTGATGCTGTCCAGGACATCCTTGTTGTTATGTGTATGTGCCGCAGAGCTGATCGGAAGAAGTGCCTCACGGATATCATGAATATCGTAATTGGTGGAATCCTCAAACTGCTGCAAGCCGGAAAGCTCCTGTAGAAGTTCAGGTGTAAAAGCATCCAGCGTTGCCTTGTTCGCATGAGAATGGAAATCTCCGGTTGCTGCCTCAATCTCGCGCTCGACAATAGTCGTGATCTCTGTTGTTTTCGGATATTCCGACATATCAGGTGTTTCACCCGGCTCACCCTTGAGCGATGCCAGCCATTCCTCCTCCGTACCGACATACCCATGCTCCACAGCGATTTCATAGGCGGATTTGCCGTCAGCGCCATGTCCTGCTTCCTCGATCTTCTTCAGAAGCTGCGCATACAGATCGGGCGTCGGCGGAATGGGCGGATCATCATCACCCACAAAGCCGGAAGGACGGATATTCAGCGTAACCGGCACAGTCGTTGCACGAACGGTCGTGTCGCTCTCCGTGTCGTAGCCGAACACCGACATTTTTGCAGCGCCCACATGAAGCTCCGCAGGCAGATACAGTGATGTTCCGTCCGTGCCGAGAACAATATTATAGGTCTCATCACACTGCGTAAACTGTACGACCTTATGAAATCGCCGCCAGTCGCCGTCAAAGGTGAACTTGAACTGCACATACTGGATCTGGTGATCCGCCAGCACTTCACGCTCCAGAACTTCAATGCTCTGGCTTTTTACAAGGAATTTCCACATTATTCATGCACCTCCGTCCATTCGTGGTTTTCTGCATCCCATTCCATAAATCCGTCAAGGCACTGTATACGGGTAAGCCCCGACTGTCCAACTTCCATGCCGCCTTTGCCGTCCCAGTTGTTCTGCTTTGTGATTGCTGCCCAATCCGCAAGACTGCCTTCGTAAGTGATCGTTTCAAGTGCGCCGCAGTAATTGAAGCAGTGTTCACCGATTGTTGTGACCGTGTGCGCCATTGTAAAGCTCGTGAGACCTGTGCAGTTAACGAACATAAAGCCGCCGATCACGGAGCCTTCATATAGGACTGATGTCAGCCGCGTACAATCACGGCAAGCATACTTTCCAACCGTCGCTACATTATGAGGAACTGTGAGAGAAGTCAGAGCAGCACCCCAGAACACAGCGCCGCCAAGCGTTGTAACTGCATCAGGAATGGTGATGCTGTTCAGCTTTCCGGCTGCATTCGGATATTCATCCGCAGGCATAAATGCGCCGTTTCCAATCGAGGTGAGCGTTGTCGGGAGAGATACAGTTTCCAGATACAGACAGCGTTCAAAGGCATCCTTACCGACTGTTGTGATACCTTCGGAAACCACGAGCGAACTCACCGCATCGTTCCGGTAGAACGGCGAACGATTGGATTCGAGGTCGTAGTCATACATTGCGCCAGTGCCTTTTACAAGCACCTTTCCATTGGAGTAGAGCGCATAGTACGCATTTTCACCGCACTGACCAGCAGAGACAATGTCCCCGATATCCTCGACCTCCGCCTCAAGCTGCTCGACCTTATTGGTCAGCTCAACAATGGTCTCGTTGTTCTCCTGTACCTCTGCGACAAGTTGTGCCATCTGCGACATCAGCTCCGTCACCTTGCACTTGCCGAGAATACACTTGCAGTAGCCGCAGACGTTCTTATCCTCACGATAATCGTACCAGTCACGTTCCGTCAGGTCTGTTGCTCCCGGATTCAGACGCACAGCATACATAAGCAAACGAGTTTTATTTTCGTCACTTGGCAGCGAAGGCAGGGACGGATTCTCCGCAGGCGTACCGGGCGTGATTTCCAGAGATACGCTGCGCACCGACTCCCCGACATCCAGCAGAATGGCAATCGCCACATATCTCGGCAGCGACTCATCCTGATATTCGCTGAGGTCGATGCTGTATCTTGCATCATTCACGAAATAGTGTCCGTTGATCCAAGCCTTGCCTGTGCCGAGCGTGACTTTCAGACCGCTGCTTGCCGCTGTCAGCTTGAACATCTGCCCGTAAGTGTCGAGAATGCCGTTACAGATGATGCTCGACAGATAGGTCGTGAAATCCTCCGCCGTGTAGGTGCGGTCAAGCCCCTTTGAATTGAAAAATCCGCTGTAAAAAGCCATGTTCATTCCTCCTTGAATGTCGGTGTCAGGCTGCGTCCGTTCTGGTCGTAACCTTCAATCATGCCGATAAGCTGAATCCTCGGCTGGATCATGCCGAATCGCCGATGCTCTACGGTCACATAATCGCCGACAGTATAATCACGGTTATAGACATACTGCGTGTTGTGCGTAGCAATCGTGGACTCCGATGCCGTCTGCGGCAGCACCAGCTTTTCCGAGCCACGTGTTTTCAGCAGCTCGATGTATTTCTCCTCCGGTATCGGGACGGTCTCGCCCTCGATCTGCTCTGTCTCGGAAATATCGTCCGCATCCACATACACCTCATAGCGTTCAAGATATGCAGGCTCATCACCGACACAATATGTGGTGCGTTTGCGTTCATCGCCCTTGCCCTGACCGAAGATGTAGGCAAAATTGAGCTGGACAGAAGCATCCTCCGCATAGCTGAACGACAGCAGATTGCTGTATGCGTCGGAGAATATAATATGCGGATTATCCTCCTGCATCAGGCTGCGGTCAGTGCCTTCCGAGAGGTCGAATACCATTCGGTACTGCTCTCCGCTGGCTTTCACCAGCCGGATATTTGCTGTTCCTCCGATCTTCACGCAGATCGTATACACCCACCGCATCAGATTGGTGTAAGATACTTGCAGCTTTGCTGTCTGCTCCCAACAAGCACCGGACACCGTTCCGAGGGAAAGCCCCGGAATCCTGCGGTTATCCGAGAGCAGTGCATTCTGCGTCACGACCTCCCGGACGATCTCGCTGTATGCCTTTGCCGATGTGACGTTGTATGTCGGATGAATGATGCGCCGTTCCAGCAGACACATCAAAAAGCGACCACGCACTGTCAGATAGTCGCCGTTTTCGGCATCTGTATCAATCTGCACAGACTCAATAATACCGAAATGCTGGTTATCGTCATCACGACCGACGATTCTGCCGGTCTGAAAAATCGAAAGATTCTCCGGATTGGCGGCGATATACACCTCAAAACTGCCGCAGTCGTAATATTCAATATCCCAGAGGAGCGAAGAAAAGGTGTCGCAGACCGCCTCAAGAGTAATCGTCAGCGCATCTTCCTCCGCCGTCATGCGGTAAACTTCAATCTGCATATCACACCCCCAGAAAAGCGTTCGTATGGACGATTTTTACTTTCAGATTTTGCAGCCCCGTACCACGCAGATAAAAGCGGTTTTTGCCCTCCCGCAGCGTCAGCCATGTTGAGCCGGACACCAGCCGATTGATGATGTTTGTCTTGACGCCGCCGCGTTCGAGCGTAACGGTCTTGTTGCCCGTCTTGGTCGTAACCGTAATAATATCGCCCGCGAGAATGTCGCCGGTGATCTGGAGATACTCGTCCGTGTCAGCATTATACAGCGTAGGAGAACGCGCATCCTCCAGCGCTTCAATCACCAGCGTGAATCCGATTTCGTCACCGTCGTTGACAATGGTCATCATGTTCTGCGTGTTGTATTTGCCGAGTATAAACGGCTCCGGGTTGCTCTCCGTCGGGAACGGAAATGTGAATGCTCTGGTGATCTGCGAGTAGTAAGCCTTGACCGAAGTCGTGGAATACCAATAAATATCCGGGCAGAGAATAGAAATCTGCCCGGTTGTAAGCATCTCGAAGTTTTGTACCTCACAGCTTTCCACATAGCCCTCCGCAAACACGTCAATGCCTGCGGTCGCATAGTAGATTTTGATGTAGCGGGAAGGTTTCACCACCTTGTAAAGCTGATGCCTTCGGGCTTCCACTCCCACGCCGCGCATCTCGAAGGAAATGACAACATTCCGCTTCTCAATGAAGGCGTTGTTGAGGTAGCTGCCGTCCATACCTGCGTAGGAGGAGGTGCTGATTGTGCCGGTGGGAGGATTCAGCCCTTCCACCCGCGAGGTCATATACTGATTCGCCGTAGCGGTCATGTCAACACGATCACCATTGGAATTTTCGAGGCTAAGTTTGAAAAACATGGTTATATCTCCTTGTTTTATTAGCGTATTTGTGCTATACTAAAGATAATACCATCAAAATATCTTTGGGGGTGAGTTAATGGAGACTGTACACATTCCGATTGACTTCTATTCAAATAGATTACTTACAATATGTAAGACTTATTTTGATAATGTTGAAGCCTTTAATCTGACTCATATAGATCCAAGTGGCTATTCATCTGCTGTAGCTCGCGAAAAATTGAAGATAGCCATTTTCACATCACGTGGTTCAATAAAAGATCGCTTAAGAAACTGTGCAGTTACTACTTCTCAAGGAACGTTTGAAATAATCAAGAACTATCTCAACTGTATCATGATTAATCTTGGGAAAATTGCTGAGTGTGAATTAATGGAGCGATGTAATGAAAGCGTTATGATTAATATGATTTGCATAAATCTGGCACAAATGAGAAATAACATTTTTTCTCATATCCAGAGGTAAATTACGGCACATATATTCCTTTTTCCACATCTTTTAAATTCATATTCTACCCACAAAATGGTGTTCTAATAAAAAAGGCATGCCCTGACTATAATCCTAATCATACAACAAAAGATATCGCATGGTGTAATCGAAATAATATATTTGATCAATTGAAAAGGATTATTCCTGAGTTAAACAATAATGAAAATGCTAAGCTTCAAGTCAAAGCGACAATAAATTGTGAAAATCTTGATTTAAGTCAATACTATTTAACGCCAGTTGTGTGTTTTGACCTCTGTCAAGACATAAATGTCGCAAAAGCTAACTACCCTACCAACATAGTAAAATCAATATATGAGATTGATAGCAAAGCGGGGATGAATGTTGAAAAATACTTTTATATTCTCGCAGCATACATTACAGGAATGACTCAGTTCATTGACATAAAAGAATTAGATATTAAAGAAAACCAATACCTTTTTAATCTGTTCAATACTCCCGTGGTAGATTTATTTCAACATGATGTACTGAATAAATCTGGTTTGATTGCGGATGCGCAGAAGAAAAACAGTCCCATTATCTTGAACACCTAAACACTCAAACATTCAGCGCATTCCTTGTCATACGATAAATTTCCAGCCGTGACAGTGATTTCGGACTATTATTGGTCTGATTCACTGTGCGGCTGTTGTCATTGTTGTAGTAGTTGTTGACCACACCGCCGCTGCTGCCGTTTATCATGGCTCCGGAGATGCCGTCCATGTCAACATTCAGCCCGGACTGCATCGTCAGCGTCATGGCATCAACCACACCGGAAACAGCCGCCTCAACATACTTCCTGCTCTTGTTAATGCCCTTTGCCAGCCCCTTCATGAAGTCCGGCATCCAGCTCTCGAAATCCGCAAGAGGTCCTTCGTCAGGTACAGAGAAGTGCAGGAAGGAGCGAATCTTATCTGCAATACCCTTGACGGCATCTGCTACAGCGTTGATCTTGCTTTTGATACCGCTCACGATATTATTGATGATATCCGCGCCCCACTGAAATGCCTGAGAACCGAGATTCTTGATGAAATTCACAGCAGCATTGAAGCCGTTTACGATAGTATCCTTGATTGCCGTGATCTTCTGTGTCACGGCATTTTTCACGCTGTCCCAGATATTCGATACAGTTGTTTTGATCGCATTCATTACTGTGCTGACTGTATTTTTAATGTTATTCCAGATGTTGGAGACCGTAGAAGAAATAGTATTCAGTACGCTGCTGACAAATCCGCTGATAGCATTCCATACCGCAGAAACAACAGCATGAATCGCGTTCAGCGTAGTGGTAATGTGATTCTTAATGCTCTCCCAGATAGACGAGATCACAGACCAGATCGCATTCAGCACCCCGGAGATAAAGCCGGTGATCGCATTCCAGACTGTAGAAATGACATTGTGAATGGCGTCCATCACCGTTGTAATTGCTGTATGAATCGCATTCCATACAGTTTCAATCACGGTCTTGATCGCCTCAAGCACGATCGTCACAACAGCCTTGATAGTTTCCCAGCGCTCCACAATCTTATCGTGAATCCAGTCCATGACTCTGCTAATGATAACGTGGATCGCTTCAAAAATCGTCTCGAACAGATATTTGAATGCCTCCAGCAGCGGAGAGATAAAGTCGTAGATGGTCTGCCATACTGTAGAAATGACATTCCAGATTGCATTCAGCACCGTGCTGATCGCTGTATGAATGGCGTTCCAAACGACAGTGATAACCGTTTTAATCAGATTGATTTTCTCGGATACACTGTTGTAAATCGCAGTCCAGATGCCGACAAAGAAGTTCTTGATACCCGTCCAAATAGACACGAAAAAGTTCTTGATTCCGTTCAGCACAGAAGATACAATACTTTTGATGCCATTCCAGATGTTCACAAAGAAGTTTTTGATCGTCGTCCAGACGCCTACCCAGAAGTCCTTTACTTCACCAAGATCGGTGCCGAAAATACCGCAGATCATATTCAGCGCATTTTTCAGCGTATCCTTGATGAAATTCCATACAGCAGCAAAGATGCCCTTGATACCGTTCCACACCCTGTCCCAGTCTCCCGTAAAAATGCCGATAAACACATCGAGGAGATTCAGGATAATATCAGTCACCGCTTTGAAAATGTTAGCGATCTGCTGGAACACACCCTCAAATACAGGTTTTAAGAATTTGCAGAGTCCATTCCAGACCGCTTTTATCACATCCGTGATATTTTCAAAATCAAATCCGAGTGCATTCAGCCTGTCCACAATGCCTTGACAGAAGCCGCTGAAGATAGATTTTATCTGCTCCCAGATCGCAGTAATCTTATTGCGGAAGTCCTCATTCGTGCGCCACAGATGCACAAAAGCCGCCACCAGTGCAGCGACAACTGCAATGACAGCGACCACAGGCGCACTGATACCGCCGATCACAGCGCCGAAGGAAGTGAATGCCGCCTTTGCACCTGCAATAATAGTCGGGAGATTGGAGACAAACTTCATCAGCTTGCCGACGCCGACCATTGTTTTGCCGACCGCCACAAGGAGAGGTCCGAGTGCAGCCGCCACAAGAGCGACCTTGACAATGGTTTCCTTTGCAGCAGGGGATAGGGCGTTGAAGTGGTCGATAAGCCCCTGAATCTTACTGACGATTGCTCGGATTGCAGGCATCAGGATTTCACAGAAGGAAATGGCAAGCTCCTGTAATTGTGATTTCAGAATTGTGATCTGTCCGGCAAGGTTGTCCTGCATGACAGCCGCCATTTTCTCGGTCACACCGTTGTAGCCGTCCACTTCATCTGAGCAAGTTGCGATGGCATTCTGTAGCTTGTCGATATCTCCCGGCGCAGCATTCATCAGTGCAAGGAAGCCGGACATTGCATTCTTGCCGACCAGCGCCTGTGCCGCAGATGCCTGTTCCGATTCAGATAGTTGTGAAAATACAGAGCGGCAGTCGGCTAAGATATCATTGAGATCACGCATTGAGCCGTCAGCATTTGTTGTTGCAATTTCCACCTCACCGATGGAATCGCCGCAGATCTTCACATCTCCGGCAAGCGTGTTCATGATGGTTCGCAGAGCAGTACCGGCTTGTGTTGATTTGATACCTGAATTTGCCATTAAACCGATAGCCTGCGCAGTATCTTCACAAGAAAAACCCAGTGCACCTGCCACAGGTGCGCAGTATTTGAAGGTTTCACCCATCATGGACACATTGGTATTTGCATTTGAACTTGCCGCCGCAAGAACATCTGCAAAGTGAGCAGAATCATCAGCAGTCATGCCGAAAGCTGTCAGAGCGTCCGTGACAATATCTGAGGTGGTTGCGAGATCTTCACCACTTGCCGCCGCAAGGTTCATGATGCCCTCGATACCTTCCAGCATATCTCCGGTTTTCCAGCCCGCCATCGCCATATAGTTCATGGCATCGGCAGCCTCGGAAGCGGAGAACTTGGTCTTTGCGCCCATCTCACGAGCCTTATCCCGGAGCGCGTCCAGTTCATCACCAGTCGCACCGGATACAGCAGCGACCTTGCTCATTGCGGAGTCGAAGTCGGCTGCGGTCTTGACAGCGGCAGTTCCGGCAGCCATGACTGGAACGGTCACATGAGTGGTCAGTGTCGTTCCGACATCGGCGATCTTGTCACCGGCTTTTTCAAGCATTTCTCCCGCCTGACCGAGCTTTGCAAGCGCCGTGCTTGAAGCCTCTGCCTCACGCTGGAGGTTCTGCAGTTCCTGTTCTGTCTCGATGATCTCACGCTGCAGGGCATCGTACTGCTCCTGCGAGATGTCGCCGTTGGCGAGAGCCTGATTTGCTTGCTCCGCCGCCGTTTTCAGAGTTTCCAGCTTTTCTTTGGTAGCCTTCACCGCATCGGCGAGGAGCTTATGCTTTTGCGAGAGCAGTTCTGTGTTGGATGGATCGAGCTTCAGCAGCTTCTGAACATCCTTGAGCTGCGTCTGCGTGTTCTTGATGTTTTTATTGACACCCTCCAGAGCCTTCGACAGCTTGGTGGTATCGCCGCCGATCTCAACGGTGATGCCCTTGATTCTGTTTGCCATGCGGTTTCACCTCCTTCGTGAGGGCATGAAAAAAGCACCTGCCGGAGCAAGTGCTTTTTGATTAAAATGTGATTTTTGCCTTATTGATAAGGGTAATTATGTTTTTAGGAGTCAGATAGTAATCTATTTGATCGGGCGTGGTTATTTCGACTTTTTTCAATAGCCTATGAACATAGTCACGAACTTTTTCTTCAGCAGCGTCCACCGGAACATTATTTGCATCGGGAATATCAGCATGGACAGCTTTTGAAAACGATTCGAGTATTTCAATCCAAATGAACTGTGATAAATAAATCGCAAAGGATTCTTCTATCCAATAATCGATTTTTGTTTTTCGCAGTTTTCTTCCTATTTCTTTTATAGAAAAGTAGGGAGCAATATCTTCTATTCCTATCCAGATGTCAGCGAAGCAATAATCAAACTCCCCATCAGTAAGTTCCTGCATATATTCAACTGCATCTGCTTTAATAATATTGATCTTATCTTTATGCTGAAACTGGGGAAGAATGTGTTTCTCAAATAAATCGATAATATCTTGCTCAATTTCAATTATTGTAACTGATTCTACTTCATTTTTAAGAGATGCCATATATGCAAAATAGCCCATACCGCAGCCTAAAGTTAATACTTTGCCCTTAGCGTTTGAAATCGCATCAGCCATAGTATATACCTCGTTGGGTGTAACCGACATCCAAGTGCTTTTGATACTTGTTTGTCCTATTGCCGGATACTTTAATGTGTGAGTGAAACAACTTACGCGAGGAATATCAATATGTAATTGAGGCAATCGTTTAGGCGGGCTGTAAAGATCAACTTCAAAAGGCATGAATTCATGGTAAAGTAGCTCATAGTCGCCTTGATGTTTTTCGTGAAAATCGATATTTTTAAAGTATGGATTATTCATGAATTCTTCAGCATCAAATACACGGCACTCTTTTGAAATGGCTTGCATATAATAATTAAGGACGTCTGGGCGCTCACTTAAATATGGTGCAATCATTGACTCCACCATAAAAAGCAGTATCAGCTCATCATCTGAATAACCAGAATCCCCTCGCGCCTGCAAATCTCGGTTAGTTTTTTCTGCTTCAGCTCTAAGTGACTCAATATCTCCGGGAATTACCGAGTTTTCTTTTATAGAATGTGTAATGACTGTATTCACCATAGAGGAAAACGGCTTGATATCAAGCAGCTGCATTATTTTTTCGGTAATTCTTTTAGAGGGCAGAATTCTCATATAGCATCATCTCGCTTGCTGTGATAATAATCTTATAAAAATTATAGCACAGCAGGGAGAAAAAGTCAATCAGAACGCATCAAAATCAGCCTGTCCAGCGACCTCCGACCAGCCGTCATATTCGTCGTTTTCCTTTTCCGTGAACATATCATTCACGACTCCGATCGTGAGCAGATCAAGCTCCGAGAGAGACAGCCCGATCTGCACACATCGGAGAAGGAAGAGGGGCGTTGTCATCGGGCGGTCAGTTTTTCGATGTTTTTTTTAGATTCCGCCTGCGTCTCCACATTGAGTCCCCATAGTTCAATGAGCTGCGGCAGCACCTCGTAAATGGAGAATGTGTTGAACGCTTCGAGCCATTCATCGGGATTGTCCGGCACGTTCTCCGGATCAGCGTGTTTCGCCATGATGTAGGCGATATTCTCGAACACCTCAAGGCTCTCGATGTCAAGAGTAGAACCTTCCTCGTCGCCCTCCTGCACGGAAGTCTGAAGGGCAGCGAAGTCCTTGTAAATATCCCTGCGGAACTTGATGCGATAAAGGCGAGGCACAGCGGCACTCGCCTTGAACGGAACCTCGATGCCGTCAACGGTGATTGTCTTTTTAATAGCCATGCTGTACCTCCTTACTCGGTCGCGCTGCCGCTTTTGGTTGTGCCTGCGGAACGTGTGCCGGTGCTGTTGTTGGTTGCAGCAGTCGGCATATACACAGCGTTGTACCAGTTGTCGTAGGTCGTCTGGTCGGTGCTTTCGCAGGTCTTGGACTTCACCAAACCGTTGGGCAGCGCCAATGCCTTGAGGGAGAGCTTTTCCGTCTTGACGGACTTGCTCTCCTCGGTAGTCTCGCCCTCGGTCGCAGGACGGGACGCAGAGCAGCAGTACAGCACATGACGGATGTGGTTCTTGTCGCCGTCGAACTCGAACATAAGTGCAAACTGCGATGTTTCTGCATCGTTGCGCTCCACCAGAACGCCCTTTGCATCAAGCTGTTCACCGAGAATCGCCGTTGCAAAATCGGTTGTGATGAGTGCGACCTCCAGATCGCCGTCATAGCCTGCGTTGTTGTTGATGACATAATACACGCTGTTGTCAGCGTAGAAGTTCTCGTTTTCGCCGTTCGCATCAATGCTCAGGGATACAGCACCGGGCAGGCGCACAGGCGTTGCAAATGTCGGAACGCCCTCATCAGACCATGCTGTGATTTTAGCCCAATGCACCTTATTCAGACCGAATTTTACCTTATTCTTCTGCAGTGCCATTGTTATACCTCCATTTCATAAAGCGTCTCGTAGAGCTTTTCGCTCTCGATCCAGCTTTCAGTTTTCGTGTAATAAATATTGTGCTGCGTCAGCACTTCCTCCACATGGCTTTCCGTTTCGGGCGACTTTTCATCCGTATACAGTTCCACATCAAGCTGCTTGAAGCTGTGGTACATCAGATTATCCGCACCGAATGTATTTTCACCGGGCGACAGAAAAAGCGCAAAGGGCGGTCGTGGAGATTCGCCCTCGGCAAAATGATGATAGGCGAACGGTAGACCGATCTCCTGCATCATTTCATTGATTTCTTCGTAGGTCATGCGCATTATCCTTTCAGGGCTTTTTCGATCAGTTCTGTGAGCAGAACTTCACCGTTTGCTTCGGCAGGAGCGATATGCGGAATCGCCGCAACTCTGCCGCCGCCGCGCTTTGCATGACCTTTTTCAAGCAGGTGCGTAAGCTGGTAGCGGTCTTTCGAATGAACCGTCATTTCAAGAGTATGGCTGTTCTCCCGCGTTTTCTTGGTCGTCCAGCTCTTTCGGTACTTGCCGCTGCGCTTCGGAGCATTGGCGGAGATTTCCTTCTTGACGGAGGTGGCTGTCTTTTTGACTGCCGCTTTCATGGCAGTATCCGCAAGGTCTGCATATTCCGTCAGCCCCCGCATGATCTCCTGCGCCATATCGTCAATCGAAGTCATCCTGCTCACCAGCCTTTCGTGTACCTGCCGTGATCTTCATATAATCCAGTGATTTATAATTCGGCAGCACACCGTTGATGTCATACACCAGTCCACGGAAGCGGAGCTTGTGCGTGGTGGTATTGATGCGCTTGGTATCGGGTGTCTGCCGGACAGTGAATTCCAGCGATACGACTTCCTGCGTCACGCCAGCCTCGGTTGTTTCTGTCGATGTTTTTACGGACACGGCAGCCCAGCAGGAGAAGGTTTCCTCCCACCGGGCTTTGTGGTTGCCGATGCCGTCTATCTTCGTGCTGTGTTCCAGAAAGGCGATGCGCTGATTCAGCGTTCCGATCTCCATCAGATCATCCCTTCCCGCTGCGCAAAAAGCAGCGCCCGGAGCGTCAGTGTCAGCTTGTGGTAGTCAGCACCGTTGCGGTTCTCGTAGAGGTAAGAAACAGTATACAGCATAGCCTGCCGGGTGGTTTCCTCATTGACCGCAAGTGCCGCATCGTCCATTCTGCCGACGTCCTGCACCAGTCGCTTGGCAGTGTCGATCAGTGAGAGGATGAGTTTGTCATCCTCTGTATGATCCACACGAAGATAGTTTTTCGTCTCAGCCAGAGTGATCATGCACCGCTGCCACTCTTGACCTTGAGCGTCTTGACTGCCTCCGGCAGGATGAGCTTGCCGTCGAGACGCTCCATTGCAAGGAAGCCGACCTGACCGGTCATGGCGAACAGCTCATTCAGGCGCTTGAAGGTACGACCGGAACGGTCGGCGATCCAGTAGTAGCTGAAATCACCGAATGCCATACACTTCTTGCCAGCGCCGATCTCCGGAACATAGCTGGAAGTCTTGTAGGGACGGTTGAGAATCGTATCGGGAACGCCTGCCGCAACGGAAGGCTGCCAGATGTAGTTGCCGTTGCCGCCCTTGAGCTTGCGGAGTGCCTTGACCGTGCTGTCGTTCAGCACCCAGACTGCCTTTTTGCGGTAAGGACTGCGGAGCGAATAGAAAAGCTCCATCACATCATCGAAGGTGATGCTTGCGCCTGCGGTCGTTGCGCCGTCCTGTGCGCCGCCGGTTGCATTGAAGATGCCGGTAGGCTTGCCGGTGCCGTTGCCGATGAAGAAGGCTTCCTCCTCCTTTGCACCGATACGACGGGCAAACTCACGAGCGATGTAGGACGGAAGGTCGAACACGCTGTCGTTGAGAAGCTCCTCGGAAATCTTGATCGCCGTACCGAGCTTGTATGCGGAGAGCGATGCCTGACCGAATGTGTCATCGGAAAGCGTGTACTGCTCCTCCTCATCCATCCAGACCGCATCGCCCTTCGATGTCACGATCGGAATCTTGCGGTCGCCGCTGGAAGTTTTGATGACGGTCGCCATCTGGCGGAAGATGTTCTCCTCCTCTAGCGCCTCGATGAGCTTGCGCTCGAACTCGTCCGGCACGAGGAAGCCGCCCTCGGTATCCGTGCCGACATGAAGATCGTTGCGCACATCGATCCAGTTGCGGTTGCGGATGCTGTTCCAGAATGCCTCGCTGTATGCCGCAGATGCGGTTCCGGTCTTTTCCGGCTCGCTGTTCTGTGCGGCAGGCGCAGTCAGAATGGGAGAAGTGGTAGCCTTCGCCATATCCGCTTCAATTTCCGCCTGACGCTCCATGCGCTGGATCTCCTTGCCGAGGTTCACGATGGTTGCTTCCATTGCGTCATAGGTCTTGCTGTCCTCCTCGGAAAGCGTACCGTCAGCCTGACGCTTGCTGTCGAGGAAGTCGCGGGCAGTATCCCACGCCTTCGCTCTCTTTTCACGAAGTTCCTGAATAGTCATTTTACATACCTCCAATCAGTATTTCAGAAGATTCAGCCGACTCATCAGCTGATCCACGGGTGTACCTTTGTGTTCTGCCGAGACCTTCTGCATCAGGCTCTGCATGGTTGCTGCACGGGAATAGGACATTGCCGTGAGATTGTCTTCCTTCGGTTCATCCTCATCCGGTGTATCTTCTTCCGGCTCTTCCTCCGTTTTCTGCTGCGGAGCGCTGCCCGCAAAGAGAATACCGTCCACCAGTCCGAGGAACTGCGCCTTTTTCGCATTCAGCCATGTTTCCTCGTCCATCATGCGGGCGATTTTGCTGCGGCTGAGACCGGACTTTTCCTCGTAGGCGTTGATGATGCTCTCCTTGACCTCGTCCAGAAGCTCGATGGCTTTCTGCATTGCTTCCTTATTGCCGAAAGCGACCGTCGAGGGATTGTGGATCATCAGCATTCCCGTCGGAGCGATCAGGGTTTCGTCACCAGCCATTGCAACAACAGAAGCGGCACTTGCCGCAATGCCATCAATCTTGACTGTGACCTTGCCCTTGTGGTTGCGGAGCATGGTGTAGATCTGCGATGCGGCGAACACATCTCCGCCGGGGGAATTCAGCCAGACGGTCAGGTCGCCGCTGACCTTCGCCAGCTCATTGCGGAACATGGCAGGCGTGATTTCATCACCGAACCATGTGTCTTCCGAAATCGGTCCGTTGAAGATCAGCTCCGCAGAGCCTGTATCTTCATTGCGCACCCAGTTCCAAAATTTATTCATTGGCATTTTCTCCTTTCTCCGCCGCAGCGGGCTGTTCAGCAAATGCGCCTGCATCTGCCAGTTTTGTAAAGCTGCCGTTCACCAGATACAGATTGCCGCCGTCCTCATCGGGAATAGCGTTCATGTCCTCCAGTTCACGGATATCATTTGCTGACATCCAGCCGTTCTGTCTTGCAGTCGCATAGCCCTGCATTCTGCTTGCATAGTCGCCGCGCAGCAGACCTTCCACATTGAACTTAATGAAATAGCGCCCCTTTTCGGAGCCCGAAAGAAGCGCTTTCTGTAGTCCCTGTTCCCAGCGCACCAGCCACGGATCAAGGGTGTATTTTACGAATTCCAGCGACAGATGCTCGATGTTGGAGAAGGTTGCATGGTCGAGGTCGCCGATCATATGCAGCGGCACACGGTATAGGCGGGCAATTTCCTCGATCTGGAATTTGCGGGTTTCAAGGAACTGCGCCTCATTATTCGGAATGGAAATCGGCGTGTACTTCATGCCTTCTTCGAGGATTGCGGTCTTGTGTGCATTGCCGCTGCCGTATGCCCGCTGCCACGCCTCACGCACACGCTCCGGGTTTTTGATCACGCCCGGATGCTCCAGCACCGCCGAGGGCGATGCACCGTTTGCAAAAAACGATGCGCCGTATTCATCGCAGGCGACCGCAAGACCGAGTGCATTTTTCGCCATTGCAATGGGGCTGTATCCGACCAGACCGTCAAAGCCCAAGCCGGGAATATGCAGCACCTGTTCCATTGGCAGAATGATCTCGCCCTGCTGCTTGAAATTCGGGTTGTGTTCGTCGTATCGGCTGTAGCGGTAAATGAGCCTGCCGCGATCGTCACGGTCAACACGCACCTTGTCCGGCATCAACGGATACAGCCCCAGCACCTCACCACGACCGTTGCGGATAATCTGTGCATAGGCGTTCCCGTAAATCAGCAGGTGCGCCATGAGCGTTTCCCGGAAAACAAACGATGTCATTTCGGGATTCGGCTGGTCATGCAGCAAAAAATATAGCGGGTGCCTCGGCACTCGCTCTTTTCCGTTATCGGTGTATTGGTAAACGTGCAGAGGAAGCTGCGCAATCGCCTCCGACAGCACTCTCACGCAGGCATACACCGCAATGATCTGCATTGCCGTGCGGTCGTTGACTCGCTTGCCTGCGTGTGTTCGTCCGAAGAAGTAGCTGTAGGACGGGCTGTCGTAGCTGTCTTTAGGCTTGTCCCTCGACCGGAACAGTCCACTGAAAATGCCCATGTGCATCACTCCTTTCGGTTGACATTTTTACTGGGCTTATGTTATAATATGAATAATTGCAGAAAGGAGTACAGGGTACCCCTGTGTTGATTCTATGTCAGATACAATTTTTTATTCTCTGAAACTCAAGAGAAATAAAACACCGGAACAGGTGTTTGAAAAAATCAAAAAAGCAGTAAAAACCAAAGGGGCAACTGCAAAATGGAGTGTTTCAACTGAAGATCAATCTTTATGGATTGATTTTGGAGACGGAGCAAGTGAAACTTTCTGTCTCGTATTTAATAACAAAGAAGCAGGTGGTGCGTGTAAAGTTGCTTTTCCAATGGGTGGGGAACTGTTTGAGAACGCAAAGAAAAGTGAATGGAAAACACTGATAGCCATCTTGCATTCCGTCAAATCCCTGTGTTCAGAAATCAGTGTGGAAGATGATTATGACATTGCTGGCGAATATTTCATAAGTCTTGATTATACTTTTGGCATAAGAGAACTGAGTCCAGAGGAAACCACCCGACTTGATCGACTATTCAAAAAAGGCTGCATGAACTATGAAGCATTTCTTTTGCAAATCTTTTGTGAAGATACGCACAGAGAGTATCCGAAACATTGGGATGATGCAATTGGCTCGTGTACAATTTTGAAAGACCCATTTCCAAAAATAAGTGCTGTGTGGGAAACTTATCTTTATGAAACTTCTACACTCAAAAAGAAGTGCTTGCGCGAAGTATATAAAGATAATTGGAACCTGATTCACGGAGAATACCAATTTTCCGGAGATCCTCCGGCAGAAATTTATACGTTCTGCCTTGGAGTAGGCAGGCTATTCTCTGCTTATAATTTTATTGATAATACATGGGGACGTGGAGCTAATGTCACAATGTATTACAATGATAAATTTTTGCCCTTGTTTAATCAGGCAGATGATTTCGAGAAATGTAAGCTGGCTTACCAGTTCATGCTGTCTGTCTATGATTATTGCAAATTCAAGTTTGTTGGAAAAGACATTATAAGTGAAATGAATGCTGCATTTGACAGAGAACATCCGTCAATTCATATGCCTTAAGCAATTCAAAGCACCAACAACTCCCTCTCATCATACACGCTCTCCCCGGAGTTACATCCACACCGGATCGCCCGATCCAGCGCCATGATCGTGGCGACCGTTCCGTCAATCTTCTCCGTGGATTTCTCCTTATCCGGCTTGATGTTGCCTGCGGGATCACGCTTGATGAAAATGTTGTCCATGTTCCAGCGCAGAACCGGATGCCCGTTGTGGGCGATCTTCTGTTCCAGCGTCAGCTTCATCAGCTCTTTGGTCGGCGGCGACATATCACGGTAGCCCTGACCAAACTGCACCAGAGTGAAGCCCAGTCCTTCAAGGTTCTGGCTCATCTGCACCGCGCCCCAGCGGTCAAAGGCGATCTCCCGGATATTGAACCGTGTACCCAGTTCGTCGATGAAGTTTTCGATGAAGCCGTAGTGAACGACGTTGCCCTCGGTCGTCATCAAAAAGCCCTGCCGCTGCCAGAGGTCATACGGCACATGGTCGCGCCGGACACGCAGGTCAAGCGTTTCCTCCGGCAGCCAGAAATACGGCAGAATATAATAATGGTCGTCCTCATCGGTCGGCGGAAACACCAGCACGAATGCGGTTATATCCGTTGTGGACGAGAGGTCGAGACCGCCGTAACATACACGCCTTTCCAGCAGTGATTCGTCGAAATCAACCTTGCAGGCATCCCATTTGTGCATCGGCATCCATCGGACGGTCTGTTTCACCCACTGATTGAGGCGGAGCTGCCGGAAGGCGTTTTCTTCGCCGGGATTCTGCTTGGCAGATTCGCAGGCGGCTTCCACCTTGTCCATGCCGATTGTTTCGCCGAGGGACGGATTTGAATTCTTCCAGACCTCCGGAGAAGTCCAGTCGGCATCATCGGGAGCGCCGTAGATGACCGGGTAGAAGGTCTTGTCGATTTTGCGCCCTTCCAGAATATCCTGCGCCTTCTGGTGTTGCTCGTAGCAGATGGAATTGGTGTCCGTGCCTGCCGTTGTAATCAAAAAATACAGCGGCTGCATTCGGGCATCGCCGGAGCCTTTTGTCATAACGTCAAACAGCTTTCGATTTGGCTGCGTGTGCAGTTCATCGAACACGACTCCGTGGATATTGAATCCGTGCTTGCTGTACGCCTCGGCGGAAAGCACCTGATAGAAACTGTTGGTCGGAACGTACACGATGCGCTTCTGCGAGGTCAGGATCTTCACTCGCTTATTCAGCGCAGGACACATCCGCACCATATCGGCGGCGACATCGAACACGATCGCTGCCTGCTGCCTGTCAGCAGCACAGCCGTAAACTTCGGCACGTTCTTCGCCATCACCGCACGTCAAAAGCAGGGCGACCGCAGCGGCAAGCTCGGACTTTCCGTTCTTCTTCGGAATCTCGATGTATGCCGTGTTGAACTGGCGGTAGCCGTTGGGCTTCAGAACACCGAACAGGTCGCGGATGATGCGCTCCTGCCAGTCGATCAGCTCGAAGGGCTTTCCCGCCCATGTGCCTTTGGTATGGGCAAGGCACTCGATGAACCGGACTGCGTAGTCAGCGGCGGCTTTGTCATAATGGGAATCCTCCGCCATGAACTGCGTCGGTGTATATTCTTTCAGCTTTCGCAAGTGCCTCACCTCCATGAGAAAGGCGGCTGCCCTCCGGTAGCCGCCTTCGTGTTTTTAGTTGTATTCGTGCATCAGGATCGCCAGCGCCATCTCCGCTGCCTCGTTCTGGGGCGGAACATCCAGCCCCCGGTCGTAGTTGTAAACGACCTCGCCGCTGATCTTCAGCGTTGCTTTGCTGATCCTGCCGCCGTCGATTCCGTACTGGCTGCCCTCGTCGTAGGCTTTCACCCAGTAATGAACGACCGTGTACTTGCCGTCTCCCTTCGGGACTCCAATCGTTCCTTCGTGCCACATATTCGTTTCCTCCGTGTTTCGTAGTTTCCGGCGGGCTTTGCCCTTCCGTTGTGTACATATTAACTCTGAATGCGAATAATAGCAAGCCGCTAAAACTACAGAAGATTCGGGGAAAATGTGCGGCGGGTGTTGTGTATAATACACCCGCCGCTGTGATCCTTATTCGCCGAGGGGAATCGGCATCAGGGTGTTGCCTACCAGCACGAAATCGTATGCCTGCCGGAAGAACTCTGTGTACTTCTCGGTCAGCTCTTGCGGCAGGTCGGTGAAGTCATCCTCGCCCAAGCCGCAAAGAAAAAATGTACCCTTGATGACGCCATAGCCTTTGATTGGGCGGTTCCATTTCTGCTCCGGATGGTAGAGGGCTTCCTCCTCGCACACCAGTGCGACCGGATCATCGAAGGGGTAAATCGCCTGAATGTATCCGCCGACCGTCTGCTGCAGGCTTTCAAGCTCTCCGCTGATCTCCTTTGCGTAGGGGCGCTTGCCCGGTTCAACAACTAAAATGTTCATGTGAATGCTCCTTTGTGTTTATTCCGCTTCTCCTGCGGTAGAAGAATGATCCGGTGGATCATTCAGATATTAACTCTGAACCGAGGATATATCAAGCATTATCGGCAAAATAAATGTGACAAACATCGGGGTGGAAATGCCGCTGAATTGTACATCGCTGGGGAGCCGCACACGGTCTCAGTTGTCGCTTCGGTCGGTGCTTCTGCCTTCGGCAGAGGTGTCCACCGGGCACCCGCATCCCTGTGTGGGGCGGGTTACCGAAAGGGATACCGTTTGGAGGGTACCCATCCCGCGCCACACGGGGCAACGTGGTCGGGGACACAGGCTCTGTGCGGCTCTGTGCGCCTTATTCTTCGCCTTCGTACTTCTCGTGGATGATGCCGAGAATCTTGTCCTGTTCCTCGCGTCCGACGCCGAGGCTTTCAAGGGCTTCTCTCGTCCCGCAGTCCGGGCAGATCGGGCTGCCGTCCACACGGGAGGTCGCAGGTCGCTCGGTGTACACCCGCCCGCATTTCGGGCAGATGCGCGGCTCGTTGTTGCGGTCTTTCATCGCTGCACCTCCTTTGCACTGATTTCGTAGGCGGCATCGAGGAACTTGGTGTCGAAGCCAAAGTTCCGGTAGCCTTCCTCGCAGGTGCGGATGTAGGCAAGCGACGGAATTCCGAGGCTGCGCTCCTCATGCATGATGTACACGAAGGCGGTCAGTTTCTTGGTCTTGCTGCTTGCCAGCTTCACCGGCAGGCGGACTTCCTTCTTGTAGTAGAAGGTCGGGCAGCCCTCGTAGGCATCCAGCCGCTTCTCGTCGGCTGCGGTGACCTCCCAGACCGCAATCGGAACGATGCCGTTCTTCTTCGGTTCAATGGTCAGGTACGCGCCGGTCTTGCTGCCCTTGTAAAGCAGCTCATAGTCGGGGATTGCCGTGATGCCGATGGGCTTTGCGGTCGGGCAGCGGTAACACATCTGGCGGATGTTCAGGTTTGAACCGTATGCGAGGTAGTATCTTTTCATTGCTTTTCTCCTTTTGTCTTGTATTCCGTTTTCGTTCCGGTACGCACATATTAACTCTTTTCCGGCACTATATCAAGCCGATAAAACTACAAAAGATATGTGGATTTCCGGGCTTGCAGTTGTGTAGAATATGCCTTGCCGCTGTTTGCGCCGTGTGCGCCCCGTACAGGGCTTTTTACCGAAAGGGGCAGTTACTCGGAGGATACCCGTCCCGCCCCACACGGGGCGCTGTGGGCGGCTGTTTCGCCGCCCTTGCCCGTGGCGGCAGACTGGTTAAGGTCTGCCGAATCTGAAGGCGTTGTCGCCGGTAAGGTTCTGCGTCAGGGTTTCTCTTGCGGTGGCGAACTCGTCGCCAATGAAGCCCATTCTCATCAGCCAAGTCCGCATCGCGAACTTTTTGTTTTCCTTCTGCTGTTCCTTCGGGCTTGCGCTCCGCAGGTCTTTTGCCATCTGGCTCATTGCGAGACAAAGCTGAATGTAGCTCTTGAGCTTGCCTGCGTGAAGTCCGTTCTGCTTGCCGCCTGCGGGCTTGTCGAACTGGAAAAGGCGAAATTCAATCGTGCCTTTTGTGAAGGTGGCGTGGAGGTTCAGCATATGGTAGCGGCTGTCGTTGTAGTGGTGGGTTCTGCCGTAGTCGCATCCCTGTGCGCCGTACCAGATGTCTGCAAGCTGCGCCATCGTGGTGGGCTTCTTCTTGTTGAGCTGCTGCAGGAAATTCGGATTTACCGTTCTGCAGTAGCGGTTCATGCGGCTGCTGTCAACCTTGATTGCCTCGGCGATCAGCGTTTCGTGGCTCGCCATCAGGTTTGCGAGGTTTCGCAGGCTCTGCGGTGTGTGTCCCGCTGCGCCGATGTGAATGTGAACTCCGCAGCCTCTGGTGTAGTCGCTCTTTGCGCCCGCCTTGCGAAGGCGTCTGATCAGCTCCTGCAGGCTTTCGATGTCCGCGTAGTGCAGGATCGGTGTGACCAGTTCGCACTTTTCGCTGTCCGATCCGCTGATGCTGCAGTCGCGCTGGAATTTCCACTCGCGTCCCTGTGCGTCCCATGCGCTGTAGGTTTCGTAGCCGTTGCGGTGGGCGGTGTACTCGCTGCGGTTTGTGCCGAAGAACTCGGCGGCAAGCTTTGCGGCAGCCTTGCGGGTGATGTTGTTCATCTCAACCTCAACCCCGATCGTCTGCTCCTTCATTCTGTTAATCTGTGCCTGTGTCTTTGCGTTCATGGTGGTATCCTCCTGTTTGGTTTTTGGTGTGTTTTCCCTTTCGGTAGTCACATATTAACTCTGAACCGAGGATATATCAAGCCGCTAAAACCACAGAATATCGAGGAAAATACAGCCTTGATGATTGTGTAGTATACACCCTTGACTTACTTGCAATCGTGTGGTAATATGGGGTACGATGGAATAGGTTCTCACATTTCCGGCAGCCCCCGGAGGCTGTAAAATCAGCCGCCGGAGATGACCTTGAACTCGTCTGCACCTTCGATCAGCGCAAGACTTCTGCCGTTATCCCGCTTCATGTGGATATTGCCTGCGTCGTCGATGATTGCAACCGTTCCGGTTGTTCCGGGCGGCACGGGAGCGAAGGCATCGTCCATCTGAATCAGGCGGATGCGTGTGCCTGCGGGATAACGCTCCCGCAGGGCTTTCAGTTCAGCTTCATTCGGAAACCGTATCGTCAGCACCTCCTTCGGGCTTGCCGTGACGGAAGGCGGAGCTTCCGGTCAGGTTGCGGAGCAGAACCTTGCGGGCTGCCTTGTAGTCTGCACCGATCATGCCGAGGCGCAGGAGGAAGCAGCGGAATGCGTACTTCTCGTTGTCGCTGGTATCCGGCTTGTTGACCACACGCTGCAGGTTTTTTGCAAACTCGCAAAGCATGGTGATGAACTTGGCGTAGGCATCGCCGTCGCCGTCCTTCTCGACCGTGAACCACGGGAACTCGACCGTTTCCTCACACTCGTTGACCGCAAGACTCTCCGTATTCAGCGCGTGTTTCAGGAGCGTTTCCTTGTTCTCGATGATCTGAAGCAGGTTCTCCAGCCCCTGTTCGCCGAAGAAGTCTCGCTGCATCGAAATCGTCAGCGCCACCGGTTCTTCTTCGGATTTGTAGCCTGCCTTCTGCAATTCGCTCCGGATGTCGTCCGGAAGCTCATCGCCGTGCAGCACCGCTTCCTTGTCGAGGGTGTATGCCCCGATCTGGTATCCGCAGCTCGGAACGCCGAGGTACTTCACCTCGCTTCCGGTCAGCTCACCGATCTTCTGCGCCAGTGCCTTGCGCTGGCTCTTTTCAATATTGAACTTGATATTCATAATGTGACCTCCTGCTTTTTCACCGCTTGCTGCGGTTTGAGTGTAGTAAACAGTCCGGTGGACTGTTTAGATACTAACTCTGAATCGCACAGATAGCAAGACTGTAAAACGGAGAATATGTGCGGGACGGTTTTGCGCCGATTTGTGCATATTACAGCATTTCTGAGTATTGACAGATCGCTGAATTTGAAGTATAATTTTAGTGATAAATCATTTCTACACTGTTAATCTCATACAGAATTTTTTACTTGGTGATTACTTAACACTCAAAAAATACGATGTTAGTATCATAAGAGGAGTATAAATATGAATGAACTACCTATAAGACCTGAGCAACATATTATAGATACACAAGGACTTGCTCTTCTAAATATAATTATTAATCCATCAGAATATATCTTTCGTATACTTGGAGAACGCGACTATGGCATTGATGGTTTATTAGAAATAGTTGAAAATGGACACGCAACAGGTAAGATGATTTCCTTGCAACTAAAATCTTCCAAAGGTTTTGATATAAGTTACAGTGATAAAGTGAATAAAAATGTACTTGTGGATCAATTCGATTCTGCACTGTTTTATTTTGATGGATGTATTCCCGTTCGCATAAAAAAAACAACGTGCAATTATTGGTTAAATAACAATCTGCCTGTAGTCCTCGTTCTCGCTGATATAGAAACGAATTGCCTTTATTATTCATTTATAGCAGATCAAATCAGGCAGCGTTATCAAGATTTTAATAACAGCGATAAAGATCATTTCATGTTTTATGTTCCTGTAAATAGTCAAATGAAACGTATAGAGTATCATGGTGAAACTACTGTTGATTTTATTTGTAGTGCTAATAAGCATATGATTTTTGCACGACATGTAAGGTTAGCATTACAATATCCTAAATTTTTAAATTCTGTTCAAGATTTTGTAATTAATCGAATTGATTACTACGATCATATTAATCATCAAAATGCAGATCCTTTTCTATCACAGCCATCCTCATTTTTTATTAAAACAAAACAGCTTTATAATATATTGGATGTATTATCATGGTATTTATCCTTTAAATTTGATAGAATTGATTTTACCGAAGTAAGGAATCGATATCAAGAACAATATAAACAATTTAGTATATCCTGTGATGAAGTACTTGAATTAGAGATTTCAGAACTCCATCATAGAATTATGCTAAATATAAAGAATGCCATTCAGCCAGTCAAAGATTTAATAACTAATGTTGAAGGTGATTATTGGCGCTTATTGTATCCCCAGGTATATTCGGAAGCAATGCAAATGTCTTTGGATGAATTTAAATCTAATTGTTTTTGGATGCAGTTTATAAAATAAAAACTGTCAGCATCAAACTATCAGCCTTCCTTCGTTTCGACCTCCTTCACCAATTCTGCATACGGAATCTGCTGTCCGTTACGAATGACATACACGCCTTCGGCATTCCCGGTGTCTTCAACATAGCGGCGGAGAATGACGGAGGTGTATTTTTCGTCAAGCTCCATCATGTAGCAGATGCGGTTCATCTGCTCACACGCCATGAGCGTCGAGCCGCTGCCGCCGAAGGTGTCGATGACCACGGCATTCTCCTGCGTGGAGTTGCCGATGGGATAACCGAGCAGGTCGAGCGGCTTGCTGGTCGGGTGGTTCGCATTGCGCTTCGGCTTATCGAAATTCCAGATGGTCGTCTGCTTGCGGTCGGAATACCACTTGTGCTTGCCGTTCTGCATGAAGCCGTACAGCACCGGTTCGTGCTGCCACTGATAATCGGAGCGTCCCAGCACAAGGCTGTCCTTCACCCAGATGCAGCAGCCTGCAAGGTGGAATCCCGCATCGACGAACGCACGGCGGAAGTTCAGCCCTTCGGTGTCTGCGTGGAACACATAAGCCGCACCGCCTTTTTCGAGGTGTGCCGCCATACACTGAAACGCAGACAGAAGGAAGCTGTAGAACTCCTCGTTCTTCATGCTGTCGTTCTGGATGGTCAGACCGCTGGAGCTTTTGAAAGATACACCGTAGGGCGGATCGGTCAGGATCAGATTTGCCTTAACATCGCCCATGAGTGTATTTACATCTTCGGGGCTGGTCGCATCACCGCACATGAGGCGATGCCTGCCGACCGTCCACACATCACCGCACTCCACGAAGGAAGCCTTCTCCAGCGCAGCAGTCAGGTCGAAATCATCGTCCTTTGCATCGCTGTCGGTATTGTCGGAAAACAGGTCAGCCAGTTCCTTTTCATCAAAGCCAGTCATGGCGAGGTCGTAGCCGAGGTCTTGCAGTTCCTGCATCTCCACGGCGAGAAGCTCCTCGTCCCAGCCTGCGTCCATTGCCATGCGGTTATCGGCAAGGATGTAGGCTTTCTTTTGTGCGTCGGTCAGGTGGTCAACGTAGACACACGGCACCTCCGTAATGCCTTCCTCCTTCGCCGCCATCAGGCGACCGTGACCTGCGATGACGTTGTACTCCCGGTCGATGATGACCGGATTGACGAAACCGAACTCACGCAGCGAGGAACGCAGCTTTTTTATCTGCTCCGGCGAATGGGTGCGGGCGTTATTCACATAGGGGATGAGCTTGTCGGTGGCGACAAGCTGAAAATCAGTCGTTGTTTTCATGTGTACCTCACTTCCTGCTGCGGAGAAGCTGCTCCATCAGGTCGTCCTGCGGAGAGCCGTCGAATTTTGTGGTACAGTTCTGCTTCACGATATCAAAAATCTCATACCAGAGGACGTTTGCCTGCTTCTGGTAGGACTGGCTGAGGGATGCGAACGGAGAAGCGACCACGCCGCCGGTCGTCGGATGCTTGCCGAGCAGACCGTAGGTCGAGAGCGCGTCCTCACACTGGATAAAACGAGCGAACGCCAGCGAGTAGCTTTCGAGCAGTCGCTTGTTCACCAGCTTTTCGCAGCCGCGATTCTTCAGCCAGATCCATGTTTCCTTGTAGATTTCATCAGCGCCGAGGGGCTTGCCGTCCTTCTGCCGTGCCGAGAGGTATTCACTCGGCGAGGGCATATCCTCACCAACGAGATCAGCGGCATCATCAAGGTCAGCACCTTCCAGCGCGGTCGGGGTGAATTCGATGATGTCGGCATCCTCTCCTGCGGCAATTTTCTCGGCGAGGGGCTTCGGCTTGTCGCCTGCACGGACTCTGCGTCCGCCACGGTTTGTACCGTCCTTTGCCATATCATCACCTGCCTATAAAAAATGCCGGAATCACGCGGATTTCGGCTTGTAAAATATTCGAGGGGGTTAATCGGGTGTTTGAACCGGACTTTTTGTGCGTGAGAGGGGGCGCCGGTCTTGTGGCGGCGGCACCGTAGAGATTCCGATACCCCCACCCGGCAGCCCCCAGCCCCTGCCTCCGGTCAATATGAATATTCCGGTCTGGTGTCCTCGCTTCCGGTTTTCCGGTCGTGACACGGCTTGCATAACGCCCGACCAGTGCATAAAAAAGCATCTGCCGCTTTCACGACAGATGCTCTCATCTTTATTGTGCGTCACTTCTAGTATAGAATGTGCTGCGTCCTGTTCCGTGCCTTACAAGCAATCCCTGTTCCACAAGCTGCTTGATTGCATTCTCAATGGAAGCCTTGCTAAGTGTCGGACAAAGCTCCATGACCTCACTCTTGGTAAACTTTCCAATCTTGTTGTAAACCGCACGGCGCACCGTTTCGATTGCGGGCAGCTTTTCATCAACCAGTGCTACACGCTCCTCGAAATCACGGTACGCAGCAAGAATGGTCTGCAACAGATACTTGATAAAAGGCGTGGGATCTTCTGTGTTCTCGTTCCAGCCTTTCTGACACTGCTCCAAAGCATCGTAGTAAAGGTTCTTGTTCTTGGCAATCTTGCTTTCAAGGGAGATATACCTGCCGATCACATAGCCGGAGCGATACAGCAGCAGGGTAGTCAGCAGGCGGCTCATTCTGCCGTTGCCATCATTGAACGGGTGTATGCAGAGAAAGTCGTGAATGAACACGGGTATCAGCAGCAAAGCGTCAAGCTCCTGCATATCAATCATACGGTTATAGCTTTCACAAATTGCATCAATTGCCGGAGGCGTTTCATACGGAGCAAGCGGTGTAAACAAAACAAACTCTCGTCCCTCTGCATCCGTTGCGCTGATATAGTTCTGGGTGTTCTTGAAAGTTCCGCCAATGCTCTTATGGGAATACTGATACAGATCACGGTGGAGCTGCAGAATATAATTGGAAGTGGTTGGAATAAACTCGAAATTCTCGTGAATGGTATTCAACACATCACGGTAACCCATGATTTCTTCCTCATCACGGTTACGGGGTGTTGTCTTATCCCGTACAAGCTGCAGCAGGCGTGTATTGGTCGTGCGGATTCCCTCAATTTCATTGGACGCTTCTGTACTCTGTACCTTTGCAATCTCAATCAGTCGGTCAAGCTCTGCGGGCTTCTGCTTCAGATAAAGCTCCTGTCTGCCCTTGTATTCATGAATCTGTGCCACAAGCCCGATAATCTCACTGTCCCAAGAACGACCTGTAAGTTCACGGTAATCGAAGTTTCTCATACTCTCACGCTCCTTTCTCCTAATTATAAATTATTTTAGGCGAAAAATCAAGTGGTTAGGCGTATTTTCTCCTAAAACTTATTATATGTTAGGCGAAAGGAATTATTCAGTAAGCGTATTCAGGTCTGCTGTCCTCGGTTCCGGTTTTCTTATCGTGACAGGGCTTGCAAAGCGCCTGCCAGTTCGTGTCGCTCCACATCAGGTAGTGATCGCCACGATGCGGAACGATATGGTCAACGACCGTTGCGGTCACATACTTTCCCTGCGCCAGACACTTCACGCACAGCGGATGCTTCCGCAGGTACGCTTTGCTGACATGCTGCCACTTGCTGCCGTAGCCACGCTTGGCGGCTGACGGGCGCTCAGGGTGCAGGGGCTTGTGTTCGTCGCAGTACGCACCATCGGTCAGTCTCGGACAGCCGGGATGCTTGCAGGGTTTCAGTGCTTTCTTCGGCATTACCGGCATCTCCTTTGGGCATAAGAAAAGCCGCTGCGGATACCCACAACGGCTCTATACATATTCTTCTATGATACATTATATCACACATTACCGGTGTTTGCAAGTGAATTGGACTGCATCGGACTGCAAACTTTTCAGGGCTTTGTTGTGGATATAGTAGGCTTGGCGCTTGCTGATAAACATTTCGGCGGCGATGGTGTCCCACGACTTGAACTCCAGATAACGCTTGGTCAGAAGGTCACGGTCGTCGGCATCGTCAATCGCCTTGATACGGCGTTCCATGTCGGCAATCAGAGCATCGTATTCCTGCTGTGTATCCTTGATGTCCTGCTCCAGTGCCATGATTTTGAAAACCGTACCCTCCATTTTGCTGTGGTCGGGGGACACCGTTCTCGGCATATTGCTGATGCCGCTGCCGTTCATGCCCTCCGCCCGCTGACGCAGCAGGTGAATTTCGTGTATCTTACGATTGATACGGCGGCGGAGTCGTTCCGCCTGCTCCCAGTATTCTTTCATTCTCGTACCCTCGCTTTCACGGCTTTCATCATCGCTGCCTGTGTTTTATCTTTCATTTCCAAAACCTTCATGATGTCCTCGTCGATCGTTCCCGCCGAAACGAGGTGGTGGATGACGACCGTTTCGGACTGCTGCCCCTGTCGCCAGAGACGGGCGTTCGTCTGCTGATACAGCTCCAGCGACCACGGCATCGTGTACCAGATGATGGTGCTGCCGCCGGACTGGAGGTTCAGACCGTGACCTGCGGAAGAAGGCTGAATCAGTGCGACCGGGATTTTGCCCTTGTTCCAGTTGGCGATGTCGGCATCGGTCTTGATCTCACGGCAGTCGAAACGCTCCATGATGTTGTCACGCTCATGCTTGTACCAGTAAGCAATCAGCACCGGTTTGCCGTTCTGCGCTTCGATCAGATCTTCCAGTGCGTCCAGCTTGTGCGAATGTATCCGCACCACGCTGCCGCCGTCGGTATATACCGAACCGCTGGCAAGCTGTGTCAGCTTACCGCACAGGACACCCGCATTTGCTGCCGTTATGGAATCGCGGGTGAAATCCAGACACATTTCCTGTTCCATGTCTTTGTAGACCGTCGCCGTCGCTTCATCCAGTTCCACGGTATCGGCGGTCATGACCAGTTCCGGCATCTTCAGGTGGTCGGTGGTTTTCATGGAAATGCTGATGTCGGCAATCTTGCTGTATATCTGTTTCTCTGCACCCGGTCTGGGAGAATAGGTAAAGCCGTTCCAGTCCGGGGTGAAGTAGGCATCGCGGTACTGCCCGATTCTCTTGCCGAGGCGTTCTCCTTTGTCAAGCAGCCGGAACTGCGCCCACAAATCCATGAGACCGTTGCTGCAGGGCGTACCGGTCAGCCCGACGATACGCTTCACGAAAGGACGTACCTTCCGCAGTGCCTTGAAACGCTTGGACTGATGGTTCTTGAAGGAACTCAGCTCGTCGATCACCACCATGTCAAAGTCAAACGGCATCCCACTGCTTTCGATGAGCCACTGGACGTTTTCCCGGTTGATGATATACAGGTCAGCTTTCTGCCGGAGAGCTGCAAGGCGCTGGTCGCGGCTGCCGAGAACCAGACTGTAGGTCAGCCCTTTGAGATGATCCCACTTGCTGATTTCTGCCGCCCAGCTATTCTTGCATACGCGTATCGGTGCGATGATTAGCACCTTCCGGATTTCAAAGCGGTCGAACATCATCTCGTTCAGCGCCGTCAGGGTGATGCTGGTCTTGCCTAAACCGCATCCCAAGAGAACGGCTGCCTGTGGGTGTGTCTCGATGAAGTCCACGGCGAACTTCTGGTAGTCATGGGGTTTGTATTGCATCAATGATTCCTCCTATCTGCTCCGGGTTGTCCAGCACAAATGCCTTGAAGCCCAGCCGCCGAAGTGTTCTGATGCGAAGCCGCTGCAGCGGACGGGGCGTTTCGCCGGGAGCCTTGACCTCCACGAAGCCGATTCTGCCAGAAGGCATCAATACGATGCGGTCAGGCACACCCGCTGTTCCGGGAGAGGTGAACTTCCAGCAGACACCGCCGACTGCTTTCACGGCAGCGACCAGTTTTTCTTCAATTTCGTTTTCTCGCATAAAAACGACCTTTCCGGGCAAAAGTGACGGTCGGTGAATGTCGTTTGCAAACCTTTCCATAGGAAGAAAAAACACATATTTTTCTCGCCTGCGTAAGGTCTGGATATGAGGTTCACCGACTGTCACTTTCCCGATTTTACGTTGCTTTTCGTATGATGAAAGTGTCAGTCGAGGAAGTCAACCCTGAGACAAAGTCCCATGATATACCTTCCGCTATTGGTCTTTTTGTGTTTGAAACCTGCCTGCTCCAATGCGCCATAAAAGTCGGTAGTGCTACGAACATACTCTCCGTTTGCTGTACAATAATCACGATACTCTTTGTAGAGATCTCCGGATTTTGCCATATAGCTTTTATCGACCTCGCAGCAATCATTGATGAAAGAGCCAAGCCAGTCATTGCCTTCACGGTACGCACCGATAGCGTCCAGCACGCATTGCGGGCGGTCTACCTTGAAATCGGCGGCGATCACTTTCATGGCACCCTCGATCAGCCACGAAAGAACCGAACCACCTGCATTGTCAATCAGGTACTGTGTATAATTCTTCTTGTCAGCCTGTCCCTGAATCTTGGCATGGAACGGGATCACGATCAGTCTGCGCCAAGTGCCGTCATCGGAAGCCGCCACCTTCGGCAGGTGGTTCGTGTACAGCACCAGCGTATGGCTCGGCTCGAAGGAGAACGGAGCCTTGAACTTCTTTTCTGCGAAAATGGGATCTGTCGAACAGAGCTGCTTGACCACGCTGGTATTCAGGCGCATCCCTTCCTGCAGCTCCGCCGCAATGATGAGGCGCTTGCCCTTCAGCTCCGCCATTTCGGGCTTTACATTGCGCTTACAATTGACGGTCAGCGCATCGGCGGAGATATTGCCGGAATAACTGCCCAGCACCTTGTAGATGACGTTCCAGAAGGTAGACTTGCCGTTCCTGCCGTCGCCGTAGGCAATAATCATCGCTTCCGTGTATACCTTGCCGATCAGACAGAGACCGCAAATCATCTGCACATAGTCAATCAGGCTCTGGTCACCGCAGAAGAAAACCTGCAAGGCATCTTCCCAGATCTGCCTGCCTTCCTCATTCGGAACGACCGCCGTCACTTTCGTAATCAGGTCAGCGGGATCAGTCGCTCTCCAGCCGTCGAGACCTTTGGCAAGGTCGTAGGTGCCGCCGGGGGTGTTCAGCAGCATCGGATCACCGTCAAGCTGCTCCGGGTGCTTCAGCACCAGCGGCTTTGCGGCATCGAGAGCATTGTTCAGACTGTGGATGTGGCGGTATTTCATGACGAAGGCACGAAAGCCCTTTGCAAACTCAAACTCATTATCCGCCGAGAGCTGCGCATCGTTCAGACTGTCCCTGAACTTCTTGCCGCCTGCCATTGCAAGCGCACGGTTCGCGCCAAGTCCCTCCAGTTTTCCCAGCTTTTCTTCCATCTGCCTGTCCGCTTCCTCAAGCTGTGCGTCCGTGTGTTCGATCATCGCCATAACCGCCGCCTGTTCCGATTCCTCCCAGTAGGTGCCGTTATAGCGAAGGTAGTTCGTAGCGATCGTAAATGCGATCTCATCACCAAAGCACTCTACGAATGTGCGGGCTTCACCGACATCTGAGAAATCGTCCGGGATCAGCACATTATCGCCGTATTGGTCAGGAGGCACATAACCTTCCTGCGAGGTGACCATTTTGCCGAACTTGCAGGCGCTTGCCCAGATGCCTTCCAGCTCCTCATCGTCGAGGGGTGGATCGCATTCCGCTGCCTTTTCGAGGAACTTCGCATGAGCATCATCCGTCACACCGAAACGCTTGACCAGCTTGCCTGCCATACGGGACATGGTGCTGTTGCGCTGCCCCTGCGGAATGCTGCGGTTCGACTTCATGAGCGTGAGCCAGTCCTCAATCGACAGGCTGCCCTCGTGCCAGACCACATCACCCTTCGAGCCATACAGGAAGCGTGAAGCGTCCAGTGCATTGCCGTCGAAGAACGGCAGCTCCTTGTAGATGCGGGCTTTGATGTTCTTATGGAATGCGGCATCCTTGCAGGGCGTAGTCGGGAAAAATACATGAAAACGAGGGCGGGCAGAAACGCTGCCCTTGCTGAGCATATGATGACGGCTGTATGTGATCGCATACTCCACATCGCTGAGCATTTCGGACAGCTTTTCCGGCGTGATCCACTCATCGGGATTGTCGCTGTGGTCATTATCGCAGTCCATCGGCACAACATCTGAAAGCTGAAAATTGGCATCGCTGCGGGCATTATTCGCATACAGCGCACACACATGGTCGAACGTGACTGCCTTGCGGAGATCCGCCTCCGAGGTAATGACCTTCTGGTGCGGGTAAATCGTATTCTTTGCGTTGCCGGTACAGTCGGCAGTATACAGTGTGAACTTCATATCTTTTCCTCCAAATCCTCCGTGAAGTAACGGATTTTCATGTGCTTGCGCTTTGCCCGTTCGATCTCCGCCTTCATGCCAGAGCTGACCGTGTCGCCGAACACCCACAGCTCCACGCACTTACTCATCAGCACCCAGTTCATGAAAATGGCTGTATCCCGTTCCGCAGGAATATTGTCATCCATGAACTGGGTAAAGTAGATGTGAGGCGTGATCGGCAGATAGTGCTGATCGACTGCAAAGCGGCTGTATTTCTTGGCGTTCTCGACGTTCCTCTCCGTATCTCCGGAGTACGGCGAACAGATATACACGACGGGACGGAAGGCGGCAGCTTTTGCCGCAGCCTTCTCTTCACGCTCGATGCGGGTGAACGCCTCATGTTCCGTCGGGCTTGCATAGCCTTCGCTGTTATAATAATCAGCCATGCTTCACCTCGTTCCTGCCGCAAGGCTTTCTGTCGCAGCCCTTATTGCAGAGCTTCCCGCAGCGGAGGCATTTCACGTAAACATTCTCCGGCTTGACCAGCTTCCCGCTGACCAGCGCATAAAACCATTCAATACTGTATTTCATCTCATCCCTCTTTTCTTTTCAGCTTCACGTGCAGTCTCTTCCAAGCGCACTCGTTGCATAGAACTGCCGTACCGTACATATCGCCCAGACCATCGGCGAACACGCACGACAGATCAACGGCGACCTCCTTGCCGCAGTCCGGGCAGGAGCAGAACACGTTCTCGCTGTTCAGCTCCACCTTAACCTCGATCTCATCGGTCTTTTCCTTCACATAAAACATAACCATTCTCCCTTCATTCTTTGCCCCCAGATGTGGGGAGAGCATTCCTGCTCTACAACCCACTACAGAATCAGGAGCGTTTTGGACGAAACAATCAGTCCTTTTTATAAAACTCGCACTCGTACCCGTCCGCCCGCAGGAGCAGACCTTCCGCCCATGCAGGTGTTCGTGCCATCTGTCGGCAAACTTCATCAAGCGACATTCTGCGGTCTGCCTCAATAATCATTTCGTCGTGTATGTGTCCGACGATAAAACAGTGCGACAGCGTCTGCATAGAGAACATAAGCAGATCACGGGCGACTGCCTGCACGATATTCTCGACGAACTTCGGACCGTAGCTTTCAATGCGTTCCCACTTTTTCGATGCACCGATGCCCATATACGTCACAGATTCGCCGCCGAACCGGTTCTCGCCAATCTGCGGATGCGCGTAGCACAGCTTCCGACCGGACGGCAGCGTGATAAACAGCATCTTGCTCTGGTAGCTGAACTGCAATCCGTGTGTTTCTGTGGTGGTCTTCTGCTTGATTGCTTTCTTGACGGCATCATCAACAGCCCACCAGAGCTTGACGATATTGGGAGAAGCATCCCGCCAGTCGGTCACGATCTGCTTCAGCTCTGCATCGGAAAGGTTCAAAGCATCGCCGCCCATTGCCTTCATTGCGCCCACACTGCCGCCGTAACCGCAGGCAAGCTCCGCGACCTTGCCCTTTTGACGCAGTTCGCCGTTGACGCCATGCTTCACGACCGGAACACCGAACATCTTTGATGCCGAGGCACAGTAAATGTCCTCGCCGTTCGCAAAGGCATCCATACGCCACTGTTCTCCCGCAAGCCATGCAATGACACGGGCTTCAATGGCGGAGAAGTCCGCAACAATGAACTTATATCCCGGACGGGGGACAAAAGCCGTGCGGATAAGCTGCGACAGTGTATCAGGCACATCCTCATAGAACATCTCGACCTCATCGTAATAGCCGTACTTGACTATATTTCTCGCTTCGGTCAGGTCAGGAATATGATTCTGCGGCAGGTTCTGCAACTGAATAATGCGTCCTGCCCAGCGTCCCGTGCGGGATGCACCGTAAAAACTGAACATTCCTCTTGCACGATGGTCGGAGCAGGCTGCTGTCTGCATCGCCTGATACTTCCTGACGCTGGACTTTGACAGCATGAGCCGCAGTTCCAGCACAGACTTGACGGGATCTTTTGCTGTTTTCAGTAATTCACGAACCGCAGCCTTATCCAGACAGTCGGACTTATATCCCTGTTCGCCAAGCCACTCCAGAAGCTGATACACGGAATTCGGATTCTCGATACCGGTAAGCCTGCGCATTTCTGCCGATAGTGTTGTCTTCGCCTGTGCATCCAGCGTCAGTGCTGCCTCAACCAGCTCCATGTCAACACGGATGCCGCGATCGTTGATCTCCTGATCCAGATAAAACTGTTCCCAGATAAAATCCGGTACGGGGAAACGGGAAAGACGCTGGTCAATTGCCAGCTCCGCCTCCACATCCTGCTTGTTGTAAGCCTTGAAGGTTTCCCACTTGTCTGGAGCATCGGCAGGTGTATGAAATTGAGGAATGCCGTCAACGGTATCATAGGGAACACAAAAATACTTGATGAGCGCCTTGCCCTCCGGCATCTTCTGCTGTTCCAGCTTCAGAGCAGCACCCGCAGAAGCAAGCGTCGATGGCAGACCGAGCGTCCTGCAATGGATCATGGTACACTGCCAGCCGACAGGACTCAGATAATCACCGACGGTATCGGCATCAATGCTGTAGCTGCGGAAGATCTGCGGATATTCTTCCCGCAGATATCTGGAGAGACATACACGCTCAAATTGCACGTTGAATGCCCGCTTGATGACCGCTTCATCGGTGAGAGCAGTCAAGATATCTTCGGGTACACGGTCACCGTTCGCCAGATCGTAGAGCTGCACTGCACCGTCATCTATCGCAACACTCATAAGCGTGATAGCAAAATACGGAGAATCGGCGTAAGCGTACACACCACACTTGGTGATGTCACGGTCACTCCGAGTCTCCAGATCAATTTCTAAAGTTTTCATGGTAGCACTTCCTTAAACCCACCCGGACGGTATCCCGTCAGTCGCCCTCCCGACATTGCGTTGTTATTTCTTACGGTTCTTGAAGGTGTCGATCAGAATAGTGATCGAGATGGTTGTCCAGCAGAGCATCATAACGCAGCCGGATACACCCATAATCATCGTGAATACTGTATTCATACCGTCACCTCACGAAAGGAAATCGTCGCCGTCATCGTCCATGTCTGCAAAATCATCCTCTGCACGGGACTTTCCGCCGAGAGGCTCACCGTCACGGAGCTTCTGGAGGTTGTTCAAACCGCAGGCGATGCCCTTGTTTCCGTTGGTGTTGAAGGCGTAGAAGTTGATGGACGCTCTGCCGTAGATACCGGAGTACAGCTCGCTGGTATCGAGAATCGGCTGGCAGGAAGCATCCACGACACCGGGCTTCGTAGCGCTGTTGGCGTTAATGAAGTAGCAGCCTGCGTATGCCTCATCGTCGGGGCGTTCCTCGTCTCCGTCACGCAGCGGAGTTTTGATTGCCTTCAGGGGCGGCACGGTTTTGCCATTGCCCTTGAGCTTGCCCTGCCCCTCGTCGTAGGCAGCTTTGATCGCCGCCTTGATCTTCTCGACGGTCACGGTATCGGACTTCGGAATGATGAGGCTCACGCTGTACTTCGGTATGCCGCCGTTGATCGCTTTCGGCTCATTCACGATGAGGTAGCTGAAGCGGGTGTTCTTGCCAGTAACGACCTTTGTGGGATTGATAATCTTTGCCATGTTAATCTTCCTCCTGAAAATCATTGATTGTCCATGTCGGGCGTTTGTCCGACTCTGGTACGAGTGTGGGTTTGCCCTGCGGCTTTTCGATCAGGGAGCCGAGCAGGGTGTTGAACTTCTTGGTGCCGAGCAGCTTGGTCATTGCCGTCACACCCATGAGCTTTTTCTCAAAGGGATCGTAGCCCGCATCGGTGACAGCCGCTGCAACAGCATCGGGGTTTGTGTATCTGCGGTTGCTGCGTCCTTCCACGACCTTGAAGCCGGGGTACTGCTTTCCGCCGATAGCCTGTTCCAGTGCATAGGATTTCACATCGTTCACCCAGCCGATGAAGGTGTCAGCGTGATCAAGAATCATGCTGATTTCATCGTCGGCGAGTGTATCCGGAACCGCAAAATCATACTGCGCCATCTGCAAATTGTACTCAGCCCGTTTGCGGCAGGTCGCCTTGATCTTGCAGAACTGGCAGTGCTTGCCCGCACTATAATCGCCCTCGCCCTTTGCCGCAAGTGCCGCAGCAGGGATGAGGACTTCCTCCGCCCAGCCGAGCAGTTCCTCCTTCGTGACCTCCGCCGTGCTGATGTTGTCCCGGCGGGGCTGGAAGATAATCATGCGGACGGTCTCGATGTCATACAGGGACTCGAAGAGGTTGAGTGCGCCGAGGGCATACATTTTCATCTGGCTGTTGCCCTCGGCATCGACAAGAACGCCGAGACCGTATTTGAAGTCGATGACAGTCATCGTGCCGTCGGCGACAATGATACAGTCAGCAGTGCCGAAACTCTCAGCAACCCAGCGCGTGAAGTCAAGGCGCTGCTCGACCAGTACCTGCGGATCGGAACAGGACTGCTTAGCTTTCTGCACCTGCTCCATGACGAATTCGCAGTAAGCGTCGGTGCATTCTTCCATTTCCTCGTCGAAGTACTCCAGCTCATCAGTAGGATCGCGTACCTTGTGACCGAGAGCCTTTTTGACTTTCCATTCCGCCATAAGGTGGGCTTCGCTGCCCTGCTGGGCGTAGGTGCTGCCAGTGTCGCCGCCTGCGTTGTGCAAAGCTGATTTTGTGCAGTTAATCCACCTCTCGCTGCTGGAAGGGGAAAGGGGTGCGTGATCGCTCATACCAATCCCTCCGCTTCTGCCAGCACCGCAGCGTAGTCGCTTTCAGCGATATCCGAGAGCTTTGATGCACCGTACTTGGCGATCAGCTCCTTTACCTCCGCCGTCTTGCCGCTGCGGGAGATCTCCGAAAGGCGGCTGCGGAGCTGAACGAAGGTGACAGGCTCGTCCTTCGGCGTCGGCTGTTCCTTCGGTGCTTCTGCTGCCTGCGGCTCGTCCTTTTCGGGATTGTAGATCTCCTCGAAGGTGTCGAGATAGGCGTTAGTTGTCTGCGACGTGAATTTCTGTAATGCAGCAGTAAGTGCATTCAGGGCGTTTACCAGTTCCATCATCGGATCCATTATGCTTGTCCTCCTTTGCCAGATTTTTTGCGAGTCGCTTTGACACCACAGAGATTGCCATCAGGGTGTCGATCAGCTCTTGGGTTTTCCTGTTCATGTGTCGTTCACCTCCCTTCACAACCCACTACAGGATCAAGGGCGTTTTGGACGAAACTTTTTCAGAAAAATTTTCCGAACTCAGATTCAAGCTGTTTCCGCGCCTTTTCAAGCTGTGAACGATAGGTACTGCGCTTCAGATTGAGCTGTTCCAGACACTTTCGCTCGGACAGATCTTCATCAAGGCTCATCTGACCGACGGTGATAGCTTCGGGCATCAGTTCATTCAGCCGTTCGAGAAGCTGACGCATCAGGATCTGGTCGGTGACGATTTCTTCGGTATCAGATGTATCTGCGAAGGTGTCGCCGTGCATTTCCGTCTCATAATCGAGGGAAAGGTTGTCCCCGGCAGCACGGTACTCGCAGACGTCACAATCTCCGTCACACTTCCAAAGGTACTGCTTCGGGCAGCAGCACTGCCCATGATACTGGCGGCGGCTGCGGATACGGTTTGTTTCCGGTGTAATATTGGTATAGACTTCCTCGGAAACGGGAATCAGGGTAACTTTGTGCGGATCATTGGCATCACGCATTGGCAGGTAAAACTGTTTTGACATAAAAATTCCTCCATTTGACTTGCGAATGGAGGAATCTCTACCGGCAAATGGGCATGACGAATCAGACCGCATTCCAGATGGATTACTCCATTCAGGATTGCAGCCGTCAGCTCAAATGACAGCCGTTTTATTCATTTGTGCCGCCGCAGACCGTTGAGCCACCGTTGATCACTCGGCGCAGTATGCAGCAGCAGACAGTTTAACGTCTTGTCCGGGACAGGTGTCTTATATCACCACTGGAGAAAACCAGCGGCGCTGGACGATGGGCTTCTATAAAAGAAAAGCAGGTTCATACAACGGAAAAACGTTTATTATTGAAAAATGCAGACATCATCATCGGTCGTTTTCGATGGTGAGAAGATCATCCAGCATAGCTTCAAGTTCCCAAGAGCTAACACTGGTCGGTGTGCCACCGTGCAAGGTCATAACAGAGCTGCTAACTTCCGGTTCATAGTGAGTATTGATGCGGCTTATCAGCATATAAGCCTGATTCTCCATTGTTTTTCTCTCGGTAATTGTCATGATGTTGACCTCCTGTATTCATAGCAAACAGTACTTGACTGTTCTGTTCTTGCTTCCATTCTACCTGAAAAAGCAAATAAACAAAATGTATTTGACTTGTACGAGACTTGTATTTCACTTGCGCGCATAGAAAGAAATTATATCAACTTCGATTTCTCAAAGTTTTTTGTTGAAATTGCAAATTTCATCTTGAAAAATGTGGAGGTTTGTGTTATAATAGAATATGAACATTAATTGAGCTGCCTGCCAATGCTCATGGATTTTTGAAAGGAAGGAGGAGGGAGCATGGTATACAGTTATAATAAGCTCTGGAAATTGCTTATTGATAAGAATATGATGAAAAAAGACCTAATGGAGAAAACAAAAATAACCTCTTCCACAATAGCAAAAATGGGAAGAGGCGAAGCAGTCAGCTTAGATATACTTGGCAGGATATGTGAAGTCATGGAATGTAATATAGGTGATCTTATTGATTTTGTAAAAGAGGAAAAATAAAGAAAAAACGGAGGGTAAGTTAATGACACTATGTTTTGCGGCTTTTATAAGAGTACTGCGAATATGCGCTAAGCCACAAGTCTATAACAAAACCCTTTGTGCAGCAGTTGTAAAGACTGTTGATGAGTACACAATTATTGGAACCGATGACGGACAAATCAGCCACTTGATGTCATGCGATTACAATCTCTCTCCTAAAGATGTAATACAGCCTGTGAGAGATACTGCCCTATCGAAAATATCCAGTGGAATGAACAAATACGTACTCCCCCTACTGAAAGCGGAGATGATTCCGCAGGCAATCCTTGCATTACAGGCTATGGCTCTGTCTACTGCAAATGACAGTACAAAGATTGGCTCTTTAACTAAAGCAGAGCTTGCATATAAGACTGTATTTGAGCCTGCTGATTTCTTTGCAGATGTCTTTTACTTCACGGCTACGGAAATCGAGAATAAAACTGGAAAGAATGACATCGCTGAAGTTACCGAAGAATATGTAAAGGGCTTTGACGAGAGCCTTATAACAATTGAAGAATGTAAAATCTTAGATACTGAGGATCTTGACATCACGTTGGACTGTGATGGCTTTGAGGCGGTATTTCGCAAAGTTAATCACGATGAGGCATTTGCGCTAAAGAATAAAAGTGGTATCGGATTGTACTATTTGGATATTTCCGACTCTGCTTTCAACTATGAATATCTTAATGAGTATCTCCTTGACAGCGTAGGAATGTATGTATACTCTCGCACACAGATCAAGAACCTTGAAGAACGAAAGAAAGCTCGGAGCATTGGTATAAAAGCACTGCGCTTAATGAAAGAAAATGGACAGCCAGATGAAAAAGGTACTGGTAACGAATTGGGCGAAATGTTGCTGTTCACTTTTATGGAGGGCGGTCTTCATGCGCCAAAGCTTCTAAGTAAGGTAGAGATTACAGCAGAAGCACATAGGTTCAAAAGCAAAAGTGATAGTGTCCACTTACTGAAGAAAAAAGTGAACGGCGAAATCTGCTACCAACTTGTGTTTGGAGCATCCAGTATCAGTGGCAGTATCATCGATGCTATAGATTCCGCATTTGAAGTTCTTGCGGTAATTAAAAATGGTCGAAAAAATGAACGTCAGATGGTTGAAAGCACACTTTTTAACAACACTTATGATCCAGAAACTACTGAACGTTTAAAACAGATTATCATTCCAAGCAAGCAGCGAACCGCAGCACCAGATATGGCATTCGGTATTTTTCTAGGATACACTATAAATGTATCCGAAGATGACAATGATGATTTCCGCACACTTGCTGTTGAAAAAATGAAGGCTGATATACGTGAGGCTGTACCATACATCGAAAAGAAGGCTACAGAGCTAAACCTGACAATGCATTCGTATTACTTCTATTTTCTACCTTTCAATGATGCGGAGAATGACAAAAAACAGATCATGGACGAGCTGTTGGGAGGTGCATGATAATGACTGAACAGAACAACAAGCTCGGCTATTCCATATTTCACGGATTAGAACAGAATGAGTATCTGCGTGAAATATACGATGCGCTATTGCATAACTACTTCCTGCAGATATTTCATATTGAAACTATTGCGCCGAAAGAGATGTACACAGAAGATGCATTAACTTTTGCTGATCTGCTTTCAAAATCTGTACAGGTACCTCTGTATGAAATGCATCGTTCTTTAGCACAGGAAATTGTTACACTCTTGAATCAACTTACCCCCGGAGACAAGGAAATAGAATATGTAATGGGTTCCGTGCTTGCAAACACAAACAATTATCTCGGTTTGCAGCACAGCACACCTGATTTTCAGGAAGCTGGTCTCCTTGAACGGCTATCGGAGGAAACGATAAAAGAATATCTGCGTATTCCCTCAGAGCAGGACAAATACTTTCTAAGCTCTCAAAAAGAGGTATTTGACCACATGGTTGGCGATAGCTTTTTCAGTTACTCCGGACCGACATCAATGGGAAAATCATTCGTAATGCGCACATTTATAAGAGAGCAAATCAAAAATGAAAGCAATTGCAACTTCGCTGTTATCATTCCGACAAAGGCACTGATAAACGAGGTATCGAAGGAGCTGTCCGATAATCTCGGCAGTTTGCTTCGAGCGCATGACTATAGAATTGTCACATCTGCAGGTGCTGCTATCCTGCAGGATAAGAACGAGCATAAATATATCTTCGTAATGACGCCGGAACGCTTAATGTATCAACTGATCGGATATCCAGATATACCGATACATTATCTTTTCATTGACGAAGCACAGAAAATTTCCGATAAAGAGGGACGCAGTGCTTTCTACTACCAGATAGTAGAGATGCTGTATCGGGAAGAACCGCACCCGCACATTATATTTGCATCCCCGCATATTCCTAATCCCGGCGTTTACCTTGAGCTTGTTCCCACCGTGATAGCTGGCGAGCGCACTCATTATACATCGACGTACACCCCTGTCTGTCAGGAAAAATTCCTGATTGATATCCGCTCACACAACTTGGGCTATTATAATCCGTTGACGCAGGAACTGCACACACTCGCATCATTTGATCCGAGCATGACATTGCAATCTTTCCTGATAGAGTTGGGAGCAGAAAAAAAGAACCTTGTATACTGCAATGCCAAATGGAAGGTCGTTGAATTTGCAAGAGAATACGCGGATGCTCTCCCAGTGATAAATGATCCAGATTTGATCGCCCTTGCTGATGAAATTCGAGAGGAAATACACGACCGCTACTATCTTGCCGATACTATAGAAAGAGGCGTAGCATATCATGTTGGCTATCTTCCTACCAGCATTCGCCTACGAATAGAAGAGCTGTTCCGAAAGCGAGACGGTGGTGTACATACGATCTTCTGCACCAGTACTTTATTGGAAGGCGTTAATCTTCCTGCAGACAATCTGTTCATTACAGATTACAAAAACGGCTCCTCTCCGATGTCAGCAGTAGAATTCAGAAATCTTATCGGTCGTGTTGGTAGGCTACAATACAGTCTATATGGAAATGCATTTCTGGTCTGTCTGCCGAATGGAAGTACTGAGCCTCATAATTATGTTACTCTTCTCAGAAAAGATATAGAGCTACAGATTCTTTCGATTAACACGATCAGCAATGAAGAAAAAGAATACATCCGCGAATGCTTAAAAGCTGGAAAGACTAAGCTTGAAAAGCTCAATGGTCAAACAGATGAAGGCTTCGCTCTTATGCGAAAAACAGCAAATATATTGCTTCGTGATATCATGCTTGGTCGTAAAGGAAGAATCAGTCGAGAATTCGAGTATGTTATTACAGCAGAAGACATAGTCTTAATAAAAAAGCAATTTACAGGACGAAAGACTGAGCCAGACGACGATATCAACTTGTCTCTGGATCAAGTCAGTGCACTTGTTAATGCGATTGAAGGCGGTCTAAAATATCCTCGTGTAGACTATTACGGAAACATTAATTATCAAGCAACACTTGATTTTTTAGAAAAGCTGTGTGAAGTTTTCGATTGGGAAATATACGAGTCAGGAACGCTTGGGTATATCAAAGATGGTGTTCATAGTAAATTAAGGTTCTACGCTAATTTTTTAATTCAATGGCTCTCCGGAAAAGGTACAAAATATATGATTGAAGAAGCCATTAATTATAAGCGTGGGAAAAAAATCTATATCAATCATGAATCCGTCCCATTTGTCGATTGTGCAGAGCACTATAACAAAGTGGTTGAGGAAACTTTGAACGATATAAATGATATTCTTTTGTTCAGATTATCAAACTATTTCATGCGCGTATCTACCGAACTGAAAAAGTATACTAACAAGGAATACCTTACTAATGACTGGTATGAGTATGTCGAATACGGCACAACAGACAAGACTTGCATACTTTTACAGAAAAACGGTTTCTCATCTGAAGTTGCCACATATATACACAAGCATGAAAGTCAATACGTTGAGCATACTGAAGATGGTATAAAGCTAAATATGTCTGTTTTAGCCTGTTCACGAAAAAGTGTTCAGGAAGAGGCAAAGGCGGTATACAACAATGTACCTGAACTGTTTATAAATGAATGACGGTAAACTGCAAGGCTTACTTCACAATGGAGGTTAAATTTACATGGCTGATAAGACAAACGCCAACGTTGGCTTTGAAAAGCAACTGTGGGATGCAGCGTGTGTTCTGTGGGGACACATCCCTGCCGCTGAATATAGAAAAGTTATCATCGGACTGATCTTTCTCCGATACATCTCTGCTGCTTTTGATAAGCGGTATCAGGAACTTGTTGCAGACGGTGATGGCTTTGAAGATGACCGCGATGCATATACAATGGAAAACGTGTTCTTCGTACCGGTGGAGGCACGTTGGAGTACTATTGCAGCAGCGGCTCATACAGCAGAGATCGGTACTGTCATCGATAATGCCATGAGAGCTATCGAGGCGGAAAATAAAACTCTGAAGAATGTTCTTCCGAAAAACTATGCCAGCCCAGATCTTGACAAGCGTGTTCTCGGTGATGTGGTTGACCTGTTCACCAACATGGATATGATGCAAACCACGGATAAGCACAAAGACTTACTTGGAACAACCTATCAGTATTGCATTAAACAATTCGCCGCTTATGAAGGTGTAAAAGGCGGCGAATTCTATACCCCCGAAAGTATAGTTAAAACAATCGTTGCTATTTTGCAGCCGTTTGAAAATTGTCGTGTCTATGATCCATGTTGTGGTAGTGGCGGTATGTTTGTGCAATCGGCAGATTTTGTTGAAGCGCACAGCGGAAAAAGAGACTGTATATCTGTTTGTGGTCAGGAATCTAATGCTGACACATGGAAAATGGCAAAAATCAACATGGCGATTCATGGAATTGGGGCTAATCTGGGAGAGTATCAAGCAGATACATTCTTCAATGATCTGCATAAAACGCTGAAAGCGGACTTTATAATGGCAAATCCGCCGTTCAATCTTTCGAACTGGGGGCAGGACAAGCTCAAAGATGATATTCGTTGGAAATACGGTGTACCGCCTGCCGGAAATGCGAACTATGCGTGGATACAGCACATGATACACCACCTTGCACCAAACGGTAAGATCGGTCTGGTGCTTGCGAACGGTGCGCTGTCTACGCAGTCAAGCGGTGAGGGCGATATTCGTAAGAATATCATTGAAGCCGACTTGGTTGAGGGTATCGTTGCGATGCCGACACAGCTTTTCTACTCCGTCACTATCCCTGTAACGCTGTGGTTTATCACAAAGGGGAAGAAGCAAAAAGGCAAGACGCTCTTTATCGATGCCCGCAAAATGGGACATATGGTTGACCGCAAGCACAGAGATTTCTCCGAAGAGGATATCCAGAAACTTGCAGATACATTCGCTGCGTTCCAAGATGGTACGCTTGAAGATGTAAAGGGCTTCTGCGCTGTTGCGACATTGCAGGATATTGCAAAACAGGATTATATCCTTACGCCGGGACGATATGTCGGCATTGAGGAGCAGGAAGATGACGGCGAGCCGTTTGAGGAGAAAATGACGCGTTTGACCTCGGAGCTGTCGGATATGTTCGCCAAGTCCCATGAACTCGAAGATGAGATTAGAAAGAAGCTGGGGGCGATTGGTTATGAAATCTGATAATGAAAAAGTATTCTATGCATCACTTGGAGAATACGCAGATGTTATTGATCCGCATCCAAGTCATAGAGCACCAGAAGAAGTGGCAGACGGATACCCGTTTTTGGGCATTGGAGATATAGATTATTTTGGCACAGCGGCTTTTGATAAGGTGCGACACGTCGATGTTTCAGTAATTGAAGATCACGAAAAAAGTTATATTATCGATGACAAGACAATTGGTTATGCGAAAATGGGAAATACAATCGGCAAAATTGTATCCTTTCCAGACAGAAGTAAACACCGCTATGCAATTAGTCCCGCATTATCAATTATCAATCCCAAGCCTAATATCAATCCATGGTATCTTAGAGCAGTGGTTGAATCGTATGAATTTTGGGGACACGTTAATAGTAAAATAACTGGTTCCACAAGACCAAGTATAGGAATACAGCAACTAAGAAATGTTCCTATTCCCATATTTCCAAACGAAATCCAAAATATAATCGGGGAGATTTGGAAGGTAATATATGATAAAATCTCGCTTAATATGAAAATAAACGAGAATTTACTTCAGCAGGCACAGGCTCTATATCAGGAAATGTTCGTTAATACAGCAAATGAGCAACGAAGAGTATGTCGAGCTGAGGAGTACTTTGATATCTCCATTGGTAAAACTCCGCCTCGTAAAGAACATCAGTGGTTCACGACTAATCCATCTGATGTTACATGGGTATCCATTTCGGATATGGGTAGCTGTGGTACATATATTCGCAGAAGCTCTGAGCAACTAACACATGAAGCAGTCGACAAGTTTAAAATTAGAGTTATCCCCAGTAACACTGTCCTATTGAGTTTCAAATTAACGGTTGGTCGCATTGCTATCACCTATGGTGAAATGACCACGAATGAGGCTATTGCTCACTTCAAAACAGATAGACCCTTCATCAATGAGTATCTGTATTGTTATTTGAAGAATTTTAACTATCAAACAATGGGAAGTACATCCTCAATTGCAACTGCTGTTAATTCCAAAATTATTAAGGCTATGCCGTTCGTCGTTCCTACTGATGATGAGATATCTCGTTTCCACTCCGTTGTCAGTCCAATGTTCGCTCAGATTCTAAGCAATCAGCTTGAAAATGATTCACTGGCAGAAACGAGAGACACGCTGTTACCTCGGTTGATGTCCGGCGAACTGGAAGTCTCCAATATCGACCTTTAAGCCGCTAAATTCTCGTTTATGCTATTACTCAACGAAAGGAGATTAGCTATGATAATGGATTTATATTCTTTAGTTAGGGACTTGATTGAAGAAGCGAAGGAACAAAAAAACCTTAGTCTTGTTGAAAAATTAATTGATATAAAACTTGCTATTTCTGAGTTGCAGGATGAAAATGAGGCATTAAAGAAAAAACTTGAGGCTAAAGAAAAGATAATCAGACATTCCGATGGAAATTATATCACACTTGAAAATGATGATCAACAAATCAAGTATTGCTCTACGTGTTGGGGAAATGAGCAAAAGTTGATCCAATTATACGAAAAAGACAAGTATCCTTCTGGTTATCCGCAATGTCCTAACTGCTTGGCGGCATTTCTTAGAGCGAGAAATGGCAGCAAGTAATACTTAGATATGAACTCTCACCAACGGCGGGAGTAAGACCAACGGAACTGCCGTTGATATCGTTCTCTGGAAATTGTAAATTGAAGGAGAACATTATGAAACAGGAACTTATTACAGAAGTGTTGCAGCAGATGCTGCCGTATCTGGACAATGCACAGCTTAAACACCTGCAACAGGCAATGGAACGGTCGCTTCTGAAATATGAGGTAACCACTGCGGAGGTTAAGTCTGAGGAGGATAACAATACCGACATAGTTTCAGCATTCATAGCGGCAAAGCGCATCGAAGGCTGTTCCGAAAAGACTCTGCGGTATTATTAGACTACGATTGACGCTATGGTTGCCTCAGTCGGCAAAAACATCCGCTGTATTCTCACGGAGGATTTGCGTTCATATCTGACTGAGTATCAGACAAAAAAGCATTCCAGTCGCGTCACGATTGATAATATTCGAAGAATCCTGTCCAGCTTCTTCGCATGGCTGGAGGACGAGGATTATATCATCAAAAGCCCCGTGCGCCGTATCCACAAGGTAAAAACGGCAAGCAGCATCAAAGAGACATACTCTGACGAGGAACTGGAGAAGATGCGTGATAACTGCGAAAATCTCCGTGATCTTGCCATAATTGATATGCTGGCATCTACAGGGATGCGTGTCGGCGAGATGGTTTTGCTGAATCGTGAGGATATTGATTTCGCCGAACGCGAATGTATTGTATTCGGTAAAGGAGATAAAGAGCGCATTGTGTATTTCGATGCAAGGGCAAAATTACATCTGCAAGAATACCTTAATAGTAGAACCGACGATAATCCTGCGCTCTTTGTTACACTGCGTTCTCCACACGAGCGCATCAAAATCGGCGGCATTGAGCATAGACTCCGTGAAATGGGCAAGCGGCTGGATATTACAAAAGTGCATCCACATAAGTTCCGCAGAACACTGGCGACAATGGCAATTGATAAAGGTATGCCCATAGAGCAGCTTCAGCGGCTTCTTGGGCATCAAAGGATAGATACGACCTTGCAGTACGCAATGGTCAAACAGAGCAACGTGAAAGCGGCTCATAAGAAATACATAGGTTAGGATGGTAACATGATGGCAAGTTGGGAAAATGTTGAACTTGGTAGTATTTGTGAGGTTGTACGAGGAGGTTCCCCTCGTCCTATTATCGACTACATTACTGATGAGCCAGACGGCGTAAATTGGCTTAAAATTGGTGATGTAAAAGAAACTGATAAGTTTTTTACTCATGCCAAAGAGAAAATAAAGCGCTCAGGTATCCCAAAAACACGTGAAGTGAATGTAGGAGACCTTATTCTTTCTAATTCAATGAGTTTTGGAAGAGCTTTTATTACATTGATTGATGGTTATATCCATGACGGTTGGCTTAGATTACGATGCGATGAAAGCAGACTTGATAAAGAGTACTTATACTATTTCCTTACATCAAGTCTTGCGCAGATCCAGTTTAAAGCGATAGCGACAGGATCAGTTGTTAATAACTTGAAATCAGATACAGTCAAAGCGATAAGAATTGATTTACCATCACTTGAAGAACAGAAGAAGATTGCTGGGGTTCTTTCTATGTTGGATGATAAAATCAAATGTAATGAAGTAATAAACGAGAATTTAGCGGCTTAAAGGTCGATATTGGAGACTTCCAGTTCGCCGGACATCAACCGAGGTAGCAGAGTGTCACGAACAGTAGCAAGCCTTTTATTTTCGGTGCGAAGATTGCGAATCTGTGCGAAAATCGGTTTTACGATAGAGTCAAAAGCAAGTAATTCTGCTTCAGACGGTATGATGACAGGCACTTTGTTCAGATTAGCTTGGCTGATCTTCGGTTGAACAGCTCCAGTCACAATTGACTGTACATTCGTCAAACTGAAGAGCAAATAAAGAGTTTCGACAGTAAAGCCATTTTTGCCAGTGATGATGTGAGCATGATTGTTTACCCAAAATTTTCCCTCCACATATTGCAAAATCGGAAAACCTTTGCTGTCGACAACAGTTCCATCTTCACCGAGAAGGAGATAGATTCCGTCAAATAGATATCTGTCTACATAGTCCATCACAGAGGTAGCACCGTAGTACGTATAAATCTTTGCAAGATTAGCTCGTTCACGGCTTGAAAGGGGTATGCGCTTGGAATCATGCAGTTCTATGATTTCTTTAACTGTACCAAGATGCCAATCCGCAGGCATTACGCCATCAAAAGGACGCATATCTACAAAACGCTCTTTGTAAAGAGTCTGTGCCTGCTGAAGTAAATTCTCGTTTACCAGAATAAAATACAATTACGATAGGAGTTGATAAACAATGTCATATACCGAAGCGAGCTATGAAAATGCTATCATACAGCTTTTTGAGGAAATGGGTTATACGCATCTGTACGGACCAGATATAGATCGTGATTATAGAATTCCGCTGCACATTGACGAGCTTACAGAAGCTCTCTATCGGCTCAATCCTAAGCTGCCCGATGATGCTATCGCTGATGCACTGTATAAGCTCCAGAACTTTGAGAACGGCGAGCTGGTACAGAAAAACGCTGTATTTATGGACTATCTGCAAAACGGCATTGAAGTCCGCTATACCGACAAAGGCGAGGAACGCTCTGCAATCTGCTACCTTGTGGACTACTCAAACACGGACAACAACTCCTTTATTGTGGCGAATCAGTGGACTTTCATCGAGAATGACGAGAAGCGCCCCGATGTTCTGTTGTTCATCAATGGTCTGCCCGTGGTGCTTATGGAACTGAAATCACCCTCCCGTGAGGAAACGGACGCTTCCGAAGCCTATACGCAGATCAGGAACTATATGCACTCCATTCCGTCTATGTTCATCTATAATGCGATCTGCGTTATGAGTGACCTCTCGGAGAACCGAGCAGGCACGATCACTTCGGGCGAGGATCGCTATATGGAGTGGAAAACAAAGGACGGCAGCTATGAAAATACGCAGTTTGCTCAGTTTGACACATTCTTTGAGGGTATCTTCACGAAAGACCGTCTGCTTGATATTCTGAAAAACTTTATCCTGTTTTCCAATGAGGGCTTGCAGAGCTACAAGATACTTGCAGGCTATCATCAGTATTTCGCCGTTCGCAAGGCTATCGAATCCACAAAGAAAGCTACTGTCACCGACGGTAAAGGCGGTGTGTTCTGGCATACGCAGGGTTCGGGAAAGTCGCTGTCAATGGTGTTCTATGCCCATTTGCTCCAATCTGCCCTTGAAAGCCCGACTATCGTTGTTATCACGGATAGAAACGATCTTGACGATCAGCTCTATTCGCAGTTTGCGAAGTGCAAGGCTTTCCTCCGTCAAGAGCCTGTCCACGCAGAGAGCCGTGAACACCTGAAAACGCTCCTCGACGGTCGCAAGGCTAACGGCATTATCTTCACAACGATGCAGAAGTTTGAGGAATCCGGCGAACCACTGTCTGAGCGCAGAAACATCATCGTTATGGCGGATGAGGCACACAGAGGACAGTATGGTCTGACCGAGAAAATCAAAATGACACAAAATGAGGATGGAGAGCTTGTTGCAAAAAAGGTAATCGGTACTGCTCGTATTATCCGTGATACGCTGCCAAACGCGACATATATCGGCTTTACAGGCACCCCAATCTCACTTGAGGACAGAAATACCCGTGAGGTGTTCGGTGATTATATCGACATCTATGATATGACGCAAGCTGTCGAGGACGGTGCTACACGTCCTGTCTATTATGAAAGCCGTGTTATGAAGCTGAAACTCGACGAAAACACACTGCGGCTTATCGACACGGAATATGACATCATGGCTCAGAATGCTGATGCTGATGTCATTGAGCGCAGCAAGCGAGAGCTGGGACAGATGGAAGCTATCCTCGGTCATGAAGATACCATTGCCTCGCTTGTTGACGATATACTGGATCATTATGAGAATTACCGTGAGAATCTCCTGACTGGTAAGGCTATGATCGTAGCATATTCCAGAGCGATTGCCATGAAGATTTACAAACGCATTCTCGAAGTGCGTCCCGGGTGGGAAGAAAAAGTTGCCGTTGTCATGACAGGATCGAATAAAGATCCGGAGGAATGGCACAACATTATCGGCAACAAGCATCATAAAGAAGAACTCGCACGTGAATTCAAAGATAATGATAGCCCGCTTAAGATCGCTATCGTTGTTGATATGTGGCTAACCGGATTCGATGTTCCGTCTCTTGCTACAATGTATGTCTACAAGCCCATGATGGGTTATAATCTGATGCAGGCAATTGCGCGTGTCAACCGTGTATTCCGTGATAAGGAAGGCGGTCTGGTAGTCGATTATGTCGGCATCGCATCTGCATTGAAGCAGGCAATGAACGATTACACAGTCCGTGACAAGAAGAACTACGGTAATACTGACATTGCAAAGGTAGCATATCCGAAGTTTCAGGAGAAGCTTTCCATTTGTCGTGATCTGCTGCATGAATATGATTACTCAGCCTTTTTCGGCGGTAATGAACTGACAGCCGGAAGAACGATCACAGGTGCTGTGAACTTCCTTATGGACAGAAGCAGGGAAAGAGACCGGGAAAGCTACACTAAAGAAGCATTGTTGTTGAAGCAGGCACTATCCCTTTGTTCTTCCATTGCAGAACAATCTGAACGTGACGAGGCGGCTTTCTTTGAGGCGGTTCGTGTATTGCTGATGCGAATTCTTAATCAGGGCAGCGGAAAAAAGCTCTCGCTCCCGGAAATCAATGCGAAAATCAATGAGTTACTGAAGCAGAGCGTCAAGAGTGATGGCGTTATCAATCTGTTCTCGGACAAGGAGCAGGATTTCTCGCTGTTCGATCCGCAGTTCTTGGAAGAAATCTCGAAGATGAAAGAGAAGAACCTTGCAGTCGAGCTGTTGAAACGCTTGATTGCTGAGCAGGTTCATATCTATCGTCGCACCAACCTCGTAAAATCTGAGAAGTTCAGCGAGATCATGCAAAGTGCCATGAATCGCTATTTGAACGGTATGCTGACCAACGAAGAAGTTATACAGGAAATGCTCTCTCTCGCAAAGCAGATACGTGAGGCAAAAGAAGCGGGTGAAAAACTAGGTTTAACTGCAGATGAACTTGCATTCTATGATGCACTGACCAAGCCGCAGGCGATTAAGGATTTTTATGAAAATGAAGAGCTTATCGCCATTACAAAGGAGCTTGCTGAAACGTTGCGCCGCAACCGAACTATCGATTGGCAAAAGCGAGATAGCGCACGGGCAAAGATGCGCATGATGATAAAAAAGCTGCTGAAGAGCCATCGCTATCCTCCGGAAGGAATGGACGATGCTGTTCAGACAGTTATGTCGCAGTGCGAGCTCTGGACTGACAATAATGATATGGAATGATCGTAGGAGGATTTTATAATGGATGCCAGAAAAGGAAATATCTACGAAATACTAAACGGAAACAAACAATTTCTTATTCCAGTCTATCAACGCTATTATAGCTGGGATATTGATCAGTGTAAACGCCTTTGGAATGATATCGTTGAAATGCAGAAAAAAGGCAAATCAGGTCATTTTGTAGGCTCCATTGTGAATATAGCAGAGCAAGCCATGCCTACAGGTGTCCAGAAATTCATGATTATTGATGGACAACAGCGCACCACAACATTAACGCTGCTTCTGTTGGCATTGAGAGATTATGCTATAGCAAACCCAGCAGATACAACTATCAATGCTAAACGCATCGATAATATGCTGCTGAAGAATGAATATGAATCCGGCGATGAGAGATACAAACTCCTGCTTACCGAAACAGATCGAGATATTCTCATCAGCTTGGTAGAAAGTAAGCCTATTGCTGATGGAACAAAATCTAAGCTGCTTGATAATTATAAGTATTTTGTCGGTAAGATTGCTGATCAAGAACTTTCTCCCGCTGAAATATATGAATCAATAGGCAAGCTGCAGATTGTCAATATCACATTGGATCGTACTATGGATGACGCACAGGCTATCTTCGAGAGCTTGAATTCGACAGGAAAAGAGTTGTCTGAGTCTGATTTGATCCGCAACTATGTGCTTATGGGATTAGAGCCGACAGAGCAAACGTATGTTTATGAGCATATGTGGCGACCGATGGAGTTGATGTTCTCATATGAAACGCAAGACACCTTAATGGACAAGTTCTTCCGCGACTACTTAACAATGAAGTTAACACGCATCCCTAAGCAAGGGCGTGTGTATGATGAATTTAAACTTTATCATCTTAACTGCGAATTCAGTACAATCCGCGAGCTTTGCCAAGACTTATTGACTTATGCCAAGTATTATACAGATATAGTGTTTGCGTGTAGCAGTAATCCGGTTCTCAAAGGACTTTACTCTGACATCAATGACTTGCGCATGGAAGTATCCTATCCGTTTCTGATAAAGGTTCATAATGATTATGCTGAACACATTATCACAGAAGACGAACTGCTTGAAATACTACGACTTTGCATCAGCTATGTATTCCGAAGAAGTATATGCGATATTCCAACAAATTCTCTCAATAAAACCTTTGCTACCCTTCGTAACGAAATACGTCAGGACGATTATCTGAATTCTATCAAAGCTTTCTTCATCCTGCGTGATGACTACAAGGAATTCCCGAACGACGAAAAGTTTGTAGCTGCATTCATTTCGAGGGATATATACAATATGCGTTCACGTAACTTTATTCTCAGCCACTTGGAGAACTTTGAAAACAAGTCTATAATAGTTGTTGAGAATTATACAATTGAGCATATTATGCCGCAGAATAAGAATCTGTCTATCGAATGGCAATCGATGCTCGGAGCAAATTGGAGAGAGATTCAAAAGACATACCTCCACACAATTGGAAACCTGACTTTAACTTGCTACAATTCAGAAATGAGTGATCACTCATTTCTTACGAAAATAGACATGGAAGGCGGTTTCAAAGAAAGTGCTCTTAGGTTAAATGGCTTTGTGGTTAAACAGACAGAATGGACTGAAAGCACTATCAAGACACGAGCAAAGTTGTTGGCTGAGAAAGCTAAAAAGATATGGGCATTCCCTAAAATGACAGATGCTGAACTTGCTCCGTATCGCACCAATGAAAAACCTGCTGAACGCTATTCTCTGGATTCATATGATATAAATGTTTTGACTAAGACCTTGTTTGATGTCCTTGACCGCCGTATTCAGAATCTTTCTCCTGCCGTCAAAAGAGAATTCAAGAAACTATATGTCGCTTATAAACTGGATACGAACTTTGTTGATATTGTGTTCCAGAAACAAAGACTACGCATTTCTGTAAATATGAAGTATTCGGAAGTTTCTGATCCCAACGGAATCTGCAAGGACATCACCGGGCTTGGACGCTGGGGCAATGGAGATGTAGAACTTTATATGGAGCATACATCAGATGTGGATCGAGTGATGGAGATTATTGAGCAGTCTTACAAACTTCAAGCAGACGAATAAAAATCGTAATGTAGGGAGTGATTAAATGACAGAACAGAAGATAATCGATCGTGACACCTACCGGGCGATAAAGAAAATGAGCCGTGAAGAACTTCAAGCGTTCCTGATGCGCTATGCTGACGGGCTGCTGGAGAAAGATGGAAAGTCCATCGACCTCCGAGAGGTTGAGAAAGACCTCCGGCAGATCAAGGGCATCGGCGATAAGCGTGTCGAGGAAATCATGGCAGTGTTTGAGAGGCATCTTGGCGTTTGAAAGAAAAAGAAGCCCTCGTTGCGTTACGAGGGCTTTCTGTAGTTGTATTATTACGGATGGAAGAAGCTGCCGTTGTTACCGGAACCGTAATGGAAGTGGGCTTGGTTTTTTCTGTAATTAAGATTTTACTTAAAAATAATAGTAAAGACGTAGCTTTCACAGATAATGACACGTAACAGCTTCAAATACACGTTGACTTTCCCCTCTCGTATTATCCAGCAGTTTCTCATTGAAAAATGGAATAGATTGCAAATGATACCCCATCTTTATTATTATACCTCCGCAAAATCCAGATTTTTGGACACATTTCTGCGTGCGGATTTTGAGCGAAAACAGCCTACTAAACAGTATCCGAAGCATAGTTAAGGATAAAGGTAATCATTTTCAACGTGTCGTGGCACGTTGAGTGCGTAGTTCTGATTACAAGAAATAAGGACTAAAAATCCCTATTTTACGTAGTTTTTTGACAACTATAAAATCAACTAAACTCAACTATTTCCTGAAATCTGTAAAAGGAAACATATCGAAACAGGTAAAAATACGTTATCAGATGTACACAATCGACCTGAAAGGCAAAATTTATGTGCAGATTTGATTAAAACGGCAGATATGTTGTCAGATAGCTTAAAAGTGGCTATTTTACGCTGTTTTGTGAAACTAAATAGTTTGGTGGCTGAGTGGGAAGATTTGGTGGCGGAAAATCATTTGAAACAAAAAGCTTGTTACATAGAATTGTGAAAAGATGAACTTATAAGTAGAGAAGAATTCGGTGTGAAAATGGATTCTCGCTGTTTCTGATGTAAAAATTGATGACTGGAAAGCCGCAGATTTATATGAAGATAATAAAATAAATGTGCTTGACCTTTGTAGAATGAAATTTGAATTAATAAAATGAGGTGTAAAAATGAAAATAAAAAGAATGTTTGCTTCGATAATATCAGCAGCTGTTATATCTTTATCTTCCGTTACAATTTGTGGAAGTAATATTGCTTATGCTGATTTTTCTTCTAATCCTGTAATCAGCCGTGAATGTCCTGCATATTCTTCTTCGGGAATGGCAGCTTCTGCAAATGATAAATATTACTACTCTTTCTGGAATAGTAATGGTGCTGATTATCTTGCATATGACCTTTCTGACGTTCCAAAAGATGAACGAAAAAAGGTAATTGCGGTATGGTATAATGCAACAGGACAGTTTGATTATACCGTTTTAAATGGAAGTTCCAATGGTGTTCCTTCAGATTATACAATTGAGGTGAATGATGCTGAAGGTGGAAGCTATCCGAAAGATGGTTGGGAAATTGTTGAAACAGTAACAGGAAATACACTGCATTCTCGTCAGCATGTAGTTGATATGGAAGGATATAATTGGATAAGATTAAATATCAGCGGAAATGATGGAAAAACGGGCGGAAATACGTCAATTAATATGGATATACATAATGTATCAGACGGAATTTCTGACAGCTTTATATTTTATGGTGATTCAATCACTGCCTGTGGAATGATGAACTGTTACGGAACAGGATTTGCCGAATATGTCAATCAAATAGACGGCAGATATTATCCGATTCAGGAAAACGGCGGTATTGGCGGTATCAGAAGTATAGAGGGTGCTGAAAATATTGATCGCTGGCTTGAATCATTCCCTGGAAAATATGTAAGCATTGCCTATGGCACAAACGATGCGTGGGGAAATCCGTCCGGAACGGAACAGTATTATAATAACACGGAATATATGGTAAAAAGTATTCTTGCGGCTGGAAAAATTCCGATTATTCCAACAATTCCTTATGCAAAAGAATCTGCTGTAGGTGATAATGTTCCTGCATATAATGCAATGATAGAAAAAATATATGAAAAATATCCTCAAGTTATTAAGGGACCTGATTTCTATGAATTTTTCAAGAAAAATCCTGACTTATTGAGTAGCGACGGTGTTCACCCTGCTGAAAATGGATATGCAGAAATGCGTAAATTATGGGCAAAAACAATGTATGATGAGATATATTCATCAGAGAATCCGGTACCTGAAAAGATTAAAGGTGATGTCAATGTAGATGGAAAATTTGATATAGCTGACGTTGTTACCTTGCAGAAATGGTTACTTGCTGTTTCTGATATAGAACTTGCCAACTGGGAAGCCGCAGATTTATGTGAAGATGGAAAATTGAATGTATTTGACCTTTGTGTTATGAAGCAGAAACTGATTTCAGGAGAAGTCACATCAAATGAAGTTTATGTTGAAAATACAGATGAACTAAAAAATGCTAAAGCAGGTGATGAAATCATACTTGCCGAGGGTGAATATGTTTATAGCGGCGATACACCAAAAGGATATATGTTTACAAGTTCAGCAGATGGAACAGAAGCAAATCCTATTATAATTCGTTCTGAAAATCCCGAAAAACCTGCTATTCTTTCAGGTTCTTCAACTTCTGAAAATTATGTTTTAGATATTTCAGGCGACTGGTGGAAAATTAAAGATTTAAAAGTCACGAATGCACAAAAAGGCATTATTCTTGATAATTCAAATCATACAGAGATTATAAATTGCGAAGTATATAATATCGGTTCTGAGGGGATTCATTTCAGAGATAACAGTTCTTATTGTCTTGCGGAAAATTGTTATGTTCATGATACAGGTGTTGTATCTCCCGGATATGGTGAAGCTGTTTACGTCGGCAGTGCCAAAAGCACTTCAGGTTATGGTCATGATTGTCATTACAATACAATCAGAAACTGTAAACTTGGTCCGAATGTTGCTGCTGAACACGTTGACATAAAAGAATACACAATCGGGACAACTGTAGAAAACTGTACATTTGACGGAACAGGAATGAGCGGTGAAAATTTTGCAAAAAGCTTCGTAAATATCAAGGGAAATGACTGTGTGATAAGAAATAATGTTGGTTATAGAAATGGCTGTACAGCAATTCAGCGTGCATTTGAACAAAATAATGTTGTAGACGGCTGGGGACAGAATGCCACTGTATACGGCAATAAGGTTTATATGGATACTGCAACTAATGCTTTAGATAAGAAAATGTACTTTTTGAATGCATGGGATTGTTCTGCTACTGTCTGGGATAACTTTATGGCTTACGAGGGTGAACTTTTTTCTGTAGATAATGAAGATGACCATTGGAAGTATTATAACTGTAATCTGCTTACTTATGAAAGCAAATAAGATTTAAAGCAACACTGCACAATATGTCTGATAGCTTTGTACGCAGTTTGATAAAAAATTAGACTATATACAAGTTTAGTTTGGTGTTGACTTAAGAATATTTTGAAAAATTCCCCTCTGTCAGATTTAATTCTAACAGAGGGGTTAATTATATCTAATTTATTTCTCCAGTCGTACCCAACTAAGGGAACCACATTGTTTATAATTTATTTACATTCAAAAATT